>BNJU01004027.1_pt1 | contig 188799 bp, 242 predicted proteins | sample 8539281 | NCBI WGS metagenome assembly BNJU01 (sample SAMD00202456, study PRJDB9452) | human saliva metagenome | isolation source: human saliva | place: Japan | reverse complement strand
CTATATAAAAAAACGTAATTTATGGTAAAAATAATACAGATCAAAAAAGGAGAGAGAAAATGGTAGAACCTAAGTATAAACGTATCTTAATCAAGCTATCTGGTGAGGCTCTTGCCGGCGAACGTGGTGTCGGAATCGATATCAAAACTGTCCAAAATATGGCCCAAGAAATCAAGGAAGTTCATGAACTTGGAATTGAAATTGCCTTGGTGATCGGAGGGGGAAACCTTTGGCGTGGAGAACCTGCTGCTGAAGCAGGGATGGATCGTGTCCAAGCAGACTACACAGGTATGCTCGGTACTGTCATGAACGCTCTTGTGATGGCTGATTCGCTTCAACAAGTTGGCGTGGATACCCGTGTTCAAACTGCGATTGCTATGCAACAAGTTGCAGAACCATATATCCGTGGTCGTGCCCTTCGTCACCTTGAAAAAGATCGGATCGTGATCTTTGGTGCAGGGATCGGTTCTCCTTACTTCTCAACAGATACGACCGCAGCCCTTCGTGCAGCTGAGATTGAAGCAGATGCCATTCTCATGGCCAAAAATGGGGTCGATGGTGTTTACAATGCCGATCCGAAAAAAGATGCTTCAGCTGTGAAATTTGAGGAATTGACTCACCGTGATGTGATCAACAAAGGTCTTCGCATCATGGATTCAACAGCCTCTACTTCTCCATGGACAACGACATTGACTTGGTTGTCTTTAATATGAATGAACCAGGCAATATCAAACGCGTTGTCTTTGGTGAAAATATCGGTACAACCGTATCGAATAACGTAGAAAAATAATAGAAAATAGAGGAAGATTATGGCAAACCCAATCGTAGAAAAAGCAAAAGAAAGAATGACTCAGTCTCACCAAAGTTTGGGACGTGAATTTGGTAGCATCCGTGCTGGACGTGCAAATGCAAGTCTTTTGGATCGTATTTTCGTAGAATACTACGGAGTAGAGACACCATTGAACCAATTGGCATCGATCACCATTCCAGAAGCACGTGTCTTGTTGATCACACCATTTGATAAATCATCTTTGAAAGACATCGAGCACAGCATCAATGCTTCTGACCTTGGCATCACTCCAGCCAACGATGGATCTGTTATCCGCTTGGTTATCCCAGCTTTGACAGAAGAAACTCGTCGTGACTTGGCAAAAGAAGTGAAAAAAGTGGGTGAAAATGCTAAAGTAGCGATCCGTAACATCCGCCGCGATGCTATGGATGAAGCGAAGAAACAAGAAAAAGCAAAAGAAATCACAGAAGATGAATTGAAAGGTCTTGAAAAAGAGATCCAAAAAGTTACGGATGACGCTGTTAAGCATGTAGATGAAATGACAGCTCATAAAGAAAAAGAATTGATGGAAGTTTAATCCATCCCAACCATTACAGGAAAGAAAGACTCAGTTGGCACTGCTGGCTGGGTTTTATTTCCATTATTCTTGTGAAGAGGCAAGAGGAAAGAAGGAAACATGAATACGAATCTAGCAAGCTACATCATGGGAATGGTCATCGATGAAAATGATCACTTCTATTTTGTTCAAAAAGATGGCCAGACCTACGCGCTTGATAAAGCAGAAGGCCCACACAAAGTCGGAGAAAGTGTCAAGGGCTTTGCCTATACAGATATGAAGCAAAAGCTCCGACTCACGACACTTGAAGTCACTGCAACTCAAGAAAGCTTTGGCTGGGGAACGGTCACGGAAGTGCGCAAGGATTTGGGAGTCTTCGTGGATACAGGGCTTCCAGATAAGCAGATTGTTGTCTCACTAGATATCCTACCGGAGATTAAAGATCTATGGCCTAAAAAGGGCGATCATCTCTATATTCGCTTAGAAGTCGATAAGAAAGATCGGATTTGGGGGATCTTAGCCTACCAGGAAGATTTCCAGCGTTTGGCTCGTCCAGCCTACAACAATATGCAAAACCAAAACTGGCCAGCCATTGTCTACCGCTTGAAATTGTCTGGAACCTTTGTTTACCTTCCAGAGAACAATATGCTGGGCTTTATCCACCCAAGTGAGCGCTATGCAGAACCTCGTTTGGGAGAGGTCGTAAATGCTCGCGTCATCGGTTTTCGTGAGGTGGATCGGACCTTGAATCTATCTTTGAAGCCACGCTCCTTTGAGATGTTGGAAAACGATGCACAAATGATTTTAACCTATTTGGAATCCAATGGAGGCTTTATGACCTTGAATGATAAGTCATCTCCAGAAGAGATCAAGGCGACTTTTGGGATTTCAAAAGGCCAGTTCAAAAAGGCTTTGGGTGGCTTGATGAAGGCCAAAAAAATCAAGCAAGACCAGTTTGGAACAGAGTTAATCTAAGAGGAGGCTTATGCGAAAATCGTTTTATACTTGGCTGATGACGGAGCGCAATCCTAAAAGCAATGCTCCTAAAGCCATTCTAGCAGATCTTGCTTTTCACGAGTCTGCTTTTCCCAAGCATACAGATGACTTCGACGAGGTCAGTCGCTATCTAGAAGAGCATGCCAGCTTTTCCTTTAATCTTGGCGATTTTGATGCGATTTGGGAAGAATACCAAGCCCACTAGAGAAGGATAGGTCGAGGATGGTTTTTTCTCGGCCTCTTTGTTATAATAATAGAAAAACACAGGTAGAGAGGTTCTTTATTTGCAAGAACATTCAGTTGAAATTACATTAACGCATCCAGACGATCTCTTTCATTTGTTTGGATCTAACGAACGCCATCTTCGTTTGATGGAGCAAGAATTTGGGGTGACTATTCATGCCCGGACAGAAATCGTCCAAATCATTGGGGAAGAAGAAACCTGCGAGCAGGTTCGTCAAGTCATCCAGGCTCTTTTGGTCCTCGTCAACCGTGGCATGACCATTGGAACGCCGGATGTGGTGACCGCCATTACCATGGTGAGAAATGGGGAATTGGATAAGTTCATCGCTCTCTATGAAGAAGAGATTATCAAGGATAGTTACGGCAAGCCCATTCGGGTTAAAAACGCTTGGTCAAAAGATCTATGTCGATAGTGTCAAGAACCATGATGTCACTTTTGGGATTGGACCAGCGGGGACTGGGAAAACCTTCCTAGCAGTGACTTTGGCTGTGACTGCCCTCAAGCGTGGTCAAGTCAAGCGGATCATTTTTGACTCGTCCTGCTGTTGAAGCTGGAGAGAGCCTTGGTTTCCTACCAGGGGATCTCAAAGAAAAAGTGGACCCTTATCTACGACCGGTCTATGATGCTCTTTACCAGATTTTAGGGAAAGACCAAACAACTCGGATGATGGAGCGGGAGATTATCGAGATTGCGCCTTTGGCTTATATGCGGGGGCGGACCTTGGACGATGCCTTTGTCATCCTCGATGAAGCGCAAAAATACCACCATCATGCAGATGAAGATGTTTTTGACCCGTCTTGGTTTTAACTCTAAGATGATTGTCAATGGAGATACTAGCCAGATTGACCTTCCTCGAAATGTCAAATCCGGCTTGATTGATGCTCAGGAGAAATTGAAGAACATTTCTCAAATCGACTTTGTGCATTTCTCTGCCAAGGATGTTGTTCGCCATCCAGTAGTAGCAGAAATTATCCGGGCCTACGAGCCCATCCCAAATCCAGTGCTCAAAGAAGAAACCGGATGTGGAAGAAGAATAAAGAAAAGGCAAAGATCATCAGATCTTTGCCTTTTTATGTTAGAAATTAAACCAATTCATCAATTGGTGTGAAGTCACGCTCTAAACCAGTAGCAACGGGTTGGCTTGTGATGTGACCTTGGTAAGTGGTGACCCCTTGGCGCAGGCCTTCGTCTAGGGCGATGGCCTTGTGGAAGCCATTGTCAGCTAGGGATTCGACATAAGGAAGGGTCACATTGGTAAGGGCGATAGTAGAGGTACGAGCGACAGCCCCTGGGATATTGGCAACGGCATAGTGGAGCACACCATGTTTTTCGTAAACTGGCTCGGTATGCGTTGTGACACGGTCTGCTGTTTCAATAACCCCACCTTGGTCAACGGCCACATCGACGATGACTGAACCGGGACGCATTTGTTTAACCATATCGTCTGTCACTAATTTAGGAGCTTTAGCACCAGGAATCAAGACAGCACCGATGACAACATCAGCATCACGGACGCTGGCTTCAATGTTAAATGGATTGGACATAAGGGTTTGGATTTGGTGACCAAAGACATCTTCCAGAACTGCCAAACGCTTAGCGCTGATATCTAAGATGGTCACTTGGGCACCAAGTCCAAGGGCGATCCGAGCTGCGTGGGTTCCAACGACCCCACCACCGATGATGGTAACTTTCCCTTTAGGAACACCTGGCACCCCACCTAAGAGGACCCCTGATCCACCTTCTTGTTTGGTCAGGAAGTGAGCACCGATTTGCACGGCCATCCGTCCAGCAACCTCACTCATTGGTACCAAGAGTGGCAACTGTCCATCTAAATCTCGAACGGTTTCGTAGGCCACCCCAGTTGTTTTAGCTGAGACCATAGCGTCCGCTAATTCAGGTGCGGCAGCCATATGCAAGTAAGTGAAGAGCAAGAGGTCTTCGCGAAGGAAGCCATATTCTTCAGCGAGGGGTTCTTTGACTTTGACCACCATCTCAGCTGCCCAAGCTTCTGCAGCAGTCGCAACGATGGTTGCCCCTTGCTTCGTGTAATCTTCATCCGCAAAGCCAGAACCAAGTCCAGCATTTGTTTCCACCAAAACGTGATGACCTTTCTTCACCAAGCTTTGTACGCCTGCAGGTGTCAAACCGACCCGATTTTCGTTGTTTTTAATTTCTTTAGGAATTCCAATGAGCATTCTTTGCCTCCTTGCTCAGATTTAGGTGTAAAAAGGCCATTGGTGTGAGATTGCTCTCTTGACTCAATGACCTTTTCACTCCTTATCTGATTGTTTTGATTGATTTTATTGTATAGAAAAGTGGGATTAAAAAAAGCAAGAAAAAAATTTGAGCTTGCCTTCCTTTAGGTTATTTGCTAAACTAATCCCTAAAGAAGGAGTGTCAAATGGAAAATTTATATGTGAAGTTAGCGGCTTATCGTGAAGTGGAGACAGAGCGTTTGCACTTGCGTCCGGTCACTCTTGAAGACGCACCGGCTATGTTTGAGTATGCTTCTGATGAGACAGTTACGCGCTATACCTTTCGCAACCAATCAAAGTCTAGAAGAGACGCGTAATAATATTGCCCTCTTTTACCTAGCGAGCCCACTTGGAAAATGGGGGATCGAGCTCAAAGAAAATGGAAAATTTATCGGGACGATTGATTTACTGGATTTGGATCTTTGTCTGAAGAAGGGGAGTATCGGCTATGTTCTGAATAAAGACTATTGGAACCAAGGTCTTGCGACAGAGGCTACCAAGGCAGTCATTGCCTTGGCTTTTGAACAGTTAGGGATGAACAAGCTCATTGCTGTTCATGATCAGGACAACCCAGCTTCTGGACGGGTGATGGCCAAATCAGGGATGAAATATTCTCACGAGGAGCCCTACGCGATGCTAGACCTGCATGAAGAAGGGAGAATGGTGACGAGAGTTCATTATGTCCTCACTAAGGAAGAATATTTGGCAGAAAAATGAGTCAGGATATTGACAAAAGACCTATCTCCATGATATAGTAGATAGGTACTGCTGGTTTAGCTCAGTCGGTAGAGCGCATCCATGGTAAGGATGAGGTCGCCGGTTCAATCCCGGCAACTAGCATAGCAGAAGAGAGAAGCTTAGAGAGGATCTAGGCTTCTTTTTTTGCGAGTCCATCTTCAAAAGTCCGCTTTTTTCAACAATTTTCAAAAAAACGTTGACAAGCAAGGAAATACGTGGTAAAGTTAGAACAACAAAGAGAAAGGAGAAAACCATCATGAACAAAGTAGATGTTTTGATGACACAATTGAATACACAGCTTCTCCAATCTCAGTTGAGTTCGATGTAAACTATAAATGGAACCCAAGATGGAGGAGTCTGTCTTGGGTTTTTTTGTATGCATTTTTTTACCTGCCTTAACTGAATTGGTGATAGGCATCAGAAGGCCCAAGTGTGGACTGAGCACGTACTCAGCTCCTTGCTTGGGTTTTTCTGTGCCATTTTGAAAAGGAGAATATATGATCAGAGCTATTTGGGAGTATATCAGGGAGCGCAAGTGGCGATATGTGAAGATCGCTATGGTCCTGATTCTTTATGATTACACCTTATTGATCCCGACGCAAGTTATCCAGCGTTTAGTGGATCATTTGAGTCAGCAGACGCTGACGCAATCCAACTTTGTATGGGATATGGTCCTCTTGGTAGGATCAGCCATCCTCAATTACCTGACGGCTTTTTATTGGCAGTTGCGACTCTTTTCAGTCGTCAGTCCATTTCAAGGCGACCCTTCAGGGACAAGCGTTTCGTAAGCTAGTAGCTATGCGGCGTCCCTTTTTTGAGAAATTCCGTTCAGGAGATCTCTTGACGCGCTTTACGACAGATGTGGATGGGATGGCCGATATGGCTGGTTACGGGATGATGGTGCTCCTGTTTGGCGGTGGCTTGTTTGCCTTTATTATTCCGACCATGTTTTTCATTTCTTGGCAATTAACCTTGATTTCCTTTATTCCCATGATCTTCCTCGTCGTCTCTACCTATTTTTTGAGTAGAAAGCAGGAGGAGTATGTTGAGCAAAACCGGGAAGCGGTCGCTCAGTTGAATGATGAAGTCTTGGAGTCGATCGAAGGAATTCGGGTCATGCGGGCCTATAGTAGACGGGACCAGCAGGTCAAACAGTTTCAGAAAAAAACGGCCAGTCTATCCAAAACAGGGGATAAAATTGCTTCTATCCAATATTCTTTTGGACCTTTAGCCCTGTTGTTTATTGGATTCTCGACGGTCTTGCTCCTGCTATTTGGAGGCCAGTCCCTGGCAAGCGGGCAGTTGAGCCTTGGCAAGTTATTGGCTTTACAGCTGTATTTGGTCTTTTTAATTGAGCCTATGTGGATGATGGCGGACTTGATCTTGGTCTACCAGACAGGGCAAATGTCCTATAAAAAATTAAAAGAAGTGATTGATGAAACGGATGATCTGGAGCCAGATGGTCCTCACTACTTAGAGCAGATTGATTTGGTGCAGTTTAAGGACTATTCTTTCAGCTATCCTGGTGTTGAGCGAAAGAGCCTGTCAGGCATTGATTGGACCATTCAGAAAGGACAGACGGTTGGAATTGTTGGTCGTACCGGTGCAGGAAAGACTACCCTGGTTCGACAATTCTTGCGGCAGTACCCAGTTGGTGAGGGAGAATTCTTGGTCAACCAGCAACCGATCGTGGACTACAACCGACACTCCATCGAAGAAAAAATTGGCTATGTTTCCCAAGAACATATTTTATTCTCCAAGTCTATCCGTGAGAATATAGCGCTTGGTAAAAAAGGAGCCAGCCAAGATGACTTGGTGGAAGCAGTAGCCCAAGCTGCTTTTGCGGATGATCTCGAGCGGATGTCTCAGGGAATGGACACCCTGATCGGTGAGAAAGGGGTCTCTGTATCAGGAGGTCAAAAACAACGGATCTCTTTGGCGCGTGCCTTCTTAAGAGATGCTGAGCTCTTGCTGTTAGATGATTCCCTTTCGGCGGTGGATGCGAAGACTGAACAGGCCATTATTGACACGATTCAAAAAGAACGAAAAGACAAGACGACCATCATTGTTTCCCATCGCTTGTCGGCTGTTCATCAGGCTGATTGGATCATCGTCTTGGATCAAGGGCAGATTGTAGAAGAAGGCAGGGCTAGTGATTTATTAGCTCAAGAGGGCTGGTATTATGAACAATACCAACGGCAACAAAAACAGGAAGGAGAATAAGATGAAAGTTTTGAAACGATTATTATCGAGGATCACGCTTTATCCAACTGTCTTTCTTGCTGGCTTTATTTGCCTCTTACTAGCCACCATTTTTTCTGAATTGTCACCCTTTCTTCTCCAAAAGATGATCGATGGGCCTTTGACCGCACTGACCCACGGTGGCGGGCAAGGGGACTTGCTTCAGATGGGAGGATTTCTATCTCTTGGTCTTGAGCCTGGGGCAGCTGATTAGCTACATGGGCAATCGGATCTTGCTACATGGAAGTAATCAAGTAACCGCTAGTCTGAGAGACCAAGCCTTTCAAGTCATGCAAGGGACTGCCTATTTCTTATTTTGATGATAAGCCGGCTGGGAAGATCGCGACAAGAATTGTCAATGATACGGAGACCTTGCGGACCCAGTTTTATAACTCTTGTATGATTTTAGTCATCTACTTGGTGCGTTTCTCTTTATCCTAGGGATTCTCTTTTACCTGAGTCCTATGATGGGCCTTCTCTTGTGTTTGGTCTTTCCGATTTTCTATGGGATCCAGTATCTCTACAAGGTCATGACGGACCAGCCTATGAAGGATTTCTTTGATGCGCGAAGCGAGGTCAATACCCAGGTCAATGAACTCTTGCATGGTGCCAGTATGATTCAACTCTATCATCAAGAGCCTGGTGTGGTGGAGGAGTTTGAAGCCACTACCCAGAAGATGTTAGGAGCCAATGATCGAATCCTCTTAGCCGATTCCATTGCTTCTTGGACCTTGACGGAATTGCTCAAGTTTTTAGTGATTGCGGGCATTTTGACCATCGCTGGGATTTCTTTCCTACAGGGCAATATCGGTGTGACGGCTGGTTTCTTATTTATCAATATTAACTATGTGATTAATCTATTTGATCTCATGGCCAATCTTAGTCGTCAATTCCCAAATATTCGGCGATCCTTAGAAACGGGGAGCCGCGTCCTTGCTTTCTTAGACCAACCGTTAGAGGCCGATGGTGCATCGGAACTGAAGATAGAAAAAGCTCAAGTCGTGTTTGACGACGTTCAATTTGCCTATGAAGAAGGCAAGCCAGTTCTGAGGGATATTGCCTTTCAGGCAAGTCCTGGGCAAACCATCGCTCTTGTGGGTCATACTGGATCGGGTAAGTCTTCGATTATGAACCTGCTCTATCGTTTTTATGATCCTCAAGAAGGAGCGATTTTGATCGATGGTCAAGATATTCGCCAAGTCTCTCGTGAGAGCCTACGAAGCCATATGGGGATTGTTCTGCAGGATCCTTATCTATTTACAGGGAACCATTGCTAGTAATGTGGCCATGAGTCAGGATCACATTGATCGGGATGCGGTCAAAGATGCCTTGAAAAAAGTCGGGGCTTGGCCCTTTGTAGAGCGCCTTGAAAAGGGAATCGACCATCCAGTCGTAGAAAAAGGATCCGCCTTTTCAAGTGGTGAGCGCCAATTGATTTCCTTTGCGCGGACGCTCTATATGAATCCGCAAATTCTGATTTTGGATGAGGCAACCTCTCACATCGATACGGAAACAGAAGAAATCATCCAGAAGGCTATGGCAGTCCTGCAAAAGGGCCGGACCACCTTTATCATTGCCCATCGCTTGTCCACTATCCAAGATGCGGATCAGATCTTAGTCTTATCTGAAGGGCGTATTGTGGAACGTGGTAGACACGAGGAACTAGTCGCACAAGGCGGGATCTATGCCCAGATGAATGCCATCCAGCAAACAGTGGTGTAAGATTGTCCTGCAAAGAAAAAGATTGAAAACCAGCCTGTATCTAGTATATAGGCTGGTTTTTGTGATATAATAAAGTGATAATAGTGAGGTGATCCAGATGTATATTGAAATGGTAGATGAGACTGGTCAAGTCTCTGACGAAATCTTAAAACAAACGCAAGAAATTTTAGAATTTGCTGCTCAAAAAATTGGGAAAGAAGACAAGGAAATGGCTGTGACTTTTGTAACCAATGAACGCAGTCATGAACTAAATCTTGAATACCGTGATACGGATCGTCCGACGGATGTCATCAGTTTAGAATACAAGCCAGAGATGGAGATTTCTTTTTGACGAGGAAGACCTTGCAGAAAAATCCAGAATTGGCAGAGATGATGGCGGAATTCGATACCTATATTGGGGAGCTCTTTATTTCAATTGACAAGGCGCGTGAGCAAGCCGAAGAATATGGCCACAGCTTTGAGCGCGAAATGGGATTTTTAGCAGTGCATGGTTTTCTTCACATCAATGGCTATGATCACTATACGCCGGAAGAAGAAAAGGAAATGTTTGGCTTACAGGAAGAGATTTTGACAGCCTATGGACTCACAAGACAATAAGCGAAAATGGAAAAATCGGGACTTCACTTCAAGCCTGGAGTTTGCGATAACAGGAATTTTCACTGCGATCAAAGAAGAGCGCAATATGCGCAAGCATGCCTTATCAGCCCTCGTAGCAATTCTTGCTGGTTTGGTATTTAGGATTTCTGCGACAGAATGGCTCTTTTTGTTGCTCAGCATCACCTTGGTGATTGCGTTTGAAATTATGAATTCAGCCATTGAAAATGTGGTGGATTTAGCGAGTAACTACCATTTCTCCATGTTGGCAAAGAATGCCAAAGACATGGCAGCTGGAGCAGTCCTCGTCGTATCAGGCTTTGCCCTACTAACAGGACTGGTGATTTTTGTGCCCAAATTCTGGGCCTTGGTATTTGGATAAGAGGGAGTATGCCCTCGTGAAAGGATAATATGACATTTAAATCAGGCTTTGTAGCCATTTTAGGACGTCCCAATGTTGGGAAGTCAACGTTTTTGAACCACGTCATGGGGCAAAAAATTGCCATCATGAGTGACAAGGCGCAGACAACGCGCAATAAGATTATGGGGATTTATACGACGGATAAGGAACAGATCGTCTTTATCGATACCCCAGGGATTCACAAACCAAAGACAGCGCTTGGAGACTTCATGGTGGAGTCGGCCTATAGCACCCTTCGAGAAGTGGATACCGTTCTCTTTATGGTGCCAGCAGATGAACCACGTGGGAAGGGCGATGACATGATCATCGAGCGTCTCAAGGCTGCTAAGGTGCCGGTTATTCTGGTGGTCAACAAGATCGACAAGGTGCACCCTGACCAACTCTTGGCGCAAATCGATGACTTCCGTAGTCAGATGGATTTCAAGGAAATCGTGCCGATTTCAGCCCTCCAAGGAAACAATGTTTCGCGTTTGATTGATATTTTAAAGTGAAAACTTAGAAGAAGGTTTCCAATATTTCCCTGCCGATCAAATCACCGATCACCCAGAGCGCTTCTTGGTCTCTGAAATGATCCGTGAAAAGGTTTTGCATTTAACGCGGGAAGAAATTCCTCACTCTGTGGCAGTAGTAGTGGATTCTATGAAGCGGGATGAAGAGACAGATAAGGTCCATATCCGTGCAACCATCATGGTCGAGCGCGATAGCCAAAAAGGGATTGTCATCGGAAAAGGTGGCGCCATGCTTAAGAAGATTGGGACCCTTGCGCGGAAGGATATCGAGCTCATGCTAGGGGACAAGGTCTTCCTAGAAACCTGGGTGAAAGTCAAGAAAAATTGGCGGGATAAGAAATTAGACCTAGCTGATTTCGGATACAACGAAAAAGAATATTAAGAAGAGGTGGGCAGAAGGCCTGCTTCTTGTTTTTGAAAGGAGTTCTATGCCTGAATTACCAGAAGTAGAGACGGTTCGACGCGGTCTTGAGAAATTAATTCTTGGGAAAACCATCCAGTCCGTGGAAGTAAAGTATCCAAAGATGATTCAGACGGATCTGGATACTTTTCGTCAAGATCTCCCAGGCCAAGAAATTCGGGTCATGGGGCGCCGTGGGAAATACCTTTTATTTTATCTGACGGATCTGGTCCTCATCTCGCATTTGCGGATGGAAGGCAAGTATTTCTTTTATCCAGACGAGGTTCCTCTTCGCAAGCATGCCCATGTCTTCTTTCATTTACAGATGGTAGCACTCTGGTCTATGAAGATGTCCGCAAGTTTGGGACCATGGAAGTCATCATACCTGAGCTTGTCGACAGCTATTTTTTGGCGAAAAAGATTGGTCCAGAGCCAACGGAAGCGGATTTTAAAGAACCAGCCTTCCAAGCAGCTCTTAAAAAATCAAAGAAACCAATTAAATCAGCTCTTTTAGACCAAAAATTAGTGGCTGGTCTGGGCAATATCTATGTGGATGAGGTCCTTTATCGAGCCAAGGTTCATCCAGCCCGTTTGGGTCAAAGCCTGACTGCTAGAGAAGCCAAAGTAATCCGCAAAGAAACGATTGCTGTGCTTGCTCAAGCTGTTGAAAAGGGTGGCTCCACCATTCGCTCCTACAGCAATGCTTTTGGAGAAGACGGCACTATGCAGGAAGAACACCAGGTCTATGGAAAAACAGGCCAGCCGTGTTTGCGCTGCGGGACGCCGATTGAGAAAATTCAGCTGGGGGGACGTGGAACCCATTTTTGCCCTCACTGCCAAAAGGAGAACTAGATGGCGAGAATCATTGGATTAACAGGAGGGATTGCTTCAGGAAAGTCCACTGTCACCTCCTATTTGAGAGAAAAAGGCTATCCGGTAATTGATGCTGATCGAGTGGTCCATGACTTGCAAGCACCAGGAGGAGCTCTCTACCGTGTCTTAGTAGATCATTTTGGGAGAGAGATCCTTACCAAAGAAGGAGAGCTGGACCGCGTCGCTTTGGGTCAGCGGATCTTTTCAAATCCTAGTGAAAGAAACTGGTCCAATCGCGTCCAAGGCAGGCTTATTCGTGAGGCTCTAGCTGAGGTAAGAGATAGACAAGCTGCACAATCCGATCTCTTTTTTATGGATATTCCACTCTTAATCGAGCAAGGCTATGAAGAGTGGTTTGAATCTGTCTGGTTGGTAGCTGTATCAAAAGAAACCCAGCTCAAACGCCTGATGGAACGCAACCACTTATCAGAACTGCAGGCCCAAGAACGCATTGCGTCTCAAATGCCGCTAGATGAAAAAAGCGCCCATGCAGATCTGGTCTTAGACAATAATGACGATCTAACGGCCCTCTATGCCCAATTAGATGCAGCCCTACAACAATTAGAAAGAAGATGATCTTATCACAAGAGAAATCAATTGGCGTAAAAATCTATATATTGCCTGGATCGGCTGCTTTTTCATCGGAGCCAGCCTTTCTTTAGTCGTTCCTTTTATGGCCCTCTTTGTGGAAGAGTTGGGTGTTACGGGCAAGGCTGTTCCCCTTTATGCTGGCATAGCCGTTGCGAGTTCTTCTGTGACCTCTGCGATCATGTCTCCCATCTGGGGGAGCTTAGCCGACCGCTATGGTCGAAAACCCATGATGCTTAGAGCCTCCATTGCCATGACACTGACCATGGGAGGCATTGCCTTTGTACCATCCGTCTTTTGGCTCTTGGTCCTACGCTTGCTCAATGGGGTCTTTTCAGGCTTTGTCCCCAATAGTACAGCCCTGATTGCCAGTCAAGTTCCCAAGGACCAATCCGGCTATGCCCTAGGGACTTTGTCGACTGGTGTCGTAGCTGGAACCTTAATGGGCCCTTTGATTGGGGGACTCATTGCCGAAAATCTAGGAATGCGCAATGTCTTTCTCTTGGTCGGCTTCTTCTTATTTTTGGTTTCCCTCTTAACCTTCTGGGGTATCGAGGAAGAGTATGAGCCCCTTCCAAAAGAAGAACAAAAATCCAGTTGGGAGTTGCTCATGTCCATTCAGCAAAAAGATATCCTCTTGGGCCTCTTTTTGACCAGCATGACCATTCAAATGATCGCTCAATCTATTTCTCCGATCCTGCCTCTTTATGTGCGAGCTTTGGGACAAAGAGATAACCTGATCTTTGTATCGGGGATGATTGTTTCGGCTATGGGAGTCTCTAGTATGCTCTTTTCAGGTTGGATGGGAAAACTCGGAGACCGAATCGGGAATCACCGGCTCTTATTAATCGCCCTTCTTTATAGTGGCTGTCTCTATATCCTTTGTGCCCAAGCGCAATCACCCCTTCAATTAGGGATTTTACGCTTCCTCTTTGGGATCGGGACAGGAGCCCTACTACCTGGAGTTTCTGCATTATTGAATCGTTTAACCCCTCCTGAAGGGATCTCTCGGATCTTTAGCTACAACCAGCTCTTTTATTACTTAGGTGGTGTATTAGGGCCAATGATGGGATCGAGTATTTTCATGCATTTTGGCTATCATTGGGTATTTTACGGTACAGCCCTTTTGGCCTTTACCGATTTGATGTTCCTCTTATTCTTATTTAGAAAGTATTTGAAAGTGAGAGACGTACGTGCGAATTAAAGTTCAATTGACCTGCACCAGCTGTGGGAGTCAGAATTATTTGACCAGTAAAAAAATACCAAAACCCATCCTGAAAAGATCGAGGTCTTGAAGTATTGTCCCAAGGAAAGAAAAGTAACCTTACATATTGAATCAAAATGATTTTCATGGTATAATAGTGAAGATTTTAAGGAGTTTTGAATATGAGCGGAGCATTAACAACTATTTTACTAGTATTATCAGTATTGATTATTATCGCAATTTTTATGCAACCAACAAAAAACCAATCGAGCAACGTCTTTGACGCAAGCTCAAATGACTTGTTTGAACGTTCAAAAGCGCGCGGGTTTGAAGCCGTGATGCAGCGTTTAACAGCTATTATGATCTTCTTTTGGTTATTGATCGCGATGATCTTAATGGTACTTTCTAGTAGATAAGATAGGCTCAGACAATGTCTTTGCCTATTTTTATTTTGCAAAACAAAGACACAAGTAGATAGAAAAAAGGAGGCTGGATAACCAGCAAATAAATCAATGAAAACAAGTATTAAAGAATATTTACAAGAGCATGACAAGGTCCAGATCAATGATCTGGCAGCAGCTCTAGGAAAAGAAGGGTCTAAGGATTTCCGTGACTTGGTCAAAACCATCTCGCTGATGGAACGCCGTCATGAGTTGAAATTCGAAGATGATGGCTCTCTTCGTTTGGCTCAAAAGAAGGCCCCAGCCATTACCCTCAAGGGGATCTTTCATGCCCATAAGAATGGCTTTGGCTTTGTCAGTTTAGAAGGCGAAGAAGAGGACCTCTTTGTTGGCCGAAATGATGTCAACCACGCCATCGATGGGGACACCGTTGAGATCGTCATTACCAAGGTAGCAGACCGAAATAAGGGAACGGCAGCAGAAGCTAAGATTATTGATGTCTTGGAGCATAGCATCAAAACGATAGTTGGACAAATCGTTCTGGATGAGGAAAAGCCTAAATACGCCGGCTACATTCGTTCGAAAAATCAAAAAATCAGCCAGCTGATCTATGTGAAGAAGCCAGCCATCCAATTGGAAGGGACCGAAATCCTCAAGGTCGAAATTGATCAATACCCGAGCCGTAAGCACAATTATTTTGTGGCGACGGTGCGGGATGTGGTCGGTCATGTAACAGATCCAGGAATCGATGTCTTGGAAGTGTTAGAATCCATGGACATCGTCTCAGAATTTCCAGAAGAAGTGCTGAAAGAGGCTGAGCAGGTTCCAGATGCACCATCTGCAAAGGATTTAGAGGGACGCTTGGATCTGCGAGAGGAGATCACCTTTACCATCGACGGAGCAGATGCCAAAGACTTGGACGATGCGGTCCATATCAAGCTACTCAAGAACGGCAACTTTTGAGCTGGGTGTTCACATCGCAGATGTTTCTTATTACGTTACAGAAGGTTCAGCACTCGACAAGGAAGCTCTAAATCGGGCGACCTCTGTCTATGTGACCGACCGAGTAGTACCTATGCTTCCAGAACGATTGTCCAATGGGATCTGTTCTTTAAATCCGAATGTGGATCGCCTGACCCAGTCTGCCATCATGGAGATTGATCCTCATGGCAAGGTTGTCAAGCATACCATTACCCAAACAGTGATCAATACAACCTTCCGAATGACCTATAGCGACGTCAATGATATCTTAGCAGGCGACGAAGAAAAGGCTCAAACCTTTAAGAAAATTGTCCCAAGTATTCATCAAATGGCCACCTTGCATGGCATTCTAGAAAGCATGCGGATTTGTCGTGGCGCCCTTAATTTTGATACCAATGAGGCTAAAAATCTTGGTCAATAAAGAAGGAAAACCGGTCGATATTGTCCTTCGCCAAAGAGGAATTGCCGAGCGGATGATTGAGTCCTTTATGTTGATTGCCAATGAAACAGTGGCGGAGCACTTTACGCGACTGAAACTACCGTTCATCTACCGGATCCATGAAGATCCAAAGGCAGAAAAAGTACAGAAGTTTATCGATTATGCTTCTAGTTTTGGAATCCAAATCTACGGAACGGCTAGTGAGATGAGCCAAGAAGCCCTGCAAGAAATTATGCGCAAGGTCGAAGGGAGAACCCTATGCAGATGTCCTTTCGATGATGTTGTTGCGCTCGATGCAACAGGCCCGTTACTCAGAGCACAACCATGGCCACTATGGGCTTGCTGCTGAGTATTATACCCACTTTACCAGTCCCATCCGTCGGTATCCGGACCTGATGGTTCATCGAATGGTGCGCGAATATGGAAAATCCCAAGAAGTAGCAGAACACTTTGAACAAGTCCTTCCAGACATTGCCAGCCAATCCTCTAGTCGGGAACGCCGAGCTATTGATGCGGAGCGCGAAGTAGAAGCCATGAAGAAGGCAGAATACATGGAAGACTATGTTGGGGAAGAGTACGATGCCGTGGTTTCCAGTGTGGTGAAATTTGGCCTCTTTGTGGAGTTGCCAAATACAGTTGAAGGCTTGATCCATATTACCAATCTTCCTGAATTCTACCATTTTAACGAAACGAGATCTCACCCTTCGCGGGAGAAAAAAATCCGGGAGTGACCTTCCGTGTCGGTCAGCAAATCCGAATCAAGGTAGAAAGAGCCGACAAGATGACAGGAGAGATTGATTTCTCTTATATTCCAAGTGAATGGGATGTCGTCGAAAAAGGCCTCAAGGCTAAAGGGACGTGACCGAGATGGCAATCGCAGGGATCGCAGACGCAAGGACAAAAAAAGTTTCTAAGGGATCAACCGCTAGAAAAAGATGACAAAGCGGAAAAGATTCTTCCTCTAAATCCAAAAAAAGAAAAAAAGGGAAGAAACCATTTTACAAGGAAGTAGCAAAGAAAGGAGCCAAACATGGCAAAGGGCGAAGGAAAGGTAGTCGCGCAAAAATAAAAAAAGGCGAGACATGACTACACCATCGTGGATACAATAGAAGCAGGGATGGTGCTGACAGGGGACAGAGATCAAAAGTGTCCGTGCAGCACGCATTAACTTGAAAGATGGTTTTGCACAAGTTAAAAATGGCGAAGTTTGGCTTAGCAATGTCCACATTGTCCCTTACGAGGAAGGCAATATTTGGAACCAAGATCCAGACCGTCGTCGCAAGCTCCTGCTTCATAAAAAGCAAATCCAAAAGCTGGACCAAGACACCAAAGGGACCGGAATGACCTTGGTGCCTTTGAAGGTCTATCTCAAGGATGGCTATGCCAAATTGCTTTTGGGGCTCGCTAAAGGGAAACATGATTATGACAAGCGTGAGTCCATCAAACGTCGGGAACAAAACCGAGACATCGCACGGGTCATGAAACAGTACAATACACGTTAAAGAAAAAGGCAGTTTTGAAACTTGTTTCAGATCTGTCTTTTTTTCTGAGATAGGGCTCTTTTTTTCCAACTTGTAAAAGGGGCTTTTTTTCTGTATGATAAGGGTACTGAAAGAAAAAGGAGAAGCGACATGACACAAAAAAATTGATCGCTTACAAGCGCATGCCTATCTGGACCAAGGATACCATGCCAGAAGCTCTTCAAAGAAAGCACAATACCAAGGTAGGGAACCTGGGGAAAGATTACAGTTTTAAAGGGTCAGTTACGATTTATTGAATTGACCGAAGAGGGGGAAGAAATCGCGAGCCACCTCTTTGAAGCAGGAGCAGAGAACCCCATGGCCGAGCCCCAGGCCTGGCATCGTGTCGAAGCAGCGACTGACGATGTGGAGTGGTACCTAGAATTTTACTGTGAGCCAAAAGACTATTTCCCCAAAAAATACAACACCAATCCTGTCCATTCAGAAGTGCTAGAAGCAGTGGGAATTGTCCCCGCTGGAAAGGCATTGGATCTAGGATGCGGGCAAGGACGCAACGCCCTCTTTTTGGCCCAACATGGCTTTGACGTGACAGCAGTAGATCAAAATGAACTGGCTCTTGAGATCTTACAAAGTATTGTCGCTGAGGAAGATCTAGAGATGCCAGTGGGACTCTATGATATCAATGCTGCTGCACTCACCCAAAACTATGATTTCATCGTATCGACTGTGGTCCTCATGTTTTTAGACGCTGATCGGATTCCAGCGATTATCCGCAATATGCAAGAGCATACCAATCCAGGTGGCTACAATCTCATTGTCTGTGCCATGGATACAGAAGATTATCCTTGCCAGATGCCCTTCTCGTTCACCTTTAAAGAAGGAGAATTGGCGGAGTATTACAAGGATTGGGAATTGGTCAAGTACAATGAAAATCCAGGCCATCTCCATCGTCGAGATGAGAATGGCAATCGGATTCAACTTCGATTTGCAACCATGTTGGCAAAGAAAAAATAAGAAATTAGGAGCTGGATAAAGAGTTTGAAAGAAAAATTATCCAGTTTTTTTCTGTAAACGAAAAACCTTCCCGCCATTATGAACTGTGACTCAAAAAGTTAGATACAAGGTAGATCAGTTCTTTTTTTCATTTGCCAAAAGAAAAACCTTCTCCAGAAGGGTAGGAAAAGGTTGGGGATTTAGTTCCAGCTAGCAAAGTCGCAGACACTGAGAATGATCGTTCCCGATTTCAATGGGGTCTTCTTTCGCACCCTGATTCTAACCAGGTCACAATCACAGATTCAATCGTAGCTATGAAAATCTCTAGACCATACTTGTATGGAACTTGAAAGTCTGAAATGATGTGTTCTTTAGCGTGGGGAGTATCGTCCAGTGCATGAAGGGTAAAACTTCTTACCAATTTACTAAAGTCCGAGCAACAGGATTGTGACAATGCATATATAAAATCATAATTCTCTTTAATAGCGGTCAACACATTGAGAAAGTTTACCTTGACAGGGCTTCCTTCAACGAAGAGGCTATCCAATTCTTGCATCATGTCCATTTTCATTTGCTCAAACATGTCGTATTTATCGACATAGTGCAAGTAGAAGGTCCCGCGGTTAATTCCAGCGGTTTCGGTTAATTGTCGAATAGTGATGCTTTCAAAAGGTTGTTGCAAGAGCAGTTTTGAGAGTGCATTTCGTAAGTCTGACTTGGTTGTTGTTTGTCTTTGGCGTACCATATGTTCCTTTCTATAGTTGTATCAATCTGTTTATATTTATTTGACGTTGAAAATAATTTATAGGTTAAATAATTTTCACGACACTAACAAATAGCATTATACTCCAAAAAAATATAAATTAGACAATCAATTCTCATTTTTGTACAGATAACGAAAAAGTGTACAAAAAAATTTTACAAAGTTTATGAATGACGGGCACTGACAAGATTTTGTGAAAAATCTCACAATAATTAGTGATTTAAAAATAATTCCCTCCTAAAAAAATGGTCAGGAAATTTTTAGGGAAAATGGAGGAGCAAGATGGAAAAGGCAGTGTAATAAACAAAAAAACCAGCAACGTTTAAGTGCTGGTTACTTTATTTGATAAAAGTTGTCACGATCAAATTGAAATTTAAGATAGTTAAGACAATCGCAACGAGATAGCCTAAGAAAGTATTCCATTTCGCATTGACATGTTCTCCCATGATTTCCTTGTTGGAGGTGAAATAAACCAGAGGGAAAGATGGAGAAAGGAAGAGCCGCTGATAGGAAGACTTGAGAATAAACCAGAAGGTCATCGAGGACATGTTCCTGATCTCCAAATAAGATCGCAACGATGATGACAGGAAGAAGGGCAATGATCCGAGTCATGAGACGAACGACCCATTGTGGCAGGCGGAATCTCAAGAAACCTTCCATAACGATTTGACCGGTTAGGGTCCCGGTAATGGTTGAATTTTGACCACTGGCTAACAAAGCGATGGCAAAGAGGGTGGACAAGAAGGGACTAGCGATAGCGCCGGCAATATGATTATCTTTGAGGGCATTATACATGCTAGAGAAAGCACCGATCTTATCTCCGTGACCAAAGAAGAGGGCTGCTCCAAGAATCAAGAGGAGGGAGTTGACGACGAAGGCCAAACTCAATTCAATATTTGAATCCCAGGTCATAAAGCGCACTGCCCGTTTGATATCTGCTGGATCTTTGTAGTCCACCTTTCGCGTTTGCGAAATGGAAGAGTGGAGATAGAGGTTGTGGGGCATTACTGTTGCCCCGATGATTCCAAGCGCCAAGGTTAAGGCTTCATTTCCTTTTGGAAGTCCAATTCCTAGCACCTCTTTTTGAGGGAGGAAGCCAGCGAAGATTCCTCCGATATCTGGTTTCGATAGGAAAACCAGATAGCCAAAAATTGCAAGGATCGTGAGGATCAAGGTTGATACGATGGCCTCGATCTTTCGAAATCCTAGATGCATGAGTCCTAGTAATAGGAAGACATCAAAGATAGTGATCAGGATAGAAAAGAGCAAGGGCCAGCCAAAAAGAAGGTGGAGGGCAATCCCTGATCCGATGACTTCTGCTAAATCTGTCGCCATCAAGGCAAGCTCGATCACAATCCAAAGAGTATAGCGAAGCCATTTGGGTAAATGATGGGCAGTTGTTTGGGCCAGGTCCTTACGATGGACAATCCCTAGTTTACCAGCCATTTGTTGCAACTGCATGGCGATTAAAGACGAGAGAAGAACCACTGATAAGAGGAGGTAGCGGTATTGGGCCCCTCCGACGACACTAGTAATCCAGTTTCCCGGATCCATATAGCCGACAGCTACTAGACTTCCTGGTCCTGAAAAAGAGCAGAAGAGTCTTCCAAAAAGGGGATCCCTTTTTGGCACGTCAATAGATTGGTTGATTTCTTGAAGTGATTTCCTTTCAAACTGTTGTAAACTCACGATGAGCCTTCTTTCTAAGAATAAATCAAATTTGTCTCTAATTATAGCATAAAATTTATAATAGTTCATGATAATTTAGGATAACCTTGTTTTCTACTACCTCGATTTCTTTGTAATCTATCGAAAAAGGACTATAATATAGATAGGAAAGTAGGAGGAGGAGAGAAAATGGCCCTACATCGAAATGCAGCATTGTTACAAGCGCTATACGAGTGGAGAGACGGAGATTTTCGCTAACCAGGATGTTTCCTTTTGAGATTGAAAAAAAGGCGAGTTGGTCATTATTTTAGGGGCGTCAGGAGCTGGAAAAATCAACAGTTCTCAATATCTTAGGAGGGATGGACACCAATGACGAGGGTCAGGTTCTGATTGATGGGGTGGATATTTGCAAAAGCTCAATTCCCATCAACGAACCGATTATCGACGAGATGACGTTGGCTTTTGTCTTTCAATTTTATAATTTGGTAGCCCTAATCTGACAGCTAAGGAGAATGTTGAGTTGGCTTCAGAAATTGTCTCTGATGCTCTAGATCCGGAAGCTGTTTTAAAAGAAGTAGGACTTGGCAATCGTCTTGATAATTTTCCTGCCCAATTGTCAGGCGGAGAGCAACAACGGGTGGCGATTGCTCGGGCAGTGGCGAAAAACCCTAAAAATTCTCCTTTGTGATGAGCCGACGGGAGCCTTGGATTACCAGACGGGTAAGCAAGTATTGGGGATTTTACAGGATATGTCTCGAAAAAAAGGAGCGACGGTCATCATCGTAACCCATAATGCTGCTCTAGCTCCCGATTGCAGACCGTGTGATTCGCATGCATGATGCCAAGGTCAAGTCGGTAGAAATCAATGAGCTTCCTCAAGATATTGCTACACTAGAGTATTAGAAGAGGTGGTAGCATGAAACGAAAAGTCTATTGGAAGGATCTATTTGGTTCTTTTACACATTCAAAAGGACGCTTTCTCTCCATCTTAACCTTGATGTTGTTGGGAAGCTTGGCCTTGGTAGGCTTAAAGGTGACTACTCCAAATATGCACCGAACGGCTAACCAGTTTATTCAGCAACAAAAGATGCTAGATCTTGCTGTCATGGGGGACTTGGGATTAGACCAGGTAGACCAAGAGGAGCTTTTAGGAGTCAAAGGGGCGCGTGTCGAATTTGGTTCACTGCTGGATTTGACAGTGAAAGGGACAGGAGAGGCAATTCGACTTTTTTCTGCCCCAAAAAGCCTTTCTTCTTTTCGTGTGACCAAGGGGCGCCTGCCCCAAAAAGAAGGGGAACTGGCCCTAGCAAGTTTTTGGGAGGATCGCTATCAGATAGGGGATACCCTCACACTTGAAGAAAAGTCTGGAACTCGCTCTAGTTTAAAGCGAAAGCAATTCACCATTGTTGGCTTTGTACAATCCTCTGAGATGTGGTCTCAAAAGAATTTAGGCACTGCCATGAGTGGCAGTGGAAATCTAGATGCCTATGCACTAGTTTCAAAAGAGGTCTTTACGACTAAACTTCCCGCGATGGCGCGGATCCAGTTTGATGATCTGAAGTCTTTAGATTCTTTTTCGCAAGTCTACCAAAAAGGGCTCAAAGCTCATCAAGAAGAGTTAGAAAAACTTCTGAAAGACAATGGAAAGGCCCGCTATCAAAGACTCAAGCAGGAGGCGGATGGGCAGATTCAAAAAGGCCAGAAAGAACTCAGTCGTGCCAAGGAAACACTCCAGTCAGCCAAGAATCAGATCGATCAGGCTCAAAAGCAATTAGACTTGCAGGAGGCGCAGTTCAAAAAACTAGCTCCATTTCTGCCAGCTAAAGAGCAAGTAGCCAGTCAAGAAAAGCTCCATCAATCCAAAGAACAACTGGATCAGAAAAAGAAAGACTGGGCTAGAGGTGAGTCGGAGCTTGCAAAAAAAGAGGAGGAGCTGAAAAAAGCCCAAACCGAGCGAGATCAGCTAGAAACCCAACTTATCATGTCTATGACCGCAAGACCATGCCAGGTGGACAAGGTTACCTGATGTATAGCAATGCCAGTAGTAGTATCTCTGCTGTCGGAAATATTTTTCCGGTCGTTCTTTATCTGGTAGCAGCCATGGTGACCTTTTACCACGATGACCCGCTTTGTTGATGAAGAGCGGACCAATGCAGGTATTTTTAAGGCGCTGGGCTATCGTACCAAGGACATCATTCTCAAATTTGTCCTCTATGGATTCTTTGCAGGGACGATCGGTACCCTTCTAGGAACCTTGCTGGGCCATTATTTCCTATCAGGGGATCATTTCCAACATTATCACGCAAGGGATGGTGATTGGAGAGAGCAGAGAGTATTTTTATGGGGATATGACTCTGATTGCGCTCGGACTGTCTTTCGTCGCGAGTGTGCTTCCGGCTTACTGGGTTTCTCGTAAGGAATTAAAAGAAGAAGCCAATCTTTTATTACTGCCCAAACCACCGGTATCTGGTTCGAAGATTTTCCTGGAGCGTCTCCATTTTATTTGGAAGCGTCTGAGTTTCACCCACAAGGTCACTGCTCGTAATCTCTTTCGTTACAAACAACGGATGCTGATGACCATATTTTGGAGTGGCAGGGTTCTGTTGCTCTCCTCTTTGCAGGGCTAGGAATTCAATCTTCTGTAAGAGGTGTTTCCAAACGCCAATTTCAAGAGATCCTATCTTATGAGTTGATTGTAGCCCAAAAAACCAATGCATCAAGCCAAGAAAGCAAGGAACTAACCAATCGTCTGGAAAAATCAGATATCAAAGATTATCGACCGATCTATAGTAAGGTCATCGAAGCATCTTTAAAGGGTGGACGCGACAAGCAGACCATTACGATGATGGTAACGGATCGTACAGATTTTTCTCCCTTTGTCAGCTTGCGTTCTCTCAAGCAAGGAGAGTCCTTGTCTCTCAAGAAAGGGGTTATCATCAGTAGTAAGCTAGCACAACTAGCCCGGGTTACAGTCGGTGATCGACTGACCTTAGATGGCCACACTTTTAAGGTGGCGGGAATCACTGAAAATTATGTCGGCCATTTTGTCTATATGGATCAGGCAAGTTACCAAAAAATCTACGGAAAGCGGACTTCAGCAAATAGCTATTTGGTGCAGTTGAAAAATCCTTCTACACGACAAGTGCAGGCTGTCAGTCGGGACATGATGGATCTTGCAGCTGTGAAGGCAGTTAGTCAGAAATGCTTCGATGATTTCCCTCTTTAACTCAGTTGCCAAATCTTTGGACACCACTATGATGATTCTAGTAGTCGTATCGATCTTGCTAGCCATCGTGATCTTGTATAATTTAACCAATATCAATGTGGCAGAGCGGATCCGTGAATTATCGACCATTAAGGTCTTAGGATTCCATAATAAGGAAGTGACGCTCTATATTTACCGTGAAACCATCTTATTGTCTATCATAGGGATCCTCATGGGATTAGGAGGTGGCTATTATCTTCATCAATTCCTCATTGCCATGATTGCACCAGATGCCATTCTCTTTTAACCCCTAAAGTAGGACTTGGCGTTTTCCTCTTCCCTGTCGGAGGAATGATCCTTCTCTTGATCCTGTTAGGAATTTATGTTGACCATTATCTTCGAAAAGTAGACATGCTCGAAGCCCTCAAATCAGTAGACTAAGATACAAAGCCGTTAAGCAGCTCTGAAAAAGTAGATCAACGACGAGCGTCCCCTCTAGCCTGATTTTTCATTTCTAGTAGCATGGAATGTTCATAAAACTTTCACCTTAGGGTGGAAGTTTTTCTTCTCTTTGTTATAATGGAGAGAAGGAGAAGATCATGACTAAAATTGCTTTACTTTCAGATATTCATGGAAATACGACAGCATTGGAAGCTGTCCTAGAGGATAGCCGAAAAGCCAAGGTGGATGAATATTGGCTCTTAGGAGATAGTTTGATGCCAGGAACAGGGAGACGGGCCCTCTTGGAGCTGTTAGAGGAGTTACCGATTACGGTCAAAGTCCTTGGGAACTGGGAGGATAGTCTTTGGCGGGCCATGAGGGGGATGTTGGATGAGACCAGATCCAGTCATCGCTACCTCATGCGCCAGTGTCAATATATTCTTGAAGAAATCACGCCCCAGGAAATTGAAGACATGCAGAAAATGCCCATGCAGGTCCATAGAGAAATCGCAGGTTTAAAGATCGGCATTACCCACCACTTACCTGATAAGAATTGGGGTCGCGAATTGATCCACATTGGTGAGCAGAAGGATTTTGATCGCTTGGTGACAAACCCGTCTTGTGATATTGCAGTCTACGGACACATTCACCAGCAGTTTTTCCGCTACGGGACAGGAGGAGAACTGATTATCAATCCTGGATCGATCGGTCAACCTTTCTTTTTGGAAAAGAATCTTCGCAAGGACCTTCGGGCCATGTATGCCATTCTCGAATTTGATCAAATGGGGCTAAAAGATGTCGATTTTAGACGGGTGGACTATGATGTCCAAAAAGAACTGCAACTGGCAAAAGACCTCCATCTTCCTTATTACCAAGTGTATTATGAAAGTTTGGTCAATGGCATTCATCATACCCACAATCATGAGCTCCTTCATGAAATTGAGCAGAGAGAAGGTCATGATCGAGAAATCGATGCTTGGCTAGAGGACTTCTTCCAATAGTGTAACTGTTGACATTACAACTGAAAAGAGTATAATAGGAATAACGAAAGTCGTCCCTTGACGGTTGTTCAATAGACTCTACCTTCAAAAACGGGTAGAAAGGAGTGAAGTTATGCAAATTTCGAGTCGCTTTACCATTGGGACTCATGTCTTGATCATGATTGCTCTACAAGGAGAAAAAACAAAAGTAACCAGTGATTTTTTGGCAGGAAGTGTCGGCGTGAACCCTGTTATTATTCGAAAGACCTTGTCTCAGTTGAAGAAAGCTGGATTGATCCATGTAGCGCGTGGGACAGGCGGAGCTGAGCTCGCAAAAGCAGCCGATGAGATCAGCCTGCTGGATATCTATCAAGCGGTAGAATGCTTAGGTTCGACAGGTCAATTATTTGGTTTTCATGACAATCCGAAATCCAGCCTGCCCAATTGGCCACAATATCCACAATGTTTTAGATGGGAAAGCTTGAGGACATTCAGACTGCTATGGAAAAAAAGAAATGTCTCAAACCACTTTAAAAAGACGTCGTAGAAGATACGCAGAAAAGAATGAAACTCGAATCGGTTTCATAAGAAAAAAGAGAGTGGGACAGAAATCGGTAATTCGTTAGAATTCGATTTCGTCGTCCCACCTCCGCACAGTTGAGTAGGGCTGTAAAAGCTGATGAAATCAGCGTAGTAGAGCCCACTCAACCACTGCGTATTGCTCGACAATCCAAAGATAATTAAGAGGCTAGGACTTTTGTCCCAGCCTCATTTTTTATAGTTATTAACGAAACAAGATGTTTGTTATATATTGAAACGACTAAAGGATTAGTCAAAGTAAAGTAAGTCTTTGCTGGTTTCAGTGAAGAGTCCAAATCCGTCTTTTGTGACGTACCCACAATCTTCGATACGGACACCGACTTTACCTGGAATATAGATTCCTGGTTCGACTGAGAAGCACATGCCTTCTTCAAGCACCATGTCATTTCCTTCCATAATAGAAGGGAATTCATGCACGTCCATTCCGATCCCGTGTCCGAGGCGGTGGTTGAAGTACTCACCATAACCAGCTTTTTCGATGACGCTCCGTGCAGCACGGTCTACGTCATGTGCTGTTACACCAGGTTTGATCATGTCAATGGCTGCTTGTTGAGCTTCTAACGTCAAGTGGTAGATTTCTTTTTTGAAATCATCCGGTTTCCCAACAGCAACAGTTCGAGTCATATCAGACGCATAACCATTCACCATACAGCCAAGGTCAAATAGCAAGAGAGCATCGTTTCGACTTTGTTGCTTCCAGGAATTCCGTGTGGGTTAGCTGCATTATTTCCAGTCAAGACCATGGTTTCAAAGCTCATTTCATAACCCAAGCGTTTGATACCAAAGTCGATTTCTGCTACGATATCAGTTTCTGTTTTATCCAGTGAGATGGCGTCGAATCCCATATTGACAGCCTTATCTGCATATTGACCAGCCACCAACATTTTTTGGATCTCATCAGCAGATTTGATCAAGCGCATCCGGTTAATCCGTGGTGTCAAGTTGGTGAATTGAGCCTTTTCAAAGACAGTACGCAAGCCATTGTATTTGGTAAGGATCAAGTTATCATATTCAAGTGCAACGGTTTTGGCATCTGGTTTTGCGATAGCCCCTTTAATCTTTTCCCAGGGTTTTCAGAATCCACATAGCCAACCACTTGGAAAATCGACAACTGCAGTCGCCCGTTCCACTTCAAGTGCAGGAACGAAGAGAAGTGGTTCGTGGTCTGTGTAAACGAACAAGAAGAGTTGACGTTCGTGGGGATCACTGTAAAAATCCAGTCAGGTAATTGATGGTGACAGGATCGGATACAACAGCGACATCTGTTTTTTTCAGTTTCAAGAAAATCGACGATTTGATCTAATTTAGACATAATGCTACCTTCTTTCTATGGATCTATTTTGTCAAATTTTTCCCCAAAAAAAGCAAGAGTTTACAAAATTTTTACCAAAAATACTTGAAAGTGTTTACAATACATGATAAAATAGGATTAATTAGAGAGTGAAAACGAAATTTTCAATAATGAAAGGAAATCTTATGAATACAGACGATACAGTAACGATTTATGATGTCGCCCGTGAAGCAGGGGTTTCAATGGCAACCGTTAGTCGTGTAGTAAATGGAAATAAAAACGTTAAAGAAAATACACGTAAAAAAGTTTTAGAAGTGATCGAACGCTTGGATTACCGTCCAAATGCTGTTGCGCGTGGTCTTGCTAGCAAGAAAACAACAACAGTCGGTGTTGTGATTCCAAACATCACGAATAGCTATTTCTCTACATTGGCTAAGGGGATCGATGACATTGCTGAAATGTACAAGTACAATATTGTTCTTGCAAATAGCGATGAAGACGATGACAAAGAAGTTTCAGTGGTAAACAACCTCTTTTCAAAACAAGTGGATGGGATCATTTTCATGGGTTATCACTTGACTGAAAAGATTCGCTCAGAATTTTCACGCTCTCGGACGCCAGTTGTCCTTGCTGGGACAGTGGATGTTGAACACCAATTACCAAGTGTCAATATCGACTACAAGCAAGCAACCGTTGATGCTGTTACACAGTTGGCAAAACACAACAAGAAAATTGCTTTTGTAAGTGGCCCATTGGTGGATGATATCAATGGAAAAATTCGTTTGACAGGCTACAAAGAAGCTTTGAAAGCGAAAAAATTGAGCTATAGCGAAGGACTTGTGTTTGAATCCAAGTACCGTTACGATGAAGGTTATAACTTGGCAGAACGCATCATTGCGTCAAAAGCAACAGCTGCTTTTGTAACAGGTGATGAATTGGCTGCAGGTCTCTTGAACGGCTTGTCTGATAAAGGGATCAAGGTACCAGAAGACTTTGAAATTATCACCAGCGATGATTCACAAGTAACTCGTTACACGCGTCCAAATCTATCAACGATTGGCCAACCTTTGTATGACCTTGGTGCGATCAGTATGCGCATGTTGACCAAGATCATGCACAAAGAAGAGTTGGAAGAACGCGAAGTACTGTTGTCTCATACGATCAACCAACGTGGAACGACCAAAAAATAAGGATTAGTAGACTAGAGTCTCGACATGGGAAGACGTGTCTACTAGTCTGAGAGGCTAGAACAGAACTGTTCTAGCCTCTTTTTATATGTGTCATTAATCATAAGTAATGATGAAGTGAAATTGAATGAGTGTTGGTTCAAATATTGATGTGTAAGTTACAATTAAATCGTTCTAGAGTTTGTTAAAATACCATACAACAAAATATGATGAATTTGTTTTGTTTCGTCTTCTATGTTTTTATTTGGAGATAGATGATTTCCTGTGCTATTGAGAGCACTCATGACGTTTAAAATAACCTCTGTTGACAAATCTTTAGCAATTATATTTTCATTTTTACCTAGCTCAATATATGCACGATATATTTCACGCTTTTTCTCATCTATCGCTTTTTGTCATAAGTTTCGTAAAAAGTAGGATCCTCTAACGTTTTTTTCTTGAAAGTAGTTAGAAATCTGTTGGCTTATTTTTTTCTGACATAAAAGCTAAGGCTTGATTTAATTTTTGATTTATAATCTATATTACTGAGTAGAATGTTTTCAGCTTCTTGTATGATGTCTTTAAACAATTCATTAATACATAAAAGCTACTAAATTATCTTTCTTATCAAAGTAATTGTAGATTGACACAGGAGAAACTTCTGCGACTTTTTGCAATTGATTGTATACTTGTTTCTTTAAACCCTTTTTTTCTTTAAATAAAGAAAGAGCAGACTGAATAATAGCTTGCTTCTTTTTTTCTGTTGTTTTTTTGATATTGATTCATTTGAACACTCCATTTGATATCAATTATAGCACAACTTTGAAATTTATCTCAGATTATTTCATTAATTCTTGACGATATCTGATATTTACAATACAATTAAGTTTGAAATATAATTAATGATATTTCAAACTTATAATAATTGAGGGAAGATATTTAATGTTAACTGAATTTCTTATTAAGCAGTCTCAAAAAAACCTAGTGGTCTTATTGGTAGAGTCATCACAAAAAAATATGGTCATTCTATTTTTAAAAAAACTTAGTCTTTGGGCGATTAAACAGACTACTATTTCAGATAATTATAGAATTTTAGAAATTGGTTACGGTGGCGGGAGTACTATCAAGAACCTTCTTGCTTTAAATAAAAAAATCTTGAGATTCATGGTATTGATATTTCTAAGGAATCATATAGAACTGCCCAACGTGTTCATTCAGATTCCATAAGAAAAGGTAGTGTCCAACTTAAGATTGGAAATGTGGAGAATATGCCTTATCAAAAATAACTATTTTGATAGAATATTTGCTATTCAGACCCATATTTTTTTGGAAGGATATAAAAAAAGAGTTTTTCAAGAAGTTTATAGAGTCCTGTCCAGCAATTCTACTTTGATAATTGCTTCTGAAAAAAAGAAAAAAATACATTATCATATGACAGATTATCGTACAAGTCATGAATTTAGTCAGTTACTAACAAGTATTGGTTTTTCAAAAAAATTGAGGAAAAAAACAGAATCGCAATTGGATTTTTGTATATCGTATATAAATAAAATAGAATTTTTAAATTTCGAACAGAACTGTTCTAGCCTCTTTTTTATACTGCAAACAGGTAGAGACTTGCTGGGCACTCTTTATTTCGGTATAATAGAAGGTATGAAAGTTTTACTGTATTTAGAAGGAAAATCCGTCTTACAAAAATCAGGAATTGGTCGAGCCTTGCAGCATCAAATGCATGCGCTTGATTTGGCTGGGATTCCGTATACGACAGATATTTTAGGAGATTATGATGTGGTGCATATCAATACCTATGGCCCACGGAGTTTCCTTTTGCTCCATGCAGCAAAGCGTCGTGGAAAGAAAGTCATCATGCATGGCCATTCAACCCGTGAGGATTTTGAAAATTCCTTTATCGGGTCTAACTTTTTTGCGCCCTTGTTTGGGAAAGTATTTGGCTCACATGTACCAAAAGGCAGACTATGTGATCACGCCATCTGAGTATTCTAAACACCTGATTCAGTCTTTATGGGGTGACTACACCGATTATCGCGGTCTCCAATGGAATTGATTTGGAAAAATACAAGAAGGATCCGAAAAAAGAAGAAGTCTTTCGCAAGCATTTTAATATCCAAGAAGGCCAAAAGGTTGTCATCTGTGCAGGGCTTTATTTTAAACGCAAAGGGATTGAAGATTTCGTAGAAGTGGCCCGTCGCATGCCGGATGTGCGCTTTATTTGGCTAGGTTCTATCAACAAATGGATCATTCCGCGTAAGATTCGTCGTATCGTGGAAAAGGATCATCCAAGTAATGTGGAATTCCCTGGCTACTTCAAGGGAGCGGTCTTCCAAGGGGCCATGACGGGTTCAGATGCTTTCTTCTTCCCATCTTATGAAGAAACAGAAGGAATCGTTGTTTTGGAAGCCTTGGCCAGTCATCAGCACACGGTCTTGCGGGATATTCCAGTATACAATGGCTGGATCGACGAGACGTCATCTGAATTGTGCCACAATGTAGACGAATTTGTGGATTCCTTGAACAAGGTCTTGAACGGACAAGTAGACAAGCGGGAGGCAGGGCTACAAGGTCGCTGAAAGTCGTTCGATTGACTTAGTGGCTTATCAATTGGTCGAAGCCTATCAAACAGTTTTGGAGATGTAAGATGCGTGTAGGGTTATTTACAGATACCTATTTCCCGCAAGTTTCGGGAGTAGCGACCAGTATTCGGACGCTCAAAACAGAATTAGAAAAATTGGGTCACACGGTCTTTATCTTTACGACAACGGATAAAGATGTCAACCGCTATGAAGATTGGCAGATCATTCGGATTCCAAGTGTGCCTTTCTTCGCCTTTAAGGACCGCCGCGTTGCTTATCGTGGATTCTCAAAGGCGCTTGCCATTGCCAAACAATACCAGCTGGATATTATCCATACCCAGACTGAGTTTTCACTGGGCCTTTTGGGAGTGTGGATTGGACGTGAGTTGAGGATTCCTGTTATTCATACCTACCATACCCAGTATGAGGGACTATGTCCGCTATATTGCAAGAGGTATGGTCATTCGCCCAAGTATGGTCAAATACATTGTGAGAAGTTATATGAATGATCTGGATGGCGTGATCTGTCCAAGTGAGATCGTCTATGACTTGCTCCAAAAGTACAAGGTCAAGGCAGAAAAACGCATTATTCCGACAGGGAATTGATTTGGCTAAGTTTGACCGACCGGAAATCACTCCGACAGAGACAGCAGCTCTTCGTGAAAAATATGAAGTCGCAGAAGATGAAACGCTTTTATTGAGCCTGTCGCGGGTTTCTTATGAAAAGAATATTCAGGCTGTTATTGCGGCCCTTCCTGATGTCCTCAAGGTCAATCAAAAAGTTAAGTTGATCGTGGCTGGAGATGGTCCTTATTTGGATGATTTGAAAAAACAAGCGGCGAAACTGGGGATTTCAGATGCGGTTGTCTTTACAGGGATGATCCCACCAAATGAGACAGCTCTCTACTATAAGGCGGCTGACTTCTTTATTTCAGCTTCAACGAGTGAGACGCAAGGGTTGACTTATTTAGAGAGTATTGCAAGTGGTACCCCGATCATCGCTCATGGCAATCCTTATCTCGATCATGTGATTGATGACCCTATGTTTGGAAAGCTCTTTTATGAAGAGAGCGATCTGGCACAAGCGATTCTTGAAGCGATTGACGAGATGCCTGCAATCGATGAGACCAAGTGGGCAGAAAAGATTGATGATATTTCTGCAGCAACCTTTGGCCGTCGGGTCTACGAATTTTACCTGGATAAAATCATCTCTAAAGACTTTTCAAATGATTTGAATCCTGAGCAAAGTCGGGTCAAGCGGATGTCTAAGACCATTGTGAAAATCCCGACCAAGGTGATTGCTCTTCCGGTCAATGGATCTGTGAAGATGATGAAGGCTTCGGTCAAACAAGTAAAGAAAATCCGTAAAATCACGCATTTCTTTGATTGAAAATGAAACTTTTTCTTGCAAAATTTTTCAATCGTGCTATAATAACTGACAGAGACATATCAAATCTAGGAAATCTGATAGAGAGCGCGTGGGGCTGGAAATCGCGTAGAGGATAGGTTTGGGACTACTCGTGATTCTTTTATGCAAACATAAAACGGTGGCTACGTTAGAGCCAATCAGAGGTGTCCCTCTTTTTTGAGGAACATAAATGAAGGTGGAACCACGTTGCGACGTCCTTTCGAGGAGGTCGCTTTTTTGATTTCTTAATGAGGAAATCAAAAGGAGAGATGATTCCAATGTTCAAAGACACCTCCCACCCATTTAGCTACTAAAAAAACTTTATAAGGAGAAAATCATGATTAAGATTACTTTCCCAGATGGCGCTGTTCGTGAATTCGAATCTGGCGTTACTACTTTTGAAATTGCCCAATCTATCAGCAATTCTTTGGCTAAAAAAAGCTCTTGCTGGTAAATTCAACGGCAAATTGATTGACACAACTCGTGCCATCACCGAAGATGGAAGCATTGAAATCGTGACACCTGATCACGAAGATGCTCTTCCAATCTTGCGTCACTCAGCGGCACACTTGTTTGCCCAAGCAGCTCGTCGCCTCTTCCCAGATATCCACTTGGGTGTCGGTCCAGCGATCGAAGATGGTTTCTACTACGATACAGACAACCAAGCTGGTCAAATCTCTAACGAAGACCTTCCTCGTATCGAAGAAGAAATGAAGAAAATCGTCAAAGAAAACTTCCCATCTATTCGTGAAGAAGTGACCAAAGATGAAGCGCGTGAAATCTTCAAAAATGATCCATACAAATTGGAATTGATCGAAGAACACTCAGAAGACGAAGGTGGTTTGACCATCTACCGTCAAGGTGAATACGTAGACCTTTGCCGTGGCCCACACGTCCCATCAACTGGTCGCATCCAAATCTTCCACCTTCTTAATGTTGCTGGTGCTTACTGGCGTGGTAATAGCGACAATGCGATGATGCAACGGATCTATGGTACCGCTTGGTTTGACAAGAAAGACTTGAAGAACTACCTTCAAATGCGTGAAGAAGCTAAAGAACGTGACCACCGTAAACTTGGGAAAGAGCTTGATCTGTTCATGATTTCTCAAGAAGTTGGTCAAGGTCTTCCATTCTGGTTGCCAAATGGTGCGACCATCCGTCGTGAGTTGGAACGCTACATCGTTGATAAAGAAGTAGCAGCAGGCTACCAACACGTCTACACTCCACCAATTGCTTCTGTAGAACTGTATAAGACTTCAGGTCACTGGGATCACTACCGTGAAGACATGTTCCCACCAATGGATATGGGAGATGGAGAAGAGTTTGTTCTTCGTCCAATGAACTGCCCTCACCACATTGAAGTCTACAAACACCATGTGCATTCTTACCGTGAATTGCCAATCCGTATCGCTGAAATTGGGATGATGCACCGTTATGAAAAATCTGGTGCTCTGACAGGTCTTCAACGTGTCCGTGAAATGTCTCTGAATGATGGTCATACCTTTGTGGCTCCAGAACAAATCGAGGAAGAATTCAAGAAGATCCTTCAATTGATCATCGATGTGTATGAAGACTTTAACTTGACAGATTACCGTTTCCGCTTGTCTTATCGTGATCCTGAAGACAAACACAAATATTTTGACAACGATGAGATGTGGGAAAATGCTCAACGCATGTTGAAAGCAGCTGTTGATGATATGGGTGTTGAGTACTATGAAGCAGAAGGGGAAGCTGCCTTCTACGGACCAAAATTGGATATCCAAGTGAAAACAGCTCTTGGTAAAGAAGAAACTCTTTCTACCATCCAATTGGACTTCTTGCTTCCAGAACGCTTTGATCTTCATTACATCGGAGCAGATGGGGAAGAACACCGTCCAGTCATGATCCACCGTGGGGTTATCTCAACCATGGAACGCTTTACTGCGATCTTGATTGAAAACTACAAGGGAGCTTTCCCAACCTGGCTTGCTCCTCACCAAGTAACCCTTATCCCAGTATCGAACGAAAAACACGTGGACTATGCTTGGGAAGTGGCTAAGAAACTTCGTGACCGTGGTGTTCGTGCCGATGTGGATGAACGCAATGAAAAAATGCAGTTCAAGATCCGTGCTTCACAAACTCAAAAAGATTCCTTACCAATTGATTGTTGGGTGACAAGGAAATGGAAGACAAGGCTGTAAACGTGCGTCGTTATGGTCAAAAAGAAACAGAAACCATGTCAGTGGATGCATTTGTAGAATTAATTCTTACAGATATTGCAAATAAATCCCGCGTTGAGAAATAAAACGATCACAGTCTGAGAAATATTTTTTAGTAAGAAAAAGCAACAACTATTTCAGTTGTTGCTTTTTCTATTTTGTTTAACCTGAGCTAGTAGTGATCGGTCAAACCGCCACAAATAGTATCCTCATCAACAATCCTTTCTATCCATTAACTTTTGGATATAGGATATCTTCCCAAGATTTGCTTCCATGAGTTAGATAAGTTGACTATCCTCAGTCCTTGTCTGCTTTATTTTCTTTTACGAGATCGTTTTGTGAATCTTTTTCAGAGAGTTTTTGATCGATATACTTGTCAATGTTTTCGTAAAATTCCTTGGTCGTCTCACTATCTAATTTGTCGAATTATGGACTTGATTGACTTTCAATTGAACAGATTGAATACCGTAAGAGTCTTGTTTTTGGCGAATGGTTTCTAATTCTTCTTCTGAAATCGGATCTCCAACAACTGTCAAGACCAATTCATTGCTACTTGACTTGTAGACTTGATTAATGATCGTATGATTGGCGAACTCTTTTCCTACAAACTGTTTGATCCCTTCTTTTCGTGCTTGATCCATCGTCAGAGTGACTGCTGAATAGCTGGCTGGAAGAACCAATAATACAATCAAGGAGATCAACCCAATTCTCATTTTCATGTTTAGCTCTTTAAATGAACTTAAGGGAGATTGTCTCATCATAATTCTTGTTCCAACAATATTGATTAGCATGATAAAGACACAGTTGATCAAGAAAAGATAGAGAGCCCCAAATAAAAATCGTACATTTCCATTAGCTAAACCATAGCCTGCAGTACAGATAGGTGGCATCAGAGCTGTTGCAATGGCTACTCCTGGCACGATATTGTTTGCTTCTTTTTTTCTTGAACCAATGACACCTGCTATCCCACCCGCAATAGCAATGAGAACATCCCAAATGGTTGGAGAGGTTCGTGCAATCAATTCGCTACTTGCATAAGATAAGGGAGAAATCCAGAAATATAGAGTCGAGACAAGCAAACTGACCAATACTTGAGTAAATAAAACCTCTAGAGATTGCTTGATTAAACGCGTATCAAAAATAGCTAAACCAAACCCCAGTCCAATAATCGGTGTCATAAGAGGGGAAATCAGCATGGCTCCAATAATGACAGCTGTTGAATTCATATTTAGACCTATAGAGGCAATAAAAATCGAACACATCAAAATCACTGTATCTCTTAATCGAACATGAAGGTCATCATATAGTTTCTCATGGAATTCACGTGTTGAATAGTTTCCGGACATTGGTTACTCCTTTTTATTTCATATAATCTTGTTTCTGCATGGATGATGGTAGAGAGACTTCTGTCCAAACTGACATGTTTTTAATTCTCACCTGTGATTCTTTTGAACATTATCTTTTAAATATCCATCAGTCCATCCTGCATATTATATCAAAAATTTTACAGTCTTTCTCTGAAGAAATCAATTCATTTAAAAAGATAGAGAAAGGAAGAAATTTTTGTATCCTTATCCGAAGAAGAAAAACGATATCTCCTCTGAAAGTAGATACCGTTTTAATGTTTAAACAGTATGAGTTTGTAGCAGCAATCCTAGCAGATATCGCCAACAAATCACGTGTTGAGAAATAATGAAAAAATAAAAAGATTAAGGATAAAACAATCTAAAAAACCTTCCCTTAGGTGAGTAAGAACGTCAGCGAACTTCTATGAAGTTCCAAAACTCCCGAGTGAGAGTGGGACAGAAATCGGTAATTCGTTAGAATTCGATTTCGTCGTCCCACCTCCGCACAGTTGAGTAGGGCTGTAGAAGCTGATGAAATCAGCGTAGTAGAGCCCACTCAACCACTGCGTCTTGCTCGACAATCCAAAAACAATTAAGAGGCTATGATTTCTGTCCCACTCTCACTTTTCTCACGACGGAAAGTTTTCTAAATATGATTTATTAGCTATAGCAAGTAGGAAATTAACTTTTTTTAGAATCACTCAAGTGATTTTATCTTCTACATATCATTCGTTTTTTCTGAGACTGAGATTTTAACTTCTCGGTCTTTTTTACCCTTTCTTATTGGAAAGTCCAGCAATTGAGGCTCCACATTTCTTCATAAGTTTGATATAATAAGAAGATAGAGATTGATTAGGAAAAAGTAGCATTAGAAACAGGTATGTAAGATGAAAAAAATATTAGTAGTTGATGATGAAAAAACCAATTTCAGATATTATCAAATTTAACATGGCAAAAGAGGGCTATGAAGTCTTGACAGCCTTTGATGGCCGGGAAGCTTTGGAAGTCTTTGCGGCTGAGAATCCGGATATTATTATTCTAGATTTGATGTTGCCAGAGATTGATGGTCTGGAAGTGGCGCGTACCATTCGCAAGACCAGCAATGTGCCCATCATTGTCCTATCTGCTAAGGATACGGAATTTGATAAGGTCATCGGACTTGAAATTGGTGCGGATGACTATGTGACCAAACCCTTCTCTAATCGGGAATTGCAAGCGCGTGTGAAGGCCTTGTTGCGTCGTTCGGAGTTTGCGGCTGATCCTCAGCTTGAAAATGAGGCCGATACGGAAATTGTCATTGGTGATCTTCACATTCTTCCAGATGCCTTCTTGGTTCAAAAAGGCAACAAAGAATTGGACTTGACCCATCGTGAGTTTGAATTGCTCTATCACCTTGCGACCCATGTCGGTCAAGTGATGACCCGTGAACACCTTCTTGAGACGGTGTGGGGCTATGATTACTTTGGTGATGTTCGGACAGTGGACGTGACAGTTCGTCGTTTGCGTGAAAAAATCGAGGACACACCGGGACGTCCAGAATATATCTTGACCCGCCGTGGTGTCGGATATTATATGAGAAACAATGATTGATCAACTAAAACAATTTGTAATGTCGTCGAACTTTGTCTTTGTTCTGATTACGGTTGGGTTTATCATTGTGGTAGCCTTGCTTTTGCTAGAAAACCGTAGGGACAATATCAAGCTCAGACAACTAAACGCCAAAATTAAAGATCTGATTGCTGGGGATTACTCTGAAGTGGTCGACATGCAAGGAAGCCCAGAGCTGACTGATATGACCAACAGTATCAATGATCTATCTGAGGTCATTCGTCTGACGCATGAAAACCTAGAGCAGGAAACCAAGCGGCTGACTAGTATTCTAGCCTATATGACAGATGGAGTGCTTGCGACCAACAGACGGGGTCAGATCATCATGGTCAATGAAATGGCAGCCAAGCAATTAAATGTTAATCCAGATGAGGTGCTCAATACTAGTATTCTAGATTTGCTTTCGCTTGGAGATGAGTATGATCTGCGAAGCTTGATTACAGAAGTACCAGAGTTAACCATCGATTCCCAGGATGAAAATGGGGAATACTTAAGTCTTCGTGTGCGCTTTGCCTTGATTCGTCGCGAGTCAGGTTTTATCTCTGGTCTGGTAGCTGTCTTGCACGATACGACAGAGCAGGACAAGGAAGAGCGGGAACGTCGCCTCTTTGTCTCCAATGTGAGTCATGAATTACGGACACCTTTGACCAGTGTGAAATCCTATCTGGAAGCCCTAGACGATGGCGCTTTGTCAGAGCCAGTAGCACCAGATTTTGTCAAGGTTTCACTCAATGAAACCAACCGCATGATGCGCATGGTCACAGATCTATTGAGCTTGTCTCGAATCGATAATGAAACCAGTCAGTTGGACATCGAGTTGACCAACTTTACGGCCTTTATCACCTTTATTTTGAACCGGTTTGATAAGATCAAGAGTCAATCGCAAGAAGATACCAAGAAGTATGAACTGATCCGGGAATACCCGATCACTCCGATCTGGGTGGAAATTGATACGGATAAAATGACCCAGGTGATCGACAATATCTTGAACAATGCCATCAAGTACTCACCTGATGGTGGAAAGATCAAGGTAGGGATGAAAACGACAGATGCCCAGTTGATTATCTCCATCTCAGATGAGGGCTTGGGGATTCCCAAGAAAGACTTGCCACGCATTTTTGATCGCTTTTACCGAGTGGATAAGGCGCGTAGCCGGGCCCAAGGTGGGACTGGTCTAGGGCTTAGCCATTGCTAAGGAGATCGTTAAGCAACACAAAGGCTTTATTTGGGCCAAGAGTGAATATGGCAAGGGATCTACCTTTACCATTGTCTTGCCGTACGACAAAGATGCTATTAAAGACGACTGGGATACAGAAGAGGAAGAATAAGGAGTCAATGACAGAAGAGGGATTTAAGTATAGTATTTTAGCTTCAGGTTCTAGTGGGAATTCTTTCTACCTTGAGACGCCAAAGAAAAAACTGCTTATTGATGCAGGGTTATCAGGGAAAAAGATTACGGGACTATTGGCTGAAATTGATCGCAAACCAGAAGACTTAGATGCCATTTTGATTACGCACGAACACTCAGACCATATCCATGGTGTGGGTGTTTTAGCGCGGAAATATGGCATGGATCTATATGCTAATGAAGCAACTTGGAAGGCTATGGAAGGCACCAAGTATCTAGGCAAAGGTCGATGATGCTCAAAAGCACATCTTTGAAATGGGGAAGACCAAGACATTTGGCGATATCGATATCGAAAGTTTTGGGGTCAGTCACGATGCTGCAGCCCCTCAATTCTATCGCTTTATGAAGGATGGCAAGAGCTTCGTCATGCTGACGGATACGGGCTATGTGAGCGATCGCTTGGCAGGATATCGTCGCGGATGCGGATGGCTATCTGATTGAGTCCAACCATGATGTAGAGATCCTTCGAGCAGGTTCTTATGCTTGGCGCTTGAAGCAGCGGATCTTGTCAGACCTAGGCCACCTTTCTAACGAAGATGGTGCAGATGCCATGATCCGAACCTTGGGAAATCGTACCAAGAAGATTTATCTGGGACATTTGTCAAAAGAGAACAATATCAAAGAATTGGCCCATATGACCATGGAGAATCAACTGGCTCGAGCAGATCTAGCTGTTGGCCATGATTTTGAGGTGCTAGATACCTCGCCAGATACCGCGACCCCTTTGACGAAGATATAAGATAGAGAACCACCCTGCGGGTGGTTTTTTGATTTCTGATTAAAAATCTTTCATTTAGTGATGAATTTGCTCTTTACCTTAAATTCGTGTATGATAAGAAAGAGCGAATTCTAAATAAGAGTCACGTTTTGTACAATCAAAGAAGAGGAGAAATGAAAAATGAAAAAGATGATGTTATTACTGGCAAGTTTAGTTGCTTTAACAGCTTGTAGTCAGTCTAAGCAAGATACGAAAGAGTCAACCTCCACTCAAACGGCGAAGGAAACAAAAGTATCAGAGTCTTCTAAAAAAGAAAAAGAATTGAAATTTGTGGTGGCCCCTCAAAATGAAGGAAAGACGTCTGATCTTATTGAGTTAGGGAAGAAATTGGTTAAAGAACATCCTGAAGTTGGTAGTGAAGGTAATATGGCGATCTACTTTACCGGGGCTGTTTCAGATGGAAGAGCGGCACTCATGTTGGTCAATAAGACAGATGTAGATATCAAGAAAGATTTGAATTTTTCAATTACGTGGTCTTATGATGGAAAGACTATTTTTGAGAATCAAAAGGTTAGCTATTTCATCAAGGATAGTGGAGAATTACCCTCTCATACAGCAACTATGATATTATTGCCATTGAACGAGGAGCAAATGAAGATTGTCGATGGAATGTCAGACCCATCTAAGATGAAGCTTCAAATGTCAGATGTGAACGCTGTAGAGTGATTACGAAAAAAGAAACATACAAAGGAGAAGTAAATGCGCCTTGTTTATCTTACGATTGGTTTTATGTCTTTGGGATTAGGAATTATTGGGATTCCATTGCCGATTTTACCGACGACTCCCTTTTTATTGCTATCGATGGCCTGCTTTGCTAAAAGTTCCAAACGCTTTGAAACTTGGCTCTACCAAACCAAGCTTTATCAAACCTATGTAGCGGATTACCGAGAGACCAAATCGATTGCCAAAGAACGGAAGAAATGGATCCTTCTTCAGATCTACATTCTGATGGGGATTTCGATCTATCTGGCACCCGATTATTTGGGTGAAGCTTGCTTTAGGAGCTTTGACGATTTTTATCACCTTTTATCTCTTAAAAGTGATTCCCAATAAGCCTGAAAAACCAACAGAAGAACATCCTGAGTAAAAATGGAGAATTCAGGCCCTAGAACTAGGAAAAGAAGTGCGTTCGTGCTTCTTTTTTTGGTATCTGAAACTTACAGTGAAGGAAAAACCAAATGCATGAAATTAATGGCCAACGTTGCTCACGAAATTGAACTGCGAGCGCTTGAATCAAAAATTGAAAAAGAGGTGTAGAAAAAATGGCAAATGAAGTAGAAAAAACAGCCATCAATGAAGTGTTGAGGACTGTTACACTAATTAATAAAAGGTTTGAAGAAATCATTGAATTACAACGTCAACAAGATCTAGCTATTTTTATCTTCGTGGTGTTCTTGATGCAAAAAGATCAAGACCCTAATGCTCGATAAAATAAGACCATTTTCTTTATAATCAGAATCTCGAAAACGTAAAGTATTAGATGTGATCAGATTGTAATCTGAACGTTCTAGCAATGATAAAATTTTATCTAACTTTTGATTTAACTTTTTATCAATAGATTCGAGAGTTGTAGCTTTGTCAAGACGGCTAATAGGCATTTTAAAGTTTTCAAAACTTTTGCATTTTAGATTTGAGGTCAACTTTTTGATTCTTCGATTCTTGACACATCTGTATCATAAAAAGTAGTACGGGTCGTGATGACATCAAAAGGAAGTTTTCCACCAGATTCTATGATCGGTACAAGCGGAGCTCTAGCGCTTGTCTAAAACCTAGTTCGTAAAATGCATTTGGATTGTGTTCTGTCATATCCGCAACAACCATATGAGCAGTTTTTAGGTAGTTTATAATCGTTTCATTGATATTGTCTACTGCATTGACATGGTCAACGCGAATCGGTTTATAACCTAAATCTTCGCAAACTGGAGCAATAAGGTATTTATATACTTTGTCAGCCCGTTCTCTTGTGGGAGTACCAGATTCCCCAATTGCGCTTATAATGAAACAAACTTTATCAGACATAAATACTAACCCCAATCGTTTTTAGTTTATTATACCAAATAACGATAGGGAATTAAATAATAAGAAGGTGAAAGAATGAAACCTAAACGATATCCGTATAGCGGAAAAAGAAAAAAGCCTATCGAGGTGTCGATAGACTTACTAACAAGAATTAGCGCTCTTGAAGTAAAAGCAGCCAATTTGGCAAGTCACGAAATATTCAGAATTCCATCTTCACATTCTTCAACTGTATAACCTGCACTTATGCACTCGGAAATAATTTCATCTTTAGGAATTGCATAAAGCGATGGATCTATGTGACAAACCTTATATAATGGATCGCTTAGAATTGTTTGAATGGTGCGATCTAAATCATCCCAGTTATAGTTAGGATAATTCTTTTGAGGTCTAGGTCGTAATTTTGACATAGTGTTTCTCCTTTCCATTGAAATCTTGACTAAAACTGTGAGAGGCCTTAGCCAAGATACATTATAATGTAAAAGCTTTTATTTTTCAATATATAGTGATAAAAAGGATTAAATATGTTGCCATACACAACATATAGTGTTTAAAAATGTAGGAAAAGATTGAACAACAATTAAAATCAAGGGGCTGGTCGGTGTATCGACTAGCTAAAAAGTCAGGTATTTCTCAATCGAATTTTTCTAACTTAAAGGCTGGAAAATTGAAAGAGATGTCTTGGACGAATATGTGCAAATTAGCTGATGCACTAGAGGTCAGCTTGGACGAATTTAGATAGGAGGTGAAAATTACATGGCTAATGCAAATGTTGATATTGTATATGAAATTTATGCAAATAATATTAATGATGCTATCGACGCAAAAAATAAAATCATCGCCAACACGCTTGACGATGAAAAAGTACATATCAATATTAAAACAAGTGGAGATGTTTGAACTGTAGTTCATTATGACAATGGAACTAAAATTAGCGAAACGCACGTAACAGCGCCATTGTAGATTGTCTTATAGTACTTGGAATCTCATCTGTTTTGTTAGATTCATTTAAAGTGTATGACATAGTCAAACCTATATTTGTATCCAGTGTAAAAGTATCTTGGTATACTTTACCTTTGTTATCTCTGTATGAAATCGTGATTTTCGATGATCCTTTAAAATCATCTTCAATATTAGAAGTGAATTTTTGACCAGGAGCAATCATATTTCCTACAAGAGATTTAAAATTATGCTGATTATAGATACCTAGATTCCCATGGACAGTTATGTCGGTAATGTAGGCAGGTGTCTTTCCGAAATTTTTAATAACATAAACTCTTTGTCGGTCCTTTATTTCAAATAAATCGACAAAGACATTTACATATGGCTTAGCCATATCTTCCTCGGCTCGCTTTGTACGATGAAGGGATACAATGTTAAAAAAGAACCCCACTAGAGCAATAACCACAGTTGTATACAATGTCCAAGTTTGGACTTCAAGTTCAGTAAAAGGCATATAAAGCCCTCCTTTCTGTGACTATTATATCAGAAAGGGGTAAAAAATAAGGAGGTTAAGAAATAAAACCTACTATAAGGAATGGGGGTTAAGTTGGTAAGATATAGAAATGCGCCAGTTGAAGAAAGTTAAAATTCATGGAGTAAATTTACAAAACGTGGTATTCAACTTATTTGAGCGATATCCAAACACACCTAAAACATAGTGAATCAACTAACCGTATCTAATGGATATCTAATGGTAATCGTATTAAAATTTTGGTATACTTAAGAGTATGAATTTATTAGAAAGTAGGCTTCCCATGGAGAAATTACAAGCCCTGTTATCGGAACGGTTTCAGATCGTTTTTTCAGATAGCAGTTTATTAGATACAGCTTTTACGCACACCTCTTATGCCAATGAGCACCGCCTCTTAAAAATTTCACATAACGAACGTTTGGAATTTTTAGGAGACGCTGTTCTTCAATTAGTTATTTCCGAATATTTGTATAAGGAACACCCCAACAGACCGGAGGGAGATTTGTCCAAATTCCGTTCTATGATTGTCCGTGAAGAAAGTCTGGCTGGTTTTTCTCGGGATTGCCAATTTGACCATTTCATCAAACTAGGCAAGGGCGAAGAAAAATCTGGTGGCCGGGACCGTGATACGATTCTTGGTGACTTATTTGAAGCCTTTTTAGGTGCTCTTTTACTGGATCAAGGAGTGGAAGCAGTCAAACGCTTCATCTATCAGGTCATGATTCCAAAGGTTGAAACGGGTCAATTTTCTCAAGTCATTGACTACAAGACTCGTCTGCAAGAACTGTTACAGGTTCACGGAGATGTGGAGATCCAGTACCAAGTGGTTAGCGAGTCCGGTCCAGCTCATGCCAAAGAGTTTGAAGTAGAAGTGTTCGTGAACGGTCAAACGATGGGACATGGTCATGGTCGTTCCAAGAAATTAGCGGAGCAGGAAGCAGCCCGCAATGCAGTTGAAACGAGGAATGATGGGCCATGTATCTAAAAGAGATTGAAATCCAAGGCTTTAAATCCTTTGCGGATAAGACAAAAGTCGTATTTGACAAAGGGGTCACTGCCGTTGTAGGGCCTAATGGATCTGGAAAATCAAATATCACGGAGAGCTTGCGCTGGGCCCTGGGGAATCCAGTGTCAAGAGTCTACGTGGGGGCAAGATGCCCGATGTCATCTTTGCAGGGACAGAATCGCGTAAACCGCTGAATTATGCCTGTGTCACAGTTGTCTTAGATAACCAAGATGGTTTTATCCAGCAGGCAGGGAAAGAAATTCGTGTCGAACGGCATATTTATCGTTCAGGAGACAGCGAGTACAAGATCGACGGCAAGAAAGTACGTCTCAGAGATGTTCATGATTTGTTCATGGATACGGGATTGGGACGGGATTCTTTCTCTATCATCTCCCAAGGACGGGTAGAGGAGATCTTTAACTCCAAACCGGAAGAACGCCGGGCTATCTTTGAAGAAGCTGCGGGTGTCTTGAAATTTAAGACACGGCGTAAGGAAACGGAGACCAAACTCAACCAAACCCAGGAGAATTTGGACCGTCTGGAGGATATCCTCTATGAATTAGAAGGACAAATCCAACCTCTTGAAAAGCAAGCGACTGTCGCTCGCCGTTTCTTGGAATTAGACCAAGAACGGCAGGTTCTCTTGCTGGATGTTTTAGTTGCTCAAGTCGATTTGACAAAGGACCTTTATGAAAAGGCTGATCAAGAAGAAAAGGCCATTCAAGAACAGTTGGCTTCTTATTACCAACGTCGTCAGGTCTTAGAAGAAGAGAATGTACGCATCAAGAAAGCCCGCCATCAGTTGGATGAGAGCTTAGCTGAGGACCAGGCCAGCTTGCTTGAGGTCACTCGTTTGATCAGTGATTTAGAAAAGCAAATCGAAGTAGCTAAGTTGCAATCGAGTCAAGCAGCCCATAGTCGCAGGGAAAATCTTGAGCGGCTGGATGCTGTTTTGGCCCGTCTGGAAGAAGCGAAACAAGAGCTGGCTCAAAAACAAGAGACGCTAGCTGTGCTTCAACAAAGACTGACAGAGAACCGTCAGCAACAAGAAGAGTTGGAAAAAGAATTAGCCAACTACGAAGAAGATCCGGAACAAGTCATTGAGCATCTACGCGAGCAGTATGTCGCGCTCTTGCAGACGGAGGCTGAAAAATCGAATGAGCGGACAGCCATTGAGAGCCGGATCCAAGCACTCCTGCAAGAATCTAGCCATCGTCAAGAGGATTTGACCAAGGCACAAACAAACTTTTGAAACTGCCAAGGAAAAAGAAGTCCGACAATTAGAAGAGTTGGATCAGGCACAAGCGACGGTCAAAGGCCTATTAGCAGAATACCAAGAGCAATTGGTAAAAGTGGAGCAGGCCAAAGCTGCCTACCAAGAGGCTCAAACGGCCATGTTTGACTTGATGGATGAGAGCAAGAAACAAAGCGGGCGCGGATCAATAGCTTGGAAGCTATTCAGAAGAACCATAGTAACTTCTATGCAGGCGTCAAGAGCGTTTTTGCAAGAAGCAGAACGGTTAGGAGGCATCTGTGGGGCTGTTAGTGAGAATTTGAGTTTCTCAAAAGACTACCAGACGGCGCTTGAAATTGCTCTGGGAGCTAGCAGCCAACAGATCATTGTCGAGGATGAAAAGGCTGCAACGCGAGCGATCGATTTCTTGAAACGCAATCGCTTTGGGACGGGCAACTTTCCTTCCGCTCACGACGATCAAAGCTCGTCAACTATCTCCCTCGGAATCTGGAATTGATTCAAGCCAGTGCAGGATTTCTAGGAATTGCGAGTGACTTAGTGACCTATGAGCATCGTTTTTGAACAGATTTTCCAAAACCTGCTTGGCGTAACGGCCATCTTTGATACGACGGAGCATGCGCGTGAGGCGGCCTCGTAAAGTCAACTATCAAGTTCGGATGGTGACCTTGGATGGGACCGAATTGCGGACCGGAGGATCATATGCCGGTGGTGCCAATCGTTCCCAAAATACGGTCTTTGTCAAACCAGAATTGGATAGTTTGAAGCAGGAAATGCAAGCTCTGGATGCTCGTTTGAGAGAAGCAGAGCAGGAGGTAGAGACCAAGGACAATCTGCTCAAGCAGGCGCAAGAATACCTGGCTTCTATTCAAAAGCCAAGGGTGAGCAAGCACGTCTGGAGCAACAGCGGGCCCAATTGGCCTACCAACAAAGCCAAGAGCAACTGAAAGAAATTCAGGAACTCTTAGAAGCTTTGAAGTCAGAATTGGCAACAGATGCGACCCAGTCTCTCCAAGAGGAGCTGGAGTCCCTTACTGAGCAATTGGCAGAAATTGAGCTTCAAAAAGAAAACTCTGAATCGCGACATTGAAACCATGAAGTCGGACAAAGATGTTCTGCAACAAAAAGTACAAAACCTGCAAGAGCAATTGGCAGAATTGCGACTTCAACAGACGGAATGGTTGAGCCAACAAAGCTACGAGCAAACAGATGCTCGTCGCTTGGAAGAGACGATCTCCCAGTTGGAAGTAGAAGAGCATCAGTTGCAATTGCTGATTGAACAAGGCGAGGCCAAAGTCCAGACAGTTGATGTGGAGCAGCTAGACAACCAATTGACGCAGGCACAAGCCAAGAAAACGGACTTGGAACAAGGGGTCATTCGGAAACGATTTGAGCTGGATGATTTGGAAGGACAGGCCGAAGATGTGGCAGAACAGATGGAACAAGCTCGCAAGAAAAACGAAGAATGGATTCGTCAACAAGCCAAGGCTGAAGCGACACGTGAAAAGCATGCGGATCGTTTGAACAAGCTCTTAACGCAAATTACCGATGAATTCATGCAAAGCTTTGACCAAGCCAAAGAACAGGCCAAACCTGTTGAAAATCTTGCAGCAGCTGAAAACCAGCTCAAGAGCATCGAAAAAGATATTAAGGCACTTGGTCCAGTCAATGTGGATGCGATCGAGCAGTACGACGAGGTGAAGGGGCGCTTTGATTTCCTTTCGAGCCAGCGTGAGGATGTCTTGGCTGCGAAAAACATGCTTCTGTCTACCATCAACGACATGAATGACGAAGTCAAGGAACGTTTTAAATCAACTTTTGAAGCCATTCGTGAATCCTTTAAAGTTACTTTCCGTCAAATGTTTGGTGGGGGTTCTGCTGATTTGATTCTGACAGAGCCAGATCTGCTGACAGCTGGTGTTGAAATTTCTGTACAGCCACCTGGTAAAAAGATCCAATCCTTAAACCTCATGAGTGGTGGAGAAAAGGCCTTGTCTGCCTTGGCTCTCTTGTTCTCGATTATTCGTGTCAAGACTATTCCATTTGTCATTTTAGATGAGGTAGAGGCTGCCCTAGATGAGGCCAATGTCAAGCGCTTTGGGGATTATCTGAACCGCTTTGATAAGGAAAGCCAATTTATTGTCGTGACGCACCGGAAGGGAACCATGTCAGCTGCAGATTCCATCTATGGTGTGACCATGCAGGAATCTGGGGTTTCTAAAAATCGTCTCAGTAAAATTGAAAGACTTAGAAAATGAAGAATAATGATATTAAATTGATCGCTACGGATATGGATGGAACCTTTCTAAATGACCAACATCAGTACGATCAAGACCTTTTACGCAAGGTATTAGCAAGCTGCAAAGAAAAAAAGGCATCTATTTTGCTGCTGCGAGTGGCCGTGCCCTCCTTTCTCTCAAATCCCTCTTTAAAGGATTTGAGGACCAGATGATTTTCATTGCTGAAAATGGTAGTGTGGTAGAATTTCATGGAGAAGATCTCTACGAAGCGACCATGTCCAAAGACTTTTATTTGGGTGTTTTTGAGGCTTTGAAATCCTCACCTTATGCAGACCCGAATAAACTGCTTTTGACTGGGAAAAAAGGGAGCTATGTCTTAGAAACAGTAGATCCCGACTATCTGGCCTTGAGTCAGCACTACAATGAAAACATTCAAAAAGTGAAAAGCCTAGCAGATATTCAGGATGAAATTTTCAAATTGACCACCAACTTTGATGCAGCTCTTGTACTTGAAGGTGAGCAATGGGTCACTGAGAATATCCCCGGTGTCAAAGCGATGACGACAGGTTTTGAATCGATTGATATTGTCCTCGATTATGTCGATAAGGGAGTGGCCATTACCGCCTTAGCGGATAAACTAGGGATCTCGATGGATCAGGTGATGGCTTTCGGGGATAACTTAAATGACCTCCATATGATGCAAGTCGTGGGCCATCCTGTAGCGCCAGAAAATGCACGTCCTGAAATCTTAGCGATTGCTGAAACAGTCATCGGCCACCATGCGACTGGTTCTGTCCTACGCTACATGGAGGAAATTGTATGAGTCAGATTTCCTTGATTGCGCTGGATTTAGATGGGACCCTTCTCAATTCAGAAAAAAAGATCTCCCCTCGCAATAGAGCAGCCCTCGCTGCTGCACAGGCCCAAGGTGTCAAGGTGGTTCTAACCACTGGTCGTCCCTTGAAAGCCATGGATTTTCTTTTGGAAGAATTGGGAACAGCAGGCCTCAAAGAAGAGTATACGATTACCTTCAACGGTGGTCTAGTGCAGCGAAATAATGGAGAAATCCTCTCAAAAGTTGTCTTGGCACCAGAAGATGTCGCAACCATTCATGATGAAACAGCCCGTCTAGGCCTTCCGCTGGATGCTATCAGTGAGGGAACGGTTTATGAGATTCATGCAGATCGAAAGTCTCTCTATTCCCTTTACAATCCCTACCTGAACTTTATTGAGACAGATTTTAAAGACCTGCCATCCACGATTTCCTACAACAAGTGTGTGACAGCAGTCGATCAAGACTTTTTAGATGCAGCGATAAAGCAGATCAAGCCGGACTTATTTCAAGACTATGAAATTTTTAAATCTCGGGAAATGTTGCTGGAATGGTGCCCTAAAAATGTTCACAAGGCAACGGGCTTAGCAGCTCTGGCAGCTATTTTGGGCCTTGAGGCAGATCAAGTCATGGCCTGTGGAGATGAAGCCAATGACCTGTCTATGATCCAGTGGGCTGGACTGGGGGTTGCCATGGGCAATGCGATTCCAGCAGTGAAGGAAGTTGCAGCGCTTGTGGCCCCTGTGACCAATGACCAAGATGCTGTCGCATGGGCGATTGAAAATTATGTGCTAAAGGAGAGTGAATAAATGGGATTATTTGATCGTTTATTTGGAAAAAAAGAAGAAACTGAAAAAGTGCTTCCGTCTTCGGAAGAAGTGATGGAAAGTACTGAGGTTGAAGAAACTGTCAAAGAGGAGCCACCGGCTACCTTAAATGACAAGGAAGAGCAAAAAATCGCTGATATGGAGGCTTATTACCAAGAGCTCAAAGCGCGAATTGCAGCCACTCATCAACCTGTTTCAACCGTCGCTCAAGAAGAGCCGGCAGAGGAACCTCTTGTTGAAGAAATCGTGACTTCAGAGACTCATGAAGATCAGGAACCAGAAGAGGAGTCTCCAGTTGTCTTTGAACCTGCTCAAGCAGAGGCAAGTCCTGAAGAAGTTTCACCACTAGCTGATGAAACGGAGGAGATTGAGCCTCTTGAAGAAGAGAAAATTGAAGCGGAAGAAACTGAAAATGGTGAGGAAGCAGATGGGGCTAACGGTTCAGAACTGGAAGAAGAGTCACCGATTGCTTCTCCATCATCTGAAGCTGAGCTAGTAGAAGGGAGCACGACAGAAGAGGAGGTTCCAGAACTAGTAGACGCTCAGGATGAGGTTTCAGAACCTGAAGTATCAGAAGCGATCGCTCAAGTGGAGGAAACTTCAGAAGTAGCAGAAGCTGAGTCCAGACTTCCGGAAGGAGAAGCTGCATCAGCCGTTGAGGAAAGAACTGTTGAAGAGGCAGAAGAGCCAATTCCAGACGAGGTTGAGCCTCAGCAAGAAACCATTCAGGAAAAATACGATCGTAGCTTGAAAAAGACACGGACTGGATTTGGAGCACGTCTCAATGCCTTCTTTGCCAATTTCCGTTCAGTCGATGAAGAATTCTTTGAAGAATTGGAAGAACTCTTGATCATGAGTGACGTTGGGGTTCAAGTGGCCTCTAATTTAACCGAAGAGTTGCGCTATGAAGCCCGTTTGGAAAATGCTAAAAAACCAGATGCTCTCAAGCGCGTGATCATCGAAAAATTGGTGGACTTGTATGAAAAGGATGGCCAATTTAATGAAGCCATTCGTTTTCAAGATGGTCTTACGGTCATGCTCTTTGTTGGGGTCAATGGAGTTGGTAAAACAACCTCTATCGGGAAGTTAGCCCACCGCTACAAACAAGAAGGCAAGAAAGTCATGTTGGTTGCAGCAGATACTTTCCGTGCAGGAGCAGTAGCTCAACTGGCAGAATGGGGACGCCGCGTAGATGTTCCAGTTGTAACAGGTCCTGAAAAATCAGATCCTGCTAGCGTCGTCTTTGATGGAATGGAACGCGCGATCGCTGAAAACATTGATGTTCTGATGATTGATACAGCTGGGTCGTCTGCAAAACAAGGACAACCTCATGGCGGAGCTTGAAAAAATCGGCCGGATTATCAAGCGTGTGGTACCTGATGCACCGCATGAAACCTTGCTGGCCCTCGATGCATCAACTGGTCAAAATGCCTTGGTGCAAGCTAAAGAATTTTCAAAAATTACGCCTGTGACAGGAATTGTATTGACCAAGATCGATGGAACGGCTCGAGGTGGGGTCGTCCTTGCGATCCGTGAAGAGTTGGACATCCCAGTGAAGTTGATTGGATTCGGAGAAAAGATTGATGACATCGGACCATTCCACTCAGAAAACTTCATGAGAGGCCTCTTGGAAGGCTTGATTTAAGAGTCGAATAGAAAAAGACAAATTGTTGGAAGAACAATTTGTCTTTTTGTTTCCTTGCGCTATCAAAAAAACCACCCGAAGGTGGCTTTCCTTAATTCTTAGGTTCAGGTTTCCAAACCCATTCGGCTCCGTATTCTGCAAGGAGATCATCGGATGCAGTTGGTCCCATGGATCCAGACTTGTATTCATAGAGCGGTGCTCCATTTTCGGCCCATAGTTTTTCAATCCGGTCAATCAATTGCCATGAAGCACGGACTTCGTGCCAGTGGCTGTAATTGGTTGAGTCGTTGTTCAAAACGTCGAAAATTAATTTTTCATACGGCTCTGGGGAAGCTCCAGTTGCGGTCGCATCTGTTTCGTAGTCAAAGGAAATCGGTGCGATACTGAATTTTTCTCCGACCTCTTTTCCGTTGATGCTCAATGAGAAACCTTCATTTGGTTGGATATAAATGGTCAATACATTAGGTTGCAAGCTATGTCCAAAGATGGAGTCGGTTTGCTTGAAGACCACATTGACCATGGTTCCTTTTTGCGTCAAGCGTTTTCCAGTACGGAAGAAGAAAGGAACTCCACGGAAGCGATCGCTATCAACAAAGAATGCCCCAGAAGCATAGGTCTCCGTAGTAGATTCAGGGCCGACATTGGGCTCGCTGCGATAAGAGATGTCTTTTTTCCCTTCGATCGTACCTGAACGGTATTGACCACGGATAAAGAATTTCTTTAATTCCTCATCTGTTGGATTGTACAATTGCTCAAAAACTTTAACTTTTTCAGCTCGAATCGCATCCTTAGTAAAGGTGGCTGGTTTATCCATTGCAAGCAAAGACAAAAGCTGAAGGGTATGGTTTTGCACCATATCTCGAAGGGCCCCCGAGTGATCATAGTAGCCACCGCGTTCTTCAACCCCCAAGCGTTCAGCAAAAGTAATTTGGATATTGTCAATAAAATCTCGGTTCCAAAGATTATCAAAAATAAGATTTCCAAAACGAATGGCAAAGATATTTTGGATCATTTCTTTTCCAAGGTAATGGTCGATCCGGAAGATTTGCTCTTCATCAAAGGTTTCTTCCAATTCCTTATTGAGCTGACTAGCCGTTTCTAGGTCTGTACCGAAAGGTTTTTCAACGATCAAGCGCTCAAAGCCTTGTCCATCCACAATTCCTTCGGATTTGAGGTGTTTGGCAATGGTTCCAAAAAATTGAGGAGCCATGGACAAGAAGAAGACCTTGTTGTGTTCCGTTTGGTATTTTTTTCATCCAAGCTATTTTTGCAATTCGCGCAGAGCGATGTAATGTTCGGTATCATTGACATCATGACTTTGGTAGTAGAAATGACTCGCGAATTCTTGAGCTTGTTGAGGGCTATCTGCGAGATCTGTGATGGATTCTACCACGACTGATTCAAAGTATTCCTTGCTCCATGGTCTGCGGGCTGTTCCGATAACCGCAAAGTTTTCAGATAGATTTCCTGATTTATAGAGTCTAAAAAGGGATGGGTAGAGTTTGCGCTTGGCTAAATCTCCACTAGCCCCGAAAATGGTTACAATAACTTTTGAAGACATTTAAGTACCTATTTCCTATTTTATTAACCATATTTTACCATAAAATCAACAAGATTTCTTTGATGGAATCGTTGTTCCGAATATTTTCCGCTGGATTAGAGGATTTGAGTAGAAAGCATAGAAAAAGCTAGAACCAATGTGGATTCTAGCTTCAATTGCTATAAGCTGTTTGGATCGACCACCGAAGAAACTTGGTGACTCCATCAGAATACGCGGTAGACATATGGATTGGCCGGTTTCGTAATGGTCTGGCAATCGATAATGTGGAGGACAGGCAAGCTTTGCTTGAGCTGCTTGTGGTATTCAATGGACAAGGTTCCTTTAGCGTGGATCCAGGTATTGTTTTCGAAATGCTGCGGAGCACCGGTCGTTAAGAGACCGTAGACGCCGGAATCTGCGATACAGTGGATGATCCCAAAGCGAAAGAGGAATTGGCTGTCCTTGTTATTGGGGTCATTGTATACAAAACCGGTCAGCTCGATTGTCTTTCCTGCAAATTGGTCAGGATAATCATAAATAACCTCCATGACTTCCATGTAATTCTCAGTGGTCACCTGAATCACTTTTTTATCAACATATTTCTTTGCCGCCTGCTTCATTTCTGACTCATAGGCAGATTTGGTAAAATAGCTACTAGTATCTGGTTTGAGATACTGGGTTGTTGTCCCTTCGTCCTGCTGGATTTCCTTGGAAGATCCAGCCGCAACCGGGAAGTGGTAGCCTTTGGCAGAAACCGTTTGGGAATCCAGTGTCACTGTAGGGAAAAATAGTCCGACAAACAAAGGAATACAGAGCAAGAAAATACTCGCCACTTTTGCCCAGAAGCCAGAGAGATGACTGTGGATCTTCATCTGCTTGACCCAGATGATCAGCTGCACAAGAGCTAAAACAAAGGACAAGAACATGGAAATATAAGCCAAGTAAGAATAGTGTAAGTTGATGTATTGATTGAGCTTACCAGATAATTGCAGGTACATGGTGAGCTCAAAATAGCCAGCTAATATCAAGAAACGAATCATAGCACTACCCCCACAAACCAAGCATAAAGGAGCACAACTCCACTCACAATCCCGATAAATTGCCAGATAAAACGGGTCTTGAGATAATTTTTCATCATGAGGAGATTTTTGACATCAAGCATAGGCCCAATCACCAGAAAGGCAAGAACCGGCGCTACTCCAAAACTTGTTAGAAGAGAGGATCCAACAAAGGCGTCCGCCTCGCTACAAAGTGAGAGGAGAAAGGACAAGACCATGAGAAGGAGAATAGCAATAACTGGTGTCGCACTGATCGAAGTGAGGATCCGTGTTGGGACATAGACTTGGACGAGGCTGGCAAAGAGGCAACCAAATACCAGGTAGCGTCCCGTATCAAAGAATTCATCAATCGCTTGCACCAAGACTTGGAAGAGCTTTTGACCTTTGCTCAAGTCCCTAAAATCATGTTCATGTACAGCCTTACGATGTTCTTTTTGGATCGAATCTGTCTGAATAAAACCAAGAAAGATCCCTAGCACCGTTGCGACCAAAAGGGAACCAAGGGCGCGGTAGAGGGCCATCTTGACAGAATTCCCAAAGGCTGAGTAGGTCGCAAAGAGAACGATGGGATTGATGACCGGTGCTGTCACCAAAAAGGGAACAGCAGTATAACTTGGGACTTTCTTTTCTAGAAAGCGATTGATAATGGGAACAATTCCACATTCACAGGAAGGAAAGATAAAGCCGATAAAGGTCCCAAAGAAGATCCGCCCAAATTTATTTTTGGGAAGAAAGCGGTAGACCCTCTCGGGGGTAATATAGACTTCAATAATCCCTGAAATGATACTTCCGATTAGGACAAAAGGTAGGGCCTCGATAATAATCGAGAGAAAAATAGCCCCAGCCTGCAAGACGCTAGAGGGAAGGTGTTGAAAGAATGTCATTACTTAGCCTTCTTTGCTTCTTTAGTGGTAGCAGTTTCTGCCTTCTTTTTTTCTCTTCAGGAAATTCGACTTTCTTTTCTACATCCGGAAAACTCGCAAAATTTTCAAACATTTTATCAAGATCATCTGTTTTTGAGAATTTAATAGCCATTGTTGGGCCTCCTTTTTATTTTCTTTCATTATAACAAAAAGGAAAGAGCAAGGGGGAAATGGAGCATAAAAGGAAAGAACCATAGGGTCAAAATTATTCTATGAAAAATCCCTGAAACAGAGACCAGAACAGGCGATCTCACCCCTTGATGGCAGCAAAATATGCTATAATAGAAGCTATGGATAAATATGAAAAAATAGCCCAAGAATTGGGTGTTAGCTTAAAACAAATCGATACTGTATTGAGTCTGACCGCAGAAGGCTCAACTATTCCTTTCATTGCTCGCTATCGAAAAGATATGACGGGAAATTTAGATGAAGTAGCGATTAAGGCCATTATTGACCGGGACAAATCCTTAACGGCTCTAGCTGAACGAAAGGAAACCGTCCTTGCTAAGATTGAGGAACAAGGCAAACTGACAGAGGCGCTCAAGCAGGCTATTGAAGCTGCTGAAAAATTAGCGGATGTCGAAGAGCTCTATCTCCCTTATAAGGAAAAACGGCGGACCAAGGCGACGATTGCCCGTGAGGCAGGACTTTTCCCCTTGGCACGTCTCATTTTGCAAAATAGCCCAGACTTGGAAGCAGAGGCTCAGAAATTTACCTGTGAGGCCTTCCCAACTGAAACTGCGGCTTTAGCTGGTGCAGTGGATATTCTGGTAGAAGCTATTTCAGAGGATACCCAATTACGGGCCCTCACCTATCAAGAAATTCATGGGCATTCCCTCATGACGTCAACCTTGAAGGATGAAAACTTAGATCCTAAGAGAACCTTTGAAATTTACTATGATTTTTCTGAAAAGATCAAGAATATGCAAGGCTACCGGACCCTGGCTCTCAATCGTGGGGAAAAATTGGGGGTACTTAAAGTCGGATTTGAGCACCATTTGGATCGAATCATTCGTATCTTTGAGGCTCGTTTCAAAACCAAAAATGCCTATGTCGATGAAGTTATTCAACAAGCGGTTAAGAAAAAAATCGTACCTGCGATTGAACGTCGGATTCGGACAGAGTTGACGGAGGTGGCAGAAGACGGAGCCATTCAATTGTTCTCTGAGAATCTACGGAATCTATTGCTCATTCCTCCATTAAAAGGGCGCGTGGTCCTTGGATTTGACCCAGCCTTTCGGACCGGTGCTAAACTAGCTGTTGTCGATGAGACAGGAAAGATGCTCGCTACCCAGGTCATCTATCCAGTTGCACCTGCAAAACCAGCTCAGATCGAGCAGGCTAAAAAGGATCTGTCCTCCTTGATCAAGGAGTTTGGAGTAGAAATTATTGCGATTGGAAATGGAACTGCCAGCCGTGAAAGTGAGGCCTTTGTCGCAGAGGTGCTCCATGACCATCCAGGAGTTCGCTATGTTATTGTCAATGAAAGCGGAGCCTCTGTCTACTCAGCTAGTGAATTGGCCCGTCATGAGTTCCCAGAGCTAACCGTTGAAAAACGATCGGCCATCTCCATTGCCCGTCGCTTGCAAGATCCGCTAGCAGAATTGGTGAAAATCGATGCCAAATCCATCGGTGTCGGTCAATACCAACACGATGTCAATCAGAAAAAACTGACAGAAAGCTTGGATTTCGTGGTAGATACTGTCGTCAACCAAGTTGGGGTCAATATCAATACGGCTAGTCCCTCTCTCTTAGCCCATGTAGCAGGACTCAATAAGACCATCTCTGAAAATATTGTGAAATACCGGGAAGAAGAAGGAATGATTCTTTCACGAGCACAGATTAAAAAAGTGCCTCGCCTCGGCGCCAAGGCTTTCGAGCAGGCTGCTGGATTCTTACGCATCCCTGAAAGTAAAAACATCTTGGACAATACCGGCGTTCACCCTGAAAGTTACAAGGAAGTTGAAAAACTTTTTCAGCTTCTTGAAATTACCGAACTCGATGCATCAGCTCAGGAAAAATTAAAAGCTGTGAACATAAAGGAGATGTCTACTCAGCTGGATCTGGGACCAGAAACCCTAAAAGATATCATTGCCGATCTCCTAAAACCAGGTCGCGATTTGCGGGATTCCTTTGATGCACCTGTGCTCCGTCAGGATGTCTTGGATATTAAAGACCTGCATATTGGCCAAAAATTAGAAGGGGTTGTGCGCAATGTGGTTGACTTTGGAGCCTTTGTCGATATTGGCATTCACGAAGATGGCTTGATTCATATCTCCCATATGAGTAAGCAGTTTATTAAGCATCCAAGCCAGGTCGTCTCAGTAGGTGATTTGGTAACCGTTTGGGTGAAGAAGATTGATGTAGAACGCGAAAAAGTCAATCTCAGTTTGGTAGCTCCGAATGAATTTGACTGAGTATGTACGCCAAGTATCCCTAGAAGATTTTGGGAGAGAATTCCGTCATCGAGCAGAGTGGAATTCACGTCTTCAAACCACTGGGGGTCGTTTCTTTCCCAAGGATCGACACCTTGATTTTAACCCGAAAATATACCAAGCTTTTGGGTTAGAGGTCTTTCGCAAATCGTCCGCCACGAGCTCTGCCATTACCATCTTTACGATCAAGGTAAAGGCTATCGCCACAAAGATCTAGCCTTTTAAGCAACTCCTCCAGCAAGTGGACGGTCTTCGTTTCACACCTCCTCTACCAGATAGAACTGGGCGAGTCAAGCGGATCTATCTCTATCAATGTCCCCATTGTGGCCAAGAGTATAGACGAAAGCGAAAAATCGATCTGAAGAAATATGCCTGCGGTCGCTGTCGCAGCCGCCTGCAATTTCTTGAAATGAGACAAGAGTAAGAATCGGTCTTTAGGCGGATCTCTTTCCAGTTCGACTCTGCTAAAATAGGTCTAACTAGAAAGAGGAAAATCAAATGACATCATCATTTTACAAATTAAAACGACATCGCCTGGTTTCAGGTGTGCTAGCTGGCTTAGCTGATAAATTTGGTCTTAGCGTAACTCTCCTACGCTTCTTGTTTATTCTTTTCACAGTTTCTCATGCCTTTATCGGTGTGATTATCTACTTACTTTTAGATTCGACCTTACCTTATAAGGACGAGGAGGAGCAGGAAATGTTTGACTATGGCCCTCGACCTCGTCGAAGAAAAGAGGCTGAACCCATTCATGATCAGAATGATAGTCCGTTTTTCTAAAAGGAGATCCGAGTGAAGCAGAAGTTCTATTCCCTTGCTTTTATTCTATATCTCCTCTTCAGTTTTGTTGGACAGTTTTTCATTTTAAATCGTGTTTTTGGTGAAGGAGTTGGAACAGTTTTGATGGGAATGCTCCTTTTTCCACTGGGCATTTGGAATAGTCTCTTCTACCTCTTGTTTCTGCCAACAGAAATGGCTAGAAAGCCACAAATTTATCGGTTTTCGATTTTATTTCTGCCGGTTTTGTATCTGGTTTTGTCCTTATTGGGTGGAGGGCCTACCGCTTTTATGATTGGCTTGATCGCATTTCCTTCAAATGCGGTGGTCTATGCGGTCTCTACCGGAATCAAATCTATGATCAAAGATTTTTGCAAGGCGAAGACTAGAGCATTCTTCATATGTTCCCATCATTTTCTAGAGGTTGGAGACCTTTGTCTTGGCCTCTTTTTGCTTGCCTTAAAAAGGAGTTGAAAATGGATCTTTCAAATGACACTTCAGTCTCTCGTCTGAAGAGAAAATCTGCTATAATAGAGAGAGAATTTGAAAAGGGAGAATGATATGGCAGTTACTGTTCGCGATATACAGGAAAAGCTTCGTCTATCGGTTGTTTATGGGGATGATAGCCTCTTAAGCAAGGAAATTACGACTGCGGACATTTCACGTCCAGGTCTTGAAATGACGGGCTATTTCGACTATTACACACCTGAGCGGATTCAGCTTGTAGGAATGAAAGAATGGTCCTACCTGGTGAAGATGAGCTCTCACAACCGTCATCAGGTCTTGCGCAAGATGTTCCAGCCAGAGACACCTGTCATCATTGTCGCGCGGAATTTAGAAATTCCAGAAGAAATGTTGCGTGCTGCGGAAGAGAAGCAACTAGCCATTTTGAAGAGCAATGTTGCAACGAGTCGTTTATCTGGAGAGCTTTCTAGCTATTTGGATAGTCGGCTAGCAGAACGCACGAGTGTACACGGTGTCTTGATGGATATTTATGGGATGGGTGTCTTGATCCAAGGAGATAGCGGAATCGGAAAAAGCGAGACAGGTTTGGAACTTGTCAAGCGGGGTCACCGCCTTGTAGCAGATGACCGGGTCGATATCTATGCGAGAGATGAGATGACCCTTTGGGGAGAGCCAGCTGAAATCCTACGCCACTTACTAGAGATCCGTGGTGTCGGAATTATCGATGTCATGAGTCTCTACGGTGCGAGTGCTGTGAAGGATTCTTCACAAGTCCAAATCGCCGTTTACTTGGAAAATTATGCTAATGATCAGGTTTATGATCGTCTTGGTAATAATGCAGAAGAGTTGGAAATCGGTGGCGTGACCATTCCTCGTATACGCATCCCTGTGAAGACTGGTCGGAACATTTCGGTCGTGATCGAAGCCGCAGCTATGAATGTTCGGGCTAAAGAAATGGGCTATGATGCCACCAAAACCTTTTGAAGAACGTTTGTCCCAGTTGATTAGTCAAAAATGAGGTGAAGGAATGAATCCAGTAGCCCTTCAATTAGGTCCGATCAGTATTCGTTGGTACGCAATTTGTATTGTCTCTGGCTTGATTCTAGCCGTTTATCTTTCTATGAAAGAAGCGCCCCGTAAGAAAAATTAATCCAGATGATATCATTGATTTCATTTTTGATTGCCTTTCCGCTTGCGATTGTGGGGGCCAGACTCTATTACGTTATTTTTCGAATGGGGTTACTATAGCCAGCACCTGGGTGAGATATTCGCTATCTGGAACGGAGGAATCGCGATTTATGGTGGCCTCTTGACAGGTGCCCTTGTCCTCTATCTATTCTCTCGTAGACGCTTGATTGAGCCAATTGATTTCTTAGATATTGCGGCCCCAAGCGTCATGATTGCACAGAGTATTGGTCGCTGGGGAAACTTCTTTAACCAGGAAGCTTATGGAACTGCTGTTAAAAGTCTCAACTACCTACCCTCTTTTATTAGAGATCAAATGTATATAGACGGCAGTTATCGTCAGCCAACGTTCTTATATGAATCCATTTGGAATCTGCTAGGATTTCTCTTTGATCTTGATTCTTCGTAGGAAGCCACAATTTTTTTGAGGCAAGGTGAGATCACAGCCTTTTACCTTATCTGGTATGGTTTTGGTCGGATGATCATCGAAGGAATGCGGACGGATAGCTTGATGTTTGCGGGCTTACGTGTTTCCCAGTGGTTGTCGATGATCCTGATTCTCGTTGGATTCGCCATCATCATCTACCAACGTCGCAAAAAAGCCCCTTATTATGTAGAAACAAAGGAGTAATATATGTTTATTGAAATTGCATACGGCCTCTTAGGCCTTGCCTTAGTAGCGCTTGTCATTTATATGATTTTTTTCCTCTCAAAGATTGGAAAAGTTGTAGATGAGACGCAAAAAACGATCCAAGTTTTGACATCAGATGTCAATGTCACCTTGCATCAGACCAATGATCTATTGGCAAAAGTCAATGTTTTAACGGATGATTTGAATCAAAAAGTTGCAACGATTGACCCACTCTTTACAGCCGTGGCGGATCTTTCAGAGTCTGTTTCAGATTTGAATGATCAAGCCCGTCAATTGAGTGTCAAAGCGGTGTCAGCTGGTGAAAAAACAGTGAAAGCCTCTATCGGATTAAAAGCGATTAAGATGGCTTCAAAATTATTTAAATAGAATCGAGGAAGAATATGGGACGTTTATCTAGTTTATTAATTGGTGTGATTTCAGGTGCTTCAGCAGCCTACTATTTATCAACAGAGCAAGGAAAGAAAGTCACTAAAAAAGTGGTGCGCTTCGTAAAAGATTATCAAGAAGATCCTCAAGAAGTACATGAATCGGTGAAACAAACTGCTAAGGATGTTTCAAAACAAGCAGCAGAAGTGATCCAACAAACCAAAGAAAAAGTTGGTTCTGGAGAAATTACGACAGGAACTGTTTTGGAATCTGTCAAAGAAAAGACGCAAGATGTGGTTGAAAAATCTCAAGAAGTCTATCACTCATTTAAGGATAAACTTCAAAAAGAAAATCTAAGGGGCAATGACTTGGTTCAATCCATTCGCAAACAAACAGAATCAGAAGACATCGTGTTAGACTTGGATGAAAAAGATTCTGAAGAAGTAGCTGAAGAAGAAACAAAAGAAGCATAAAAAATGAGGCTCAGTGAGCCTCATTTTTTATGGAAGGTAAGATGGCAATTGGCAGTTAAGTTTTATCTTCCAACTGTCATACCAATTAAAAAAATTCGAGTAAATAAAAAAATCAGGAAAACCTGATTTTTATTTTTTTCGTTTATTGTAGTAAATTCGGAACCCTTGAATACTAGCAAAGCTAGAACCAATCGCTAAAGCAAACGCAAAGAAGGTATTCATTTTTGTTGCTAAAAAGACAAAACTAAATACAACCGTCAACACACAGAAAATAGCGATATTTAAAAAATATAGCAATTCACTTAATTGAGGTGCGGGTTCAACTTCAGGAGCATAGTCCTGAATAGGGGTTTCTTGGGTTTGTTTGGTTAATTCGATATAATCGAATTCTTCATCATAGTGTCTTAAATTTCTTACGGGCATTTTCTCTCTCCTAACAGTACTCTATTATTCTATCATGAATTCAGGTATATAAATGTTACAAAAATGTTACAAATTTTACAAAATGAATAAATTTTTCTAGAATATCGGAATTTTTGTTATAATGGTTCTATGAAAAATATTATTATTACAGCAACAGCAGAGAGTGTTGAGCAAGCGCAAGCCCTGATTGATGCAGGGGTTGACCGAATCTATGTCGGTGAAAAAGATTACGGATTACGATTGCCTCAAACTTTAAGCTATGACGAAATAAATCGAATTGCCCAACTGGTCCATGCTGCTGGCAAAGAATTGACAGTAGCTGTAAATGCACTCATGCACCAATCGATGATGGATTCAATCAAGCCTTTCCTAGATTTTCTAAAGGAAATTCAGGCTGATTATATTACTGTCGGAGATGCGGGCGTTTTTTATGTCTTGAAACGAGATGGCTATCCATTCAAAACGATTTACGATGCCTCAACCATGGTCACTTCTAGCCGCCAGATCAATTTCTGGGGAAAACAAGCAGGAGCTTCTGAGGCTGTTTTGGCTCGTGAGATTCCATCTGCCGAATTATTCGTAATGGCTGAGAATCTTCAGATTCCAGCAGAAGTCTTGGTCTATGGTGCTAGCATTATCCACCATTCGAAACGACCTCTTCTTCAGAATTATTACAACTTCATCAAGACAGAGGACTCTGTAACCAAAGATCGCGACCTGTTCTTAGCAGAACCAGGAGATCCAAATTCTCATTATTCAGTCTACGAGGACAAACATGGAACCCATATCTTCTCAAATAATGACTTGAATATGATGACCAAATTGTCTGAGTTGGTAGAACATGGATTTGATCATTGGAAACTCGATGGTGTCTACTGTCCGGGGGAAAACTTTGTCAAGATTACAGAGTACTTTGTCAAGGCCCGTGATTTGATTCAAAAAGGAACATTTACACAGGATCAAGCCTATCTGTTTGATGAAGAAATCCGCAAATTACATCCAGCTAATCGTGGTTTGGATACTGGTTTCTATGATTATGAACCAGATCGTGTAAAATAACAAATAATACTAGGGCTTCTTCGTTTGTGAGTTTTCCTTTTTCAGGGAACGAAGAGGCTATTCATCATATCGACAATCTTGTAAATTGGAGAAAACATGACAAATACAAAAAAACGTCCAGAGGTTTTGGTACCTGCTGGAACATTAGAAAAATTAAAAGTTGCCGTTAATTATGGGGCAGACGCTGTGTTCGTTGGTGGACAAGCCTATGGTTTGCGTAGCCGTGCGGGAAACTTCACCATGGATGAGCTTCGTGAAGGTATCGAATATGCTCATGCCCGTGGAGTGGATGTGCACGTTGCTTCAAACATGGTGACCCATGAGGGAAATGAACAAGGGGCTGGTGAATGGTTCCGTGAATTGCGGGATATGGGCCTTGATGCCGTGATCGTCTCAGACCCGGCCTTGATTGAAATCTGTGCAACCTATGCACCTGGCCTCAATATTCACTTGTCTACGCAAGCTTCTGCAACCAATGTGGAGACCTTCCATTTCTGGAAAGAATATGGCTTGACCCGTGTCGTCTTGGCCCGTGAGGTATCCATGGAAGAGTTGGCAGAGATCCGTAAGCGTACCGATCTTGAGATCGAAGCCTTCGTTCATGGAGCCATGTGTATTTCCTATTCCGGACGTTGTACCCTTTCTAACCACATGTCTGACCGGGATGCCAACCGTGGTGGTTGTTCTCAATCTTGTCGTTGGAAATACGATCTCTACGATATGCCATTTGGCCAAGAACGCAAGAGTATCAAAGGACAAGTCCCAGAAGAATACTCTATGTCAGCCGTGGACATGTGTATGATCGAAAATATTCCAGACATGATTGACAATGGGGTTGATAGCTTGAAGATTGAAGGTCGGATGAAATCTGTCCATTACGTATCAACAGTAGCCAACTGTTACAAGGCAGCTTGTGATGCCTATATGGAAAGTCCAGAAGCCTTTTATGCCATCAAGGATGATTTGATCAATGAATTGTGGAAGGTTGCTCAACGTGAATTAGCAACTGGATTCTACTACCAAACACCGACTGAAAATGAACAATTGTTTGGGGCACGTCGTAAGATTCCTCAATACAAATTTGTAGGAGAAGTGGTTGACTTTGATCCATCTACCATGACTGCGACGATTCGCCAACGGAATGTCATCAATGAAGGCGACCAAGTGGAATTCTACGGACCAGGCTTCCGTCATTTTGAATGCCAGATCCAAGACTTGCATGATAAGGATGGAGTGAAGATTGATCGCGCACCAAATCCGATGGAGCTTCTCACGATCACCGTTCCACAAGAAGTCAAGCCAGGAGATATGATTCGTTCTTGCCAGGAAGGTTTAATCAATCTCTACTCAAAAGATGGGGCAAGTAAAACTGTTCGAGTATAACAAAAAAAGAGAGGGTTAAATCTCTCTTCAGAATATAGAAAAACTCTATTAGGACTAGAAAAAAACTTCTCCTTTAGAGTTTTTTTCTTTATATAATTATGAAAAAAAGATTGAAGAAAAATTGTCTAAATGGACTTTTTTTCTTCAATCTGTATAATCAACTTTTAATTGAATGCATTCTGTTTGGTTTTATTCTTTTCCATAAAGGTAACGACTAGCAATTAACCAAGTAGCAATATACATTATCACGTTAACCAAAAATGCGACAACGATAACCATATTCCAATTATGGGATAAATTAGTAGTTAGAATCCCCATAATTGTTGTACCAAAAAGTCCACCAATTTGTTTGTTAGCGTTTAAAGTTGCACCAGCAATTCCAGATAATTCTTGACCAGCAGCTTCCATAAGAATGGTAGTAGTTGCTGGAGTTAACACTCCGATACCAAGGCTCATTAAAGAAAATAAAGGGATTAGGATGTATAGTTGAATTTCATGAAAAAGGACTCCAATTCCAAAAATTCCTGCTGCTCCTACAATGGCAAAAATAATTGAGACAGTAGCGAGGCTTCCCACGGAAAATCGTTTTACAACACGTGCGTAAAATAAATTACCAATAATTAAGACAATCATTCCTGGTAGAATGAGGAGTCCAGAAACCATTGAGGAGAGGTTTAAATAAGTTTGAAAATAAAGTCCTAGCACCAAAACAATACCATATAATGAAATGTTAACTACTAAACCTAACAGATTAGAGACAATAAACTTAGCATTTTTTAATAGTTGGTGGGGAACAATAGGTGCTTTACTTTTTTTATCGTGGACTACTAAACCAACAGTAAATAATATAAACAGGAGAAGAAACAATAAAAGATTTAGGTTACTATAGCCATATTGATTCCCTTCAACAAGGTAAATAACTAGACTTCCGATAGTTGCAACAAGAAATATATTACTGAAAATGTCAATTCTAGTCTTTGGATTGGCAATATTGTTTTTCACAAGAAGTAATATTGAAATTACTGTCAAAATTCCCAATGGAATATTGATTAAGAAAATACCCCTCCATCCGAAGTAGTTAATAATTAGTCCACCAATAAAAGAACCAGTACCGGTTGCAACAGAAATAATTGCTGTCCAAATTCCTAACATACGTGCTCTTTTAGTAGAATCAGGGTATGAAATGAATAAAAGTGCTAATGAACTAGGCATAAACAAAGAAGCACCGAAACCTTGAACGAATCTAAGTATGATTAATGTTTCAATATTTGGTGAAAAAGAGCACCCAAATGAGGCAAGTGTAAAAATTGTCATTCCAAATAATAAAATTCGTTTAGCACCATATTTTGTTGTTAGATTTCCTGAAAGTAGGAGTAAAGAGCCTAAAGCTAGTGTATAGGCGTTAATAATCCAAATGGATTGCTCTAATGAGACGCTCATAGCTGTTTCAATATGGGGAACAGCAAGAACCACTCCGGTTGTATCTAGGACCGCCATAATGTATCCTAGTGAAAGAATAAAAAGTAGATAAGCTGGCGCTTTTGTATTTGTTTTTTTCATCAAGCTTCCTCCGTTATTTCATCAAACCAATTTTCATTTATCAATCAAAAGCAATATATTTAACTTTCTGAAAATATTTTACTTGAGTATATCCAGTGCCAAAGTATCTTCCATCAGCGCAACCGAGAATATCTTTGATACGGTCAAACTTAGTTGTAATATCCATAGTAATTTCCCCTTTCAAATGATATAATTAGCTTATCATGTAATAATTTCTGAAACAAGAAGGGAAAAAAAGTATAGTAACTATCAAAAAAGGAGGAAATGAATGGAGACTTGCAAGAAGCAATCTTTGAAAAAATCAATTTGTCCAGCAAGAAGGGTCTTGAATTTACTAAAAGGTAAATTTACTCTTGAGATCTTATCTGAAATTATTGATGGTAATATACATTATAGTAGTCTTTTGCGTAGTGTAGAAGGTATTAATCCTAGAATATTAGCTCAACGATTACATGATTTTTGAGCAAGAAGGTATTTTATCAAGAAAAGTTTTACCGACATCGCCTCCACAGGTTGAATATAAAATGACAAAAAAAGGTATTGCTCTAAGAAGTATCGTTGAAGAAATGAAAAAAATGGGAGCATACTTATGGTGATTAGAGATTAGATTGAATTTACATAATTTATTACTAATATTTTTTTCTTTAAATAGATAATGTAATTATGAAAGATTTGGTGACCTTTTTAATCAAGGCAACGTCAATACTAGTAGTATGTACTGGAACTTTAACTTTTTACTAGGTTCAAAAGTTAAAGTTAAAAATTTGATAGAATTTTTTTGATACTCTAATAAATTTAGAAATGAGATTAGTATATAAAAACAAACGCCAAAAAAATGACGTTTGTTTTCAATATAAAAGAGAGGGTTAAACCTCTCCTTTTTGTTGAGCGATGCGAATATTATTGGGGACCAAACTGATTTTCTGGATCTCAGAAATCCGAATAATCGTGGACATACTCTTTTTAAAATTTTTCACGATCAGTTGTCGGCGTTCTTGGTCATACTTGACAATGTCGCCTGTAAAACTCTTATTTGAAAAAATAACATGTACCCCTTGTTTTTTTCGCAATGCTTGTTGAATGATGTCAATAATTCTCTCATCTTCTAATGGGGCAGGGGTACTGACTTTTCCATTGAAAAATTCATTTGCTCGGTCTTTAACGATCTCGAGAAATTTTTTCATAGCTAAATTCTCCATAACTTGATACAATATATTATAGATAATTTAAACGATTTTGTAAATGATTTACGAATATTAGAGATGAGAAGGCAAGAAAGGAGTCGTGAAATGGCAGAATTTTCATTCCAAATCGAAGAACATTTGCTGGTCTTGTCAGAAAATGACAAGGGTTGGACCAAAGAATTGAACCGTGTGAGTTTTAATGGTGCTCCTGCTAAGTATGATATCCGGACCTGGAGTCCCGACCATACAAAAATGGGGAAAGGCATTACACTCACAAACGAAGAGTTCCAAGTCATGCTCGATGCATTTAAAAATTAAGAAAAGGGGTCCTTCAAGGACTTCTTTTTTTGTTATAGTCTAAGGCTATATAGATATCAAAGATATTAGATTATCCCAAACCCTTGTTTATCAGGTGTTGGACTGCTATAATGGTTGCATTGATGAATTAATGTAAAACTTATAGGAAAGAGGGAATCATATTGACACATACACATGCACCTTATCGCGTAGACCATGTTGGTTCATTTCTTCGTCCAGCAGCTTTGGTTCAAGCTCGTGAAGATTTCGCAGCTGGAAAAATCAGTCAGTCTGACTTAACAAAAGTAGAAGATCAGGCGATTCGTGACCTCGTTGAAAAAGAAATTGCCGCTGGTCTGAAGTCAGTAACTGATGGAGAATTCCGCCGAGCTTATTGGCATTTGGATTTCTTCTGGGGCTTTGGGGGCATTGATCATGTCCAAGCTGCCCAAGGCTATCAATTCCATGATGAAACAACCAAGGCGGACTCAGCGCTTGTCGTTGGAAAAATCACAGGAGCCAATCATCCATTTGTAGAGCATTACAAGTTCTTGCGGGATCTTGTGGCAGATGTAGATGGTGTAGAGGCTAAATATACCATTCCAGCACCTGCACAATTCTATTTTGAATTGATCCGTGATGCAGAACATGTAGAACAATTGAATACCATCTATCCTGATTTTGCGGCTGTTCGTGAAGACATCAAGCAAGCCTATCTTCAAGTGATTCAAGATTTGTATGATGCAGGTCTTCGGACTCTTCAAGTAGATGATTGTACTTGGGGTGTCTTGGTAGATGATAATTTCTTGACGGCTTGGGGAGCAGCTCAAGGCAAGTCAAAAGATGAGGTTCGCCGAGAACTCGCTGATCTCTTCTTGACCTTTAACAACGATGTCTACCAAAATGTTCCAGCTGGTTTGACCGTCAATACGCACGTTTGTCGTGGGAACTTCCATTCCACTTGGGCTTCATCAGGTGGCTATGCGCCGATTGCCAAAGAACTCCTTGGAGAAGAAGCCGTTAATGCTTACTTCCTAGAGTTTGATACCGATCGGGCTGGTGGTTTTGAACCACTTGCAGAAGTAACCCCTGGTAAAGGAGTGGTGTTAGGCCTCTTGACATCTAAGAGTGGTCAACTGGAGAATAAGGACGAAGTGATTGCTCGTATTAAAGAAGCGAGTCAGTATGTACCGTTGGAAAAATCTTTACCTGTCTACTCAGTGTGGCTTTGCTTCGACAGAAGAAGGAAACATTTTGACAGAAGAAGACCAATGGAAAAAAATCGGTTTGATTAAGGAAATTGTCGCTGAAGTTTGGGGGCGAATAAGGAGGAAGAAACATGTCAGATTTACTAAGTATTTATAAAGAATTGCAAGCTAAAAAATGGGTGGACTTGAGTCACCAAATCAATGCGGAAAGTCCACACTTCCCAGCCCTTCCTGCTTTGCAACAAGAAGATCTTTTTCACATTAAAAGATGGTTTCCATGTTCAAAAATTTACAGTGGTTGGTCAATACGGAACGCATATTGATGCACCGATTCACTTTGTAGAAGGTGGTCGTTGGTTGGATGAGATTGACCTCAAAGATCTCCTCTTGCCACTCTATGTTATCGACAAGTCTAAAGAAGTTGCTGCCAATCCAAACTTTATCTTGAGTAAACAAGATATCTTAGACTTTGAGGCAGAGCATGGACAAATTGCTGAGGGTGCTTTTGTTGCCTTCCGCAGTGATTGGTCAAAACGTTGGCCAGATCAAGATGCTATGCGTAACCTAGATGAAAATGGGGTTCAACAAAGTCCAGGATGGAGCCGTGAAGCCTTGGAATTCTTGATTCATGAACGCCATGTTAAGGCTGTGGGTCATGAAACCTTCGATACAGATGCAGGTATTCCAGCAGCAGAGCATGGCTTGGTCAATGAATACTACCTCTTGGAACAAAATATCTACCAAGTTGAAGTCTTGAACCAATTGGACCAAGTTCCAGCTGTAGGTGCCTTTGATTTCGATTGCTTTCCCTCACTGGGACAAGGCAACTGGTTCACCTGTCCGTGCCATTGCCATCTTACCATAAACAAAGAAAAAGAGAGTGGGACAGAAATCGGTAATTCGTTAGAATTCGATCTCGTCGTCCCACCTCCGCACAGTTGAGTAGGGCTGTAAAAGCTGATGAAATCAGCGTAGTAGAGCCCACTCAACCACTGCGTCTTGCTCGACAATCCAAAAATAATTGAGAGGCTAGGACTTGTGTCCCAGCCTCTTATTTTTTATCTCATGGTCACAAATTCTTCGGATCCGGTTGGGTGAATGGCGACGGTTGCGTCGAAATCGGCTTTTGTCGCTCCCATCTTGATAGCAACTGCAAATCCTTGGATCATTTCGTCCACTCCGTAGCCAAGACCATGAAGGCCAACGACCCTTTCTTCGGGACCAGCAGTGATGAGTTTGAATTTTGCTTGCTGGCGGTGTTGGGTAACAGCAGTGTACATGGAAGCAAATTGAGAAGTATAGACTTTGATATTCTCTTTTCCATAAGTTTGCTGGGCTTCTTCCTCCGTTAGGCCAACGGTTCCAATAGCAGGGTGAGAAAAGACAACGGTTGGGATGTTTGTATAATCCATTTTGGCATTGACTTTTCCATTGAATAGTCGTTCAGAAAGAGTGCGTCCAGCTTTAATAGCGACAGGAGTTAATTCTTTTTCTCCTGTAACATCCCCAAGAGCATAGATTCCTGGAATAACTGTATTCTGGTATTCATCCACTGCAATGAATCCTTTTTCATTTAAGGTGACGCCTGCAGCTTCTAGATTGAGATCCTGGACGTTTGGTTTTCGCCCTGTTGCCCAGATAACATGATCTGCCACGTGGCTGGTCATATCCTCAAAATAAATCTTCACACGACCGTCTTCAAATTTTTCAAGCTTCATGGGAACCTTATGTTTGTGAAGCGGAAGGTTTTGTTTTTCCATTTCTTCCATTAAGCCATCGACAATGTAGGAATCAAACTTTCTTAAGGGACGATCACCGCGAACGAAGAGATCGGTCTGAACACCTAGGGCATGGAGCACACCGGCTAGTTCCACTGCGATGTAGCCAGCTCCAATAATGGCAACAGATGTAGGAAGTTCTTCCCAAGCAAAGACATCATCAGACGTTTCGCCAAATTCAGCTCCAGGAACAGAAGGAATAAAAGGATGGGCACCGGTCGCAATTACGATATGCTTGGCCTTAATGGTTTCTCCATTTACCTCAACCGTATGAGCATCCACAAAACGAGCACGTCCTTCAATTCGTTCAACCCCATTGCGTTTGAAACTGCCATCATAGGAATTACGGGAACGGTCAATATAGGCTTCGCGATTTTTTCTTAAGGTTGCAAAATCAAATTTTGTTTGTTCAGAAGTAAATCCATAGTCTGGTCCATAATCGCGAATAGCTTCTGCAATTTGTGCACCATACCACATAATCTTTTTAGGCACACATCCTCTGTTGACACAGGTGCCACCCAATTGTTTTTCTTCAATGACAGCAGCGCTCGCTCCGTACTCTCCAGCCCGGTTCATCGTAGCGATTCCTCCACTACCTCCACCGATTGAAATAATATCAAATTCTTTCATGTTTTCCTCCTAAATGGGATTTCAGTTTGATTGTAATATCAACTGTTACAAAAGTCAAGGGTTTAGCATGTTACCAAGCATTTAAATTTCATTTTGCCGTATCAATTTTAGATAGAAAAGTAAGGAAATATGGTATACTATGGTATAGAATAAAACGCTTTCTTTGATGGAGAAAAACGATGAAGAAATTGAAAAAATGGCAACTATTTACAGCTGCAGGTGCAGCAATTGTGGTGATTGGAACAGGAAGTGTGATGATGTTTTCGCACCCAAGTACTCCTGATCAAGCAATCACGAAAGAAACTCCAATGGTGCAAACGGTCAAGGATGGATCGATCGCTTCTTCAGTCTTGTTAACTGGGAAAGTCACTGCCAACCAGGAACAGTATGTCTATTTTGATGGAACCAAAGGGGATTTGCAGTCGATTTTGGTCAATGTAGGAGATCAAGTGACGGCCGGTCAGCCAATTGTTCAGTATAGTAGTACAGAGGCCCAAACCGCTTATGATGCAGCCGTTCGTGCTGTCAATAAGGCAGATCGTCAGTTAAATGACTTACTGACAAATGGTGTGACCATTGATACGACAGGCGATGAAGAAGCAGATGCCAAATCAGCTTCGCAGACCCAGCGAACAGTCGATTCTCAAGCTAGCGATTTACGAGATGCTAAGTCGGATGCGGTCGATAATATGAACAAGGCTAAGGCTCTTCTGGATGCGACAACAGTTAGGAGTAATACAGATGGTACCGTGGTCGAAGTCAATAAAGATGTTTCAAAATCGACTACAGGGACCAACCAAACTCTGGTTCACATTGTGAGCAACGGAAATTTACAAGTCAAAGGGGAATTGTCTGAATACAATTTGGCCAATATTTCTGAAGGTCAGGAAGTGGTCCTCACTTCCAAGGTTTATCCGGATAAAACCTGGACAGGAAAGATTTCTTATGTAGCCAACTATCCGACTGACGCGGGTCAAGCAGGTGCCAATGCAGCAGGTGGAACACAAGGAAGCGGAGGAGCCAAGTACCCATTCACAGTAGATATTACCAGTGAAATTGGAGAACTCAAACAAGGCTTTTCTGTCAATATTGAAGTCAAAAGTTCTACTCAACATCCCCTTGTTCCCGTGACAAGTGTCATGGCTGATGGGGACACGAGTTATGTATGGACGGTCGAAAATGGCAAGGCTAAGAAAGTAAAAGTAACGCTTGGTAACGCCGATGCTGAAAACCAGGAAATCTTGTCAGGCTTGAAGAAAGATGCTCAAGTTATTGTGAATCCTAATGAGAAACTGGAAGATGGAAAAGAGATCGGAAAATATGACAAAATTGATTGAACTAAAAGGAATCAATAAAACCTATAAAAATGGGGATCAGGAACTTCGTGTCTTAAAAGACATCGATTTAGAAGTCGAAGAGGGAGAATTTGTGGCCATTATGGGTCCATCTGGCTCAGGGAAATCGACCTTGATGAACGTCATTGGCTTGTTGGACCGCCCGACCAGTGGAGAGTATTTCCTAGAAGGTCAGGAGGTTGGAAATCTCAGTGAGAAAAAATTAGCACGTGTTCGAAATGAACAGATCGGTTTTGTCTTTCAACAATTCTTTCTTCTCTCTAAGCTCAATGCCTTTCAAAATGTAGAACTGCCTCTCATTTATGCAGGAGTTCATCCTGCTAAACGGAAGGAATTAGCTGAGCAGTACCTTGAAAAGGTAGAGCTCCATTCTCGCATGCACCATTTGCCTTCAGAGCTCTCAGGGGGTCAAAACAGCGGGTTGCGATAGCTCGAGCTCTCGTCAATCAGCCAGCCATCGTCTTAGCAGATGAGCCGACTGGAGCCCTAGATACCAAGACAGGGGAGCAAATAATGGACTTGTTAACCAAGCTAAACCAAGAAGGAAAAACCATTATCATGGTTACACACGAGCCAGAAATTGCAGCCTTTGCGCATCGTCGCATCGTCATTCGTGATGGAGTGATCTCCTCAGATAGCAAGCTGGAAAGGGGGACCTAATGCAAAATTGGAAATTTGCGATCAGCTCAATTATGAGCCATAAATTACGGTCTTTCTTGACCATGGTGGGGATCATTATTGGGGTCGCTTCTGTGGTTGTCATCATGGCTCTGGGAGATGGTATGAAAGCTGGTGTCACCAAGACCTTCACCAAGGACCAAGAGTATGTACAAATCTCTTATTCTCCCAACAAGAGTGGCTATGTGACTGGGATCAATATTGGCCCTTCTGATGATACTGGAGAAGGAGAAGACGGAGGCGAAAGTGGCCCTGCAGCTGAAGACCGAGGGATGGCTGCTCCATCGGATATCGATGGGGAAAACGCTGAAGATGTTGATGGTCAAGTCCAAGAAGCACCACCAGTTGTGCAAGAATCTTGGGTTAAGGAATTAACCAAGATTCAAGGCATCGATGGTTACTATGTTAGCAATACCTCCAATGCAACCATTGCTTTTCAAAAGAAAAAAGCAGAAGGGGTAAACATCCAAGGAGTAAATGAAACCTATTTTTCTGTCAAAAAGGTTGAGCTCTTATCTGGACGAAAATTAACCCCTTCAGACTATAGTAATTTCTCCCGGGTGGTGCTCCTTGATGAAGGATTGGCCCAACAATTATTTGGAACGGAGAATCCACTGAATCAGGTGGTCTCTGTTGGGGATAACAATTATCGCGTCGTTGGTATTTTCAAGGATCCAAATGCAGGAACAGCTCTTTACGGAGCTTCCTCAGGTGGAAGTGCCTTGATGGCCAATACCCAACTCGCCTCTGAATTCGGAACCGATGAAATTCAAATATTGTCGTCCATGTGCCAGATGTGAAGCAGATTAAAACCGTTGGGATTGAGGCTGCTCAAAAGTTAACAGAACTTTCAGGTGTTCGCCAAGGAGAATTTCAAATCTTTAATTTGGATAGCATCCTAGAGGAAACCAAAAAAGTAGTAGGAATTATGACGTCAGTGATCGGTGCCATTGCAGGGATTTCCCTTTTGGTTGGCGGGATTGGAGTCATGAATATCATGTTGGTTTCTGTGACAGAGCGGACGAGAGAAATTGGTCTTCGCAAAGCATTGGGAGCAACTCGAGGTAAGATTCTGGTTCAATTTTTGATTGAGTCGATGGTCTTGACCATCATTGGTGGGCTGATTGGACTTGGACTTGCTTATGGTGTGAATAGCTTGATTACTACACTCGCAGCAGCCTCCCTAGAAGGACCACCGATTATTTCCTTAAATGTCGCCATCGGCAGTATTATTTTCTCTGCTTTTGTAGGCATCATCTTTGGAATTTTACCAGCGAATAAGGCTTCTAAGTTAAATCCGATCGAAGCACTGCGTTATGAATAAAAATAGGAGCGAGTCAGGATGAATGGTTTAAGATTCTCCACGCTCCTTTTTGCTGCTGTTGTGGAATAGTTTGTCGAAACATTTTCAATTATCTCGCCCTGTACAGGTTAAACAGTTTAAGCAGTCAATGACAGTTTTCGGATATTATTTGAGTATAGCTTCGAGAGGTTACATTTTACCTAGCCTTATTTTTGTTTAATTGGTAAATATTAGTGAATTTCTGGTCCAAATATGATAGAATAGGGGAGAATAACTTAGGAGGTTCCAAATGACTACTGAACATATGGAAGAATTGAATGACCAGCAGATTGTCCGTCGTGAGAAAATGGCGGCCCTTCGTGAACAAGGAATCGATCCATTTGGGAAGCGATTCGAACGCACTGCAAATTCAGGTCAATTAAAAGAAAAATATTCAGAATTAGATAAAGAACAACTCCACGACTTGAACGAAACAGCTATTATTGCTGGTCGTCTCGTAACCAAACGTGGAAAAGGAAAGGTTGGCTTTGCCCATCTTCAAGACCGTGAAGGTCAAATTCAGATCTACGTTCGTAAGGATGCAGTTGGAGAAGAAAACTACGAGATCTTCAAAAAAGCAGACCTTGGAGATTTCCTTGGTGTTGAAGGGGAAATCATGCGCACAGACATGGGTGAACTTTCGATTAAAGCAACTCATATCACTCACTTGTCAAAAGCCCTTCGTCCTTTGCCTGAAAAATTCCACGGACTTTCAGACGTTGAAACCATCTATCGTAAACGTTATTTGGATTTGATTTCAAACCGTGAAAGCTTCGAACGCTTTGTAACCCGTTCAAAAATCATCTCTGAAATCCGTCGTTATTTAGATGGTCAAGGATTCCTTTGAAGTGGAAACACCAGTGCTTCACAATGAAGCTGGGGTGCGGCTGCCAAACCATTTATCACTCATCACAATGCACAAAACATTGACATGGTGCTTCGTATCGCGACTGAGCTCCACTTGAAACGTTTGATTGTTGGTGGGATGGAACGCGTTTATGAAATCGGACGGATCTTCCGTAACGAAGGAATGGATGCTACTCACAACCCTGAATTTACTTCGATCGAAGTCTACCAAGCTTACGCTGACTTCCACGATATCATGGACTTAACAGAAGGCATTATCCAACATGCTGCGAAAGCGGTCCATGGTGATGGTCCAATTGACTATCAAGGAACAGAAATCAAAATCAACGAACCATTCAAACGGGTTCACATGGTGGATGCGATCAAAGAAATCACAGGTGTTGACTTCTGGCAAGACATGACCTTTGAAGAAGCTGTAGCACTTGCAAACGAAAAACATGTACCGGTTGAAAAACACTACACAGAAGTGGGACAAATTATTAATGCCTTCTTCGAAGAATTCGTTGAAGAAACCTTGACGCAACCAACATTTGTTTACGGTCACCCAGTAGCAGTATCTCCATTGGCTAAGAAAAATCCAGAAGATCCACGCTTCACTGACCGTTTCGAACTCTTCATCATGACCAAAGAGTATGCCAATGCCTTCACGGAATTGAATGATCCAATCGATCAATTGCAACGGTTTGAAGCGCAAGCGCGTGCCAAAGAATTGGGAGATGACGAAGCTACAGGCATCGACTATGACTATGTTGAAGCCCTTGAATATGGTATGCCACCAACAGGTGGACTTGGAATTGGTATTGACCGTCTCGTTATGTTGTTGACCAATGTAACAACAATTCGCGACGTTCTTCTCTTCCCAACTATGAAATAAGCTAAAAGAAAACACTGATCGAAAGATCAGTGTTTTTTAGTCTTCCATATAAGAGGTGTCGTTCCAAGTATCTAAGTGATAATGCTCAAAATCATCTGTTGTCAGAATCGTCACGCTGGCATTATCTAGTCCGCCATTTTTGCGGAGTTCTCCTGTGTCATAACCGAGCAAGGTTCGAATAGAAGCTGTCAAATTAGCCCCATGTCCAACGATGAGAACAGTATCGAGCTCTTTTCCTTTCAGGCTTTTTACAAAATCACAGGTACGTTTGGTCGTTTCATAGACAGATTCTGCATCAAAGATTTCATTTTGAAAGCGAGCTAGGTTATGGCGAAAGGCATCCATTTGTTGGGGATAAATGGACGTGATTGTAGCGATCTTAGCTCCTTCCAATTTTCCTAACTTCCACTCACGAAGAGCAGGCGTTGCTTGCAATTCTATAGGTTTCTCTAATTGATCAATGATGATCTGTGCAGTATGAACAGCCCGTGGAAGATCACTTGTATAGGCTGCATCAAATGGAACGCTAGCTAAGTGCTTTCCTAGTTTTTCAAGCTGATGAATAGAGGCTGGTAACAGCGGAGAATCGCCATTTGATCCCTGAAAACGTCCCTCTTCATTCCATTCTGTCCGTCCGTGTCGAATAAAATATAGTTTCACAATCTTGTCTCCTTCTCTGTCTTTATTCCAAAATATCTGCAAAAGTCGCTTGTACGAAGTCTGCTAGAAGTTGTGGTTTGATTTGAATACTATGGCCGATTTCCCCGGCAGATACGATCATGGTCTCTAACTGAAGGGCTGATTCATCGATAAAGATTGGGAAAGGATGCTTTTGACGAATGCCCACCGGATTATTGGCACCATGAATATAACCAGTTGTTTTTTCGAGATCCTTTTGAGGAATCATAGCCACTTTCTTATTTCCCGATAATTTGGCCAATTTTTTTTCTGAAAGATGCTCTGTAATAGGAATGATCCCGATCACGGGCCCCGTTTTATCTCCTTTGAGAGCTAGGGTTTTGAAAATAGTAGAGCGATCAATTCCTTCTGGTAAGATCCCTTCTAAAGCGTTGATTTGTAAGCCTATGTGCTCAATTTTTGCTTTTTGTCAAGATCTGCTCGACCAAGGTTTTTCACTTTTTTTTTGCCATGGCTTTCTCCTTTTCTCTTTTTCTCTACAAAAATCAGATTTCATTAGACCATTATAACATATAATAGCGACGATATTGTATTCTCCTTAAAAATAGAAAACAGCAGAAAAAGTGAAGATCACTTAATCTGCTGTTTTAAGGCTATTAGGAAGAGTTATCTTTTTGTACCTTGAATAGTTTCCGATAAATCGCTTCTTGGTCTTGCGTCGGAGCAATTTGGTTGAGATCCAAGTAGTGTGAGAATCCATTTAATTGCCCTTGAGAGGTATATTGATGCAAGTCGTATTCCGTATTGGTATCTGGCGCGGCATTATAGTAGCCATCATCAAATCCATAAGTAGGAATCCAAAGAGCTGTAAATTTATCAGTGGAGATACTATGTTCTTCCATGAAGTAGGTTCCGATATAGAGTCCAATATTTTTTTGCACCCAAAAGCTTGTAGTTTTTGCTCGGAAAGCTTCAACACCTGCATTCATATCCTTCATGGTTTTTTCCTCAACGTCTAACCAATAGTAGGTCGGTTTGTAAGGAGAAGCAGCCTTGTAAAAATTCTTCTGCTTCTTTTTCCATTTCTTTTTTTATCCTTAGCAGCGACATAAGCGTAGACTGCAACAGGGATATTTCGTTTTTGGAATTCTTGAATATGGGTTTTAAAAAGATTTATCCAGACCATTTAAGTAGGTTGCCGCATTTTTCCTTTTTAGCTTGAGCCCCACTATGGACACGAACGATCACACCTCCCACATTTTGGGAGAGGACATCGTAATCAATTTCACTAGGCAATTGCCAGCCTGAAATATCAATGATCGGGCGGCCAACCAGTTCTGGATTGATGTCTTCTCTTTTTGAAGAAGAGCTTGCAGTAGTTGTTTTTCGAGGTGTATTGGAGTTCGGAATGGTTTTTGGTTGTTTCTAGTCGTTCTCTGGCTTGTAGATCGGCAATCGTTCGTGAAAGAACGAGAAAAAGAAATGATACCGATAAAAAAGACAAAGAGAACAACGGGTTTTATCCTTTTTCTCATACAGAAACATTTTACCGTAAAAAAAACGAAAAGGCAAAACTTAATGCTTAAAAGATGCTGATTTCAGCCATTATTTTCAAAAAAAAGGAATCTTTTCATCGAAAAAGGATAAAAATATATGAAAATAAGAAGAATGATTAGAATATTTCTTGAAAAAAGGGAAGAAGCCGAATCTTTTCTGGCCTTTCCTTGGTTTTGCTTCTTAAAAATGATATAATGAGGGTTGAACATTAGGAATATGGTGAATTATGAAAATTGAAAAAAGACATCTTTTAAATTATTCCATCCTCATTCCCTATTTGATTTTATCCATCATTGGCTTGATTGTAGTCTATTCGACAACAAGTGCCTTGGCGATTCAAAGTGGAGTGAGTTCGATTCGGATGGTCCGGACACAGGGGTTCTTTTTCATCCTTAAGTCTCCTAACCATCGCCTTGATTTATAAATTTAGCTTAAACTTTCTTCGAAATAAAAAAGTATTGGCTTTTGTCATCTTTATTGAAGTGATTTTGTTGATTTTGTCTAGGTTTATCACAGATACGGTCAACGGAGCTCACGGTTGGTTGACGATCCCAGGAGGGTTTAGTATCCAGCCAGCTGAATACCTTAAGGTGATCTTAGTCTGGTATCTGGCCTTGATCTTTTCGAAACGACAAGATGAAATCCGTGATTATGATTATCAAGCCTTGACCCATAATGAATGGATTCCAAGGAATTTAAACGATTGGCGTTGGCTGACCTTGACTCTGATTGGAATCGTTGTGATTATGCCGGACTTGGGAAATGCGACGATCTTGGCCTTAACGGTCTTGATCATGATTACGGCTAGTGGAGTGGGCTACCGTTGGTTTACCTCTTTACTTGGTTTAGTTGTTGGAGCATCCACCATTGTCCTTGGTTCAATATGGATCATCGGTGTGGACCGTGTCGCTAAAATTCCTGTATTTGGTTATGTGGCCAAACGTTTTAGTGCCTTCTTTAACCCCTTTAATGACTTGTCTGGCGCAGGCCACCAATTAGCTAATTCATACTATGCCATGAGTAACGGTGGTTGGTTTGGCTTGGGGCTAGGAAATTCCATTGAAAAACAAGGTTACTTACCAGAAGCGCACACAGACTTTGTGTTTGCGATCGTGATTGAAGAATTAGGTTTTGTTGGAGCTAGCTTGATTCTTGCTCTCTTATTCTTCTTGATTCTTCGGATCATTTTAGTCGGTATTCGAGCAAAGAATCCTTTTAATTCAATGATGGCTATTGGGATCGGTGGGATGATCTTGGTACAAACCTTCATTAACATCGGAGGAATTTCTGGTTTGATTCCGTCTACAGGAGTGACCTTCCCCTTCTTATCCCAAGGGGGAAATAGCTTATGGGTCTTATCCGTAGCGATTGCTTTCGTTTTGAATATCGATGCTAGTGAAAAACGGGCTAAGATGGAACAAGAAGGCATGGTTTTTGAAGAAAAAGGTAAAATCAAACCTTATTATTAAAAGGGAATTGTTGAATGGCTATTCAAAAAGGAGAAAAAATGGTCTTACAAAAATTAGAGAACTTCACAAATAAAGATATTATCAAAGAAGAAGCCGAAATCTTAACCAATTTATTAGATGATATTACGAAAAAATTGGTTCGTCCGGAAACCTTTGATAAAATTAGACAGTTGAAGGATCTATCAAAAACACAGAACTATCGTGAGTTAAATCAAATAGTGGAACAATTGACAAATGAAGAAATGACAGTGATTTCACGTTATTTTGCCATTTTACCACTCTTGATTAACATCTCAGAAGATGTCGATTTGGCCTATGAAATCAATCATTTGAATAACGTGGATGGTGAATACCTCGGAAAACTTTCTTCAACCATTAAAGAAGTTGCAAAAAATGAAGATGCACAAGAAATTCTTGAAAATCTCAATATTGTACCTGTTTTAACAGCCCATCCAACTCAAGTGCAACGAAAAACCATGCTGGATCTAACCAATCATATTCATGCTCTTCTTCGTCAGCACCGGGATGTTAAAGCTGGTTTAATGAATGAGAATAAGTGGTATAACAATCTTCGTTGTAATATCGAAATCATGATGCAAACGGATATGATTCGTGATAAAAAATTGAAGGTTACTAATGAGATCACCAACGTCATGGAATATTACAATAGCTCCTTCTTGCAAGCTGTTCCAAACCTGATGTTGGAATACAAACGCTTGGCAAAAGAGCATGGATTAGAGCTTGAACAACCACGTCCGATCACAATGGGCATGTGGATCGGGGGAGACCGGGACGGGAATCCGTTTGTAACAGCTGAGACCTTGAAGCGTTCAGCGACTATTCAAAGTGAAGTCATTTTGAACTATTACATCGAAAAAATTTCTAAATTATACCGTCATTTCTCCCTTTCAACGAGTCTTTCTAAAACAAGTGAAGCAGTAGCTGAAATGGCAGCCCTATCAAGTGATACATCCGTCTTTCGTGAAAAAGAACCTTACCGTCGGGCTTTCCACTATATCCAATCAAAATTGATCCAAACCTTGGTCAATTTAAAAGAATGGACGATGGTGGGAGAAACCAGAGAAGATCGTTATGCGGTCGAGAGATTGTTGGGAGCAAATAATCACCAACAAGGGCCGGTTTCTGATTATATTGGCAATCGTATCTCTGGAGCTTTAAAGAAATTTCTGAGAAAGAAGCTCCAGCTTATGCCTCAGCTCAAGAATTCAAAGAAGACCTTGAAAAGATCAAAGATTCCTTGTTAGAAAACAAATCAGAGTATTTGATTTCTGGTGAATTTGCAGAACTTCTAGAAGCCATCGATGTTTTTGGATTCTATCTGGCCTCTATTGATATGCGCCAGGATTCGAGTGTGCATGAAGCCTGTGTGGCAGAATTATTGAAATCAGCAGGGATTGATGACCATTATTCTGATTTATCAGAGGATGAAAAGTGTCAAGTTCTCTTGAAAGAACTTTTAGAAGACCCACGAATTTTATCAGCAACTCATGCTGAAAAATCTGAACTGCTTGAAAAAGAATTAGCGATTTTCCAAACGGCCCGTGAATTGAAGGATCGTTTAGGAGAAGAAGTCATTCGTCAAAACATCATTTCTCATGCAACCAGTGTGTCAGATATGTTGGAATTGGCTGTGATGTTGAAAGAAGTGGGCTTAGTCGATACGGAAAAAGCTCGCGTTCAAATCGTACCGTTGTTTGAAACGATCGAAGACTTGGATCACTCAGAAGAAACCATGAGAAGTTACTTGTCTCTTCCGATTGCCAAACGTTGGATTGCTTCTAAGAACAACTACCAAGAGATTATGTTAGGATACTCTGATTCCAACAAAGATGGTGGATACTTGTCTTCATGCTGGACCCTCTTTAAAGCCCAACAACAATTGACCGCTATCGGAGATGAGTTTGGAGTGAAGATTACCTTCTTCCATGGTCGTGGTGGTACTGTTGGCCGTGGTGGAGGTCCTACTTATGAAGCCATCACTTCTCAACCATTGAAATCCATTAATGACCGTATCCGCTTAACCGAGCAAGGGAAGTGATCGGCAATAAATACGGAAACAAAGATGCCGCCTACTACAACCTTGAGATGCTCGTCTCTGCAACCATTAACCGAATGATTGCAGAACAAAAAGAGTCCATTCTCTATGTTTGATCGTTTCGGGGAAGTCATGGATAAAGTCGTGAATCGCAGTTACGATATCTATCGTGATTTGGTCTTTGGAAATGAGCACTTCTATGATTACTTCTTTGAATCAAGTCCGATCAAAGCAATTTCAAGCTTTAATATTGGTTCACGTCCTGCTGCTCGTAAGACCATTACAGAAATCGGTGGTTTGCGTGCTATCCCTTGGGTCTTCTCTGGTCACAAAGTCGGGTGATGTTCCCTGGTTGGTACGGAGTAGGTTCTAGCTTTAAGGAATTTATCGATGAGGATCCTGAGAATATCGAAACCCTTCGATACATGTATAAAAACTGGCCTTTCTTCCAATCTCTCTTGTCAAATGTGGACATGGTTTTATCCAAAGCCAACATGGACATTGCCTTTGAGTACGCTCAATTGTGTGAAGAAGAAGAAGTTAGCAATATTTATCAGATTATCTTACATGAATGGCAATTGACCAAGGACATCATCTTGATGATTGAGGAACAAGACGAGTTGCTCGCGGAGAACCCTTATCTGAAAGAAAGTTTGGATTACCGGATGCCGTACTTTAACGTCCTGAACTATATTCAGTTAGAATTGATTCGACGTCAACGGACTGGACAACTACCAGCCGATCAAGACAAGCTGATCCATATTACGATCAATGGAGTGGCTACAGGATTACGAAATTCAGGTTAAAAAAATCGGAACATTGTTCCGATTTTTTCTGCTCTGAAATGAAGTGATAGAAGATGCTTAACGAGCTTAAATTGAAGATTTTAAATGAGAATTTTCAAAGCTAGATCAGGATCTTTCAGCAAGATGATAAAATAAAAGAAAAGAAGAGGAATAATTAAGAAAAATATAGGTAAAAAGGCTTGCAATTTCATCTAAAAATTCGATAGAATAGTAAGGAAAGTTAGACTGTATTGCCTACCGTCTATCTATAAAAAATATATTTTATTGGAGGCTTTTACTCAAATGGCAAAAAGAAAAAAATACGATCGTAGTAAACCGCACGTTAACATCGGTACAATCGGACACGTTGACCACGGTAAAACTACCCTAACTGCAGCAATCACAACTGTTTTGGCACGTCGCTTGCCTTCATCAGTTAACCAACCCTAAAGACTATGCGTCTATCGATGCTGCTCCAGAAGAACGCGAACGCGGTATCACCATCAACACTGCACACGTTGAGTACGAAACTGCTAAACGTCACTACGCTCACATCGACGCTCCAGGACACGCGGACTACGTTAAAAACATGATCACTGGTGCCGCTCAAATGGACGGAGCTATCCTTGTAGTAGCTTCAACTGACGGACCAATGCCACAAACACGTGAACACATCCTTCTTTCACGTCAGGTTGGTGTTAAACACTTGATCGTCTTCATGAACAAAGTTGACTTGGTTGACGATGAAGAATTGCTTGAATTGGTTGAAATGGAAATCCGTGACCTTCTTTCAGAATACGATTTCCCAGGTGATGACCTTCCAGTTATCCAAGGTTCAGCTCTTAAAGCTCTTGAAGGTGACTCTAAATATGAAGACATCATCATGGAATTGATGGATACTGTTGATGAGTACATCCCAGAACCAGAACGTGATACTGACAAACCATTGCTTCTTCCAGTCGAAGACGTATTCTCAATCACTGGACGTGGTACAGTTGCTTCAGGACGTATCGACCGTGGTGTTGTTCGTGTCAACGACGAAATCGAAATCGTTGGTATCAAAGACGAAATCCAAAAAGCAGTTGTTACTGGTGTTGAAATGTTCCGTAAACAACTTGACGAAGGTCTTGCAGGGGATAACGTTGGTGTGCTTCTTCGTGGTATCCAACGTGATGAAATCGAACGTGGACAAGTTATCGCTAAACCAGGTTCAATCAACCCACACACTAAATTCAAAGGTGAAGTTTACATCCTTACTAAAGAAGAAGGTGGACGTCATACTCCATTCTTCAACAACTACCGTCCACAGTTCTACTTCCGTACAACTGACGTAACTGGATCTATCGAACTTCCAGCTGGAACTGAAATGGTAATGCCTGGTGATAACGTGACTATCGACGTTGAGTTGATCCACCCAATCGCCGTTGAACAAGGTACTACATTCTCAATCCGTGAAGGTGGACGTACTGTTGGTTCAGGTATGGTTACTGAAATCGAAGCTTAATTCGATCTAGTTCCCAGATTAACAATTATATAGACAGACAGAAAAACCCCGTGAAGACGGGGTTTTTATTTTGGTAAAAAGTAAAATGAGCTTGTGCAACCTTTCATTATGACGAAAATTATGGTAAAATAGATAGTATAAAATTAGAAAAAAGAGGTATGTGAAATGTCACGTAAACCATTTATCGCTGGTAACTGGAAAATGAACAAAAATCCAGAAGAAGCAAAAGCATTCGTTGAAGCTGTAGCATCAAAACTTCCTTCAGCTGACCTTGTTGAAGCTGGTATCGCAGCTCCTGCAGTTGACTTGGCAACTGTTCTTGCTGCTGCTAAAGGTTCAAACCTTAAAGTTGCTGCCCAAAACACTTACTTTGAAAATGCTGGTGCCTTTACTGGTGAAACTTCTCCAAAAGTATTGTCAGAAATGGGTGTTAACTACGTTGTTATCGGTCACTCTGAACGTCGTGATTACTTCCACGAAACAGATGAAGACATCAACAAAAAAGCAAAAGCAATCTTTGCGAACGGCATGCTTCCAATCATCTGTTGTGGTGAAAGCCTTGAAACTTACGAAGCTGGTAAAGCAGCAGAATTCGTAGGTGCTCAAGTTTCAGCTGCCCTTGCTGGATTGACTGCAGAACAAGTCGCTTCAACAGTAATCGCCTACGAACCAATCTGGGCTATCGGTACTGGTAAATCAGCTTCACAAGACGACGCACAAAAAATGTGTAAAGTTGTTCGTGACGTTGTAGCTGCTGACTTTGGTCAAGAAGTTGCTGACAAAGTACGTGTTCAATATGGTGGATCAGTTAAACCTGAAAATGTTGCTGAATACATGGCTTGTCCAGACGTTGACGGAGCTCTTGTTGGTGGTGCATCACTTGAAGCTGAAAGCTTCTTGGCATTGCTTGACTTTGTTAAATAATGACATATAAAAAGGCGAGAGGTTTCTCGTCTTTTTTTATAGTAGAAAAGACCAGCTACAAAGCTGGTCTTTTAAGTTAGGAACGTCCTAATAGTTTCTTAATGAGAGAAATCAGTTTGTATTTAAGAGGACGGGGATAATAACGGAAGGTCCCCATCTTACGAACGATGTAGCCATTGAAGTTTTGTTTGAAACGAAGCACACCGTCTGACCCGTCAAAGATTCCTTGAATACCCAGGAAGTTATATTTTGGGATACCACGTTTGATGGTTTCAAGCATCATATATTCTTGGAGAACAGCAGGAGCATAGAACTTATTAAATTCTGTATAAGAGCCACTGAATAAATAGGTGGATTCTTGTGGCATATAGACGAAGAGGCTACCTGCAAGAATGACGTCTTGATCTCCATATTTTTCAATATATTCCTTTGCTTCATTAATCCGAATGGAAAGTTTACTTATTTGCAGATTTAATTGTGATATTTGTTTATTTACTTTCGCAGAATTAATACCTGATGAAACTTTTTCTATTAGAGGGTTAATTTGAGATTGAAGATCATTATGTTTTGATTGTAATATTGCTAGATAGTGTTCGAAATTCAGTGTCGCAATCATAAATTCCACTTTGTCGCCAAAACTATCATAGAAGGTTTGGTAATAATCTAAGGTCTTATCTTGATAGTCTCGACGGTCACTGGTAGAAGAAGTAATTTCCTTGAAGAGCTGCAGTTCATCTCTGTTTAACCGTTTCAATTGAATGCCAAAAGCCTTAGCTTTCTTAACAAGTGGCTTTCCTTTTTTTACTGAAGCTCGTAAGAAGATTTTTTTCGGTGATGCCCTCCATGTCTTTTACATAATGCCAATCAGGTTCTCCTCCTGGATAACCTGTTGTTAAACCATCATGCTGATAGCCCAATTTTTTTAGGGTATCCATGAAATGGGTTTGCTCTTCACTGGTTGGATTGCCGTCACTGTCAAAAGTTTGATAGGTATCATAGGGCTTAATAACGAGTTCAATAGCTCCATTTTCTTTCGCATAGTCTTTTAAAGCTGCATAGAAGGGTTCTAGCATAGCCTCCTCTTGGTAAAGGGGGCCAGAATTGATTTCCATATGGAGACCACCTGTCATAGGAAGACTGTACAAGATTGCTGCCACTTGGACTTGATTTTCTTGTTTCCAAGCGATAAATTGGACCGTGTTTCCTCGCTTTTCGAGCAGATCTGCCATTTCAGCAGACTGGATGAAGGAACGATGTGAGACAGTATTTGCAAATGAGGTAAATTCTTCTTTTGAAATTATCGTAAGAGTCATGTAACTTATTTACTCCTTAATTTTTTTTCCGGATCTTGTAGACTTTGTTTACAAGTGGATAGAGTGGACTGGTTGGGAGGTTGAATTCCCCAACAAATTCTTCAATGACAGGATTAAATTTTGATTTGAAATGATAGAGACCACCATCGAGTGAATTTTCAATGCCCCCCATATTTTGCCAAGAAGCACCACGGTCGAAAGCGTGTTGGGCAGTTTCATACCAAGTGAGGATAGCAGGTTGGTAACGGCGGAATTCTTCATCCATCCCTGCATAAACATTTTCAGACGTCCCACCGAATTCAAGGGTTAAGGTCCCAGATAAAGGAACAACCTGTCTACCTGCTTGGAGATGCTGTTCAAGAAATTGCAGTTCTTCCTCTATCCGCTCTTTTTCTTTTTGGTTGTTCTCAACCTTGCCAGGCTTTGTTTTTTCTGTGAATTTTTCAGCCTCTGCCTTGTTTTTTTCAAGATCTTTTATAAGGAAGGTTTTCCGTTCCTCGAGATCTAGAGTAGACAAAGTAATGTAGGATTGTCCTTGGTAGGTAGTGAGCAGTTTTTCGTAGTAGTCTTTTCCACGTAAATGAATGCTTTTACGAGCCTCAGTCTTTTTCATGAGAGAAGCAAGTCCTTCAACAATTCAGTCCCGCCAAATTGGACATGGATCCCTTTGTTTCGAGCAGTTCGGATGGCTTGTCGAGTAGATTTTGAAAGATCTTGCTCAGTGAAAAACTCTTTGTGGATATTTGCTTGAAAGCGTGGTTGGATATTTTCTGCCATATCACTGGTTCGGCCAGTCCATTCAACCCCTTCTTTAGTTAAGGTGTCGATCATCGTTTGCACAGCAGGAGATTGCGTCTGTTCTTGTCCAATCAAATGTTTACTCAAGAAAAGACTTGGATCAAATTTCACAAACAAGGCCTTGTATTGTTTGGCAATTTTTTTAAGAGACTGGATCACATAGAAAACCAGCTCTTTGTTTTGGTAATCCATGATTGGGCCTCGAGGAATGTAAAGCATGGAAAAGCCAAGTGGCAGGGGTTGAATCAAGATGCTAGCAACAGCGACTAATTGGTCTTCTTGATAAAAACCAACCCGTTCATTTCCCCAATTATCTTTGATTTTTGCCCATGAGCTGCTTTGTAAGAGATTGGTTTGATCACTCTGAATAACAAAGTCATCATGCTCACTAGCTGAAATTCCTAGCTGGTAATGGTACATTTCTTATAATACCCACTTTCTAATGGCGTATGCAACGCCAGATTCATCATTTGATTTGGTAATAGTTGTAGCAATTTTTTTAAGAGCTGGATTGCCATTCTCCATAACGACGGCATGTCCCACGACTTCTAGCATGGAACGGTCATTTTCCTCATCTCCGATGGCCATGGTTTCTTCTTGCTGAATTCCAAGTCGTTCAGCTAGATGAAGAACAGCTGATCCCTTATTGGTTGTTTTCCCTAGAATTTCTAAATAAAAAGGGGCTGATTTGACCATAGTGAAGCGGTCCTCGAATTCTTTAGGGATTTTTGCGATCGCAGCATCTAGAATGTCTGGTTCATCGATATACATGGCCTTGACAAATTCTTTCTCACGAACTTCTTCAGGCGTCCGGTAATAAAGGGGCATATTGACCAGTTGAGATTCATGAATGGTGTAGCGTCCGATATCGCGATTGCTGGTATAGATGCCGTCTTTAGTAATCGCATGAGAGTGGATTTGGAGTTTGTTAGCAAGAGACTCGATATCGAGATAGTCCTCATAATGTAAAAGGTCTTTGATGAGTTCTTTTCCAGTAGCGGTTTCTTGCACCAGACCGCCATTAAAGGTAATAACATAGTCTCCAGGATCCATCAAATGGAGTTCTTTTAAGATTTTTGAGACCCCTGCGATAGGACGACCGGTTGTGATCACGATTTTAACGCCTGCAGCTTTAGCATCTTGAATGGCTTCAAATACGGAAGGTGTGATCTCTTTTTTTGAATTGAGAAGTGTACCATCGATATCGATCGCCACTAATTTAATGGACATCCGTCTCTCCTGTAAAATAATCATTGGTAATGTAAGAAGTGAATTCTTCTACTTGCTTACTGAAAAGTCCATTAACCTCCAGCATTTCTTTTGGGGAAATAGAAAGCGGTTGTCCCCATAGCGAGTTCCTGCTAAAGCAGCGACGAGTGGAGACAACTGAGACAATTCAGCGAGACTCCCATCTTTTCGGATCATCTCGATCTGGGTCCGCGGTTTTTCAAGCTCTGGTCGATAAATATCGTAGGGCAGGTCAAAATTTTGATGAATAGCTGTGTAGTAGGTTGGATTAAACCCAATCTCTTTAATCAGTTTTTCAAGGATTGCTAAGTCATTTCGCTTATCTTCTGTAAATAGAATCGATTTAAAGACTTTCCGATTAATATAGCGCTGAGCAAGATCAGACAAGATGGTATCCGGACTATCCATCCAGACTTGGAAATAGGTATTCATCACACCGTCATCTAGGTTTAGGTAGTCTTGAATGGTGACCTCTTCTTCAAAAAATGGAATCAAGCGAGGTGAAGTCAGTTGAAAATACTCTTTCTGATCTGGATAAATGGTTCTAGCGCGTTTGAGTAGATTTTGAAGGAGGACTTCCATGGCACGAGTAGCCGGGTGGAAGTAGACCTGCATATACATTTGGTAACGGCTGACCACGTAATCCTCGACAGCATGCATGCCATTTTGTTGGAAGGCAATGCCATTTTCAATCGGTCGAATGACGCGCAAAATACGGGTCAAGTCAAATTTTCCATAGGAAGCCCCTGTAAAATAGGCATCCCGCAGTAAATAATCCATCCGGTCCACATCAATTTGACTAGAAATCAATTGTACCACTTGTTTATTGGGATAGGTATGATCAATGACGCTGGCTACACGATTTGGGAAATCAGGAGCCACTTGCAAGAGGATTTGATTGACCTCCGTCTCTGGACTGGTGATGATCAGCTGGGTCATCTTTTCATGATCGGTCCCAAACAGTCCTTCAAAGGTATGGGAATAGGCACCATGTCCAATGTCATGAAGAAGAGCGGCTGTCATGGTCAGTAAGTTTTCATCAGAATTCCATTGCTCTGCATACTTTTCCTCAAAAATAGACAGAATACGTCTTGAAATTTCATAGGCGCCAAGACAGTGAGAAAAACGACTATGCTCCCCACCGTGGAAGGTAAAACCAGATGTCCCCAGTTGTTTGATGCGGCGTAGTCGTTGAAATTCTTTACTATTAATTAATTGATAAATGATGGGATGATCCACATGAACGTAATCATGAACGGGATCGCGAAAGACTTTTTCATTCATGGGTCTATTATAGCAAAAAAAAGCCTATTTTGCGATCTAGAGGCTAATAGGGGCAGTCAAAATGCGTAAAATTTGATAGAATAGTAAGGCAAGAAAAGAAGAGAAGGAGACAAAGATGCAAGTTCGCATTCAAAATACCATTCGATTTGGAGAAGAAATGGAAATCGTTGATCAGTACTATCAAGGTGAATGGAAGGAAAAAGCAGGTTTTCAATATCTCTTGTATACCAATGAAGAAGATGAAAAAGGTTGCTTTGAAATTTTCCAACGATGAATTGGTCATGACACGATTTTCAACTCCCAAATCCATCATGCGCTTCTACAAAAATGAAGATGGTGGGGCGATCATCCCAACTCCGATGGGCATTCAGCAGTTTTTGATTACGACAGATCTCTTTCAATTAGAGGAAGGGCATTTGCAAGTGTCTTATCGCTTGTTAACTCTTGATGGAGAACAGGAATTTGCCAATTATCAATTACTGGTGGAATGGGAAGAGTAGACCTCATTAAATTATTAGAGATCCCGCTTGCTTTATTCTATAAAAATGGTATAATAAAACCACTCAAGGGAGTAGCTGGCGGTTTTCCGCGATAGTGTCGTCATTACGAAATTATTTCCGGCACTATATTAAACGGCGAGACTTGTTTTTTCAAACAGGTCTCTTTTTTGTGCAAAAGAGACTTAGTAGAAAGATATAAGGAGGAAATTATTTTGTCAAAAGAACAAAATAAAGCTTTGTTTTATACACAGAGTAAAGAAGAAGTTCTAAAGGAATTAGACTCTTCAATTGAAGGCTTGTCAGCTGCTCAAGCTCAAGAACGTTTAGCGACTTATGGTCATAATGAACTGGACGAAGGTGAAAAACGTAGCCTCTTGTCTAAGTTTATCGATCAGTTTAAAGATTTGATGATCATCATCTTGTTGATCGCCGCAGCTCTCTCTGTGATCACAGAAGGAATGGACGGCCTTACAGATGCCATGATCATCTTAGCCGTTGTTGTTTTGAATGCAGCCTTTGGTGTCTACCAAGAAGGACAAGCCGAAGCAGCTATCGAAGCACTGAAAAACATGTCTAGTCCATTAGCGCGTGTCCGACGTGATGGTCACGTGATTGAAATTGATTCCAAAGAATTGGTCCCAGGGATATCGTTCTTCTGGAAGCTGGAGATGTGGTTCCTGCTGATATGCGCTTGTTGGAAGCAGCTTCTCTTAAGATCGAAGAAGCAGCTCTTACAGGGGAATCGGTTCCAGTTGAAAAAGATGTAACTGGTCTTGTTGAGGCAGATGCTGGTATCGGAGACCGTGTCAATATGGGTTACCAAAACTCGAACGTAACCTATGGTCGTGGTACTGGGGTTGTGACCAACACAGGTATGTATACAGAAGTTGGTAAGATTGCAGATATGTTGGCCAATGCCGATGAAACGGAAACACCGTTGAAGCAAAGTTTGGAACAACTCTCTAAAGCCTTGACTTACCTCATTGTAGCCATTGCTGCAGTTACCTTCCTGGTTGGTGTCTTCGTTCGTGGGGAACATCCATTGGAAGGCTTGATGGTAGCAGTTGCTCTTGCGGTTGCGGCGATTCCAGAAGGACTTCCTGCCATTGTAACCATCGTTCTCTCTTTGGGAACAACAACCCTTGCCAAACGCAATTCGATTGTTCGTAAATTGCCAGCCGTTGAAACACTTGGTTCAACAGAAATCATTGCATCTGATAAAACAGGTACTTTGACCATGAACCAAATGACGGTTGAAAAAGTCTATACCAACGGTCAATTACAAAGTGCAGCAACCGAAATTGGATCAAACAATAATACGCTTCGCATCATGAACTTTGCCAATGATACCAAGGTGGACCCATCTGGCAAGTTGATTGGAGACCCAACAGAGACTGCTTTGGTACAGTTTGGTTTGGACCACAACTTTGATGTTCGTGAAGTCTTGAAGGATGAGCCACGTGTGGCAGAATTGCCATTTGACTCAGACCGTAAGCTTATGTCTACTATCCATAAGGAAGTAGACGGTTCATACTTTATCGCTGTCAAGGGGGCTCCTGACCAATTGCTCAAACGTGTGACGCGTATTGAAGTCAATGGGGAAGTTCGTCCTATCACGGATGAAGATAAGAAAGCTATCCTTGCTACCAACAAAGACTTGGCTAAACAAGCCCTTCGTGTCTTGATGATGGCTTATAAGACAAGCAATGAAATTCCGACCTTGGAATCTGAAATTGTTGAGTCTGACCTGATCTTCTCTGGTTTGGTCGGCATGATTGACCCTGAGCGTCCAGAAGCTGCAGAAGCTGTTCGTGTCGCTAAGGAAGCAGGTATCCGTCCGATCATGATCACGGGGTGACCACCAAGATACAGCAGAGCTGATTGCACAAACGTCTGGGGAATCATCGATCCAATGATACAGAAGACCATGTCTTCACAGGGGCTGAGTTGAATGAACTCTCTGACGAAGAATTCCAAAAAGTCTTCAAACAATACTCTGTCTATGCGCGTGTATCACCTGAACACAAGGTTCGGATCGTGAAAGCTTGGCAAAATGAAGGAAAAGTTGTTGCCATGACTGGTGATGGGGTCAACGATGCACCATCACTTAAGACAGCTGACATCGGTATCGGTATGGGGATTACAGGTACAGAAGTTTCTAAGGGAGCTTCAGACATGGTCCTTGCAGATGATAACTTTGCAACCATTATCGTAGCGGTAGAAGAAGGACGTAAGGTCTTCAAATATCCAAAAATCTATCCAATACTCTTCTTGTCTGCCAATATGGCTGAAGTCTTCACCATCTTCTTTGCAACCCTCTTTGGATGGGATGTTCTTCAACCAGTACATCTTCTCTGGATTAACTCTGGTTACCGATACTCTTCCAGCTCATCGCTCTTGGTGTGGAACCAGCTGAGCCAGGTGTCATGACCCACAAACCTCGTGGACGTAAATCGAACTTCTTTGATGGTGGGGTCTTCGGAGCTATTCTTTATCAAGGTGTCTTCCAAACCATGCTGGTTCTTGGTGTTTATGGCTGGGCCTTATTCTCTCCAGAACATTCTACCCGTGCAGAAATCCATGCAGACGCTTTGACCATGGCCTTTGCAACTCTTGGTTTGATCCAATTGCTCCATGCCTTTAACGTTAAATCGGTTTACCAATCGATCTTTAAAGTGGGACTCTTCAAGAACAAGACCTTTAACTGGTCGATTCCAGTTGCCTTTGTTCTCTTGATGGCGACCATCATTGTCCCTGGATTTAACAAACTCTTCCATGTCTCTCATTTGAGTTTGACACAATGGTTAGCAGTTATGATTGGTTCGCTCTTGATTGTTGTTCTCGTTGAGATTGTTAAAGCCGTTCAACGTGCACTTGGAAAAGATAAAAACGCTCATTTAAAGCATAAAAAGTCATCTTCGGATGGCTCGGGGCAAAATAGACTGGGCATATTTCTTGAGGTACGTGTGGATTTTTGATAAACTAGTCAACAGTTTGAAGAAAGGAAACTTAGTTATGAAAAAGTTTTTTGCTGAAGTAATCGGCACATTTATGCTTGTCTTTATCGGGACTGGCGCAGTCGTTTTTGGAAATGGAACAGAAGGTCTGGGACATTTAGGAATTGCCTTGGCATTCGGTTTATCCATTGTTGCAGCAGCTTACTCAATTGGGACTGTTTCTGGTGCCCACTTGAACCCGGCTGTTTCGATTGCCATGTTTGTGAACAAACGCTTGTCATCAAAGGACTTGGTTAATTATATTGCAGCCGCAGTAGTGGGTGCGGTTCTCGCATCTGCAACAGTACTCTTCCTCTTGTCAAATTCAGGTATGTCAACAGCTAGTCTTGGTGAAAATGCCCTAGCGGAAGGGGTGACTCCATTTGGCGGATTCTTGTTTGAAGTAATTGCTTCCTTTATCTTTATTTTGGTCATCATGACAGTGACATCAGCTACCAAAGGTAATGACAAGATCGCTGGTCTTGTGATCGGTTTGAGCTTGACTTTGATTATTCTTGTTGGTTTGAACATTACAGGACCTTTCCTGTTAACCCAGTCTCGTAGCTTGGCGCCTGCCCTTTTGTGGTGGTGCAGCTCTTCAAACAAATTTGGATCTTTATCTTGGCTCCAATTGTCGGTGAGTTTGGCATGCAATCGTTGCAAAAAACTCTTAGATACAGAAGAGTAAAAATTGGTCCCAGAGGGACCAATTTTTTTATAGTTCAAGGATCGTCATGGCTTGAGAAAATTCATGAGCGAGCTGTTTTTTCTTGTATGCTTTAAATTCGGGGAGGTCTTTGATTCTGCGATAGCGTTTGTAGGGATCGTATCGTTTTGGAAAATCATATTCAGGAAAAGCTTCGAAAAATTGTTTGCAAAGCTCCCATTCTCGGACATAGCCTAAAGGTCTGGCATGATAGGTGATGGTGTCAATCGTTGTTGCTGGCATTCGGTGGTGGCTATGACCAAAAATCACTTCTCTGACAGGATATTGTCTAAAAAGCTCATGAAAGGTTTGACTCCCTAGAAAAGCATTAAAGCGTTCAAAATAAGGGTGGCGCAGGAGAAACTGACGATGAGGCACAAAGTGCATGGCAATGATCAAGGGTTGATCTACACGCATGAGCTCTTGTTCCAGCTCTTGTAAAAGATTTTTGGTAATGGCTGGATCAGCTCCCATTCGTTGGAGGCGTCTGTCAAACCAAAATAGATTCTTGGTTTGGAGATGTTTTTGGGGAGAGATAGTAGGAACAAAGCTGTAGTCATACCAGCCCGAAAAAGCAAGAAGCGTATGATTGGAGAAGGGAATTTTTTGAAATTCAAAAGGTCTTATGGCGTTTTCTGACAGGCCCAGCATATCATGATTTCCCAAGCTAAAGGTCACAGGAAGGTGATATTGAAGTTGGTCTAAAAATTCCTGTGAGGTCTTTTTAAAGCCGTTGGCAATATCTCCTGCAATATGGAGATGTTGAATTTTTTTGTCCTTGAAAAGAGTGATCAGGGTCTCTAATTCTTCTTTACCGAAGTTGTTCGAATCAATATGTAAATCGGACATAAAAGCTACTATTGTCATGCTACCAGTCTAGCATAAGAGGATCTTTTTTTCTAACAATTAGGTTACAAATGAATGGAAAAATGTTGAAAATTAGCTGGCTTGGCAGTAGTCAACCAGCAGATCCAATATTGGAAGGTGGGCAAATAGTGAAGGTTATGATATAATAGACTAGATACATAGAAAGAGGTACTTATGGACATTTCAGAAATTCGTCAAAAAATTGACGCAAATCGTGAAAAATTAGCTTCTTTCAGGGGGTCTCTTTGACTTAGAGGCATTGGAAGAAGAAATTGCCATTTTAGAAAATAAAATGACAGAACCTGATTTTTGGGATGATAATATTGCTGCGCAAAAGACATCTCAAGAATTAAATGAACTCAAGCAGACCTATGAAATTTCCATCAAATGGTGGATCTCTTTGATGAGTCAGAAATCTTACTGGACTTTTTGGCAGAAGACGATTCGGTCAAGGAAGAATTGATCGAGAAGTTGGAGGAGCTGGATAAACGTATGACCAGCTATGAGATGACCTTGCTATTGTCTGAACCCTATGACAATAATAATGCCATCCTAGAAATCCACCCAGGTTCAGGAGGAACAGAGGCTCAGGACTGGGGCGACATGCTTCTTCGGATGTATACTCGTTTTGGAAATGCTCATGGCTTCAAGGTTGAAGTCTTGGACTATCAGGCTGGAGATGAGGCTGGAATCAAGTCGGTGACCCTATCCTTTGAAGGGCCACATGCATACGGTCTTCTGAAATCTGAAATGGGGGTTCATCGTTTGGTTCGGATCTCTCCATTTGACTCCGCTAAACGTCGTCATACCTCCTTTACATCTGTTGAGGTCATGCCCGAATTAGACGATACCATCGAAGTCGAAGTTCGTGATGATGATATCAAGATGGACACCTTCCGCTCTGGTGGAGCTGGTGGACAAAACGTCAACAAGGTTTCTACAGGGGTGCGCTTGACCCACATTCCGACAGGGATTGTAGTGGCGTCCACCGTGGATCGGACCCAATACGGGAACCGTGATCGTGCGATGAAGATGTTGCAAGCTAAACTCTACCAATTAGAGCAAGAGAAAAAAGCAGCAGAAGTGGATTCTCTAAAAGGGGATAAAAAAGAAATCACCTGGGGAAGTCAAATCCGCTCCTATGTTTTTACCCCTTACACCATGGTTAAGGATCACCGGACCAACTACGAAGTAGCGCAGGTGGACAAGGTGATGGATGGAGATATCGATGGCTTTATCGATGCCTACCTTAAATGGCGTCTCCAATAACCTTGAGGGAATCAACCAGAAAAGAATGAAAGGAATTTCATTACATGTCAATGATTGAAATGAAAGATGTTGTCAAAAAGTATGACAACGGGACGACGGCCCTTCGCGGGGTCTCTGTCCAAATTGAACCAGGAGAATTTGCCTACATCGTAGGACCTTCTGGTGCAGGGAAGTCGACCTTTATTCGACTTTTATACCGTGAAGTCAAACACGATAAAGGAAGTTTGAAAGTAGCTGATTTTGATTTGGATAAAATCAAAAAACGCGATATTCCTATGTTGCGACGCAATGTGGGAGTGGTCTTCCAAGATTATAAATTGCTTCCAAAGAAAACCGTTTATGAAAATATTGCCTACGCTATGCAAGTTATCGGTGAGCGCCGTCGCAATATTAAAAAGCGTGTGATGGAAGTTTTGGATCTTGTCGGATTGAAACACAAGGTCCGCTCATTCCCGAATGAATTGTCCGGTGGGGAGCAACAACGGATTGCGATTGCTCGTGCGATCGTCAACAATCCGAAAGTCTTGATTGCGGATGAGCCAACGGGGAACTTGGACCCAGATAATTCATGGGAAATCATGAATCTTTTGGAGCGGATTAATCTGCAAGGAACCACAGTATTGATGGCGACCCACAATAGCCAGATTGTAAATACTTTACGTCACCGTGTCATTGCGATTGAAAATGGTCGTGTAGTGCGTGATGAAGCGGAAGGAGAGTACGGATACGATGATTAGAAGATTTTTCCGACACTTAATCGAATCGCTTAAAAGCTTGAAACGAAATGGTTGGATGACGATTGCAGCGGTCAGCTCGGTTATGATTACCCTTAGCTTGGTTGCTATTTTCGCCTCAGTTATTGCCAATACCATTAAGCTTTCAGATGATATTCAAAACAGTGTGCGGGTTGTAGTATACATGCGCAAGGATATTCAAGATCAGAGCGAGCAGATTGAAAAAGACGGTCAAACCGTGACCAATGAAAATTACCATAAGGTCTACGATGCTCTGACAGCCATGAAGCATGTCGACAAGGTTGATTTTTCTAGCAAGGAAGAACAGTATGATAAACTGATCAAAACGGCTGGGAACAACTGGAAGATTTTTGATGGAGATGCCAATCCTCTCTATGATGCTTATTATGTAGAGACAACAGCTCCTAAATATGTAAAGCAAGTTTCGGCTGATGCCAAAAAAATTGAAGGAGTTTCTGAGGTTAAAGATGGTGGGGTCGATACCCAACGCTTGTTTGCTCTTGGAACCTTCATCCGAAACTGGGGCTTGATTGGTGTAGCTTTATTGATCTTCATCGCAGTCTTCTTGATTTCGAATACCATTCGGATTACCATCATTTCACGTAGTCGTGAGATTAAGATTATGCGACTGGTAGGAGCAAAAAATGGCTATATTCGTGCACCATTCCTTTTAGAAGGTGCTTGGATCGGTCTCTTGGGAGCCTTAGTTCCTTCAGCTTTGGTCTTCTATGTGTATAATGTTGTCTATACGTCAATGAACAATAACTTGGCAGACCAAAACTTGTATCTCTATAGTCCTCATCTATTGGTACCGATCATGGTCGGTGGCCTCTTTGGATTAGGGATTTTGATTGGAGCGATTGGTTCTTCAATCTCCATGAGACGTTTTCTTAAGATATAATAAAAAAGCAAGTTCATACTTGCTTTTTTTGTTTACTTTGATGAGGACAGGAAGGATGATAAGGATTCTTTAGGATTATCTAAAGAAAGGATTGAACATCTTCTCGTGGCCAATAGAAGTCTCAGGGCCATGCCCGGGATAGACAGTGTAGGAAGATGGAAGGGTAAAGAGTTCTTCTCTGATACTGCTAAGTAACTGTGTCGCGTTCCCTGTCGGAAGATCGGTCCGTCCAATGGTTTCGCGAAAAAGGGCATCACCGGATAGAACCAGGTGATCCTCAGGAAAGACGATAGAGACTCCTCCTGCAGAGTGGCCTGGTGTCTCCAGAACATAAAGTGGAAATCAGCTATTTGGTAATCGGAGCGAATGTCATAAAGGAAGTCGGCCTCCTTGCATACAATATCTTCTAAATCCGCATGACGATCCAAACCAGATAAATTATCGACAGGAGAAGACAACCAACTGGCTTCTGCTGAATGGACATAAACAGGTGGGAAATGATAGGTCTGACGAACCTTCTCAAGACTCATAATGTGATCGTAATGCGTATGAGTTAAAAGAATTGCTACGATGGGTTTTCCGATGCGATCCAATTGTTTTTGAATAGTCGCCCAGTCGCTACCTGGATCGATAAGAATGAGGGAGTGGTCATTTTCAAGGTAGTAGGTGTTTTCATAAGCTACAGGATTAACAGTACGATAGATTTTCATAAGGACTCCTTTCTAGAATAGTGTATCAAATTGCGAGGAAAATAACAGGATTGAAGTCAGCATGAAAGGAGAAAAAAATCTGCAGAGCTTGCTCAAACGTGATATAATTTTAAGTATTATGACAAGACAGAAACGGAAATATGCCATTGTGGATCTGGAAGCGACCAGTGCTGGAAGCAATGCTAAGATCATTCAGGTTGGGATTGTCATCATCGAAGATGGGAGGATTACGCAATCCTATGAGACGGATGTGAATCCCCACGAACGATTGGATGAGCATATCAAACAATTGACTGGCCTGACAGATGCTCGCTTGAAAAAAGCTCCAGAGTTTGCACAAGTGGCAAAAGAAATTTTTGAATTAATAGAAGATGCCGTCTTTGTGGCCCATAATGTCAAATTTGATGCGAATTTATTAGCAGAAGCCCTCTTTTGGGAAGGATTTGAGCTAACGACTCCTCGGATTGATACGGTTGAATTGTCTCAAATTTTCTATCCGACTTTAGAACGCTACAATTTAGGAGCGCTTGCAGCTGAACTGGAAATTGAGTTGCACCATGCTCACTCCGCTTTAGCGGATGCTATGGCAACAGCCCAGCTGCTGTTGAAATTGAGAGAGAAAATTGCGAGCTTACCAAGAGGATTGATCGAAAAACTTCTTTCGATGGCAGATTGTTTGATTTATGAATCACGACTCTTAATAGAAGATGCGCTTGAAGACAGTAGCCTTTTTTTACCAGCTCATTTAGTAGAAGTTCATGGTCTCTATCTGCGCAAGCCACAGCAGTTTTTAGAAAGTCGTCATTTGTCTGAACAGTTTGAACTCAATATGCAGCTGTTGGGAATGGAGGCTTATCCGGAGCAGAGAGAATTTGTTGCTTATATCGAGGATAGTTTGCAACAGCCACTTCCGAGTTTTATTGAAGCGCCAACGGGTATTGGGAAGACCTACGCCTATCTATTAACGCTTTTGGCGAAAACTTCCAAGCGCATTCTTGTCAGTGTTCCAACTAAAATTCTTCAGGATCAAATTATGAAGAAGGAAGGAAAGACCATCCAAGATCTTTCCAAATTCCCTTTCATAGCCTGAAAAGTCCCAAGGATTACATCCAACTCGATAAATTTTATGAGGCCTTACAGAGTGAGTCAGATAATGGGATGATTCGACGCTTTAAAATGCAACTGTTGGTTTGGCTGACGATGACAGAAACGGGAGAGTTCAGTGAAATTGGCCAACTCTATCGTCATCTTCATTTTGTAGCTGACATTTGCCACGATGGCCAATTGTCGAAGCGTTCGCTTTTTTATCAGGAAGATTTTTGGCGCCTCGGCCAGGAAAAAGTGAAAACCAGCCGGGTAATTCTGACCAATCATGCCTATCTGTTAACCCGTCTAGAGGATGATAAGAGTCTACTTCAAGAATCTGTTCTGGTCGTGGATGAAGCGCAAAAACTCTTCTTTGCTTTAGAACAGTTTTCACAGAGAGAAGAAACCTTGCAATCTCTTCTTCTAGGCTTACAACATGCCATCGAAGAGGAAAAAGATCTTCTGCAAAGGCGTTTGCTGGAGAGTATTCAATTTGAGTTAAATGCCTGCTCTAAGGAAGTTGTACAAGGAAAACCAGCGATCTTATCTGATCAAACAGTGGCAAAAATTCGACAGGATGTATCGGAATTAAAAAATGAATCATTAGAGAATCTAAGAGAATTGTTTGATGAGCGCTACCAAACCTTTTGGTTGGACAAGGAAGTGGTCGAAAGCCACCAGATTCTTCGTCTCCATGGAGGAGTTGAGGACTTGCTATCCTTTAAGGAGTTTGTGCCTGAAGAAGTGCCCGTGCTCTTTGTATCAGCGACGATCGCGATCAGTAAAAAGGTGCATTTACCTGCCCTTTTGGGATACCAAGAGCAGCAAATCTACCGGGTGCCAATAACAGTCAAACAACACCAGGAATTGTTGGTGCCGATAGATTTTCCAGATGTCGTTTCTTTATCTTCTGTGGAGTATGCAGGAGAGATTTGTCAGCTCATCGATGAACTCCTTCCTCTAAGAAAACCAATTTTTCTTTTGTTTACCTCAAAAGAATTGTTACTGGAGACGTCAAACGCATTGAAGTTTCCTCATTTGGCCCAGTATCGAAATGGCGATGCAGCTAATATTAAGCGACGATTTGACCGAGGAGAAAGCTCTATTTTATTGGGAACAGGAAGCTTCTGGGAGGGAGTCGATTTTTCCCAACAAAAAGAAGTGATTCAAATCATCACGCGCCTTCCTTTTGATAACCCCAAAGATTATATGGTTCAAAAGCTGAATACCCAACTCAGAGAACAGGGGAAAAATCCCTTTTATGACTATAGCCTTCCAGTCGCAATTTTAAGGCTCAAACAGGCTATTGGGAGAACCAGCCGTTTTCAAGACCAGGAATCGTTGGTCCTCTTATTGGATCAGCGGGTGGTGACCAAACGATATGGAAACAAATTTTAGATGGTTTGCAGCAAGTGTTGCCCCTTCACACGACAGTGAGAGAGTGGCTTGTTGAGCAAGCAGCTGACTTTTTTGAAAGGAATTGAGAGAATGAAAAATAAAGGATTTGGACTTGCAATTGCATTTGTACTGGCTCTTTGTGCCATGTTATTGGGAACTTTCTTTCCCATCATTGGCTCCAGTGTCTTTGCTTTGATTTTAGGAATTGTCCTCAATGAATTAGTAGATTTGCCAGAGAATTCACGACCAGGACTGAACTGGTCTGGTAAGAAATTATTGCAGTATTCGATTATCTTCATGGGATTTAGCTTGCCGATTGCGACGGTTGCTTCTACAGGCTTGTCTTCTTTGAAGATTAGTCTGCCAACAATAACAGTTGCCTTTCTTGCAGCGATGATCTTTGGGAAAGTCTTCCATCTGAAATCTCACCTACGGACCTTAATTGGATTTGGAACGGCTATTTGTGGTGGATCTGCTATCGCAGCAGCTGCTCCGATCATTGAAGCAGACGAAGAGGAAATTGCCTTATCTATGTCAACTATCTTCTTCTTCAACATTTTGGCTGTCTTTATCTTTCCAGTATTAGGGCATGTATGGCATATGTCTAATTTTCAATTTGGCCTCTGGTCAGGAACAGCCATTAACGATACGTCATCAGTTGTAGCAGCAGTATTTTTTCTTATAGTAAAGCGGCGGGTGAAATGGCGACCATTGTTAAGTTAACACGCGCCCTGATGATTGTACCAGTTTGTTTAGGCTTGATCGGTTTAAAATGGTATCGTAGCAAGCAACAAGGAAGAAACAAAGGAATGTTAAAGAAAATTATTCCTTGGTTCATCATCTGGTTTATTGTGGCTTCTATTCTTTCATCTATCGGCTTGGTACCTAAAGTGGTTCTTCCTTACCTTAAGGACCTTTCTCACCTCTTTTTATGGCCATGGCCTTGGTCGGAATCGAGCAAGGTTTCTTGAAACAGTTCCGTGCAGCAGGAGCAGCCCCTTCTAGTAGGGTTGATTGCTTGGTTTTGTGTAGCAGGATCTAGCTTGATTCTACAAATGTTGTTCTATTAATTGATTTGATGATTCTCACAGAAAGGAACGTGAATGAAGAAACATCATTTTTGGACGATTCACCTGGATTATTCGATCATTGGGATTGTCTTCGCCCTTCTCATGCTTGGGATTTTATCTGTTTATGTAGCAGTTTCTCATGACTATCCCCAAATGGTGTGGCCTTTTTTAGGGCAGCAATTGGCCTGGATTGGTGTGGGATGCGTCATTTGCCTGATTGTGACCATTTTTAGCACGAAATTTCTTTGGAAAATCACTCCCTTTCTTTACCTGCTTGGCCTGGCCTTGATGGTTCTTCCCCTTGTTTTTTATAATCCCAACTTGGTAGCTTCAACAGGAGCTAAAAACTGGGTGGCTTATGGGAACATCACCTTATTTCAGCCCTCAGAATTTATGAAGATCCCCTTCATCCTGATGCTGTCACGCTCTATTGTCCGATTTTTGCAAAGAAATAAGGGGCGTGAGCGATTATTACGACAAGATTGGTTTTTGATTCTAGAGTTGACCATCTATACGATTCCGGTCTTTGCCTTATTGGCTCTCCAGCAGGACTTGGGAACGGCCTTAGTATTCTTGGCCATTTTTGCGGGCTTAGTGCTCGTTTCAGGAGTTTCCTGGAAAATTATCTTGCCGGTCATCTTGCTTTCTAGCAGGTGGGTTAGCAGGCTTTCTCTTCCTCTTTCTTTCAGAAGGGGGGCGAGCTTTTCTGCACCAGCAAGTAGGGATGCCAACCTATCAGATGAACCGTATTTTAGCCTGGTTAAATCCTTTTGACTATGCACAAACCACCACCTACCAGCAGGCGCAAGGACAGCTAGCCATTGCAAGTGGTGGCCTCTTTGGGCAAGGCTTTAATGTCTCCAATTTATTGGTTCCCGTACGGGAAAGTGATATGATTTTTACAGTAGTAGCAGAAGACTTTGGCTTTGTTGGAGCTCTGGTGCTGTTGATTTTATATGTGACCCTGATTTACCGCATTTTAAAAATTACCCTCCAGTCCAATAACCAATTTTATACCTATATTTCCATTGGATTTATTATGATGCTGGTCTTTCATATTTTTGAAAATGTTGGAGCAGTAACGGGTCTTCTCCCTTTGACGGGGATTCCCTTCCCCTTTATCTCACAAGGTGGGTCCTCTATTATTAGTAATCTGATTGGTATTGGTCTGGTCCTCTCAATATATAATCATAGTAGCAAAAAGAAAGAGCCAGAAGAAGGGCCTCCAATCCGTAAAAAAGTAGTCCTTAAAAAGGCGCAATAGATAGAAAGAAGGAATGAAAATGAAAAAAGTAGCAACGATTTTAGCAAACGGTTTTGAAGAAATTGAAGCCTTGACCATTGTCGATGTTTTGAGACGTGCTGGGATCGACTGTGACCTCGTTGGGATGGAAGAAACGGTCACAGGTTCTCACCAGATCACAGTGGAAGTCGACCGTCTCTGGAATGGGGACCTGTCAGATTATGATGGAATCTTCTTACCAGGTGGGATGCCAGGAGCTGCGAATTTGCGGGATAATCCGGAATTGATTGCAGCTCTTCAAGAAGAAAGTAGAAAAGGAAAAATCATTTCTGCGATTTGTGCAGCACCAATTGTCTTGGCACGTGCCGGCCTCTTAAAAGATAAACACTATACCTGTTACGATGGTTTTGAAGAAGAGATTCAAGATGGGCACTATCAGAAAGAAACAGTGGTGAAAGACGGGAATCTCTTGACCAGTCGTGGTCCTTCAACTGCGCTTGCCTTGGCTTATGCCTTGGTAGAGCAATTTGGAGGAGATGCCCAAAGCCTTCGTCAAGGAATGCTCTATCAAGATGTCTTTGGAGATGCTTAAAAGAGCTCTTTTGGACACCATATTTTCTGGTGAAAGTTTACATTCTATGACGGGAAATGACTTCTCTATGATTTAAAATGAAATGACCGTAAAAAATGGCTAAAATCCCCCCTAAATGAGGGTTTTAGCTTATTTTTTTTGTCCATTTGTGGTATAATATTGACTATGAATTATCATGATTTTATATGGGATCTTGGTGGGACGCTATTGGATAATTACGAAACGTCCACAAATGCCTTTGTAGCGACATTGAAGGACTTTCACATCCAAGCCGATCATGATTCTGTTTATGCAGCATTAAAAATCTCAACACAGGATGCAATTCAAACCTTTGCACCTCATATTTCCAATTTTCGTACGGAATACAAGAAAAAAGAAGCCTTGGGCTTGCAAGAGCCGGTCTTATTTGAGGGAGCAAAAGAGTTACTAGAAGAGATCCAAGCACATGGAGGACGCCATTTTTTGGTATCTCATCGGGATCGCCAAGTTTTGACCCTTATTGAACAGACAGGCATTGCACCCTACTTTACGGAGATTGTAACAGCAGACGATGGCTTTCCTCGAAAACCAGACCCAGCCTCTATGCTTTATTTGAAGGAAAAATATGGCATTCAAGACGGTCTGGTCATCGGAGATCGTCCGATCGATATTGAAGCTGGGAAGGCTGCAGGGCTTTCAACCTATTTATTTGACACCATGCCCCACTTACACCAGTTTATATTTGAATAGAAAAGGGAAATTATGACAGAGGATAAACAGCAAGAAATTCAAGCGCAAGAATATGATGCCAGTCAGATTCAGGTCTTGGGAAGGACTAGAAGCCGTTCGGATGCGTCCGGGGATGTATATTGGTTCTACCTCAAAAGAAGGTCTTCATCATCTGGTCTGGGAAATCGTAGATAACTCGATTGACGAAGCCTTAGCTGGTTTTGCTAGCCATATTGAAGTTTTCATTGAAGCAGATAATTCGATCACGGTTGTCGATGATGGTCGTGGGATCCCAGTGGATATCCAAGAAAAGACAGGTCGACCTGCCGTCGAAACTGTCTTTACCGTACTTCACGCAGGAGGAAAATTCGGCGGAGGCGGCTACAAGGTATCTGGTGGTCTTCACGGGGTAGGGTCATCCGTCGTGAATGCCCTCTCCACATCCCTCGATGTTCGCGTCTATAAAAATGGCAGTATCCATTACCAAGAGTATCGACGTGGACACGTTGTGGATGATTTGAAAGTCATCGGGGAGACAGATCGGACAGGGACAACCGTCCACTTTATTCCAGACCCAGAAATCTTCACGGAAACCACCGAGTATGATTTTGAAAAATTAAATAAACGGATTCAAGAGTTAGCCTTTTTGAATCGTGGCTTGCGTATTTCTTTGACGGATAAGCGAGAAGGCTTGGAGCAAGAAAAGCATTACCACTACGAAGGTGGGATCTCTAGTTACGTCGAATACATCAATGAAAACAAAGATGTCATCTTTGATAAACCAATCTACACAGATGGTGAAATGGATGATATTACAGTTGAAGTAGCTATGCAATATACCACAGGCTACCATGAGACGGTCATGAGTTTTGCCAATAACATTCATACCCATGAAGGTGGGACGCATGAACAGGGCTTCCGTACAGCTCTCACTCGTGTGATCAATGATTACGCTAAGAAAAATAAACTCTTAAAAGAAAACGAAGACAATCTAACTGGGGAAGATGTTCGAGAAGGCCTAACAGCAGTGATCTCTGTTAAACATCCAAATCCACAGTTTGAAGGACAAACCAAGACCAAACTTGGAAATTCAGAAGTTGTTAAGATTACCAATCGACTCTTTAGTGATGCCTTTTCTGATTTCCTTTTGGAAAATCCGCAAATTGCTAAGAAAATCGTCGAAAAAGGGATTTTAGCAGCGAAAGCTCGCGTGGCTGCTAAGCGAGCGCGTGAGGTGACCCGTAAGAAATCAGGGCTTGAGATTTCCAACCTACCTGGTAAATTGGCAGATTGTTCTTCAAATAATCCACAAGAAACAGAACTCTTTATCGTCGAAGGGGATTCAGCCGGTGGATCTGCAAAATCTGGTCGAAATCGGGAATTCCAAGCGATTTTACCAATCCGTGGTAAGATCTTGAACGTTGAAAAAGCAAGTATGGACAAAATTCTAGCCAATGAAGAGATCCGTAGTTTATTTACTGCTATGGGAACTGGATTTGGTGCCGAATTTGATGTTACAAAAGCGCGTTATCAAAAATTAGTGATCATGACCGATGCCGATGTCGATGGCGCTCATATCCGAACCCTTCTGTTGACCTTGATCTATCGCTATATGAAACCAGTCTTGGAAGCGGGATATGTTTACATTGCGCAACCACCAATCTATGGGGTCAAAGTCGGTAGTGAAATCAAAGAATATATCCAACCTGGTGCCAACCAAGAAGCTGAATTAGCTGCAGCTTTGGAACGTTATTCAGAAGGTCGCTCAAAACCAACCATCCAACGCTATAAAGGTCTTGGAGAAATGGATGATCACCAATTATGGGAAACAACCATGAATCCAGAACACCGCTTGATGGCACGAGTATCAGTAGACGATGCTGCGGAAGCAGATAAGATCTTTGATATGTTGATGGGGGACCGCGTGGAACCACGTCGTGAATTTATCGAAGAAAACGCTGAATATAGTACACTCGATGTATAAAATTCACCGAACGCTTCCCATTAATGGATATTTTATGGTATAATTACTAGGATTACGTTCAAGTAATACGATGAAGGAGTTTATATGTCTAGTGGACTAATTGTTCTCATCTTTATTGTCGCCCTTATCTTGATTGTAGGATATGTGGTTGCAGTCATTTTGAGAAAACGAAACGAAGCCTTACTGGCAGCACTGGAAGAACGAAAAGAAAAGTTATACAACCTTCCGGTCAACGATGAAGTAGAGGCCGTAAAAAACATGCATTTGATTGGTCAGAGTCAAGTTGCATTTCGTGAATGGAATCAAAAATGGGTAGATTTATCCTTAAATTCATTTGCTGATATTGAAAACAATCTGTTTGAAGCGGAAGGCTATAACAATTCTTTCCGTTTCATGAAGGCTAAACAAGCCATTGACAATATCGAAAGTCAGATCCAATTGATCGACGAAGATATCAAGGCGATTCGCCAAGCCCTTTCAGATCTTGAAGAGCAAGAACAAAAAAATAGCGGACGCGTGGTTCATGCCTTAGATATGTTTGAAGAACTTCAAAAAGAAGTCACTTCAGACCCAGAGCGTTATGGCAGTGCCCTTCCTGAAATTGAAAAACAAATTGGAAATATTCAATCTGAGTTTTCACAATTTGTAACCTTGAATTCTTCAGGTGACCCTGTTGAAGCGGCTGAAATCCTTGATACAGCTGAAAATCATATTGTAGCCTTAAAACAAATTGTTGAGCGAGTGCCAGAAATTGTCACCGCTCTTCAGTCAAAACTTCCAGACCAATTAGAGGATTTGGAAAGTGGCTACCGCAAGCTTTTGGAATCTGGCTACCACTTCACTGAAACAGATATTGAATCTCGTTTCCAACAGTTGCATGCTTCCTTGAAGAACAATATGGCAAATGTATCCGCTCTTGAATTGGACAATGCCATTTACGAAAATGAACAAATTCAAGAAGAAATCGATGCTTTGTATCACATCTTTACTCGTGAAATTGAATCACAAAAAGTTGTGAAGAAGTTAGTGAAACAACTGCCTGGCTATTTGAAACATGCTAAAGATAACAATAGTAAGCTTGCAGCAGAAGTGGAACGTCTCGGTAAAACATTCGTCTTGAATGAAAGCTTTCAGCCAACAGTTAAAAGAGTTGGAAGCTGAGCTATCTTCACAAGAAAATGTGGTAGAAGATGCCTTGAAAGATTCATCTGAAACACAAAAGGCCTATTCTATCGTAGAAGAAGAGTTAGAAGCTATTCAAGCTCGATTGAAAGAAATCGAAGATGAGCAAATTGGCTTAAGTGATTCCCTTTCAAAAATTGAAAAAGACGATGCCAATGCTCGCCAAAAAGTCAACATCTATGCCAACCGTTTGCATGCCATTAAACGCTATATGGACAAACGAAACTTGCCAGGAATTCCTCAAGAATTCTTAGAAATTTTCTTCACTGCAAGCAACAATACAGAAGCTTTGATGGATGAGTTGGAAGGGGATAAAATCAACATCGAATCAACCAATCGTTTGTTGGAAATCTTGACCAATGATATGAATGAATTGGAAGAAGTGACGTATCGAATTGTTCAAAATGCGACATTGACAGAACAATTGTTGCAATACTCGAACTGTTACCGTTCATTTGATGATCATGTACAGGCAGCCTTTTGATGAGTCCCTTTATATTTTCGAAAGAGAATATGACTATGCAGCTTCCTTCAAAGTCATCTCAGATGCTTTGGAAATGGTAGAAGCTGGGTAACTGATCGCTTTGTTACTTCATATGAAAAAAACCCGGGAGCAGATTCGCTTTTAATAACAGAAAAATGACCTTTTAGGAGGTCATTTTTTATCTTTCAAATCATCATTGAAACTTGAAATTTAAACCCTATTTTTTTGTATAGTAAGGGAGAAATAAGAAAGGAAAGCGATGAAAGAAGTAACAGGTCTCCTCGTTATGGATGTAGATGGAACCTTTGATCCGACAGGAAGGGAATTGATCTACTAGCTCAAGAAGCTGGCGTGGGAGAAAAAGTGGCAGAGATTACAGCACAAGCAATGAATGGCGAACTGGATTTTTGCAGCATCTTTAGAGGCGCGTGTTGCTTTATTGAAGGGATTAGAGACCCTCTATCTTTTCCGAAAAATTTTGGAACAGATGGAAGTCACGCCGGGTGCTGAAAACATTAATCACGGAACTGCATCAAAGAGGTTACAAGGTTGGCCTTGTTTCCGGGGGATTTTCATGAAGTCATCGACCCTATTGCGAGGTCTTTAGGAATTGATCTAGTCCTAGCAAATCGTTTAGAGGCTTCTGATGGCCGTTTGACAGGGGAAGTCCTCGGTGGGATAATCACACCTGAAAGGAAAAAAGAGTCTCTCCTGACGTGGGCGAAAGAAAATCATGTCCCACGAAGTCAGACGATTGCGATGGGTGATGGTGCCAATGATCTTCCGATGATTGAAACAGCCGGTATCGGGATTGCCTTTATGGCCAAACCAATCGTTGCTGAGCGAGCTCCATATCGTATTGAGAAGAGGGATCTAAGCCTTGTTCTTGAAATTCTAGATCAGCATAGAAAGGAAACAGCATGCATATCCTACTAGCACCGGATTCATTTAAAGAATCCTTATCCGCCAAACAAGTAGCAGAAGCCTTGAAAAAAGGATTTCAAGAGGCTCTACCAGATGCAACTTTTGACCTCCTTCCTATAGGGGATGGTGGCGAAGGCACCATGGAAACTCTAGCTGGAGTTCTGGATGTAACGAGTACCAAACGCAAGTAACAGGACCATTTGGGACAGCCTGTTTCAATGGCTTACTACCAAAAAAAGATGAGATGGCATTTTTGAGATGGCTTCAATTGTCGGTTTAGGCTCCATTCCCAGCTGAAAAAAACGAAATCCTCTTGAACTGGAAACACGAGGAATTGGTGAACTTATTTTGCAATTGGTTGACCAAGGGGTTAAAACGATCTGTGTGGGAATTGGCGGTTCTGCAACGAATGATGGTGGGATTGGGATGGCAGCTGGACTTGGGGTAGCCTTCTATGATGATCAAGGCCATCTGCTTCGTCCTGTAGGGGCTTCGCTCGGTCGTGTGGCTAGAATAGATACCAGTGCGGTTCCAAAATGCTTTTAGAAGACATCGAGCTCCAAGTCTTAACGGATGTAACCAATCCTCTCTGTGGCAGTCAAGGAGCGACCTATATCTTTGCGGGCAAAAGGGATTTGAATCCTTCTGTTTCCAGCTGTTGATCAGGCTATGCAGGGTTTTTACCAGCTTGCTGATGCACGAATATTGTCTATGCCTGGCGCCGGAGCTGGAGGTGGCATGGCTGCTGGCTTGGTTGCTTTTGCGGGAGGTCAGATTTCCTCAGGAATTGAAAAAAGCCTCGATTTGATTGACTTTGATCACAAAGTACAAAAAGCTGATCTGGTCGTCGTTGGGGAAGGTAGGATGGACCTCCAATCCCTTTCTGGGAAGGCACCTGTCGGGGTGGCCAAACGAACACCAGAGAAGATCCCAGTGATAGCTATTTGTGGTAGCTTAGCGGAGGATTTGCCTGCTTTTCCTAGTCATCACATTGAAGCTGCCTTCTCTATCGTACCTGGTCCTTGTGAGGTGGCAGATGCACTCGCTCATGCTGAAAGGAATCTAATTTCCTGCGCTCGAAATATTGGGAACCTTTTAAAAATAAAAGCAAACTAAAAAACCAATGAAAAGGAGATGTTCCCTTCCATTGGTTTTTCTTTAGCTAAAGAGACGTTTCCAAAATGGTTTCTTTTCTGGACTAGCAGTCTCTTCTTTCTTTTCAAATAAATTTGGATACTGGAGACTCATGTCTGTTGGTGAAATTCCAGATGGATGATCCGTATGGATGATGAGACCAAAGGGAGAATGGCGACAGTCATCCGAAACGATGCTTGCCACAAGACCAAGATCCTTTGTTTTTTTCAAATATTGTAGTTGGCTGCTTTCATCTAAAGCTGGCGAGATCTTGACCAAAACAGGATGAAAGCGATCTGAAATATCAGTGAGGATTGTCGAATACTGCTCCAGGTACATCTTGTCCCTTGCCTCCTCCAAGGTGCATGAAGCAATCACCCGCTCCTCATAAGTCTCCAAAAATCGACGTTGCTCATCCGGATTGAATCGAGTAGGACCAGCAGCTTTTTCTAAAATTGTTTTATTAATATCTGTCATAAGTTTAGTATAGCATAAAGCGTAGCAGAAGAATAGAAGAATGCGAAAAAATTAAATAAGGAGGAAAATAGAAGAAAAAAAGAAAGTGGAACCGTTTTCTTGTTAAAAACTTCTCAATTTTCGTAGATTTCCTTGTTTTTTCTTGAAAAAATAGCCTAATTACGATATGATAGAGGAGTAAAAAATATAACTCAATAAGGAGAGTAAGAAATGTCAATTATTACTGATGTTTACGCTCGCGAAGTCCTAGACTCACGCGGTAACCCAACACTTGAAGTAGAAGTTTATACTGAATCAGGTGCTTTCGGACGTGGTATGGTTCCATCAGGAGCTTCTACTGGTGAACACGAAGCTGTAGAACTTCGCGACGGTGACAAATCTCGTTACGGTGGTCTTGGAACTCAAAAAGCTGTTGACAATGTAAACAACATCATTGCTGAAGCAATCATCGGCTACGATGTACGTGACCAACAAGCTATTGACCGTGCAATGATCGCTCTTGACGGTACTCCTAACAAAGGTAAATTGGGAGCAAACGCAATCCTTGGTGTGTCTATCGCTGTAGCTCGTCCTGCTGCTGACTACCTTGAAATCCCACTTTACAGCTACCTTGGTGGATTCAACACTAAAGTTCTTCCAACTCCAATGATGAACATCATCAATGGTGGATCTCACTCAGATGCTCCAATCGCTTTCCAAGAATTCATGATCGTACCTGCTGGTGCACCTACATTCAAAGAAGCTCTTCGTTGGGGTGCTGAAATCTTCCACGCACTTAAGAAAATCCTTAAAGGTCGTGGTCTTGAAACTGCCGTTGGTGACGAAGGTGGATTCGCTCCTCGTTTCGACGGAACTGAAGATGGTGTAGAAACTATCATCGCTGCTATCGAAGCTGCTGGTTATGTTCCAGGTAAAGACGTATTTATCGGATTTGACTGTGCATCATCAGAATTCTACGATAAAGAACGTAAAGTTTACGATTACACTAAATTCGAAGGTGAAGGAGCTGCTGTCCGCACTGCTGCTGAACAAATCGACTACCTTGAAGAATTGGTAAACAAATACCCAATCATCACTATCGAAGATGGTATGGACGAAAACGACTGGGACGGATGGAAAGCTCTTACTGAACGTCTTGGTGGTAAAGTTCAATTGGTTGGTGACGACTTCTTCGTAACAAACACTGATTACCTTTCACGTGGTATCAAAGAAAGGATGTGCTAACTCAATCCTTATCAAAGTTAACCAAATCGGTACTCTTACTGAAACATTCGACGCTATCGAAATGGCGAAAGAAGCTGGTTACACTGCCGTTGTATCACACCGTTCAGGTGAAACTGAAGATTCAACCATCGCTGACATCGCAGTTGCAACAAACGCAGGACAAATCAAGACTGGTTCACTTTCACGTACAGACCGTATCGCTAAATACAACCAATTGCTTCGCATCGAAGATCAACTTGGTGAAGTAGCTGAATACCGTGGATTGAAATCATTTCTACAACTTGAAAAAATAATCTAGTTTACTAGACTAGAAAGATCCTTGAGTTTTCTCAAGGATCTTTTTTTGCTTTGGGGTAAACAAAAATGAGGCTGGGACAAAAGTCCTGGCCTCTCAATTATTTTTGGATTGTCGAGCAAGACGCAGTGGTTGAGTGGGCTCTACTACGCTGATTTCATCAGCTTTTACAGCCCTACTCAACTGTGCGGAGGTGGTACGACGAAATCGAATTCTAACGAATTACCGATTTCTGTCCCACTCTCATCGACTTATTAGAACAAGCCTTTGATTTTGTCCAAGGCACCGCTGACCATTTCATTTCCAGATACAAGCCCTTTAGCTTGTTCAAGGTAGTCACCGAGGTTGTCTTTGTTGTCATCAACAAATTTTTTGGCAGCGTCGAAATCTTTCTTTTCGATCATTTCTTTCACTTGGTTAAATAAGTCCAATGGATTCATGTTAGGGTCTCCTAAAATATAAGTTGTGAAGTCAGGCTCACGCCTTTTTCTCATCTATTTAATCATTTTTTTAGAGGTTTGACAACTAAAACGACTTAATGAAAAACCGTACAAACGGCCTCTGGAACATAGAAGTCGTCGGATAGAAGGGTCAATTTTCCGCTAGCAGAATCTCGTTTGAAGACAGTGGCATTAGGTGAATCTTGATGGGCTGCGATCAAATAGTTTTGATCAGGACTAAGTGTGAAATCACGTGGATTGAGTCCTTGAGTTGGAACAATTTCAATGAGTTCTAGGCTACCATCAGCCACAACTTTGAAGACAGCGATGGAATTGTGAGCACGGTTAGATGCATAGAGGAATTTTCCATCAGCTGAGAGCTTGATCGCAGAAGCCCATTTTTGACCATCGTAGTCTGATGGAAGTGTGGAAACAGTTTGGAAGTGTTCGAATTCACCCATACCATCATAAAAGAGTACATCGATTGTAGCATTTAACTCATTAATGAGATAAGCAGTCTTATAGTGAGGATGAAAGACCAGGTGACGAGGTCCTGCCCCTGGAACTGTTTGGTACTGATTGATCAGGGTTAGGTTTCCTTGCTCACTGACATCATAGACATGCAAACTGTCTGTTCCTAGGTCACACGTGATCAGGTACTGATCTGGTGTAAGGTCTGCATAGTGGGTATGTGGACTTGCTTGATTGGCATGAGGACCACTTCCTTGGTGGGTGTCTTGATCGACAAAGGACAAACGTCCATCTGCCTCTAGCTTATATACGAGAACTTGGCCTTTGTGATAGTTGGCTCCATAGACCAGTTGACGCTTGTCATCGACAGAGACATAGCAGAGTGGTGCTCCCTCTTCAACGACGTGATTTAGCGGCTGAAAATCAGCTGTAAAACTTGCGATTCCTCCTTTTCCCTCTTCAGCTCCGACGCTATAGAGGTTGCCTTTTTCAGAAAAGGCGATATAGGTTGGATTGGGCTCAGCTGCCACTAGTTCCAGATGGTTCAATGTCCCTGTTTCAGGGTCAAATTGTGCCTTGTATATTCCTTTGGATTCTTTTTTGGTATAGGTACCGAAATAAATGGTTTGAGACATAGGTCACCTCGTATGATTTGTTAGGTTTATTATATCAAAGGTCCTATTGGAAGGCAATTGCTAGTTGAAAAGAGGAGGGCCTTTCTTTCTTATTTTGCTAGTTTTTTCGTAACTTCAAGCTCAAAAAATGCTAAAATAGAAACAGATTGAAATGAAAAGGAGTTCTCTGTGGATAATAAAGAAAAACAGTTTAGTTTGTCCTGGTTTTTTAGATGGTTTTTAGACAACAAGGCCATTACCGTATTTTTAGTTACCTTGCTGTTGGGCTTGAACCTTTTGGTTTTGAGTAAAATCACCTTTATTTTTATTCCTATTTTTGAGTTTGCAGGAGCCGTCATGCTGCCTGTTATTATCTCTGGTTTGCTCTATTACCTGCTCAACCCTATTGTTGACTTTCTTGAAAGAAAAGGACTCAAGCGGATTTTTGCGATTTCCTTAGTCTTTTTCTTGATTGCAGTGCTTTTAATTTGGGGTCTAGCTGTAGTGATTCCATCCGTCCAACGACAAGTGGTGAGTTTCTTTCATAACCTGCCAACTTATTTGGAAAAGGCCAATGCAACCATCGATGATTTTCTAGATAATCGCGTCTCCTCTGATATCAAACCCCAGTTAGATGAGATCACCAAGGAATTGTCTGCAAACATTACTTCTTGGGCCAGTTCGATCTCTGGGCGGGCTGTCAATTGGGTCAGCAACTTGATCGGGGTGGCTTCGCAAGTCATTGTTGCCTTGATCATCATGCCTTTTATTGTCTTTTTATCTTCTTCGAGATGGAAAAAATTTTAAAAGGGCCACATTGTTCGCTTCTTACCGACTAAGATTCGTAAATCGGCTGAACAAGTTCTCTCAGATGTCAACACCCAACTCTCCAACTACGTTCGAGGGCAAATTACGGTAGCCATTGTCGTCGCTATTATGTTCATCATCTTCTTTAAGATCATTGGCTTGCGCTATGCGGTGACACTGGGGATCTCTGCGGGGAATCTTGAATTTGATCCCTTACTTGGGTAGTTTCTTAGCCATGTTACCTGCCTTAGTATTGGGCTTGGTAGCAGGACCAGAGATGTTTATCAAGGTCTTGATTGTATTTGCAGTGGAGCAAACCATTGAAGGACGTTTTGTATCACCTTTGGTTTTGGGAAGCCAGTTAAATATCCATCCGATTACCATTTTATTTGTGCTCTTGACGTCAGGATCTATGTTTGGAATCTGGGGAGTTTTCCTTGGAATTCCAGTCTATGCATCTGCTAAGGTGGTGATCGGAGCTATCTTTTGAATGGTATAAGGTCGTCAGTGGCTTGTATGAAGAACACAATGAAAGTAGAAGAGGAAACACACAGTGAGTCATAGTCAACAAATGGTAGAGGCTCTCGATCGGCAAGAGCTAGAAGAGGCAGAAGTTCAATTTCAACAGGCCTTTGTTAGAAGATAGTGAAGCACAATTATTGGATTTAGGTCAATATCTTGAAAGTATCGGTTTTTACCCTCAGGCAAAAGAGATCTATGAACAGATTGCAGAAACCTATCCAGAAGTGTATCTGAGTTTGGCAACCATCCTTGCAGAGGAAGGCCAAATGGAAGAGGCCTTTTGCTTATTTAGAAGAAATTGAGCCAGACTCTAACTGGTATGTGGCCAGTCTCTTGGTTAAGGCGGATCTCTATCAGATGGAAGGCCTAGCAGATGTGGCGCGTGAAAAATTAGTTGAAGCTGCTCATTTGTCTGATGATCCCATCATTCAATTAGGGCTAGCTGAAATTGATCTGGAATTGGAACGCTACCAAGAGGCTATCCAAGAGTATGCCCAGTTGGACAATCGGGAGATTTTGGAAGCAACAGGAATTTCCACCTATCAACGGATTGGTTTTGCCTATGCCAATCTTGGTAAGTTTGAAGCAGCTGTTCCTTTCTTAGAGAAAGCTCTGGAGATTGAGTTTGATGACCAGATTGCTTACGAATTAGCGACCTTATTGTCTGACCAAGAAGAATTCCAAAAAGCCCTGATCTACTACAAACAAATTGATACCTTGTCGCCTGATTTTGAGGGCTATGAGTATGGTTATGCTTTAGCTTTACAGGCTGAAAATGACCGTGAAAAAAAGCGCTTGAGATTGCTAAACAAGGGATCCAGAAGAATCCCTTTGATGCCCAATTGAAGCTTCTTGCTTCTCAGCTTTCTTATGAACTTCACCAGCCTGAACAGGCAGAAGCTTATCTATTAGAGGCTAAAGAAGTGGCAGATGATCTCGAAGAGATTGCTCTTCGCCTGACCACCCTTTATTTGGAACAGGAACGCTTTGACCAAGTCTTGGCTTGGCAAAATGAAGAAGTCGAAACAGTTGTCACCCGGTGGAACATTGCCCGTGCCTTGGCTGCCTTGGAGAAAACAGAAGAGGCCGTCTCAGCCTACCAAGAGCTCTATGAGGATTTAAAGGACAACCCAGAATTCCTCGAAGCCTATGTTTATTTGTTGCGTGAGGCTGGAGATGTGACGAAGGCGCGTGAAGTGGCTAATCAGTATTTGGCGATCGTACCAGACGATGTGCAGATGCAAACCCTCTATGATAGCCTCTAATCAAAACCATATCGTGAAGATTCGGAATAGTTTGTGGTATACTGGTAGAAGATAGAATGAGGAGAGAAAAACATGGAACCAGTGAAACTTTTTCAATACAATACCTTAGGTGCCCTAATGGCGGGTCTGTACGGGGGTTCATTTACGATTGGAGAACTCTTGGAACACGGAGATCTAGGAGTTGGGACGCTTGATTCTATTGATGGAGAGTTGATCGTATTAGATGGTAAGGCATATCAGGCCAAGGGATCAGGGGACCATCCTGAAATAGTCGAAGTTTCTCCGGATGCCAAGGTTCCTTATGCAGCAGTCGTTCCTCACCAAGCAGAAGTGATTTTCCGCCAACGCTTTGAAATGACGGACGAGGAATTGGAAGCCCGTATTGAGTCTTATTATGATGGGGAAAATCTTTTCCGCTCCATTAAGATTCGTGGTGACTTTGCCAAGATGCATGTCCGTATGATTCCAAAATCAACACCAGAGATGAAGTTTGCAGAGGTTGCAACCCATCAGCCAGAGTATACACGGGAAAATGTCACTGGAACCATCGTCGGTTTTTGGACACCAGAAATTTTCCATGGCGTGAGCGTGGCTGGTTATCATTTGCACTTTATTTCAGATGACCACACCTTTGGTGGCCATGTCATGGATTTTGTCATCACAGAAGGGAATTGTAGAGGTGGGGGCCATCGATCAGCTGGATCAACGTTTCCCAGTTCAAGACCGTCAGTACCTCTTTGCCAAATTCAATGTTGATGAGGTCAAAGAAGACATCAATAAAGCAGAATAAAAAGAGGCTGGGACAAAAGTCCTAGCCTCTCAATTATTTTTGGATTGTCGAGCAAGACGCAGTGGTTGAGTGGGCTCTACTACGCTGATTTCATCAGCTTTTACAGCCCTACTCAACTGTGCGGAGGTGGGACGACGAAATCGAATTCTAACGAATTACCGATTTCTGTCCCACTCTCTTTTATTTTTGAAATCAGTCCGTTAGTTTCATGGCTTTGATTTTTTCTTCTTCTGGGGTGACCCGCAGAGTCTTCTGGCCTGTGTAGGTGACAAAGCCGGGCTTTCCACCAGTTGGTTTATTGAGTTTCTTAGCTTCGATCATATCTACTTGGACCAGGTTTGAGAGACGGGCCTTGGAATAGTAGGCGGCCAACTCTGCAGCATCGGTCTTCACTTCATCCGATGGATTTAGATTTCCTGTAATGACGACGTGGCTTCCCGGGATATCTTTGGCATGGAACCAGAGCTCATCTTTCTTAGCGATCTTAAAGGTCAGTTCATCGTTTTGCAAATTATTGCGACCCACTAAAATGATGGTTTTTCCATCACTAGCTAGGTATTTCTCAGGTTTTTTCCGTTTATGAATTTTTCGCGATTGCGCCGTTTGATAAAGCCGGTCTGGATTAGCTCTTCTCGAATTTCTGCCACCTCAGCTAGGCTCGCTTGAGAAAGGGCTGTTTCAACCGTTTCAAGATAAGAAATGGTTTCCTTGGTTTCTTGAATGAGGATGGTCAAATGTTTAACGGCTTCTTTTAACTTCTGGTAGCGTTTGAAGTAGCGTTGCGCATTTTGGTTGGGGGTCAGAGCCTTATTGAGTTGGATGGTGATGGGTTCGTTGGTATAGTAATTGTCCAGGACAACCTGGTCTTGGTCGTTTGGTACCTGATGGAGGAAGGTGGTCAGTAATTCTCCTTTTTGGCGGAATTCTTCCGCATTGTCGGTCGCCGCTAACTCCGCTTCTTGTTTGGCTAATTTTTTTCGGTTCTTTTCAAGATCGTTTTCGACCTTGCGGATCAATTCACTAGCCTGTTGTTGCACCCGATCGCGCTCAGCCTTGTCTCGGTAATAGTCATCTAGCAGATCGGAAAGTGTCTCAAAGGTTTGACTAGTGGCATCTTCAAAGGGAATAGCCGAGAAGGATTTGGTCGTTAGGCGTGGCTCAGTTGGAGCTTGGAAAAAGGCACGGAAGGTTTTTAATTTTTCATCCGTCTCAAGTCGCTTGGCCAATTCTTGAGACGTATCTCGCCCCAAACCTTGGAAACATTTTTGAAGGTTCTTTGGGCTTAACTCTTCTTTGTGAAGAAGGGCAAAAAGGGCTTCATCTCCAATTGTAAAAGGATTAACCGCGTCTGTTTTCGGAGGGGCTACATAGATTGATCCAGGAAGAATGGTCCGGTAGCTATTTTGTGAGAAGCCGACATGTTTGATGGCCTCGATGATTTTATTGCTGGTCCGGTCTAGGAGAATAATATTACTGTGCTTGCCCATGATTTCGATCATTAAGCTGACAGAAATGGCATCTCCAATTTCGTTTTTATTGGAGACACGGATTTCGAGAATCCGGTCGTTCTCCAATTGCTCAATCCCTTCGATGACAGCGCCTTGAAGATATTTACGCATGACCATAATAAAGGTATTAGGAAAGGCAGGATTTTCAAAGTTGGTTTGGGTCCGTTGGATCCGTCCGAAAACAGAATGGGCAGAGAGTAAGAGTTTTTGGTTTTTCCGATTGCCTCGGATTTGGAGTACCAATTCTTGCTCGAAAGGTTGATTAATTTTTTGAATGCGACCACTTAAGAGTTCGGCCTTCAATTCTTGCACCATATGGTGTAAAAAAAATCCATCAAAAGACATGGGATTCCTCATCATTCTAGCGTTTATTCTAGTAAATTATATCAAAATTAGAGCGGAAATCCCAGAAAGAAGCTAGGGGCTGTTAAATAGAAAAAATGCGAACGTTTTCCAAAAAAATACTGAAAAAAAGTATTGACATTTTTTTGAAAGAAAAACTTTAAAATGTAAGAAATTAGAAAAAGTAGTAAATGAAAGTTTCAAGAGAGCCCACGGTTGCTGAGAGTGGGTAGCGGCAGTTTATGAAATTGGACTAATGATGAGATGAATTTGAAACAATAAAAATTCGGTTGGCACACCTTATCGTGCAACTTGTTGCTAGACAAGACAGAGATATGGGGGAGACTATCCTTTTCCCATAAGTGAGGTGGCACCGCGATGACACGTCCTCACATAGCTTTTGCTATGTGTGGGCGTGTTTTTTGTTTTAGATGAGAAGGGAGAAAAGATATGAAGAAACGATGGCGTCGCATTCTTTAGAGGATGAAAAAAATAGAAGAAAAATGAAAAAAATAGAAGAGGTAGTAAAATGAAAAATAAACGGTTAATGGGAATTATTGGTTTGATTGCAGCAGCAGTCATTGGGACAGCGATCTATTCAGCTACAGCTGGTAAGGACAACAAGGCAGCAACTAGCAATGAAAAGGCAAAAGTTGGGGTCTTGCAGTTGGTCAGCCACCCTTCGCTTGATTTGATCTACAAGGGGATTCAAGATGGTCTAGCTGAAGAAGGCTATGACAAGGACAAAGTGGACATTGATTTCCTCAATGCAGAAGGGGACCAAAACAAGGTTGCAACTATGAGTAAGCAATTGGCAGAAAAAGATAATCAAGTCTTGATTGGGATTGCAACCCCATCTGCTCAAGGTTTGGCTAGTGCAACCAAAGACAAACCAATTGTCATGGGTGCTGTAACCGATCCAGTCGGTGCAAACTTGGTCAAAGATTTGAAAAAACCAGGTGGCAATATCACTGGGGTATCTGACCACAATCCTACTGAGCAACAGTTGAAATTGATCAAAGAGTTGACTCCAAACGTAAAAACAATCGGGGTTCTTTACTCAACCAGTGAAGACAATTCTAAATCTCAAGTAGAAGAATTTACAAAATTGGCTGAAAAAGCAGGCTACAAGGTGGTTCCGTATTCAGTTCCTTCTACAAACGAAATTGCTTCAACAGTATCGGTTATGTCAGGTAAAGTGGATGCTATCTGGGTTCCAATCGACAATACCATCGCATCAGCATTCTCAACTGTTGTTGAAGCCAATAAAGATGCTAAAAAACCAATCTTCCCAAGTGCGACAGCCATGGTAGAAGCTGGTGGCCTTGGTTCAGTCGTTGTCGACCAACATGATCTTGGGGTAGCAACTGGTAAAATGGCTGCGAAGATCTTGAAAGGTCAAAAACCTGCAGACACACCTGTTGAAATCTTTAGCCAAGGAAAATCTGTCATCAATAAAAAGTCGCAGATGAATTGGGCATTACTATTCCAGAATCTGTCTTGAAAGATGCTGGACAAGTCATTAAATAAAAACGAAACGAATCACAAGAGTAGCAGGAGAATTTGGCTTTGATAGGTCTTTAAATCGTGACCTTTAAAAATGTACAGTGCCCAGACCAACTTTTGTAGAGGAGAAAGAAATGGAAGTCAAGATAACAGATCTTCATCCGACCCAACTATATTTATCAGAAAAGAAGTTACAAGCTATCCAGATGCTGGATCAGTCGGCAGAAATCATCAATGTGGATCCAATTAGTGTTCTTGCATTTGGAAATCGCTTCTTGATTACAGACGGGCATCACAGGGCTTATCAGGCTTTATTGGCAGGTCGGGATATGATTTCTGCTGAGTTTGATAGAGATGGTGGCGATGAGTTGTATGCTCTCTATGCGCAAGCTTGCGAGGAAAGAAAGATAACCTCTGTTTTGGATTTAAAACATCGTATCTTACCTCAAGATGAGTATGAAGCAAAATGGTATAACTGGTGTGATGGTTTTAACCAAGCAGCAACTCTTCTATTGAAAAGGGAAGCAGATGAAACAGACAAGGCAAATAGATAATGCACTGCCTCTTGTTCCTTTTTCTAGTGAATTGGTCTCATCTAACTTGTTTTTTAACTAAAAATCTGATAAACTATGTAGTAATTGAATAGAAATCTGCAAGACTAGTATCTCAAGGGAAGTGCGACAGGGAGAAGAGCCGTGACTGAAAGCTCTTTGCATGAAAGCTGAGTGAATTCACTTGCGTAAAGGATTTAGAAATTAAGGTCTGGTTTACAGATAAAAACGGATGGTACCGCGTGTCAACGCTCCGAATGTGGGTGTTGGCGCGTGGTTTTTTCTATGTCTGTAGAGGGACCATGATGGAGGAAATATGTCAACGATTGAAGAACAATTAAAAGCGCTTCGTGAAGAAACGCTGGCAGCTTTGAAGCAGATTTCTGCTGAAAATGAAAAAGAATTGCAAGAACTACGGGTCTCTGTCCTTGGGAAAAAAGGATCTCTGACTGAGATCCTCAAAGGGATGAAAGATGTCTCTGCTGAGATGCGTCCGGTTATCGGGAAACACGTCAATGAAGCCCGCGATGTCTTGACGGCTGCCTTTGAAGAAACAACCAAACTCTTGGAAGAAAAGAAAGTCCAAGCTAAACTAGCTAGCGAAAGTATCGATGTGACGCTTCCTGGTCGTCCGGTTGCTAGTGGTTACCGTCATATCTTGACCCAAACCAGTGAAGAAATCGAAGATATCTTTATCGGGATGGGCTACCAAGTCGTGGATGGCTTCGAAGTGGAGCAAGACTACTACAACTTTGAACGTATGAATCTGCCTAAAGATCACCCAGCGCGGGATATGCAGGATACCTTCTATATCACAGAAGAAATCTTGCTTCGAACCCACACTTCGCCAGTACAGGCGCGGGCGATGGATGCGCATGACTTTAGCAAGGGACCATTGAAGATGATCTCTCCAGGGCGTGTTTTCCGTCGGGATACAGATGATGCGACCCACAGCCACCAATTCCATCAGATCGAAGGCTTGGTTGTTGGGAAGAACATCTCAATGGCAGACCTTCAAGGAACGCTTCAATTGATCGTGCAAAAGATGTTTGGTGCAGAACGTCAAATCCGTCTGCGTCCTTCTTACTTCCCATTTACCGAGCCATCGGTTGAGGTGGATGTTTCTTGCTTCAAATGTGGTGGAGCTGGATGTAACGTATGTAAGAAAACTGGTTGGATTGAAATCATGGGAGCCGGTATGGTTCACCCACGAGTCCTTGAGATGAGTGGTATTGACCCAACAGTTTATTCAGGATTTGCCTTTGGACTTGGTCAAGAGCGTGTGGCTATGCTTCGTTACGGAATCAATGATATCCGTGGCTTCTATCAAGGAGATGTTCGCTTCTCAGAACAGTTTAAATAATCATGTTAGTTAGAGTAAAAATCGACCAGGTACAGACCTTACGTGACCTAGAGGTGGAAACCTATCGGGGATACCTTTGGTCCCTATATTGTTGAGGAAAGATTTGGAAGATTACTTCTCTACTGTGCTCTCTTTGGAGCAAATCGAGAAGGATCTGCAGATCCAGAATCTGAAACCTATTTTGTCCTCAATGAAGATCAAGAAATCTGTGGTTTTCTCAAGATCAACTGGGGTCAGGCGCAGACCGAGCCAGTAGAGATGGACAAGTCCTTTGAGATCCAACGGATCTATGTCAAAAAGGAATGTCATGGGGCTGGTTTTGGCAAGGAAATGTTTACCTTTGCGCTGGATCAAGCCAAGAGCCGTGGCTTTGAGTGGGCTTGGCTAGGTGTCTGGGAACGCAAATTTTAAGGCACAAGATTTTTACTATCGCTTTGGATTTGAACGATTTAGTGAACACCAGTATATCACCGGAGATACCGTGGATACAGACTGGTTGTTGAGCAAAGCAAATTGATCTAGAAGAACAGAAAACTTCTATTCTAGAAGGGAGGCTATGACTACCTAAGCATCCCTCGAGCTAGAAAACACGAAAATGAAAGGATCAAACACGAGGGTGGATGGAGATCTGGAAAAACTGATCAGCATTGCATTGCTTATGTAGTCAGTTATAAATGGTTAAAAGAATTGGTGGACATTGATGTGCCATCAGAAGAGTTGGCTGAAAAAATGTCAACCACAGGGATCGAAGTAGAAGGTGTGGAATCACCTGCTGCTGGTCTCTCAAAAATTGTTGTCGGAGAAATTTTGTCTTGTGAAGATGTGCCAGAAACACACTTGCATGTCTGCCAAGTCAATGTGGGTGAAGAAGAAGCCCGTCAAATCGTCTGTGGAGCACCAAATGTGCGTGCAGGCATCAAGGTCATGGTGGCTCTTCCAGGTGCTCGCATTGCGGACAACTACAAGATCAAAAAAGGGAAAATCCGTGGTTTGGAATCTCTCGGAATGATCTGTTCCCTTGGTGAATTGGGAATTTCTGACTCCGTTGTACCAAAAGAATTTGCAGACGGCATCCAAATCTTGCCAGAAGATGCTGTTCCAGGAGAAGAAGTCTTCTCTTACCTCGACTTGGATGATGAAATCATCGAACTTTCCATCACTCCAAACCGTGCAGACGCTCTTTCTATGCGTGGGGTAGCGCACGAAGTAGCAGCGATCTATGACAAGGCAGTCAATTTCAAAGACTTTACTTTGACTGAAACAGACCAAGCTGCAGCAGATGCTCTTTCTGTCAGCATTGACACAGACAAGGCACCTTATTATGCGGCTCGTATCTTGGACAATGTAACCATCGCACCAAGTCCACAATGGTTGCAAAACCTCCTCATGAATGAAGGCATCCGTCCCATCAACAATGTGGTCGATGTAACCAACTATATTCTGCTTTACTTTGGTCAACCTATGCATGCCTTTGACTTGGATACCTTTGAAGGAACTGATATCCGTGTGCGTGAAGCGCGTGCAGGTGAAAAATTAGTAACCTTGGATGGGGAAGAACGTGAGTTGGAAACAAGTGACCTCGTGATTACGGTTGCGGACAAACCAGTAGCTCTTGCAGGTGTCATGGGTGGAGAAGCTACAGAAATCTCTGAAAAATCTAGTCGTGTTGTCCTTGAAGCAGCTGTCTTCAATGGCAAATCGATCCGTAAGACCAGTGGTCGCCTCAACCTTCGTTCTGAATCATCTTCTCGTTTTGAAAAAGGGATCAATGTGGCAACTGTCAATGAAGCCCTTGATGCGGCAGCGAGCATGATTGCTGAATTGGCTGGTGCAACTGTTCGCAAGGGAATCGTTTCAGCGGGTGAGCTCGATACTTCTGATGTGGAAGTTTCTTCTACACTTGCAGACGTTAACCGTGTCCTTGGAACAGAGCTTTCCTACGCTGATGTCGAAGATGTCTTCCGTCGTCTTGGTTTTGGTCTTTCTGGAAATGCAGAAAGCTTCACAGTCAGCGTTCCTCGTCGCCGTTGGGACATCACTATCGAAGCGGACCTCTTTGAAGAAATTGCTCGGATTTATGGTTATGACAAATTACCAGCAACCCTTCCAAAAGATGACGGGACAGCAGGTGAATTGACAGCGACTCAAAAATTGCGTCGCCAAGTTCGGACCATTGCTGAAGGAGCAGGCTTGACTGAAATCATCACTTACGCCTTGACAACTCCTGAAAAAGCAGTTGAATTTGCGACTGCGCCAAGTAACTTAACAGAGCTCATGTGGCCAATGACTGTGGATCGTTCAGTCCTCCGTCAAAATATGATCTCAGGAATCTTGGATACCGTAGCTTACAACGTCGCTCGTAAGAACAAAGATTTGGCCCTCTACGAGATCGGAAAAGTCTTTGAACAGACAGGTAATCCAAAAGAAGAATTGCCAAACGAAATCAACAGCTTTGCCTTTGCTTTGACTGGCTTAGTTGCTGAAAAAGACTTCCAAACTCCAGCTGTTCCAGTTGACTTCTTCTATGCTAAGGGAATCTTGGAAGCCCTCTTTGCTCGCTTGGGTCTTGATGTGACTTATACAGCAACACAAGAAATCAAGAGTCTCCACCCAGGGCGGACAGCCTTGATCTCACTTGGTGACCAGGTGATTGGTGTCTTGGGGCAAGTGCATCCTGTAACAGCTAAAGCTTATGATATCCCAGAAACCTATGTGGCAGAATTGAACTTATCTGCTATTGAAGCAGCTCTTCAACCAGCCGCAGCCTTTGTGGAAATCACTAAATTCCCAGCTGTGAGCCGTGATATCGCCCTTCTCCTCAAAAGCAGAAGTGACTCACCAAGAGGTGGTTGATGCCATCCAAGCTGCTGGCGTGAAACGTTTGACAGATATCAAACTCTTTGACGTCTTCTCAGGTGAAAAACTAGGACTTGGCATGAAGTCTATGGCCTATAGTTTGACCTTCCAAAATCCAGAAGATAGCTTGACGGACGAAGAAGTCGCACGCTACATGGAAAAAATTCAAGCTTCACTCGAAGAAAAAGTCGATGCAGAAGTGCGGTAAAATGTATAGAGAAAAAACCGTTGATGAGTCATCAACGGTTTTTAAAATCATTTACAAGATGGTTTCCATGACCGTTTCTTGAGGTTTCATGCCCTGTCTTTGATAGAAGCGAAGGGCTCCTTCATTGTCATTCCAGACATTAAGAGTCAGGTTGTAGAAGCCGATTTCCTTGGCATAGCTGACAGCGAATTGATAAAGTTGATCACCGATCTTTTGTCCACGCGCTGCTTGATCGACACACAAGTCTTCGATGAAGAGGGTTTTTATCGGATGAAGCACAGGATTGTCAGAGACTTCTTTAATGGTGATGAAGAGATGTCCTAGGATCTGGTCATCCGCATTTTCGTAGACGAAAATCGGTGTCTGCTCTTGCGTCATTAACTTTTTCAATTCTTCTTCACTATATTTTCCGCCACTTTCTTTGAAAATATCGGGACGGGCTTGGTGGTGAACGGAAAGAATTTGTTCTAAGAGACCAAGCAAAGCAGGAATATCTTTTGGTTGAGCTGAACGAATCGTCATGTAGATCCTCCTTAGTAGTATTTTCTTCATTATAAAAATTTCTTACAGAGCTTGTCAATGGAAAAAGGAACGCTAAAAGGTGCGCAAATGCGGGCCTTTTATTTCTTACCTCAAATGATCTTGTCAACCATATTTTTTTATTTTTTTGACAAATATTTTTATTTTTTTGACAAATATACTTGTCAAAAAGAAAAAGAAGTGTTACAATGTTTTTAGTTGAAAGAAGGGGAGGTTTTCTTATGGGAGCTATATGGATTCTATTTATCCCTTTTCTGGTTATCGTTTATGCAAGCTCAGAAAAGAAGATAAAAAAAGGTTGAACAAACGCATCAAAAGATTAGAAAAACAAGTGAAAGGAAATCAAGACATGTCTAGACTTTTAGAAGAATTGAAAAGGCCAAAACGGTCACTGTTACAGTAAATGGTGTTTGGAACCGAATATGAAATTATGGATATCGATGAAGATTGGGTCAAACTGACTCGTGTGACTCATAAACAACAGAGGGAAACCAAATTGGTCCGTATCGAAGATATTCAAGGTATTCAACTATAAGGGGGCGAAAGCCATGATTTTAAAAAATCGACTGAAAAGAGCTGAGGGCGCGTGATGGACTCAACCAATCCGAGCTAGCCAAGCTAGCAGGGGTCTCGCGCCAGTCCATCAGTCTCTTGGAGACGAGGGTGAGTACACCCTTCGGTTATCATTGCCATCACCATCGCCCAGATCTTTCAAGGAACCAGTGGAGAAATGTCTTTTAGTCTAGTAGAGGGAGAAGAATAATATGAAAAAAAGCAACAACAAGAACGATCCGCTCGTTACCGTTTTTGGAGAAATGTCGGAATCATTACAGTTTCCGGCTTGATTGGAGGAGTCATTGGTTTTTTTGACAGGCATGTTTCGGATCCGAAAAAGCCCCTGGAAATCCAATCCTTCTTTAGTAAAGAAGTACTCCTTTTGGGGCTCAGTAGTTTTTATTCTTAGTCGTGTTTATGATCACGATAGACCTTACTGATAGCGCGAGAAAAAGTCCATCAAAAAAATGCTCCAGATAGAAGACGATGATGAAGCCTATCACTATGACATCCAGAAGGAAAAAAACTGTATGGGTTAGCGACCATTTTTAAAGGCATCATGATCTTGCCATACTTTTTTTATTCATCATCTTTTTATAGTCAATTGGGTGTATATGGATAGACCTTCCACAGGGCACTTGGCTTTTATCTTTGGAGACTTTACCATGCTCTATCTCTTTCTTGTCTTGATTGCCCTATTTTTCCTATCGGATATCTTCTTTCGCAAGACCTTCCATCTGATTTATGGAAAACCGATTCCCCGCAATGCCAATGCCAAGGAAGTGCGTGAATTTATGATGAGTATGATGGATGAAGCAGAAAAGCAGATTAGCTACGAGGAAAACTATGAAATTATCATTAAGTTAAGCAATTATATCTTGCCGATTTCCTTAATTGCGATATTCTTAGTTGGCATTGCTTTCCATACAGATATCTTGTTAGCATTAGTAGTGGTATCACTGATTTATGTCTATATCTTGGTCTCTCAGTACAAGATTACCAAACGTTATTATAAAGAGTAGAGGAGTCATCTATGTTAGAAATCAGAAATTTAGAAAAAAGCTTTGGGAATAAGCAGGTTCTCTTCGGAGTAGATCTGACAGCTCAACAAGGGCATATCCTTGGCTTAGTTGGGAAAAATGGGGCCGGGAAAACAACTATTTTCCACAGTATCTTGCGCTTTTTGGACTACAGCGGCGAGATTCGCCTAGGTGGCAAAGCGATCACCCAAGAAACCTACAAGGAAATTGGCTATTTGCCAGAAGAACGTAGTCTTATGCCAAAACTCACGATTTTTGAGCAGGTCCGCTATTTGGCTGCCTTAAAAGGAATGAGCACTGCTGAGGTCAAGGAAAAATTACCGACCTGGATGGAAAAACTCCAAGTAAAAGGAAAATTGACCGATAAAATCAAGAGTCTCTCAAAAGGGAACCAACAGAAGGTTCAATTGATCATCACCTTGATCCATGAGCCTAAATTGATCATTTTAGATGAACCCTTTAGCGGCTTGGATCCGGTCAATACAGAAGTGCTCAAGCAGGTCATCTTTGAAGAAAAAGAGCGTGGGGCAACCATTATCTTTTCTGACCACGTCATGACCAATGTCGAAGAGTTGTGTGATGATATCCTAATGATCCGTGATGGTTCGGTTGTCCTTTCAGGGCCTGTCCAAGAGGTCCGGAATAGCTATGGCAAGACTCGCCTCTTTGTCTCTAACGACTTTAGCAAAGAAGAGCTAGAAGCTCTGCCACACGTGACCAAGGTCAGCATGACCAAGCAAGGGACGTGGAAGTTGATCTTGGATGATGCATCAGCTGGTCCAGAATTATTTGACCGCTTGACCAATGGGCCACTACCTAGCAACCTTTGACCACCAAGCCCCAACTATTGATGAGATCTTTAAACTTGAATCAGGAGTAGAAGTATGAAACAGATGTTTGTCGTAATGAAAGAAACCTATATCAGACAAGTGAAATCATGGAGTTTCCTCTTCATGGTCTTCGGTCCCTTCCTCTTTTTAGGATTGAGCATTGGAATCGGTTATCTGACAGGTTCTTCTACAGATGCCAAAAACCAGGTGGCCTTGGTGACAGAAGTTCCAGCTGTCAAAGAAAGTCTCAAAGGAACTGATGGCTTGACCTTGGACTACAAGGATGAAGCTGCAGCTAAAAAAGCCATCAAGGATGAGAAAGCAGCTGCTTACCTAACGGTCGATGAAAAAGATGGCCAGCTAGAAGCCACTTATGTGGGCGACCAAGCCATGAAAACAGATTTGAAATCGCTTGTCGCTGCGAAATTAAGCCAAGTCCAACAAGGAATCAATCTAGCGCGTGCTAATCTAAGCAAAGAGCAACTGACAGCCTTGTCTCAACAGGTTTCTCTCAAAGAAAAAATTGATGAGAAAAAAGAAGGCTTGAAAATGGTGCAAACCATGGTTGCAGGTGGTCTGGGAATGTTGCTTTATATGATATTGATCTTCTACTCTAGTATCACAGCCCAAGAAGTGGCCAGTGAAAAGGGAACTAAGATCATGGAAGTGGTCTTCTCTAGTATCAAAGCAACCGACTATTTCTTCGCACGCATGCTCGGACTCTTCGGAGTGATTTTTACCCATATTTTTGTCTATGTCGTTGGGCTAGTAGCTGTTTGGATCTTTAGAGCAGATATCCCAGTTGTCAAGGATATTCTCGCTCCAAACTCTCCAATTACCCAACACCTAGCAGAAGCGATCTCGCTTAATACCGTCTTCTTCATTATTCTTGGGATCTTTATGTATGTGGTGCTCTCTGCCTTCTTAGGTTCCACAGTTGCACGACCAGAAGATTCAGGAAAAGCGATTTCGCCACTGATGATGTTAGTTATCTTTAGCTTCCTGGGGTAACCACCTTGGGAAGTGCCGGTGACGTCTTCTTATTGAAGATCGGTTCCTACATTCCTTTCTTCTCAACCTTCTTTATGCCTTTCCGTACCATTAATGGCTATGCGACTGGTCTTGAATCTTGGGGTTCTTTAGGAATTGCGGTTCTCTTTACCATCGTGGGAACAGTTCTCATTGCCCGTATCTATGCGAGCCTGATCCTTCAGACCGATGACCTCGGACCATGGAAGACCATCAAACGTGCTCTTAGCTATCGCTAATTAGATAAGCCCTCAGTTACAGCTGAGGGCTTTTAGCATGACATTGAAATTTATCGTCTAACTATTAATAAATTACAGAAAATGTAGTATGTTTTTTTCATGGAAGAAAGATGTATTTTTTTCTTCAAATTATGATATGATGGAGGGAATAATAAGATTTGAGGGTGAATATATGGATAAACTCCAAATAAAATCCAGCCCAATTGATGCGCAAGCAGCTATTGGTGAGTTGACTGGTGTTGATGTATCACAAAATGAGAATAAACAAATAGAGTTTGCTTATTCTGCTGGTATAGCAGGTATGGATAAGGGAAAAGAGGTAAATAATCACTTACTTCAAGCTGTGGGTAAATTTAGTGAAGCTGTTCTGATTCAAGCTAATAAATTTCCTCAAATTGCTGCTGTGCTTGAAAAAAACGTGATGTAGAACAGGCTCAAAGATGGGAAAAGCTAACCATGATGGAGGATGTTAATAAAAAAATAAGCGAGATAAACTATTCCAGGAAATTGTGAAAACAGAGCGACAAGAAGATCTTATTTTAAATTTAAGTCGTGAGTATCAACAAAGTTTAGATGAATTTTTAGAAGATCTTTCGTTGATCACACGAGAAGCAGAAGAAAAAAATTGTCTATTTCATCTCAAAAATATTTTTATTTTTTTCAAGAAAAGAATGAAATGGATTTAATTGCAAGAAATTATGTGGTTAGACAGATGGATGGTGTTAGTGAAGAGTTTAGGAATGTTTTAAAAAAACTTAGACATTCAGAGAAAAAAATTGATAAGAGAAAGGAATAGTTTGCCGTGGGAGTGAGATACAGTTCATCAGAATCTGCTGCTCTGATTGAAGCTATGAGCAGTAATATTCAAATTGCTACTCAGATTACAGAAAAAAACTTACTAGTGGAAGTGATCATTTAATTGCAGAAATCGAAGCAGGAAGACTTCAAGGTGCTGCATATGAGGCAGGGAAAAATTTATTTGGAAATATTATTATCCCATGTATCAAAAAATTACAAGAAGCGATCGACGATATTCAGATTGAATTAAATTCATACAAAAACGCAGATGCAGTTGTATCAAAATATGGAGAATTAGATTTAGATGATTTGAGGACCCAAAAAAACAGAGTTGGGAAAAACAGCTTTCAAAGTATCAAGATCTAATCAGAAAGAATGAGGATTTTTTTAATCGTGTAGGAGCATTTCTTACCGCAAATCTGGATCAAAAATTTATCAGAAAATAGAGTACTTCATGAATTGGCTGATAAAACACGGATGCAAATCAAAGATGTTGAAGAAAAAAATTGAAAAATTAGAGTGGTTTGTTGAGCAAGTCAATCAGTATTTTTCAGACAGTCTTGAAATTCTTAATTTAGCGATTGAAGGTGCAGGACAACTAAGTCAAATTATCGTTGATAGCAACGGAAATTACTATACGGATAGCGTAGACATGACTTGGTTTGACAAAATGAAACAAACAAAAGTTGTTTCCTACGCTAAAAGAGACTATCAGGATGCCTTAACAAGGACTTTAAATCAAGCGTCGAGAGATATGTTATTATCAGATGATGGTGATACCTATTATCGGGAAGAGTTAAAAAAACGCTTAAAAAGGACATGATCGGTCACAGTGGAAAAAAATTATTGATGAATATAACCATACTCTAAAAATTGACAATGAAGGGAATTTAATTGAAATTATTGATAATAGCGCTTATAAAGATCGTCATTATCAAAAAAATGATAATTTTTCTGTGCTAAAAAAATGGGAAGTATGATAGTGCTTCTACGAGAAATGATCAATGAAAAAAATATCAAGAACTTCTTCAAGAAAAATTTTTGAAGCTAATTCTGCTGAATTTTTGGGGTGGAGTTAGTCAGATATTATCAGGTTTACTTCTTGACTTTGCTAGTGTAGCTGCAGAAACTGGAGGTTTAGCCTTGGCTCCTGAGACAGGTGGGGCAAGCTTTGTTGCTGGAACAACTGCAGCAGAGCTTGCTTTTAGATGCAGGCAACGCACTCATATTTAAGTGGTGTAGTATCTACAGGATCCGCTATTAGTAAAACAGGTAGCGCAAACGCTGAAATTCAAGTCAATTATTCTAGTAACTATGACAGCTGGAAGGCAAATAGACCAACGAGTAAGACCATTTCTGGAAGGAGTGGTACACAAATTGAAGCCCGAGTAGGAAATCGTAAAAGTGAAGCTTCGGGTAGATTTGGGAGCCGACATAGTGGTGCAGGAGGTCAAGGTAAACTTTCAGGTTCAATCTGGTGGTGGGAAAGTCAGGGTATACGGTCAATGAGGAATTAAATATTAATGAGATTACGGGAAAACAGATTACATCAGAGACTGGGTAAATAGAACTGGTGATTTGAAAGAAATCTAGAAAAATAGTGTCAAAGAAGAAGTAATTGAGAGATTATGGAAAGGGTTATCAAGAAAAGGATTAATTAAGGAGAAAAAGTATGAGATTATCCATCAAAGGTGATTATACTAAAAGAAATTCCGTTTTGATTACTTAGAACTAGCTGAAAAGGATGTGGTTTGAATCATATAGAGATAAATCTCTCTCTCTCTTATGTCTGGATATCCTGAAATAGTGGAAGATGGTGATTTAGCTATTCATCTCAAGCTCAATAAGCAGAGAATATGATGAGCGCTGGTCTGGAAAGTACCTATTCAAGAAGGAATAAAAATATCGTTTTTATTCACAAAATAGATGAAATATTTGAATTTGGATTATGAAGGAAGCTTATGAAACAGGATTTGTAGAGAAAATGGATGAATATTTACGTATCGCTTCTACTCATCTAGATGTATTAACAGTTGATAAAACGAGCGTATCTATATCATGGCTATTGAGATTGCGACAATGCGATTGATGGGACAAATTAGTGAAGATGACAAGAAAGACATGGATAACAATCGAGGAATTCAAGGAAAAAGCATCAAAGATATCTTATCTCTGACCTTTGATGAAGCAAACGAAATGAGTCTGGAGGAAATTCAGACGATTGATGCTATTGATGATCCCATCTGGGAAGAATTAGATCGAAAAACGTGAGGAATACATCAAAAATCCATGGCGAACGTGTTTATGACGATGAGGAAGAAGATTGAGAATTTATATTAAAGGTGATTACACAAAAGAAATTCCGTTTGATTACTTAGAACTAGCGAAGAGAATGTGGTTTTGAAAGTTATCAAAGATGAAGAGATCCCTCTCTCATATTCTGGTTTTCGTCAAATCAGAGATGGGAATGATTTAGCCATTCATCTAAAAACTAAATAAACAGGATTATGACGAACGTTGGTTTGATGTCCCGATACAAGAAGGGAATAAAATATCGTTTTTTTATTCACAAATGATGAATATTTGAATTTAGATTATGAAGATGCTTATGTAACAGATTTTCGTGAAAAATGGAGACTGTTTACGTTTGGCTTCTACCCATCTTGAACTGCTCACTCTTGATAAAAGAGCGTTCTATATCATGGCTATTGAGATTGCTACAATCTTTAATGGACAAATTAGCGAAGATGACAAGAAAACATGGATAACAATCGAGGAATTCAAGGAAAAACATAAAGATATCTTATCTCTGACCTTTGAGGAAGCAAACGAAATGAGTCTGGAGGAAATTCAGACGATTGATGCTGCAGACGATCCCATCTGGGAAGAATTAGATCGAAAAACGTGAGAATACATCAAAATCCATGGTGAAGTGGAATTAGATGATGAGGAAGAATAAGAAATTCTACTTCAACCTGTAAGCTCTCAGTTACAGCTGGGGGCTTTTTGATTGCAAATTGACTTTTGCAAGCCTTTTCACTACAATAGAACTACAGAAAAGGAGGCGGACATGAACTATATTGAGTTTGCTGAAAATGAGCGTCTGTCCACGATTGTCCTTGGGATGATGCGGATCAGTCAGATGAGTGAAGATGAGGTGGAGGCCTTGGTGGAGGCAGCCTTGTCGATTGGGATCAACACTTTTGATCTGGCAGATATCTATGGCGATGGCCAGTGTGAGGTCCTGCTGGGTAAGGTTCTCAAGCGTCGTCCGGATCTTCGGGACCAGATGTGGATCCAGTCCAAGTGTGGGATTCGCAAAGACGGCTTTACCTATTTTGACTTTTCTAAGGACTATATTTTGGACTCTGTCGATGGTATCCTCGAGCGTCTGCAGATCGAGCGCTTAGATAGTCTCCTCCTTCACCGACCGGATGCCCTCATGGAGCCTGAAGAAGTGGCGGAAGCTTTTGATCACTTGGAGCAAGCGGGCAAGGTCCGTCATTTTGGGGTGTCCAATCAAAATCCCATGATGATGGAATTGCTTAAGACGGCTGTCAAACAACCTCTCAAGGTCAACCAGCTGCAGTTGAGTGCCGCCTTTACACCGAGCTTTGAAGCTGGTTTTCATGTCAACATGGAAGGGCCAAAAGCAGCCGTGCGAGATGGCAGTGTCTTTGAGTATTGTCGCTTAACTGATACGGTGATTCAAGCCTGGTCTGTCCTCCAGCATGGTTATTTCAAGGGGAATTTTGTCGGCAAGGAAGAGTTTGCGGCCCTCAATCACGTCCTCAATGACTTGGCGAAAAAATACCAGGTCACTCCGACAGCTATCGCCCTTGCCTGGGTCCTCCGCTATCCTGGTAAGATGCAGGCCGTCATCGGAACGACCAAAGCCCCAGCATGTCCTTGAAGCAGGGAAAAGCAGCAACAGTTACCCTAACGCGCAAGGAATGGTACCAAATCTACTTGGCGGCGGGAAATGATTTGCCTTAGAATCTTGTTATCAAACCAGATTCACTCTTATCGGTGGTCTGGTTTTTTGGTTTTGGTAGTTTTCAGATTTTTCTTGACAAGTCTTTCTTTTTTATGGTATTCTTTATGCAACAAGTGTTGCGCAACAGATGTTGCGTGAAAGGAGTCTTATGCCACCCAAGGTTAAATTTAGTAAAGAGGCTATCATTGGGACAGCTTTACAATTGGTGAGAGAAGAGGGAATGGCTAGTTTGACGGCTCGAGCATTAGCGGAGAAACTGGGAGCCACACCGAGAGTCATTTTTGGGCAATTTGCTAATATGGCTGAGTTACAAGCAGAGGTTATTGGTGCTGCGGAGATGGTCGTGGTGGAGTATATTCGCAAGGCCTTAGAAGATGAGAAAGCCTTTTCGATCTGTCGGGGTTGCTTATATCCTTTTCGCCTCAAAAGAGCCACAACTCTTTCAATTGCTTTTCCAAAATCCTAGCAAAGATCCGATTCGTCGCTTTCAAGATTTTCTTCCCATGAAGGATCATAGTTACCAATTGGTTCTGGATTCGATTGTCGCAGACTATCCTTTGACTGTAGAGGAGGCTAGTCGCTTGTACCAGCATCTATTTATCTACTCACACGGGATGGCCTCTATGGTTGCTTCTGGTATTTATCAGTTCAGCATGGAAGAAGTGATTGGATTACTGACAGAGGTTTGTCAATCTCTCATCAAAGAAATGGTAGGAAAGAAATGATTCAACTAGAAAATGTGCAAAAAAGTTACGGCCAAACCAAGGTTTTAAAGGGGATTGATTTGCAGATTCAAGACCAGGATGATGTGGTTATCCTCGGTCCTTCTGGATCGGGGAAATCAACTCTCTTAAACGTGTTATCAGGCTTAGAAAAAGGTAGACGAGGGGCATATCCTCATTCAAGGACAAGATTTATCTCAACTCACGGATGCTCAATTGACAGCCTTTAGACGTGAGAAGATTGCCTTTATTTTTCAGCAGTATTATCTATTGCCGAATCTAACGGTTAGACAGAATGTAAAGATGGGAGCTGATCTGGCAAACAATCATGATTTTTTGCAGATCATCGAGGATTTGGGACTTGGCGATAAGCTGGACAAGTATCCGAGTGAATTGTCTGGTGGGGAACAGCAGAGAGTCTCCATTGCTCGGGCCTTGGCCAAAAAGCCAGAGATTCTTTTCTTAGATGAGCCGACGGGAGCCCTGGATGAAGAAACAGGGCGCAAGATTCTCGACTATATCTGGAAATTAAAGGAGAAACTGGGCTTTACCCTCATCATGGTGACGCACAACCAAAATATTGCGGATATGGCAAGAACCATCATTCGTGTCAATAGTGGCAAGATTACCGAAGTTGTGACCAATGATCAGCCTCAGACTGCCTATGAGATTGGATGGTAAGCCATGTTTTCAGTAAAAGATATTCGAAAATTAGTTGTCGTCAGTATCATTGGAGCCTGTGCGGTCTTTGTGGCCAATCTCTTCTTGAATTTTTATCTGGATATCGAACAGTTGGAGATTTCGAAAACCAATCCCATGATTCAGACCTACTATGATGCCCAGGTTTCGCTTTCCTGGATGGTGGCCATGGTCAGTGGAGTTGTCTTGTCCTTGACGTCGGTCCTTCTCATGTGTTTTTATATCAAACAATTTGTTGATGACCACAAGGAACAATTAGGAATTTTAAAGGCTTGGGCTACAGCAATGGCCAGTTGGCGAAACGATTTTGGGCCTTTGGACTCAGTTTTGGAGCTGGAGCGCTTCTTGGCTATTTCGCTTCATTTCTCATGATGGGACATTTTTACGACTTCCGTAATGAGAAGGGGATTTTGCCAGAAATTACCATTCACTTTCATTGGCAGCTCTTGCTTGCTTTGGTGATCCTGCCAACGACCTTCTTTATGCTTCTCGCGATTGGTTATGCTAGAAGACAACTACAAACGCCGGCGCTTCGCTTATTGAAAAAGTCTCCAAGTCCGATCAAGGTCAAAAGGAGAAAGAGGGCTCCCAAGAAAGAAAAGACTTCCTAAAAGAGCTGTCTTCGTCACTGATTTGGGGGAGAAAATCGATCTTGTTTTTTGTGGTCTTTGGCTCCATGTGTTTTGCGGCCATGGTTCAATTGTCCTTTGGCCTAAGGGATTACACAGATGACATCATCCAAACCATGATGATCATGATTGGCTTGATCCTTTCTTTCTCGATCCTCTTTTTGTCATTGGGGATTGTGGTCTCAGAAAGTCGTGAAACCTTGGCTTTTATGAAGGCTTTTGGCTACACCGATCGTGAATGCCAAAGTCATATTCTCGCTCCCTATCGTTTCTGGGCTTATCTAGGATTTGTTCTTGGGACAGCTTTATCAATATGCCATCATGGTAATGTTGATCGGTGTAATCAAAGATACGGTTCCTGAAAAGATTGAGCATCACTTTGATGGGAATGTGTGCTTTTGGACTTTGATCGGTTTTGCTTTGGTCTATGAAAGCCTCTTTTATCTATCCAACAGAAAACTCCAAAAACAAACCATCAAAGAAGTGCTCTTAGCAGAATAAATAGAAGAGAGTGGGACAGAAATCGGTAATTCGTTAGAATTCGATTTCGTCGTCCCACCTCCGCACAGTTGAGTAGGGCTGTAAAAGCTGATGAAATCAGCGTAGTAGAGCCCACTCAGCCACTGCGTCTTGCTCGACAATCCAAAAGACAATTGAGAGGCTAGGACTTTTGTCCCAGCCTCTTTTGTACTAGATCAAACAGAAAAAAACGGATGCTGTCTAAAAATCTTGCATTTTTTTGCAATTTAGGTTACAATGAAGACTATAAAAAACGCGTAATCCCTAGGGTCTTTCCCTCAGGGAATTTTGTGTGTTTTGACCTATTTTCGATGGAAAGAAGCTTTGCTTCTACCGCAGGAAAAAGTATGAATAACATTGGAGGTAATAATGATTCGATCCTTAATTTCCGAGATCAAAGAATTCAAGAAGCCCTCGATTTTGGCTTCCTTGTTCATGGTCTTTGAAGTCATGTTTGAGATTTCGATTCCCTTTGTCATGGCGAGTCTTTTGGACCAGGGTGTTCAACAAAGAAACATGAACAATATTTTGTTTTACGGTGGGCTCATGCTGGTCTGTGCCTTTCTCTCCCTCTTTTGTGGGATGCAGTCTGCCCGTTATGGCGCCTATGCATCGGCTGGTTTTGCCAAAAACCTTCGTCGGGCCATTTTCAAAAAGGTTCAAACCTTCTCATTTGAGAATATTGATCAGTTCTCATCAGGTGGGTTAGTCACTCGGATGATGACGGACGTAACCAATGTGCAAAATGCCTATCAAATGGTCATTCGGATCTGTGTACGGGCACCGCTCAATTTGATCTTTGCCATTGTAGCTTGTTTCTTGATCAATCCGGAAATGGCCATGATCTTTGTCTATGTGACCATCTTTTTTTGGCAGCTGTCTTAAGCATCATCATGAAGATTGTGTATCCGCTCTTCACAGAAGTATTTGAAGCTTATGATAATCTCAACAACAGCATTCAAGAAAACATCACCAATATGCGGGTGGTGAAGTCCTACGTTAAGGAAGCAGATGAAACGGTTAAATTCAAGAAGGCTTCGCGTTTGATTTATAACATGTTTATGAAGGCTATCCGTGTCGTTGTCTTGAGTAGCCCAGCTATGATGCTTTCCATGTATGCTTCTTTCCTTTTGATTTCTTGGATCGGGGCTCATCTGATCGTTGGTGGTCAACTCTCTACTGGGAATTTGACTTCTATGTTTAGCTACACCATGACCATTCTCATGTCGCTCATGATGTTTATGATGATCTTTGTCATGTTGTCGATTTCCATGGCCTCTGTCGAGCGGATCAATGAAGTCTTGACGACCAAAACGACGATTGACTCTCCAGAAAATGGGATCAAAGAAGTCGCTGATGGATCCATCAACTTTGAGGATGTGACCTTTGCTTATACCGATGAAAATGGCGACAAGACCCATGTCTTACAAGGGATTAATCTTTCCATTCGTTCAGGGGAAGTGATTGGGATCTTGGGAGGAACAGGATCAGGGAAATCAAGCTTGGTTCAGTTGATTCCTCGTCTCTATGATGTCGAGTCTGGTCGGGTGACAGTAGCAGGTCACGATGTCAAAGAATACGATCTGGATTCCCTTCGTAAGCAAGTGGCCATGGTTCTTCAGACCAATGTCCTTTTCTCTGGTACGATTAAAGAAAATATGCGCTGGGGAAATAAGGATGCGACAGATGAAGAGATCATCGCGGCTTGTAAGATTGCCCAAGCCGATGAATTTATTCAAGATTTCAAAGAGGGTTATGACACCATGATTGAGCGTGGGGGATCCAACGTCTCTGGTGGCCAACGCCAGCGTCTCTGTATCGCGCGTGCCCTTCTCATGAATCCGAAGATCTTGATCTTGGATGATTCGACTTCGGCGGTCGATACCAAGACAGATAGTTTGATCCGTCAAGGATTGGCAACCAGCTTGAAAGAGACTACCAAAATTATCATTGGTCAACGGATTTCCTCTATTCAAGATGCAGATCGCATCATCGTGATGAATGATGGCCAAATCGATGCGATCGGTCGTCACGAGGAATTGCTTGCGACCAATGCCATCTACCAAGAAGTATATGAAATGCAAACACAAGGGAAAGGAGAAGCAGATGAAAACTAAGAAAAAAGCAAATCTAGGCTCTATCCTTCGCCTGCTCGACTTCCTTTGGAAAAACTACAAGGTATCCTTGATTGTTTCCTTTATCTTAATCATTCTATCGTCTCTTGCGACGGTCAATGTAACAGCTTCGATTCAGTCCTTGGTCGACGTCTATGTGGAGCCCATGTTAACGTCAAACAGCCATGATTTCGGACCGCTCTTGTCCTTCTTGACACGGGTTGGTTTGATCTGTTTGATCGGGGTACTTGCCAACTATGGCTTTACCTTGATCATGGCGACCGTTTCACAAGACTCACTTAGAAGTCTTCGAAATCAGTTGTTTGCTCGCATGCAAAAACTGCCGGTACGTTACTTTGATACCCACCAACACGGGGACATCATGTCTATCTATACCAATGATATTGATGCCCTTCGCCAAGCGATTGAACAATCCATTCCTCAACTTCTATCCTCAGCGATTACCATCCTTGGGGTAACGATTACCATGCTGACGGTTAGTCCACTCTTGTTCTTGATTGTTCTCTTTCATGGTCATCGTCATGGTCTTTATCATCAAGGATGTCTCTGGCAAGTCAGGTCGTTACTTGGGGCCCAACAAAAGAACTTGGGGATTGAGAACGGCTTTATTGAAGAAATGATGTCTGGTCAAAAAGGTGGTCAAGGCCTTTGTGCATGAAAGAGAAAGCATTGAGGATTTTGATCGCATCAATGATCAACTCTTTGAATCTTCCTACCAGGCCAACCGCTATGCCAATGTCCTCATGCCGATTCTTGGGAACTTGGGAAATGTTTCCTTTGTTCTGACAGCCTTGATCGGTGGACTCTTTGCGCTAAACGGCGTCGGTGGTTTAACCATTGGTGGTCTCATGGCCTTTCTGCAATTGAACCGTTCCTTCACAGGTCCGATTGCCCAGGTCTCTCAACAATTGAACTTTGTCCTCATGGCCTTGGCTGGTGGAGATCGTGTCTTTGATCTTTTGGACGAAGAAGAAGAAGTCGACCAAGGAAAAGTGACGCTGGTCAATTATGAACTGGTCGATGGAGAAATGGTCGAAACCGATCAGAAAACCAACAAATGGGCTTGGAAACACCCTCGTCCAAATGGGGATTACCAGCTTGTCAAGATGGTCGGAAATGTGGTCTTTGATGATGTTGATTTCTCTTATGATGGGAAGAAACAAATCCTTCATGGCATCAACTTGTACGCGGATAAGGGGCAAAAAGTGGCCTTTGTCGGAGCGACTGGTGCAGGAAAGACAACTATCACCAACTTGATCAACCGCTTCTATGATATCCAGTCAGGAATGATCACCTATGATGGAATCGATATTAAATTGATTGAGAAAGATTCTCTGCGTCGTTCTCTCGGAATCGTTCTTCAAGATACCCACTTATTTCACTGGTACGATTGCGGAAAACATCGCTTATGGCCGTGCTGATGCAACACGGGAAGAAATCCTTGAAGCAGCTCGGATTGCCAATGTGGATTCCTTTGTCAAGCACTTGGATCAGGGCTATGAGACAGTCTTGACGGATGATGGGGCTGGCCTATCAAATGGTCAACGACAATTGATCGCCATTGCCCGTGCAGCCCTTGCCAATGCGCCTGTCTTGATTCTGGACGAAGCGACGTCTTCGATTGACTCACGGACAGAGAAGATGGTGCAAGAAGGGATGGACCGCCTGATGGAAGGTCGGACAGTCTTTGTTATCGCCCACCGTCTATCGACAATTGTCAATTCCGATGTCATCATGGTGATGGACCACGGACGCATCATCGAGCGAGGCAACCATGCTTCCTTGATGGCAGAACGTGGCACCTATTACCGCTTGTACACCGGTGGACTTGAAATTGATTAATAATAAAAAAGCTTGAGCGTTGGCTCAGGCTTTTTTGGCTTATGGATAATGACTTCTTAGAAACTTTCCTTAGGTGAGTACGGACGTCAGGGTGAAATTATCCAGTGGATGATTTCAGCAATCCAGAAGTTCCATGACTAATTATTGAGACCCCTTCGCTCTTTAATTTCTGGGCTCAGGCAAAACAGTTTCCCAAACTGTTTTTACTCTGAGTTTCTGAGTGCCTGAAACGTTATTGTTTCAGGCACTTTTCTCACAACGGAAAGTCTCGAAAAATAAATAGTCATTCATCAAAAAGCCTGACTTCACTTTCAGGCTTTTTGCTTATTTCTCAAGTAATTCTTGGATCAAGTCTTCCATAGCAGCTGGTTCTGTTTTGGAGGAGAAGCGTTGGGCGACTTGGCCTTGTCGGTCGATGACAAATTTTTGCGAAGTTCCATTCGATGCGTTTGCCCTAGTGGCCCGGCAGCTTGGCTTTTAAGCCAGTCATAAAGAGGAAGGGCTTCTTTGCCATTGACCTTGGCTTTAGCGAATCGTGGGAAGGTGGTCTGGTAGTTGAGGCTACAGAAGCTATTGATTTCTTCTGAAGTTCCTGGTGCCTGCCCCATGAATTGGTTACAGGGAATGTCTAGGATTTCAAGCCCTTTTTCCTGGTAGCGCAGGTAGAGATCTTGCAGTCCTTGGTATTGCGGGGTCAAGCCACAGCCTGTTGCTGTATTGACCACGATGAGGACCTTACCTTGGTAGTGAGAAAGGGGAATCTCCTCCCCATTCTGGTTTTCTAAAGAAAAATCATAAATGCTGGTCATAGGTGGTATCCTTTCTGTCTCTTCAGCTTTTATTGTAGCACAAATCTCCTAAAATTAGGCCTAGAGGAGCATGACTTCTTGCTTTAGTCCCTCCTGTGAAAATGATATAATAAGAAGATAACAAGCTCTCAAGAAAATGCCAAAAGGAGAACGGATCGGATGAAATTACTCTATACGGATGTTCGGACCCCCTTGATCCAGGTCCTGACACAAGAAGCCGTAGGGTTAGTAGAACAGGGCAAGCGTGTGTTTTACATTGCGCCCAACTCTCTTTCTTTTGAAAAAGAAGCCAAGGTCTTGTCCTATTTAGAAGGTCAGGCTTCTTTTGCCATTACCGTCACGCGCTTTGCGCAAATGGCCCGTTATTTCATCCTGAATCAGGTCTTTGAGGAGCAACCCTTGGATGACATCGGTCTAGGTATGCTATTTTTTAAAGCTCTGTCCCAGATGAAGGAGCAGGATCTCAAAGTTTACGGGGCCCTGCGCAAGGATCCTCAGTTTATCCAGCAACTGGTCCAGCTCTATCATGAATTGCAGACGGCCCAGATGGATTTTACCGATTTGGAGTTGCTCGAGGAAGCTGAAAAAAGAGAGGACCTCTTGGCGATTTTTGAAGCGGTCTCTGAGATGCTGGTCAAGCACCGGTATGAATCCCAGTCCAAGATGGCCTTTTTCCTCAATCAGGTCGAAGAAGGGCACTTGGAAGAGCAATTACAGGATGTAGCGATCGTCGTCGATGGCTTCACGCGTTTTTCTGCGGAAGAAGAGGCTTTGATTGGTCTCCTTCACCGAAAAGGAGTGGAGATTGTCATCGGGGTCTATGCCAGTGAAAAAGCCTATCGAGCAAGCTTTAGAGAGGGCAATCTTTACCAGGCCAGTGTTGACTTTCTCCTCCAGCTGGCAAAGACTTTTGAGGTTCAGCCTCAGTATTGTGGGCAAGCGATCGAAGACTCCTTTAGTCGCATTACCCGCATGCTAGAAGCGCGCTACGATTTTTCACAAGTGGAAAATGAGCTCAAGGAGGACGATCGAACAGCTGTCCAACTCTGGCAAACCAATACGCAAAAAGAAGAGTTGGAATTTGTTGCTAAATCCATCCGTCAGCGTCTTCATGATGGGGCCCGCTATCGGGATATTCGGGTCTTGTTAGGTGATGTAGAAGCTTATCAACTGCAGCTCAAGACCATTTTTGACCAGTATCAGATTCCCTTTTACTTGGGACGAAGTGAAGCTATGGTCCACCATCCCTTGATTCAGGTCATTGAATCATTAGGTCGGATCAAGCAGTTCAATTACCAGACGGAAGACGTCATCAATCTGTTGAAAACGAGTCTGTATAGTGATCTGACGCAAGAAGAAGTCGATGCTTTTTGAGCAGTACCTTCGCTTTTGCGGAAGTAAAGGTGCTACAAAAATTTCACAAGCCTTTTACTAGCAATCGTCAGGGCAAGTTTAATCTGGAAGCACTCAATGACTCTCCGGGAACGCGTCGTAGAACCTCTAGCTCCCTTTCTTTTTCACAGCGCAAACAAAAGGTGACCCATCTCTTAACCGCCTTTACAGAGTTTCTGCAAGAGGCTCAGCTTTCTCAGAATCTACAAGCTTTGATCAAGGATCTAGCCTTGGAAGAGCAGGAGCGCTATGATCAGGTCTGGAAGGCCTTTCTCCATGTCTTAGAGGAGTTGAACCTGGTTTTTGAGGACCAAGAGCTGACAGTGGATGACTTTTTGGCCCTCCTCTTATCGGGGATGCAATTGTCTCAATACCGGACAGTTCCTGCTACTGTCGATGTGGTGATGGTTCAGTCCTATGACTTGATTGAACCCTTGACAGCGCCTTATGTCTACGCGATCGGGCTGACCCAGGAACGTTTTCCCAAAGATCGCGCAGAACACCTCGCTTCTCAGTGAAGAAGAGCGCCAGCAGCTCAATGAGGCCACCCAAGAAGGAGCAGAGCTCCAGGTGGTGACCAGTGAAAATCTCAAGAAGAATCGCTTTGTGGCGGTTTCGCTCCTCAATGCAGCGACCAACCAACTGGTCCTATCGGCCCCTAGCTTGGTCAATGAAATGGAAGATAGTGTCTCTCCTTACCTTGTCGAATTGACCAAGGAACCTATTGCCATCGAGTGGACGACCAAACAAGCCCAAGCTTCGAGTGATGATATCGGGACCTACCGAGCCCTCTTAGCGCGCGTGATCGAACTCCATCAAGAAGAAATTACGAGTGAGCTGTCTGCTGAAGAAGCCAGCTTTTGGGGTGTGGCGGTACGGGTCTTGCGCAAGAAATTAGCCGCTGAAGGCATCCAGATTCCTCAAATTTCAACGGAATTAAAGAGCCGTCAGCTTCAGTCGGATACGCTTCAAGCGCTCTATCCAGAGGGCAAAGCCTTAACCTTATCTGCTTCTGCCTTGAATGAATACTACAAGCACCAGTATGCCTTTTATCTGCGCTATGTCTTGGGCTTACAAGAAGATGAGACGATCCGGCCAGACGCTCGCAGTCATGGGAATTTCTTGCACCGAATCTTTGAACGGGTCTTAAAAGACAGCTCCGATCAAGCGTTTGATCAGCGCTTAAGCGAGGCGATTCGAGAAACCAGCCAAGAAGCAGAGTTCCAGCAATTGTATGGAGAAAATGGAGAGACCGAGTTTATTCGCAACTTGCTTCTTGATACCGCGAAAACAACAGGGCGTGTCCTCGCCCAGCAAAATGGCATCGAGACCATTGGTGAGGAGACCCTCTTTGGTGGGAGCGCCCATACCTCTTATCCTTTGTCCGATGGCCGTCTCCTGCAGCTACGAGGCAAGGTGGACCGTATTGATCAATTGAGGGATCAGGGGAGCCCTCGGAGTCGTGGACTACAAGTCCAGTCTGACGCAGTTCCACTATGACAAGTTCTTTAATGGACTGAAATTCTCAATTGCCGACCTATCTTTCTGCGATTCAGGATTTGAAGGAATACCAAGAAGAGCAAGGGATTTTCGGAGCCATGTATTTGGAAATGGGAGATCCTGTAGTGGATCTGAAAAAGACCAAGACAGTAGAGGATGCCATCAATCAAACCATGAAAAGTCAACAGTACAAGGGGCTCTTTATGGCAGATCAGGCGCCTTATCTGGGCGAGGCCTATGATAAAAACAAGGCCATGATGCTGAGTAAGGAAGAACTGGACCTGCTCCTCTTGTACAACGCTTATCTCTATAAAACAGCAGCAGAAGGGATTCTCAAGGGGCAATTTGCCATCAATCCCTATAGTGAAAATGGGCGCAATATCGCACCATTCGTGGAGCAGTTTAAATCCATCACAGGATTTGAAGCCGATCGTCACCTAGGTCAGGCACGGTTCTTGACCAAACTAGACCAAAAAGGAATACGCGGTGAAAAGGTGAAAGCCGCTTGGATCGAGAAGATGAAGGAGGTCTTGAACAAATGATCAAACAAGCATTTTTGACAAGAGAAGAAATCAAGGCCCTTCAGGCCCAAGAGGCAGCTTCTACCAAAGAGCAAAAGCGGACACCAGAACAGATCGATGCCATCTATAGTTCGGGGACCAATATCTTGGTGTCAGCCTCTGCTGGATCAGGAAAGACCTTTGTCATGGTGCAGCGGATACTGGATCAGATGCAGCGTGGCATTTCGATTAAGGAGCTCTTTATCTCGACCTTTACGGTCAAGGCAGCAGGGAGAGCTCAAGGAGCGTTTGGAAAGTGAACTTGGAAAAGCCCTGCAAGCGAGCGATGACCCAGAGCTCAAGCAACACCTGGCCCGTCAAATCGCAGATGTCGCCACCAGCGATATCGGAACCATGGACTCTTTTACCCAAAAGGTCCTAACGCGCTATGGCTATTTGCTTGGGTTGGCGCCTCAGTTTCGCATTTTACAAAACGCTAGTGAGCAACGCCTCTTACAAAATGAAGTCTTTCAGGCTGTTTTTGACCGCTATTACCAAGGAGAAAACCAAGAAGCCTTTGTCCAGATGGTCAAGAATTTCACGGGACAGCGCAAAAATTTAACCTTGTTTAAAGAGCAGGTCTACCAGATCTATGACTTTCTTCAGTCGACCAGTGATCCGGGAAAATGGCTGGAGGAGCATTTCCTAAAAGGTTATGAGGAGACCGATTTTGAGCAGGTTGAAGGCGATCTGATGGAGAGCATCCAGCAGGCCCTTTATGATGCAGAAAGCTTTTTTGCCTTTCATTTGTCCAATGAAGGCCAGGCATTTGGCAAGGCCAAATATTTGGAAGCCGTGCAAGAGGTGCTCGATCAGATTGGAAGCCTGACAGGTCGTGTCAATAAAGAGCAACTGACCTCTGTCCTAAAGGCGGTCGTGGCGATTAGCAGGGCTTCAAATGGGGGAGCCTTGACCAACAGAGCCCGAAAAGAAGAGCTAAAAGACCTAGTCACAGCCTATAACCAGGATAAACCATACATATCAATCGCCTCAGAGACTTGGAAAATCAGCTCTATCAGCTGGAATTTCAACAAACCTTCCACCAAGAAGAAGGGCCCATGCTCTCCTTGCTCCGGGACTTTATCAAAGACTTTGCTCGCGCTTATCTGGAGCGAAAAATCCAAGAAAAAGCTTATGAATTTGGGGATATCAGTCATTTTGCGATTCAAATTTTAGAGCAATTCCCAGAGGTGAGACAAGCCTTTCAAGAGCGCTATCATGAGGTCATGGTCGATGAGTACCAGGATACCAACCATACCCAAGAGCGGATGTTGGACTTGCTGTCAAATGGCCACAATCGCTTCATGGTGGGGGATATCAAGCAATCGATTTACCGCTTCCGTCAGGCAGATCCACAGATTTTCAATGATAAATTTAAGGCCTACCAGGAAGAAGGAGCAAAAGGGCGTTTGATACTGCTCAAGGAAAATTTCCGAAGTCATGTGGAGGTGTTAGACGCGACCAATGATGTCTTTCGCCATTTGATGGACGAAGAGGTGGGCGAGATTGACTACAATCAAACCCATTATCTGGTTGCAGGAAGTGACAAGCAGCGGATGGCCTTGCCACAACATCGGGCAGAATTTTTGCTCTATGATGGCTCCCAAGACCAGGAAGAAAAGACCGAAGACGAGGAAGCTTCCCTTGGAGTCGAGACGATTTCCAAGGGAGAAATTCTCCTAGTCATCAAAGAAATTTTACGTCTCCATCGGGTGGAAAAAGTGCCTTTTAAAGACATCACGCTCTTAACGGCGACTCGAACGCGAAATGATGCGATTCTGGAAGCCTTTGACCAGTACCATATTCCGATTGTGGCAGATAGCGGACAGGCGCATTATCTTGAGTCACTGGAAGTGATGGTCATGTTGGATACCTTGCGGACCATTAACAATCCCTTGCATGATTATCCCTTAGTGGCCCTCATGAAATCCCCCATGTTTGACTTTGATGAAGATGAATTGGCACGGATTTCCTTGCAGACCCTTCCAGAGCAAAAGCAAGTAGCCTTCTACCACAAGGTCCAGTTAGCCCTTGAAAAGACTGCAGAGCAGGCATGGTTGATCGATGCCAAGCTCCTTGCTAAAATCGATAACTTCCTCAAAGTTTTATCTACTTGGCGGGCTGCTGCCAAGACCTCTTCGCTCTATGATTTGCTGTGGAAAATCTATGAGGATCGCTATTACTATGACTATGTCGGCGCCCTTCCAAATGGGGCCCAGCGCCAGGCCAACCTCTATGCCTTGACGCTTCGGGCCAATGATTATGAAAAAGCCAGCTTTAAGGGTTTGTCGCGCTTCATTGCCATGATTAACAAGGTGATCGAAAATGAACACGATTTGGCCAGCGTCCCTCTTGCGGCACCAAAAGATGCCGTCCAGCTCATGACCGTCCATAAGAGTAAGGGGCTGGAATTCAAGTATGTCTTTATTCTCAATATGGACAAGGCCTTTAACCGTAAGGATCAATCGGGGCCGATTATTCTCAGTCGTCAAAAAGGGATTGGCTTTAAATATGTTGCGAACCTGCCGGTTGAGACAGAGAATCCAGCTGCTCCAGAATCCATTCGCCTGCAGATCGAAACGCCTTGCTACCAACGCAATGTGGAAGAAACAAAATTGGCTACAATTTCTGAGCAGATGCGTCTTCTTTATGTCGCCATGACACGGGCTGAGCTCAAGCTCTATCTAGTCGGAAAAGGCCGGGAGGACAAACTGCGTGATACCGATTGGGGGACCAGTCGCAATGGCAAGCTGGATCCGGAGAAGCGAAAAGAATGGACCTCTTATCAGGACTGGCTCTTTGCCATTCAAGATGTGTTTACCAAGAATACCCTGGCCTATGACACGCGTTTTGTGACAGATGAAGACCTGACACCAGACCAGCTTGAGCCACTAGAGAAGGATTCCAGCCTTGATCAGCTCAAGGATGTCCGCCAGTCAGAGGATATTCGTCGGGCCTTGGATATCTTGGAAAATGTTGATCGGCTCAATCAGCTCTATGCTCCGGCCATTCATTTACCAAGTGTCCGTACTCCTAGTCAGATCAAGAAATTCTACGAGCCGGTCATGGATGCCAATGGCGTCCAGATCATGGATGCAAAGAGTGTGACGCCTGACTTTGAGCTGCCAACTTTTGGTCAAGAAAAATCCGTGACAGGAGCCCAAGTCGGAAGTGCTGTCCATGAACTCATGCAGCGCGTGCCTCTTGAGGAAGAAATCACGCTAGGTACACTGCGTCAAGCCTTGGAGCAAGTTCAAGCGGAGCCAGCGGTCAAAGCCCGCATCAAGCTAGAGGCCATCCTTTCTTTCTATGAGACCCCTTTGGGTACCTTGCTTCAAAAAGAGGCCTCTCGAGTCCGGCGCGAAGCACCCTTTGCCATGCTGAAGAAAGATCCAGCCAGTGGTGAGGACTTTGTCGTGCGGGGGATCTTGGATGGTTATTTGGTGCTAGAAGACCGGATCCTACTTTTTGATTACAAGACGGATCACTACAAGGTCCCTAGTCAATTGGTCGAACGCTACCGGGATCAGCTCGATCTCTATGCAGAAGCTCTTCGTCGTTCTTATGGCAAAAAGCAAGTAGAAAAATATCTCGTGCTTCTAGGTGGCCCCCATCTAGAAGTGGTGAAAGTGGAGTAAATCATGGCAATTGCACAGGAAAACATCGAACGGATCCAAAGAATGGAAGGTTATTTGAATGACTATGCCAAGACTTTGGAAGAAACCAAAAAAGCAGTGGATCAGCTAAGAGAGCATCAAGAAAGCTATATCCAACTGCGCGATTATTATAGTAGTCAGGCCTATTTTGATGATTTGGACTTGTCCAATCAAGCTGACTTTCCAGAAGATCTTCCTTGTGGTGTCTTGTCCGAAGATGCCGTCTATGATTTGTTAGACGAGCATTTTCAGATGGGAGTGGAGCTCTTGGAGATCGCAACGAAGATGATCAAAGAACGGTGAAATCTTTATTTATATTTTATCTTTCCTTAGGTGACGGCGGACGCTAGTGAACTATCAGTATCAGAAAGCTATTCCATGAGCCCTTCGCTCTTGAAATTCTTAGTCAGCTAAAACAGTTCCCCGACTGTTTTTACCTCAATAATTCGAGTACCTGAAACAGCTCCTGTTTCAGGTACTTTTGTCACTGCGGAAAGAAAAATATGTAAATGATGACATAGTGAATTGTGGGATTACTTGACTAATTCATTGGATATTTCGACTGACTTATTAAAATGTAAAAGCAACTAACAATCACACAAAAAAAGCTCCGGTTTCCCGGAGCTTTTTGAATGATTAGTGTGAGACACGGCGACGTGCTGCTTTTTTGCGGTTTTCTTCGATGAAAGCTGCTTTTTGTTCTTCTGGTTCGATTACTTTTTTCTTGAATGTGTAAACTGCACCTGCGACAGCAGCAACTGTACCAGCAACACCAGTAACAAAAACCTTTACCAAATCCTTTAGCCATGAGAATTTCTCCTTTTCTGAACTTTAAATATTTATGTTATAATATATGGTAACGAAAAAACGTGAATTTTGCAAGGAAAAACGATGAAAACCAAGATAATTGTGATTGTGGGACCGACTGCTGTTGGAAAGACAGCTCTTGCGATCGATTTGGCGCAAGCCCTCAATGGTGAAATTATCAGTGGCGATAGTCAACAAGTCTATCGCAAGCTGGATATTGGAACAGCCAAGGCGACACCAGAAGAGCAAGCTGCAGCTCCCCATCATTTGATCGATGTGCGGGAGGTGACCGAGTCTTACTCGGCTTTTGATTTTGTAAGAGAAGCTAAGACTGCGATTGAGGATATCACAGCTCGAGGCAAGCTTCCTATCATTGCAGGTGGGACGGGTCTTTACATCCAAAGTCTGCTCGAAGGTTATCATCTAGGTGGTGAAGTTCCTCATGAAGAGATTCTGGCCTATCGCGCTCAATTGGACTTGCTGTCGGACGAAGACTTGTACCAAAGAGTGGCGGAGCAAGGACTTGTGATTCCTCAGCTCAATCGCCGTCGGGCCATGCGGGCTCTTGAAATTGCGCATTTTGGGCAGGACCTCGCAAACGAAGAGACCGATTATGAACCCTATCTCATCTGTCTAGATGATGAACGGTCCTTGATCTATGATCGCATCAATCGTCGAGTAGATCGCATGTTAGAGGAAGGCTTGCTGGATGAAGCCCGTTGGCTCTATGATGACCATCCGGAGGTTCAGGCAGCTAAAGGGATTGGTTACAAGGAACTCTTTCCTTACTTTAAGGGAGAGCAGAGCCTTGAGGAAGCCAGTGAGATCCTCAAGCGCAATACGCGGCGCTTTTGCCAAACGGCAGCTGACCTGGTTTCGAAATCGGATGGAAGTAAACATTTTTACGCCATTTCTGCCCCCACTTCAAGGAGCAGGTTCTTGCAGATGTAAAGGAGTTTTTACAGCATGATTGAAACAGAAAAAAAACAAGAACGCATCCTTTTGGTCGGTGTGGAACTTCAAGGCATGGACAATTTTGATATGTCTATGGAGGAGTTAGCGAGCCTGGCTAAAAACAGCTGGTGGAGATGTCCGGGGCTCCTATACACAAAAAGCGGGAGAAATACGATACCAAGACCTTTGTCGGCTCAGGAAAACTAGAAGAAATCGCGCAAATGGTCGAAGCAGATGAGATTACGACCGTGGTGGTCAATAACCGCCTGACCCCCCGTCAAAATGTCAACTTAGAAGAAATCCTTGGGGTCAAAGTCATTGACCGGATGCAGTTGATTTTAGATATCTTTGCCATGCGGGCTAGGAGTCATGAAGGCAAGTTGCAGGTGCACTTGGCCCAGCTCAAATACCTTTTGCCACGTCTTGTCGGTCAAGGGATCATGCTCAGCCGTCAGGCTGGGGGAATTGGTTCTCGTGGTCCAGGGGAAAGTCAGTTGGAGTTGAACCGCCGGAGCGTTCGCAATCAAATCACCGATATCGAGCGACAGCTCAAGGCAGTTGAAAAGAACCGGGAAACCCTTCGTGAAAAACGCTTGGAATCACCTGTTTTTAAGATTGGTTTGATCGGCTATACCAATGCAGGAAAGTCGACCATTATGAATCAGCTGACCAGTAAGAGCCAGTATGAAGCCGATGAACTCTTTGCGACCTTGGATGCCACAACCAAGAGCATCCATCTAACAGGCAATCTGCAAGTGACGCTGACCGATACGGTTGGCTTTATCCAAGATCTACCAACAGAGTTGGTATCAAGCTTTAAGTCGACCTTGGAAGAAAGTAAGAATGTAGACTTCCTGGTCCATGTCATCGATGCGTCTGATCCTAATCATGAAGAGCATGAAAAGACCGTGCTTTCGATCATGAAGGACCTGGATATGTTGGAGATTCCTCGCTTGACTCTTTACAACAAAGCAGATAAAGTAGCAGACTTTACACCAACCCAGACACCTTTAGCTTGATTTCAGCGCGCTCTGAGACAGCCCGTGAAGATCTCCAGGCTTTGCTTCTAGAAAAACTGAGAGAACTCTTTGTTCCCTTTACCATTCGCGTTCCTTTTTCAAAATCTTATCGGACACATGATCTAGAAACAGTAGCGATCATTGACCAGCGCGAATTTGAAGAGGATGTCGAGGTCATTCAAGGCTATATCGCAGAGAAAAATAAGTGGAAGTTGGAAGAATTTTATGACGGATTACGTTGATTTAGCAATAAAATATGGAGGCTATACCAGCCTCGATCGGGTCTATCTGACCAATCTTTTAAGCACGATCCCTGAGGAATTGCGTCTCCGTGTGATTACGCCTCCCCCAAGTGTGATCAACGCCTATTTTGCTGAGCTCTATCAAAAGAAGAGCCCCAAGGAGGCCATGGATTATTTCTTGGACCTGAGCCGGGCATTTGACTTATTCACAGTTCAGCAAAAGCTTTGATGAACGAAAGCCCTTTTATCCGCCTCAACTTATCAGGGAAGTCTTATGGCTTTAGCTTACGTAAATGAAGAGCTAGCCTGTGTCTTTGCTGAACATCCAGCAGAAGATATCACTCCTGCCATATTATTTGAAGTCGCAGAGATCTTTCCACATTGTTTGGTCTTTGAAAAAGATGGTAAGATCTGCTTGCAAGAGGCTGAACCAGAAGGGGTCACTAAAACAGAAGCCCTCTCAGCCCTGACTGACTTGATGACCTTGGAAGATGGACGCTTGAAACTGTCAGGATATAACCAAGAGGAGCTCCTCGAGCTAGCGCAAGCCTACCCAGGCAACCTTTCTTTCCGTTCAGAGAACCGGACGGCCATGATTTATATAGATAGAAAGTAGACAATGGACATTCAATTTTTTTAGGAACGGGAGCTGGGCAACCCTCAAAAAGCCCGTAATGTATCGAGCCTAGCGCTCAAATTGCTGGACGAGATCAATGAAGTCTGGCTCTTTGATTGTGGCGAAGCGACACAGAATCAAATTTTAGAAACGACCATTCGTCCGCGAAAGGTTAGCAAGATCTTTATCACTCACCTACACGGAGACCATATTTTTGGTTTGCCAGGTTTCCTCTCTAGTCGGGCCTTTCAGGCCAATGAAGAGCAGACGGATCTGGATATCTATGGACCAGTAGGGATCAAATCCTTTGTGATGACTAGTCTTCGCGTATCAGGCTCTCGCCTGCCTTACCGCATCCATTTTCATGAATTCGATGAACATTCTCTAGGTAAGATTTTAGAAACCGATAAATTTACGGTTTATGCGGAAGCTTTGGACCACACCATTTTCTGTGTGGGTTACCGGATCATGCAGAAGGACTTGGAAGGGACACTCGACGCAGACAAGCTCAAGGCAGCAGGGGTTCCTTTTGGTCCACTCTTTGGTCAGGTCAAAAATGGCCAAGATGTCACCCTGGAAGATGGGACTAAGATCATTGCAGCGGATTATATTTCAGCCCCTCGGCCTGGTAAGATTATCACGATCCTCGGAGATACCAGAAAGACTGATGCCAGCGTCCGCCTTGGAGTCAATGCGGATGTCTTGGTCCATGAGTCCACCTATGGCAAGGGCGATGAGAAGATTGCTAAGAAACACGGTCACTCGACCAATATGCAGGCAGCAGAAGTGGCGCGTGAAGCTGGAGCCAAGCGCCTTCTTTTGAACCACATCAGTGCTCGCTTCTTATCAAAAGACATCAGCCAATTGCGCAAGGATGCGTCCAGCATTTTTGAAAATGTCTATGTCGTCAAAGATTTGGAAGAAGTGGAGATCTAAGATGCGAACCATTCTCATAACAGGAGCAAGTGGAGGCTTGGCCCAAGAAATGGTCAAGCTCCTCCCTGAAGATCGACTGATTCTCCTAGGTAGAAATCAAGAAAAACTGGAAAAGCTCTATGCCAGTCATCCTCAAGCTGAATGCATCGGGATCGATATCACTGATTCCTCAGCCGTCCAAGATTTGGTAGAAGATCTCTATCAGCGCTATGGGACAGATCGATATCTTGGTCAACAACGCAGGCTATGGGATCTTTGAAGAGTTTGATCAGCATTACCAATGAGCAAATTCATGCCATGTTTGAAGTCAATACCTTTGCCCTCATGCAGCTTTTCACGCTTGATGGGTGCGCACATGAAGGAAGCAGGCAAGGGGCACATCGTCAACATCGTCAGCATGGCGGGTCTCGTTGCAACTGCCAAATCCAGCCTTTATTCGGCGACCAAGTTTGCGGCCATTGGCTTCTCCAATGCCCTGCGTTTGGAACTCATGCCCTTTGGTGTCCATGTGACGACGGTCAATCCAGGCCCCATCCGGACTACTTTCTTTGACCAGGCAGACCCAGACAGAAGCTATGTGAAAGCTGTGGATCGCTACATTTTGGAACCGGACTTTTGTAGCCAAGAAGATTGTGAAGAACTTTGGAAAACCAAAACGTGAGCTCAATCTTCCTTGGCTTTTGAACCTGACCCACAAGCTCTATACCCTTTTCCCACGCATCTCGGACAAGCTAGCCAGCAAGATGTTCAATTTCAAATAGGAGGAGCTAGATGGCCGCAAATATTCAAGCTTATTTAGAAAACCTCCGGCAACCCTGGGGACAGATCTATTATGATATCCTTTTTGAACAATTACAAAGACATCAAGGGAAAGCGAGTGCTTGATTTTCGGCAGTGGCTTTTGGCCTGGTAGCCAATCACCCTAGCGAAAGAAAATCAAGTCCTAGCTGTGGAGCCTAATGAGGAAATGGTAGCCTTGCGGGACCCAGGACCATCCCTACCAGCAATTCGTCGGAAGTCTGGACCAGATAGAGAGCTTTGAAGATGCCAGCTTTTGATGTCATTCTCTGCCACAATGTCTTGGAGTATGTGGAGGATCGCAAGGATGTTCTCAAAGAATTCACCCGTCTCTTGAAACCAGGAGGCCTGCTCTCTATCGTTAAGCACAATGAGGTTGGTCGCGTCCTGCAGACAGTCGTCTTTGAAAAATGATACTCAAAAAGGCCCTTGATCTCCTAGCAGGTCAAGACCTGGAAACCCACTCCATGGGTTTGGCCCAGGCCTATGATCTCGAGTGCAGCAGTAGAAGACTTAGCCCTTGAAGTTCAGGATTACCAAGGGATCCGAGTCTTTTATGCCTTGCAGGACAATCGCTTCAAGGGCCAAGAAGGCTGGCGAGAGTCTATGCTCAAGATGGAGCTGTCCGTTTGCCAAGAGTCCCCTTACCGGGATATCGCCTTCTTCCAGCACTATAGGTTAAAAAAAGGAGTTAAGATGTTAGATTATAAAAAAGAAATTCCAGCGATGACAGACCTACTCGCACTCTACAGCTCGGTCGGATGGACCAATTATACCAACAACCCAGCTATGCTAGAAGAAGCTGTCAAAGCCAGTCTCTGGCAGTTGGCCGTCTATGATGAGGACGAGCTCGTCGCCTACATTCGCTTGGTAGGAGATGGCCACTCTGTCCTTTTGGTACAGGACCTCTTGGTGCGACCAGATTACCAGCGTCAAGGTATCGGAAGGAAACTATTAACAGAGGCTTTAGCGACCTTCCCAAATGTCTATCAACGGCTCCTTGCCACTGAACGTAGCGAGAAAAATCTAGCCTTTTACCAGTCTCTCGGCTTTGTCGAACTTTCAGAGCAAGCCTGTACAGGGATGATTTATATGAAATAGAGAGTGGGACAGAAATCGGTAATTCGTTAGAATTCGATTTCGTCGTCCCACCTCCGCACAGTTGAGTAAGGCTGTAAAAGCTGATGAAATCAGCGTAGTAGAGCCCACTCAACCACTGCGTCTTGATCGACAATCCAAAAAAATAATTGAGAGGCTAGGACTTTTGTCCCAGCCTCTTATCTATTTGACTGACAAAAAGGGGGGATTGATGGTAAAATGAGGAAGAGATTAGGAGGAGATGGGATGAAGAAGAAAAATAAAAATGGGGCCTTGTCTTATGTTCGGTACTTATACCAGTATGTTTGAGTGCCTGCAAACAAGGAACTGTAGAAAAAAACAAGGTTCTTCGAATAAAGAAGTACAGAAGAAAAATCGATCGAAAAAAACATTCATTTTGATAAGACAGGACCAGCTGCATCATTTGATTGGAATGCTAAGAGTGGTAGTAAATACATAACGTTTGAAAAAAACTTCCACAATATATGAAGCCAGATGATAGCGATGGTATTTCTATATATAGTCTGCAACAGAATGAAACTCCTCTCGATGAAGAGGAAAAGTCCAAAAAGGCTTTTGCAAGTAGTTGAAGCGATTTATATTGACCAAGATGAAATGGACACAGTAGTCAAGGCTAGTGGAGTAATGAGTCAGGAAGAAATGTATAACCGGATCTGGAAGGACTATATTGTTCCTAAAATAGAAGAAAAGTAATAGGACCTTTTGATTCAAATACTTATTTTTGAGTACCTAGGAGAAAAAAATATCCCCTCAAAATCTATGGTCCCATGTATTTAAAATTAATGACCAATGCTCTCCCTACTGAAAAGAGTTACGAATTAAAGGGATATGCAGTTAAGGGAATAAGGTAATCCTTAAAATTCAAACACCAGCCTATAGCCCAAAGGCAATTACCAAGAGGAAAAAGGGTACAGATTGAGTGCTGATCCCAAGAATCCAAATGAGACCATGTATGCTTGGTTAGATGAACTACACGAAAAACTATGCTGAAAAAAAGACAACAGAGGAGACCATCTTTCTTATATAATGCTTTCTACCATCTTACAACATTTAGTTAAGGAAAATTTTAATGCGAGTTTTTCAACAGGTAATATGATTGGTAGTACGGAAATGACGATCGAAATGGAGGTGACTAACCAAGGTCAAGTCCAAATTGATACTAAAAAAATTTGGCACTCTTGTTACAAATTCCTCAACAAATGCAGAAAGCTAATCAATCTGGTGGTGGAAATGATGATAGTATCTTTCTGGTCCATCAATACTGATAGTGCTACTGATGAAGGAAAGAAAAGTGAAAAACTAAAAGATTTTAACCCACAAAATCCAGTCAAAAAATATGCAATTGGAGAGCCAGTTGTATTTGCAAATGGCTTAGAAGTTACACTGAATAGTGTAACAGACGATCCAAATTTGGATGTTCAGGATGATCAAGACCGTATCGATACAAGGAAAAAAACAACATCGATTGATCGTCGAATTCACCCTATCGAATACAACACCTCTCCGTATTGAAAAGTAGCCCGAATTATTCAAATGTAGATCTCTATGATGGCCATGGCAAAATCTGCTTATATGCTGAATAACACTTTAAATTACAAACAGCCAACAGTCCTTGAGGCAGGAGAGTCAGGTAAATATAAAGATTAATTATTTAACAGATGGGGATGGACCATTTACGATCGTTTATGGTGATGCAAAATGGGTCATTTCAAAAAAATAGAGAAAAAATCCAAATCTTTAATCAGCTTATTGTAAAATGCTAGTGAGTTTAAGAAATTATAAGAAGCTTCAGTTGTCAATAAATTATTAAAGAAATTTATTCATATGTGGTTGGAAAAAGTCGGAAGACTTTTAAAGAAAAACTGACAAACAAATAAGGTAATAAAAATGCGGACAGGAAGTAGAAAAGAGAGAATGAAGAAGGTTTTTAAATCAATTAAGTTTTGGATATTTTTATTACTTGTTACTTTAGCAGGTGGATGGTTTATCCAATATGAAATTCATAAGCGTGATATATCACAATTTGTAACTTGGAAACCTCGTCCAAACATAGTTGACTCCCAATTTATTGCAGGTGGGAAAGCAGTAGCCATTCAATGGGATAATAAAGAGGAAGTGGATGAGGCGCTGGAAGCATATTCGTATAATTCAAAAGTTAAAGTAGAATGGTTTATAAATGGTGGAAATAGTGAACGGTACATTGCACAAGAAAGTTACAAATTAAAATCTGACCCACGTCTCTATTTTCAATATTATATTCGTGGTAATCAAGTTCCTTACCTCACTACAAATAAAGCACAAAAGGGAGAGTACTGGCTCATTGATGTCTATGATACCAAGGACAAGCGCTTAGTGAAGAAGACATATGATGTTTTTAAGTTGGTACGAGACATGAATAAAAATTATATCCCTTTATCTGTTACAGTTTCTTCTATGTTGTTGGATACAGATGATGGAGAAACATACATTCCGATTGATATTCTTGTCGATAAGAAAGACAAATACATTGTAGGTCCTGGAGATATCCATGTTGAAACAGACTATAATTTGCAAACTGGCTTGATGAATGTTAAAAGTGGAAAGATCGCTTGGAAAACCTCATCAGGCAAAGATTATAAACAAGTTCAAAAAGAAAGTCTAGAAAGTTATAAAGAGTCGCATCCATTTGAATACAATTTTGAAGGAGGACGATTGCAGCTCCAACATTCACGTTTGTTATTTACAGATCGTAGTGATGAGGCTAAGGACATCCCATTGAAAACACTCTATCCGAAAGTATATTCGATTTTAAGCAAAGGGAATAATCCAACTACTGTAAAATGGGGTGAAGAATCGACAAAAGGGGAGAATGCCTACCTATACTTTCTCGGACCAGAAGATCTCAACTTTGATATTTCATTTTTGGAACTGCTTTATAAAGTTCCAGAGCAGCGTTCAGGTGGATGGTATGATGTCCTACGGTATCATAAGATACCAGCAGAGCTTTCAAAAGATGGGCAAGAACATCTTGCGAATAACAAAAAGAATTTTTCCAATATTTTAAAAAGGAATTAAATCAAAGTAAGGATACTACAGAGTTCTCATTGCTGAGACGCTTATATGAAGTACAGAACTACGTGGTCTCTAGAGATTTTGGTCAGTCCTTCGGTAATCTGACCATACCAGCTGAGTATACTAAAGATGGGAAGGTTCATGTCGTTCAAAATGATGAAGAATTCTTCAAATATATGGATTTAGAGAAAATTCCTAATAAAAAGATGAAAGAAGATATTAAAAAAATGTTCTCATACGATATAAAAAAATTAATCGATTAGGTTGAATTTCGCAAGGAGGTCAGGCTATGAAGCCCAAACTATTTCAAACTATTCATGGAATTCCCACTTATTCTATGTTGCCTGTTTCTTTCCAGTTGCAAGATCATGAAACCGAGTGATTATAAAAAGGCTAAGGAAGTTGTCAGCAGTAGTTTTTTAAAGAAAATGGTCTTTGCATGGGGATGTTACCATCACTAAGTTGATCTGGACTGCCCTAGAAATACCCACACGTATCATGTGAGCTTACACCTACTCTGAGAAGACCTACGATGGATCAAACAGTGACATTGGAAGATGAGGACGTAACTTTTAAAGATGACTGGTCAGATACATACTAGTGATCATCTTCCATCAGTATAAGGAAGCGTTTTTGAAAACAGAAATCTATCAAAAAAATATCGAGGAGAAAACTAGAGACTGACAATAAAGAAGCAATCTCTAGGTCTTCCTATTAGTTTCTTTTGGTTTTTTTATCTAACTCCAACCGTGATGAGAAGGAGCAAATTCTAGATAGTATCGCAAGTCAAAATCTCAAAGAAGGGAAAAAAAGGACTTTGCTGGTTACTATCAAATCCCTTTTCAGACCTTAATCGATCAAGAGTTAATCCGTATGACTATTTATATAGAGGATGGTGTATCCGTTAAGGAAACAAGACTTAAAAGCAGCAGCCAAAAAATTAGATGCTAGCAAACTACCGGATGGTGCCTATGATTTCTACTATTCCAAAAGGCAGTTACGCAGATTCCATCAGTTACTCATTTAAAGTTAAAGATGGGAAAGTTGTTTTTTATGAAGATCAAAAAGAGAGAGTAGAAGGCCAAAACTAAAGAAAGATCCTACGTATCCGATTAGAACGTTGGTCAATCTAATTATTCAGTATTTTATAGGGAGCCAGGACTTAACGTCTGGCTTCTTTATATTTGATTGAGATTTTACAAGGAAATTAGCTCTGAAGTCTATTTATAGGAAGAACAGATAAAAAAAGAGAACCTTTCGGTTCTCTCTATTTGTTTCAACTTCTATGAATGAGAGTAGAAGTTCCTTCGTTAGGGGGTTGATAGAAGTAAAGACTGTTCCTAATGATACGATTAGTTATCAGTCAATTTCCGTTTGATTCCAACAGCACCTGCTAAGACAAGAATTCCAGAGAAGACAAGTCCAGATGCAACAACTTCACCTGTATTTGGAAGAAGCGGTTTTGCGACCTCCACCATTTGAACCTGGCGCACTTGGTGTCGTTGTGGTACCAGAATGACTAGGTTTATTTGGATTTTCTGTTGTAGTTGAAGAAGTCTTAGGTTCTACAGTTGTAGTCGTAGTTGTTGTATCTTCTTCACTACTATTATGGTTTTCTGGCTCTTCTGGTGTTGTAGTCGCTTCCGAAGTCTTAGGTTCATCGGTAGTCGTTACTGTGGTCTTAGGCTCATCAGTTGTAGTTGAAGTAGTCGAAGGTTCATCAGTAGTTGTTACCGTAGTTGTAGACTCTTGAGTCGTAGTAGTTGTAGTTGTAGGCTCTTGAGTCGTAGTAGTTGTAGTTGTAGGCTCTTGAGTCGTAGTAGTTGTAGTTGTAGGCTCTTGAGTCGTAGTAGTTGTGGTAGTAGGCTCTTGAGTCGTAGTAGTTGTGGTAGTCGGCTCTTGAGTCGTAGTAGTTGTGGTAGTCGGCTCTTGAGTCGTAGTAGTTGTGGTAGTCGGCTCTTGAGTCGTAGTAGTTGTGGTTGTCGGCTCTTGAGTCGTAGTAGTTGTGGTTGTAGGCTCTTGAGTCGTAGTAGTTGTGGTTGTAGGCTCTTGAGTCGTAGTGGTTGTGGTTGTAGGCTCTTGAGTCGTAGTAGTTGTGGTTGTAGGCTCTTGAGTCGTAGTAGTTGTGGTTGTAGGCTCTTGAGTCGTAGTAGTTGTAGTAGTCGTAGTGGTTGTAGTTGTTGTAGTTGGTTTATTTGATGTGTTGACCACTTTAATCACGTTGTCATCATCAATTTTCTCAACTTTAGAAGTGTAACCTTCTGGAGTGTTGGTTTCCACTACTGAGTACTCAATCTTCTTACCGTCTTTGATACCTGGCAAATTTGTAAATGCTGCTTTCCAGCCAGAAGCTTTTGTAAGGGTTTGTGTCATCCCATCCAAGGCTTTGCCGTCCGCATACAATTGAACCGTAATATCTTTACGGTCAGCTTCCTCATCACCAACCCATTCTTTTTGAACAGTGATAGTTTTGTCACCGCTCACCCAGAATTTCAATTCAGTGTTGTTCCAGAATGCTGGGTCAGTTTGAGGTGTTGTGATTTCATCAGCTGTCAAAGTAGCGTTGTTATCAACACGGATGGTTGTCTTAGGAATTAATGTTTGGTATTCAACGATCAATTCATCGCTAGATGCTGTTTTAAAGACATCACTGACATCTGATAAATTCACGGTAAATCCATTGCCGTCCGCATCGAATTTCACATGTTTCCAGAAGTCCCAACCAGAAGCCACCACTTGTCCACCTTTTCTTAAAGTGAAGGATGGTTTCAAGTAAGTTCCCACAAAGAATTCATTTGCAGCGTGGTTTGCAGCAGGAGCAAAAGTGATTTTTGAGTAATCGACTGCTGGAGCTTGGATTTTATCTGACACAACAGGGTTTGTGATGGCTTGTTTCTTACCATCCCCGTTGATACGGATGAACCATTTTGTTAGATAGTAGTCATCTCCAACATTCATCCAAGCATAGTTTTCAGATACATCTAATTTGAATGTCTTAGCTACATAGTCACCTGTAAGGTTGTATTTATTTAAGACAGATTCAAATACGCCAGGTCCATCAGGACGAGTGATAACAACGGATTCAGATCCAACCTTAGAAGTGGCAGTTTTGTTACCAGGATTTCCTGGTGTGCTATCCCATTCTGCTTTGTATGAGAATCCACCCTTCACATTTTGGTTCATGGACTCGATTGCTTTTTTAAAGGTAAAAGTAATCTTTTTGTTTGTCATCGAAATGGTTGCGACTTCAGCTCCATTAGCTTGGAGTGATTGTGTTGCGATTTCAGTGATATTGACACCTTCTGGAGCGTCAATAGTAAATGTATCACCGTCTTTAACTGATTTACCAGTTAAATCCCAGTCAAATGAAAAGGTAACCTTTTGTCCATTTGTTTGGGCCTTTAAGTTGGTGACGGTTGGTGAAACAGTGGCCGCGCTTACGGGTTTGATCACAGACAAGCCCAAGGCTACCACACCGATGATAGCTACAAATGCAACTATCTTTTTATAAAGAGATTTCAATTGGCCTCATTTCCTTTCTTCTGCCTGCCCTTTCCGAGGCTTTTCTATATAGTGATATATCCTAAAATAGAAAGGCTTCTAATTTCTACTCCATGAAACCAGCTGCCTTAGTCTAAGATAGATTGATGAAATGTTTGCTCCCCTTTAAGCAATAAAAGAAAACAAACCTACCAGCAATATCAGCTCAAACCCTCTAACTACGTTTGTTTAGATAGAAAAACAAGGGAAATGACAAGCGTCATAATGTTAAAGTGATAATAAACGTTACAAATTTTAACAGAATAATCATCCCATTGCATATTTAAAAGATTATTATCAACATTATTATATTCTTTTAGTGTGATAAGTCAAGTTAAATGCAACAAAAATAAGGAAAAATGTTGATTTTTGTTTTTGTATAGGTCGACCCTTTATTTCCCGCCATTTTCGGCTTTCATGATATAATAATCAGATCAGATAAGATAAGAAAAAGAGGAGACCAAAAGCTAGATGATCACTTCAAAATACGATTGGCAGTTAGCTTCGCCAAGTGCAGATGAGGCCTTTTTAGCCCTTGCCAAAAAAGCAGGTCTGGAAGCGTCCGTAGCAACCTTGCTGTATGAGCGTGGCATTCAAACCAAAGAGGATTTAGAAGACTTTTTAGAACCCAAACTAGAGAAGCTACACGACCCTTATTTGCTCCATGATATGGACAAGGCAGTGGAGCGCATCCGACGGGCCATCGAAGATTATGAGCAGATCCTCATCTACGGAGACTATGACGCGGACGGGATGACCTCGGCCTCTATTATGAAGGAAACCTTGGAGCAGATGGGTGCAGAGGTGCAAGTCTACCTACCCAACCGCTTCACAGACGGCTATGGTCCCAATGAGAGTGTCTACAAATACTTTATCGAGCAGCAAGGCATTTCCCTGATTGTCACGGTGGACAATGGGGTCGCGGGCAATCAAGCCATTGCCATGGCCCAAGCGATGGGAGTTGATGTTATCGTGACGGATCACCACTCTATGCCAGAGGTTTTACCGGATGCATATGCGATCATTCATCCGGAGCATCCAGATGCGGATTATCCCTTCCATTATCTAGCAGGATGTGGTGTGGCCTTTAAGTTGGCCTGTGCCCTCCTAGAGGAAGCACCAGTCGATCTCTTAGACCTGGTAGCAATTGGGACCATTGCTGATATGGTCAGCCTGACAGATGAGAATCGGATCCTGGTCAAATACGGTCTGGGTGTTCTCCAACATACCCAGCGGATGGGCTTGCAGGAACTCTTGGAGATCGCAGGGATTCGTCCGGAGGATGTCAATGAAGAAACGGTTGGTTTTCAGATTGCTCCTCGTCTCAATGCCCTTGGTCGCCTCGATGACCCTAATCCAGCTATCGAACTACTGACTGGTTTTGACGATGAAGAGGCGCACGAGATTGCCCTCATGATTCATCAGAAGAATGAAGAACGAAAAGAGATTGTTCAAAGCATCTACGATGAAGCAAAAACCATGGTCGATCCAAGCTTGTCCGCCCAAGTCTTGGCCAAGGAAGGCTGGAATCCAGGGGTCCTCGGTATTGTAGCTGGCCGTTTATTAGAAGAGCTTCATCAGCCAGTAGTTGTTTTAAGCATCGAAGATGGGCGTGCTAAAGGAAGCGCTCGGAGTCCTGAGTCGGTCAATATCTTTGATGCCCTCGATCCCCACCGGTCGCTCTTTGTCGCCTTTGGCGGGCATGCCGGTGCAGCAGGGATGACGCTAGATGTGGACCAACTCCCTGCCTTGTCTCAGGCCCTTACGGATTACATTGCAGAACAAGAGATTGATCTCAGCAGCAAGTCTAGCTTAGCCATCGACGAGGAACTGCATCTAACAGAACTAACGCTTGAGACCTTGAAGAGCTTTGATCGCTTGAGTCCATTTTGGCATGGACAATAAAAAAAGCCCGTCTTTCTGGTCCGTAACTTCAAGGTAGAAGGGGCGCGCTCAATGGGAGCCGGCAATACCCACTTGAAACTCAAAATTTCTCAAGAAGATGCGACCTTTGAGGTGGTTGCCTTTGGCTTGGGAAGCTTAGAGGCAGAGTTTGCACAGGCGCAAGACCTAGAGCTAGCTGTGCAGTTGTCGGTTAACCAATGGAATGGTCAAACGACCCTCCAGCTCATGCTGGTTGATGCGCGTGTGGATGGTGTGCAGCTCTTTAATATCCGCTCTAAAAATGCCAGCCTCCCCGCAGGTGTTCCCATTCTTGATTTTACTAAAGAACTGCCAGATCTGACAGGGGCATCCTCTGTTGTAGTTGGAAATATCCCTGAGGATTTAGAGCAACTACGACAAATCTTCCAAGAGCATGATTTCCAGGCCGTTTATTTCAAAAATGAGATCGCCAAAGCCTACTATCTGACAGGATACGGTAGCAGGGACCAGTATGCCAAACTCTATAAGACCATCTACCAGTACCCGGAATTCGATGTCCGCTATAAACTCAAAGACCTAGCAGCCTATCTCAAGATCCAGCAGATCCTCCTGGTCAAAATGATTCAGATCTTCCAAGAGCTGGGCTTTGTGACTATTGAAAATGGCATCATGAAAGTCAATAAAGAAGCAGAAAAACGAGAAATCGCAGAAAGCAGCATCTACCAAAACCTCAAACAAACGGTGAAAGAGCAGGAGTTGATGGCCCTTGGAACGGTTCGTGAAATCTACGACTATCTGACAGGTCAGGCCTCATGAAAAGACGGCTAAAATATTTTCTATGGCTCAGCCCCTTCCTGCTTTTAGCTCTTTATTGGTTGGGAATCTACCTGAGCCTAAAAAACCCCATGGAGGAGATCAACTACTCCGAAAATGGTGGGTGGATGCGCTATGTGATGTTTAAGCCATTTACAGAAACGATAGGAAATGATGGTATCTGGAAAGAAGATGAGGGATTTCAGACTTTTCCCTATTCTGATAAAATCGTTGGTGGAAAGGAGCATCTAGCTGTTACTATGTTTAGAGGCACTGCAGATTGGTTCTATCTGTACAAATACAAATTAGACGAAAAGTACCTCAGTTAATCTGATATTTGAATATAACGCCTCTAAAAAGATGTTTTTTACCAAAAGTGACCTCTATCTGACAATCAATGAGACAAGCTACAAAGACCAACAACTTCTTGATCAACTTGCCTCCTACGGCAAAGACCGGACTTGGTTGAAAAAGCAAAGTAAGAAAGTGACCGAGCAATACATCCTTGGTACCTGGTTCAAAAATGGAAGCTCCCGCTATTCCTTGAAAAACTTGGGGAATATGAAAATTGAATACAACAAATTGATAGAAGAATAGTAAGTTTTTTTAGAACCCAATCCCACATCATTTCTCGGATGTGGGATTTTTGCTTTTGACGTGGGAGCTTGGGAAAATGATTTGGCAAAAAATGATGCAAGTTAGTAGAATTCATGGTATAATGGAATGTAAAAAATTTTTTATGAAAGAAAGTTAACCATGAATTTAAAAGATTACATTGCAAGCATTGAAAACTATCCACAAGAAGGTATTACCTTCCGTGATATCAGCCCTTTGATGGCAGATGGCAATGCTTATAGTTATGCGATTCGTGAAATCGTTCAATACGCGACGGATAAGAAAATCGACATGATCGTTGGTCCTGAAGCGCGTGGGTTCATCGTTGGATGTCCGGTCGCTTTTGAGTTGGGAATTGGATTTGCGCCTGTTCGTAAGCCTGGTAAATTGCCACGTGAAGTCATCTCTGCTGACTACGAAAAAGAATACGGTGTGGATACCTTGACCATGCACGCCGATGCTATCAAACCAGGTCAACGCGTTCTCATCGTCGATGACCTCTTGGCAACAGGTGGTACGGTGAAAGCAACCATCGAAATGATCGAAAAACTCGGTGGAGTAGTTGCAGGTTGTGCCTTCTTGATCGAGCTCGATGATCTTAAAGGCCGCGAAGCGATCGGCGATTACGACTACAAAGTCTTGATGCATTACTGATATAGTCTAATACTATAACTGGCTACAGAAAAACCATAATTGAAAACTATAAGCTCCTATCATATAATGTTAGTTAAGAACTTGTAAGATGGGAGCTTTTTATGCCAATTACTCTAGATAAAAAATTACCAGCAGTCGATATCCTTCGTTCAGAAAATATTTTTGTCATGGATGATGTTCGGGCGACTCACCAGGATATTCGGCCGATGAATGTTCTCATTCTTAATCTGATGCCGACCAAGGTTGCGACAGAAACCCAGCTCTTACGGCTCCTTGCCAACACGCCCTTGCAGATCAATGTAGATTTCCTCTATATGGCGAGCCATGAGTCTAAGAATACAGCGGCTGAGCACTTGGAGAGCTTCTACAAGACCTTTGAGGATATCAAGGATAATTACTATGACGGCTTGATTGTGACAGGAGCGCCTGTCGAAAAGATGGACTTTGAGGAAGTAGACTACTGGGAAGAATTGACCCAGGTTTTTGAATGGTCTAAGCGTCATGTCTTTTCTACCTTGCACCTTTGTTGGGGAGCCCAGGCTGGTCTTTACCACCGTTACGGGATTCAAAAAGTAGAACTCTGTGACAAGCTATCGGGTATCTATGACCAAGCAGTGGTGCGTCCCGATAGTCTGCTCATGAGAGGCTTTGACGATCGCTTCCTTGCCCCTCATTCTCGTTATACAGATATTCCTTTGAAGGAAGTCCTTGAAAAAGAGCAATCTTCAAGTGATCGCTCAAGGAAATGAAGTTGGGCTTTCCATCATTGCTAGTCCAGACATGCGTGAGGTCTATAGCTTTGGCCATCTAGAGTATGATCGCGATACGCTGGCAAAAGAATACCACCGAGATGTCAAGGCGGGCTTGGATCCGGATGTTCCTAAGAATTACTTTGATGGGGATGACGCTAGCACAGAGCCTCGCATTCGTTGGAATTTAGCTGCGACGACCTTTTTTAGTAATTGGATCAACTATGCGGTTTATCAAGAAACACCTTACCGCTTGGAAGAATTGGAAAAAGATATTTCATTTTATGGTTTACCTATAAAGGGGAATTATGACATATTCACAAGCATTTAAGTATGGCAACTTGGTTCTTCCGAGTGCCTTACTTTTTCATTATCATGAATTGTTTGACCAAGCAGATGACTACTTGGTTTGGCAGTTTTTCTTTCTACAAAATACGACCGGTCAAGAGGCTTTGACACCTAATCAGATTGCTAGTCATCTGGGAAAAACGGTGACAGAGGTCAATCGGATTATGTCCAATTTAACCACCAAGGGACTTCTTCAGTACCGGACCATTGAGCTCAATGGCGAGATTGAAGCTATCTTTGATGCGACCATTGCCCTGGAGCGCTTGGATGAGATTTTAGAAGCCCAGATACAAGGGAAGACACAGAGCGCGCCTGCTAAAGGAAATGTCATCAAGGACTTGGTGGAAACCTTCCAACAAGAACTGGGACGTCTCTTGACACCTTTTGAAATTGAAGACCTGACCAAAACTGTCCGCGAAGATCAGACAGATCCAGACGTGATCAAGGCAGCCTTACGAGAAGCTGTCTTTAACGGCAAGCCTCACTGGAAATATATCCAAGCTATTTTACGCAACTGGCGCAGTGAAGGCATCAACAGCCTGGCCCAAGTAGAGGCGAAACTACAAGAACGTGAGCAAGCCAACCCACGCAATGTGACCGTTTCAGATGATTTCTTGAAGGCTATGGATTTGTGGAAGGATTAAAAAAACTAGCACTTATTTGAGTGCTAGTTTTTGAATGTAGGCAAACTTCTTTTGAATGAAATAACCTGCATAATTTCGCGAAGATAGAAGAAATATGAGGATTTTAGAGCAATATTAGGATGTATTGGAACTTTCCGCTGTGAGAAAGGTACTTGAAACACTATTGTTTCAAGTACCCGGGAGTTTTGAAACTTTAGGTTCAAAACTAAGTCTTGGAACTTCGGAGAAGTTCGCAGACGTCCGTACTCACCTAAGGAAAGTTTCTAATAAGTTTGTGTCTTTAATCTTAAACTATTGCTTAATCAAATGTAAGCCAATATGTTTATAGGTAGTCCGTGTAGGCTTTTTTGAGTTTGGTAAGGAGTTCTTGTTTTTCCTCTTCACTAGCAAAGGAAGCCTGGATGGCATCGACATTGTGTTGGTAAAAGTCAGTTTCCTTGGTTTGGAAGTGCTGATGATAGAGGGCGTATTCCTTGGTGAGGTCGGTATCAGATACAGTCCGGTTATCGGTATTGATACTGATTCGAGCACCTGCTTCCTTCATTTCAAATAAGGGAAATCCTCTAAAGTCGGCGCTGCTTTTGTCTGTAAGTTGCTGGTCAAGCAGAGTTCACCAGTGACCCCATGTTCAATAAAGGATTGGAGTAAGTCGGGTTCATGAGATAGAGCTGTCACGTGGCCATTGCGTTTGATGCCAAATGCAATCGATTGGGCAACAAAGTGTGGGCAATGACACTCACCTGCATGAAGCGTCATGGGCCGATGGTAACTCTTGACTTGCTCAATTAGGGGTCGAATATCTTCTGGAGAGTAGTTGTGCTCATCCCCGGCAAAGTCAAAACCAACAAAATCTTGATCGCTAACTTGGTTGGCTTCTGCAAGAATGCGAGAGGTGACTTCTTGGTCTGACTGGCGCATGCCACAGACTAAGGCTTTTGCAACAATGCCAAATTCCTCCTGGGCTTGGCGTAGACCATGACAGACAGCATCGATGGTTTCTGGGACGGTGAGCCCTTGGTCCATGGACAATTCTGGTGAAAAACGAACTTCGATGTAGACGACATTTTCCAGAGCAGCTTGCTTGGCCACATCGTAAGCAGCAAGCGTCAAGGCTTCCTTAGTTTGAAGGAGGGGCCGAATGTAGTCAAATGCCTCCAAATAGTCCAAAAGATTCTCACAGTGGGCAGGCGCAGTGACATGGTGCTTGAGCTCCTCATCGCTAGCAGGTAGGTCAATATTGGCCATAGCTGCCAATTGGCGAATGATTGGAAGCGATAAGGAACCGTCTAAGTGACAGTGAAGTTCTGTCTTTGCCAAACTATGAAAATCGATCGTGGACATGGTTTTCTCCTTAAAATTGTATTTTTTCTATACTATCATTTTGGCAAAAAAAGTCAAGTAGCCTTCGCGTAGCAGATCTTTGAAAGGGAGGCCGATATTTGATATGCTAAGAGTAGCGAAATAAAGGAGAAGAAAGATGTCAGACTATCAATTACCAGAAGTATGGAAAGCACCGAGCCAAATGGGAGGAGCCTGGGGTGGCTTGAACCAACCAACAGCAGGTGCCCGCTTTGAGCAGACCCTTCCAAAAGGCGACCAACCTTTCCAACTCTATACCCTCCCAACACCTAATGGGATCAAGGCGACCATTATGCTTGAAGAACTCAAAGAGCTGGGAGTGGATGCAGGCTATGACGCTTATCGGATCAAGATTGGTGAGGGAGATCAGTTTGGTAGTGACTTTGTAGCCATCAATCCAAACTCGAAAATTCCAGCCATGTTGGATCAATCAGGCGATCAAGCTATTCGTGTCTTTGAATCAGCCAATATCCTCCTGTATCTAGCCGATAAATTTGGCAAATTAATCCCGACAGATCCTGCTAAACGAACAGAAGTGCTCAACTGGCTCTTCTGGCAGACAGGGGCTGCACCTTTCCTAGGGGGAGGCTTTGGTCATTTCTTCCACTATGCGCCGGAGAAAATCGAGTATGCCATCAACCGCTTTGCCATGGAAGCCAAACGTCAATTGGACCTACTGGACAAGGAACTGGCAACTAAACCTTATATCGCAGGGGATGACTATACCATTGCAGATATTGCCATCTGGTCTTGGTATGGTCGTCTAGCCCAAGACAAGATCTGGGACCGTGCAGGGATTTTCCTAAATGTGAAGGAATACAAGCATTTGCAGGCTTGGACAGAGAAAATTGCCAATCGCCCAGCTGTAAAACGTGGCTTGGAAGTAGAATATAAGGAAATTGATGTATAATGAAAAGGCGCCGTTGCGCCTTTTTTTAATGGTGCAAACATGGTATACTAAAGGATGGAATAAAAGTTTAGAAAGTAGCACATGGAATTTACAAAATTATCAAATCGCTTGGACTTGGTGGCTAGCTTCGTCCCAGCTGGAGCGCGTCTGTTGGACGTGGGGAGTGACCATGCCTATCTCCCAATCGCCCTTTTACAGGAAGGCAAGATTGAGGCTGCCATTGCAGGGGAAGTGGTAGAGGGCCCCTATCAATCTGCCCTCCAAAATGTTGCGGATAATGGCTTAGAAGACAAGATCGAAGTCCGCCTGGCCAATGGCTTGGCTGCCTTTGAACCAGCAGACGGCATTTCCTGTATCACTATTGCTGGCATGGGAGGACGCTTGATTGCAGATATCCTAGCGGCAGGTCTTGAGAAATTAGCCAATGTCTCTCGCTTGGTTCTACAGCCCAATAATCGGGAAGATGAACTGCGGGCTTGGTTAGTAGACCATGATTTTCGCATTGTTCAAGAAGCCATTCTAGAAGAAAATGAGAAGTTCTATGAGGTCCTTGTGGTGGAACAGGGTTCTCAAGAGTTGTCAGCCAAGGAACTACGCTTTGGTCCCTATTTGATGCTGGAACAAGCTCCAGCCTTTGTCCAAAAGTGGTCCAAGGAAGTGGAGAAATTAGCCTTTGCCTTGGAGCAGGTACCAGTTGAGAATCAATCTGCCAGAGCATCGTTAGAAGAGCGCATTGCTCACATCAAGGAGGTTCTACATGTTAGCAAGTGAAGTCATTAAACGCTATGAAGCCTACTGTCCTCAGGAGCTTTCCATGGAGGGAGATGTCCGTGGGCTACAGGTCTGTACGCTACAAAAAGACATCCATAAGGTCATGGTTGCCTTAGATATCCGCGAGCAGACGGTGGCAGAAGCTATCGCCCATGGAGTGGACTTGATCATCGTCAAGCACGCGCCTATTTTCCGTCCCATTAAGGATTTGGTAGCTGATCGGGCTCAAAATCAGATTTATATTGACCTGATCAAGCACGATATCGCAGTCTATGTCAGCCATACCAATATTGACATTGTTCCAGATGGTCTCAACGATTGGTTCTGCCAGCTCTTGGACATTGAAGATACAGAACCCCTCAGTATGACGGGAGAAGGGCTCGGAATTGGTCGCATCGGTCGGGTAGCTACTCAAACCTTTGGACAGTTGACTAGCAAGGTTAAAGAAACCTTTGGCTTAGATGCTTTGCGCATAGTCAGTTATGATCAGGCGGATTTGGATCGGGTTATCAAGCATGTCGCAATCTGTGGAGGAAGTGGCCAGTCCTTTTACAAGGATGCTCTCGCCAAGGGAGCAGAGGTCTATATCACAGGAGATATCTACTACCACACGGCTCAGGACATGCTGAGCGATGGCCTCTTGGCCTTAGATCCCAGGGCACCATATCGAGGTTCTCTTTGTGTCAAAACTAGTAGAAAAGCTCAATCAGTGGAAGGCTGAGGAAGCCTGGGAGATTGAAGTGATTGGCAGTCAAGCCAGCACCAATCCTTTTTACCATATCTAAGGGGTCATGATGAAAGTTGCCATTATTGGTGCAGGGATCGTGGGATCCACTGCAGCCTATTATTTATCCAAAGAAGCACAAGTGGATGTGACTGTCTATGACCATGGAGTCGGCCAAGCAACCAAGGCGGCGGCAGGCATTATTAGCCCTTGGTTTTCCAAACGGCGTAATAAGGCTTGGTATCGCCTGGCTCGTCTGGGGGCTGATTTCTACCAAGAATTGGTAGAAGACCTGGCCAAGGACGGAATTAAAACAGATTTTTACCAGCAGACCGGTGTCTATCTCCTCAAGAAAAATGAGGAAAAATTAGAGGAACTCTATCAGTTGGCGCTGAGCCGTCGGGAAGAATCTCCCTTGATTGGAGACTTGGCGATTTTAACCAAAGAAGAAGTAGCCCAGCAATTCCCAGGTCTGCAAGGTTTTGAGAAGCTGGTCTATGCATCAGGTGGAGCCCATGTAGAAGGAGCTCTTCTGACGGAAACCCTTCTTCAGGCAAGTGGGGCAAGAGTGGTCCAGGAAGAGGCTACCCTCTCAGTCTCAAGTGATGGCTATCAGATTGCTGGTGAAAACTATGACCAAGTCATCCTAGCAACAGGGGCCTGGCTGGGGCAAATCCTCGATCCACTTGGCTACCAAGTCGATGTCCGTCCCCAAAAAGGACAGTTGAGGGATTATCAGCTAGAGCTAGATACTGATGACTATCCTGTTGTCATGCCGGAAGGAGAGCTGGATATCATTCCATTTCAGCAGGGCAAGATCAGTATGGGAGCCACCCATGAAAATGAGATGGGCTTTGACCTGACGGTGGATCAAGCTCTGCTAAATCAGATGGAAATAGAAGCTCTGTTTTACTATCCAGAACTAGCTCAAGCGGAAGTCGTCGGGGAGCGCGTGGGAAGTCGTGCCTACACCAGTGATTTTTCACCATTTTGGGGAGCTGTTCCTGATCGAGCAGGCCTCTATGTCGCTAGTGGACTTGGTTCGTCTGGCCTCACAACAGGTCCCATCATTGGGTGGCACCTGGCCCAACTAGTGGTAGGAGGAAAGGTGCGCTTAGATTCAGCGGATTATCCAGTTGAACAATATGTGAAGAAGTAGGCTGGGACAAAAGTCCTAGCCTCTCAATTGTCTTTGGATTGTCGAGCAAGACGCAATAAAGAGTATGAAGTTAGCCTTATAAAGACCTTGAAGAATTCTTACGAGGGAATTGAGGAGATTGAGATTCTAAATCCTTCGTATAGCTCCATTCCGTCAGACGCATGGGGAGCTGAGGTAAAACTCACATTTTCTGATGGGAGTTCCAAGAAACATGTACTAGCCTATGATAAAGATGCGAATAAAATTAAGATAGGCGTCTATCATAATGAAGATGAAGAATATCAGAGCTTCATGGATTCTAGGAGAGGCACGACAAAATCAAGAGTAAGGGTAAGATATTCGGATGGTTCAGAAGAGAAGCAGTGATCAGTGAATTAAAGTATATCAGGGAGCTTTAGTCAAAGTGCCCTATTTGAAACACGATAATGAAGATCGTTAACGAGACTATAGAACCAACAACCTGTCATCACCTTGTAACACAAATGCAAGGTGACTTTTTTATATAAACATGATAAAATAAGGGTAATGACTACGTAGAAAGGCCTAACATTATGAAAGGTATTATTTTAGCAGGGGGCTCAGGAACTCGCTTGTATCCATTGACACGTGCGGCTTCTAAACAATTGATGCCCATTTATGACAAACCAATGATCTACTATCCGCTGTCAACCCTTATGTTGGCTGGGATCAAAGATATCCTGATTATCTCGACTCCTCAAGACCTACCTCGTTTTGAAGAGCTTCTTGGAGATGGTTCTGAGCTAGGAATTTCTCTCTCTTATGCAGAGCAACCAAGTCCTGATGGTTTGGCGCAAGCCTTCATCATCGGAGAAGACTTTATTGGTGACGACCACGTTGCCCTCATCCTTGGGGATAATATCTTCCACGGAAATGGCTTAACCAAGATGTTGCAACGGGCAGAAGCCAAGAAAAAGGTGCGACTGTCTTTGGTTACCAAGTCAAAGATCCAGAACGCTTTGGTGTGGTAGAGTTTGACGCGGATATGAACGCTATCTCTATCGAAGAAAAACCAGAACATCCGAAATCCAACTTTGCGGTGACAGGACTTTACTTCTATGACAATGATGTGGTAGAGATTGCCAAAAACATCAAACCAAGTCCTCGTGGCGAGCTTGAAATCACCGATGTTAACAAGGCTTATTTGGAGCGTGGAGATCTCTCTGTTGAGCTCATGGGCCGTGGCTTTGCTTGGTTGGATACGGGGACTCACGAAAGCCTCTTGCAAGCTTCTCAATATATCGAAACTGTTCAACGCTTGCAAAATGTCCAAGTAGCTAACCTTGAGGAAATTGCCTATCGCATGGGTTATATCACCAAAGAACAAGTCCATGAATTAGCGCAATCACTGAAGAAAAACGAATACGGACAATATTTGCTCCGTTTGATTGGAGAAGCATAATGACGGAACAATTTTTTGATAAAGAATTAGCAGCCCGCAAAATTGAAGCCATCCCAGGCTTGATGGAGTTTGATATTCCAGTTCATGGGGATAACCGTGGTTGGTTCAAGGAAAACTTCCAAAAGGAAAAAATGCTTCCTCTTGGATTTCCTGAAAGCTTCTTTGCGGAAGGCAAGTTACAAAACAACGTTTCTTTTTCACGCAAGCATGTCTTACGTGGTCTGCATGCAGAACCTTGGGACAAGTACATCTCTGTAGCAGATGAAGGCAAGGTTCTTGGAACTTGGGTAGACCTTCGCGAAGGCGATAGCTTTGGGAACACCTACCAAACTGTGATTGACGCCTCTAAAGGGATCTTCGTCCCTCGTGGCGTAGCCAATGGCTTCCAAGTCTTGTCTGACAAAGTGGCCTACAGCTATTTGGTCAATGACTACTGGGCATTGGAGCTCAAGCCAAAATATGCTTTTGTCAACTACGCAGACCCAAGCCTAGACATTCAATGGGAAAACTTGGAAGAAGCAGAAGTTTCAGAAGCAGACAAGAACCACCCATTGCTCAAAGATGTCAAACCCCTAAAAGCAGAAGATTTGTAAGAATGAACCTTGCAGAGCAGTATCAGCTGACTGCAAAAAACGAGCCTAGTAGGATTGTTCCTGTCCCTAGTGGAAAACAAGATTGCCGTAGGGGAATCTTGTAGGAAATCCGGAGACTTCGGCTTCCGATTGAGCCATGAAACCGAAGGGTTGCTGGCATCCCCCACTAGCTAAAGGAAAAATCAAAACTAAAAACTATTTGGAGAAAAAATGTCAGAATATAAACATATCATCGTAACCGGTGGAGCTGGTTTCATCGGTTCAAACTTCGTACACTATGTCTACAACAACCATCCAGACGTGCATGTGACTGTCCTTGACAAACTCACTTACGCTGGTAACCGTGCCAACATCGAAGAAATCCTTGGTGACCGTGTTGAATTGGTTGTGGGAGACATCGCTGATGCTGAATTAGTTGACAAATTGGCTGCCAAGGCTGATGCCATTGTTCACTATGCGACTGAAAAGCCACAATGATAACTCCCTCAAAGATCCATCTCCATTTATCTACACAAACTTTGTTGGAACTTATACACTCTTGGAAGCGGCTCGTAAATACGACATTCGTTTCCACCACGTGTCAACAGACGAAGTGTATGGAGACCTTCCATTGCGCGAAGATCTTCCTGGACATGGGGAAGGTCCTGGTGAAAAAAATTCACTGCTGAAACCAAAATACAACCCATCATCCCTTATTCATCAACCAAGGCTGCTTCAGACTTGATTGTGAAAAGCTTAGGGTACGTTCCTTTGGTGTCAAAGCAACGATTTCAAACTGTTCAAACAACTACAGGGCCATACCAACACATCGAAAAATTCATCCCACGTCAAATCACTAATATCTTGTCTGGCATCAAGCCAAAACTTTATGGTGAAGGGAAAAACGTCCGTGACTGGATTCACACCAACGACCACTCAACAGGTGTTTGGGCGATCCTTACCAAAAGGCCGTATCGGTGAAACATACTTGATCGGTGCTGACGGTGAAAAAGAACAACAAGGAAGTGCTTGAATTGATCCTTGAAAAAATGGGTCAACCAAAAGACGCCTACGACCGTGTAACAGACCGTGCTGGTCACGATTTGCGTTACGCCATCGATTCAACCAAATTGCGTGAAGAATTGGGTTGGGAACCACAATTCACAAACTTCGAAGCAGGTTTGGAAGATACTATCAAGTGGTACACAGACCACCAAGACTGGTGGAAGGCTGAAAAAAAGAAGCTGTAGAAGCCAACTACGCGAAAAACACAAAAAGTTTTGAAATAATGAAGAAGGTCCAAGTAGAAAATTGCTTGGACTTTTTTTCTTTTATTTTCTGAAAATCACAAAAATTAACCATGGATTTGTGGTATAATATGATTAGTTTTTAGGATAAATCAATAAGGGGGATGTTATGAATCAAAAAGATTGGGTTGAATACTTTGAAGCGGTCAATGGTCGCAAGCCAAGTATGCAAGAATTTCAAGAAGCGCGTGAAAAAGGGGAGTTTGTCGTAGAGCGAAAAGAAGCGCCGACTCCATCAACTGAGGAACCAGCTCCATCAACTGAAGCGCAGGCTCCTGCTCAGGAAGCACCTGTTGCACCTAGCGCACCTCTTTCACAAGAGCAGAAAGCTTTTGTCCAACCGCAGCCATCGGCGAAAACCTTACAACCTGTTCCAAGACCGAAAAAATTGACATTTTCTTTCAATAAACAAGCCCAAATTGGAGGCGCAGTTGGAGGACTTGTCGCAGTGATTGCTTTTGCTTGGTTCTTTTTCTTTTCAGGTGGACCAAGTGTAGATGGCGTTTGGTTGAGAAATACGGATTCAAGTCCTATCACTTATGAACTAAGTGGAAAGAAACAAAGAGTCAATGGTGATGAGACCATCAAAAAGGTTCTCAAGGGCAATGAAGCGAAAAAAGAATTTAATACAGCACTTTCTTTGTTAAATGCGACGAACTTGCATTCACTTGCGGATGTCGATAAGAAATTTAACCTGAAGACGACAGAAATAGTTGTTATTAAAGTCTGGCGGGAACACACGCTATAACTTTGCTCCAAAAAAGACGGAAGCAATATTATTTTTAAGAAATGATTTATTCGACTTGAAAACTTATAAATCATACGAAGGAAACTTTGAAGATAATTTGGTCTATCACAAGGTTGAAACACCAAAGGCCATGGTTGGAAAATGGAAGAATGTGACAGAAGGAGATAATACAACTGTTCAGATTTCAGATCATGGAATTATAAGTGATAAGTATTACGATAACAAGGCTTACGCATTCTATTCTCTAGCTGATCAAGAAAAGTATGATGGAGACACGACTTCTAAAGAAGAAATTGAACACACATTTGAAGTAATTCAAGAAGCGGTGAAATCAGAAGGCTATCAAGTGAAGAGCGCTAAGGAAGTCTATATACAAGCTAATTCAAATTATTGTTTCGTACCTGTCAACGGTGGAAAAAATATACTCGTCTTACGTGGTGGTAATGAATTTGCCGCAAAATTAGAAAAAGTGAAATAATGAAAGGACCGCAAGGTCCTTTTTGTTTCCAAATTTCTGACTGAAAAACTATTCATGTCTAGGCAAAAATATGGTAAAATGGATAAGATGTATCTGAGATGTCTATTTCTTCTCAGACGACTACAGGTAATGGAGTAGAAAATGCAAAATAGACCTATTATTATTGGTGTTACTGGTGGTTCTGGTGGTGGAAAGACCAGTGTGTCTCGTGCCATTTTGGCCAATTTCCCGAATGAAAAGATTGCCATGATTGAGCATGATTCCTATTACAAGGACCAAAGTCATTTGACCTTTGAGGAGCGGATCAAGACTAACTATGACCATCCTTTTGCCTTTGATACGGACTTGATGATTGCGCAGATCAATGAACTCTTGGAGGGTCGTCCGGTAGATATTCCAACTTATGACTATGCGGAGCATACGCGCAGCAGCAAGACCTATCGTCAGGAACCTCAGGATGTCTTCATCGTGGAAGGGATCTTAGTCCTTGAAGACAAGCGCCTTCGGGACTTGATGGACATCAAGATTTTCGTTGACACGGATGATGATGTACGGATCATTCGCCGGATCAAGCGCGATATGGAGGAGCGTGGCCGGAGTCTTGATAGCGTCATTGAGCAATACCTTGGTGTGGTAAAACCGATGTACCACCAGTTCATCGAGCCAACCAAGCGCTATGCGGATGTGATCATTCCTGAGGGCGTGACCAATACGGTTGCGATTGATTTGATCACAACCAAGATTGAGAAAATCCTCAACGAGGCGCGTGAAGGGAAATAGAAAGTTGGAGTGAGGGTAATCGATCTCCAATCCTTAGCTATTAGATGCAATAATTGAATATCGCAGTAGTTGATTGGACTCTTCATTCGCCTAAAAGCTCGAAAGAGTTCTCAATCAATGTTTCGGGGGTGGTATGAGAAATGTTTTTTAACATTCTGTACCACTCCCTCTTTTTTCCTAGGGAGAATGGAAATGAAAAGGGAGTTTCATTCGCGGACCAAGGCGTTCGCTTGTTTATTGACCATGTGTGCTGGTTTTTCAGATGCCTATACCTTTATCTGTCGGGGTGGAACCTTGGCGGCTGGTCAGACAGGAAATGTGGTCTTTCTATCGGTCGGTTTGATTGGCCAGCAGATCTCGGATGTAGGAAGTAAAGTTGGCAACCATGCTGGCCTTTATGTTGGGAATCTTTTTGATGACGGTTTTGCGTCGCTTGATTGACAACTCAGTTTGGCGCCTCAGTACCTTGGTACCCTTTATCCTCACAACCTTGGTGACGGGATTTTTGCCAGCATCGGTAAAAAATGTCTTCATCGTGCCTTTTTTTGGCCTGAGTTTGGGAATCGTAGCGACCTCTTTTGGAGAAGTGGATGGCTACGCCTATAATCATTCCTTCATGACGGGAAATCTCAAGAAAACCATGGTAGCTTATGGGAATTTTGTCAGAGAAAAGGATAAGAAATTCCTTTGGGAAGCTATCTTTATGACCTGCTTGATCGGGAGTTTCGTCTTTGGGGCCATTTTTTCGACCTACTTGATTCAGTTTTATGGATTAGAAACCATTTGGCTGGTGTCCATCATCTTGACTATCTTTTTAATCTATCGTGCCATTCAATATTTTGAAGTCTTTCACTTCAATCGGCGACATGACTAGATAAAGGTATCATAAAAAACTTTCCTTAGGTGAGTGCGGACGTCAGCGAACTTCTTCGAAGAAGTTCCATGACTAATTATTGAGCCTAAGGTCTCAATAATTCCGTGTGCCTGAAGCAGTTAAGCTTCAGGCACTTTTTCTCACATCGGAAAGTTTAGTAATTCTTGATCAATTTAAATTAATGAGATCTCATTTTTATCTCTTTACAGAATCGCTTAACTTATTTTACTAAAAATTAGTTTATCTATATTCCAGAGGCTGGGACAAAAGTCCTAGCCTCTCAATTGTTTTTGGATTGTCGAGCAAGACGCAGTGGTTGAGTGGGCTCTACTACGCTGATTTCATCAGCTTTTACAGTCCTACTCAACTGTGCGGAGGTGGGACGACGAAATCGAATTCTAACGAATTACAGATTTCTGTCCCACTCTCTTTTCTTTCGTTGTTTGAAGCTTAATTTTTGAGCAAAGATTTGGTATAATGAAAGGTATGAAACATTCGGAAAAAGAATCACAATACCAGCTCTTGCTGGCTCAGTTAGACGCTCTCTTAATGGATGAAACCAATGCCTTGGCTAATCTGTCCAATGCCAGTGCGCTGTTAAATCAAGCCCTGCCTCGTTCGGTCTTTGCGGGTTTTTATTTGTATGACCAAACGGAATTGATCCTGGGACCTTTTCAGGGAGGTGTTTCTTGTGTCCATATCGCTCTTGGAAAGGGTGTCTGTGGAGAAGCAGCTCAAAAGCAGGAAACCATGATTGTCGATGATGTGCGCCAGCATGCCAACTATATTTCCTGTGATAGTCGGGCTATGAGTGAGATTGTGGTGCCTATGATCAAGGACGGTCAGCTCCTTGGGGTTTTAGACCTGGATTCGGAGTGTGTCTCTGACTACGATCAGCTGGATCAGGAGTATTTAGAAAAGTTTGTCGCTCTCTTGATCGATAAGACAAACTGGGACTTTAAGATGTTTGGAGTTAAGAACTAATGTATCAAGCTTATATCGGAAATACCGGAGCCAGACCTTTGGCCAATTGGTCGGCCAGCAAGTAGTGGCACGGACATTGAGACAGGCCGTTGAGCAGGATAAGATCAGCCATGCCTATCTCTTTTCAGGTCCTCGTGGTACTGGGAAAACCAGTGTGGCTAAGATCTTTGCTAAGGCCATGAACTGTCCTAATCAAGTCAATGGGGAGCCTTGTAATGACTGCTATATCTGTGAATCCATTACCAATGGGAGTCTAGAAGATGTCATCGAGATTGATGCGGCCTCCAACAATGGGGTCGATGAAATTCGGGATATTCGCGACAAATCCACCTATGCTCCGAGTCTAGCCAAGCACAAGGTCTACATTATCGATGAGGTCCATATGCTCTCAACAGGGGCCTTTAACGCCTTGTTGAAGACACTGGAAGAGCCCACGGAAAACGTGGTTTTTATCCTTGCAACAACGGAGTTACACAAGATTCCAGCCACCATTCTGTCTCGGGTGCAACGCTTTGAATTCAAATCCATCAAACTGCCGGATATCGTTCACCATTTGGAAAGCATCCTAGCTACAGAAGGCATTGCCTATGAAGCAGATGCTGTTCAGATCATCGCCCGGCGCGCTGAAGGTGGGATGCGGGATGCCTTGTCCATTTTGGACCAAGCCCTGAGTCTGACTGCGGGTAGTGAGTTGACGACAGCGATCGCCGAAGAGATTACCGGCTCCATCAGCCTAGCTGCGCTCGATCAGTACGTGGCTGCCATTCTGGCTCATGATGCGACAGCGGCGCTGGATCAGCTGGCGATTATCTTTGATAATGGGAAGAATATGGCCCGCTTTGTCACGGACTTACTTCAATACCTGAGAGATCTCTTGATTGTCCAGACGGGTGGAGAAAATACCCACAATAGTGACTTATTTGCGGCGAATCTTGAAGCCGATCAAGCCCGTCTTTTTGCCCTGATTGACCAGGCGACAACCAGTCTAGCGGATATCAAAAATAGTCTGCAACCGCGCATTTACACTGAAATGATGACCATTAAATTGGCTGAAAGCACGGGCCAAGTTTCTAACTCAGCAGCTGTGGAGGTTCCTTCCAATGTGCTAGCTCAGCTGGAAGACTTGAAGAAGGAAGTCGCTCAACTCAAGCAACAGTTAGCGCAATCAGGTAGCAGTCTTCCTGCTTCAAAACCAGCAGTAGCTCGCCCAACCAAGTCTAGCAAGGGCTACCGTGCGGATCGAAATAAGGTCAATGCCATTTTACAAGAGGCGGTTGAAAACCCAGAGTTGGCACGGACCAACTTGATCCGTCTTCAGAACGCTTGGGGGGAAATTATCGAGAGCTTGGCAGGTGCGGATAAGGCCCTCTTAATCGGATCTCAGCCGGTCGCTGCCAATGAAAATCACGCTATTTTAGCCTTTGAGTCTGCCTTTAATGCTGAACAGACCATGAAGCGGGACAACCTCAATACCATGTTTGGAAATATCCTCAGCAATGCTGCTGGCTTCTCACCAGAGATTTTAGCGGTTTCGATGGAAGAATGGACCCAAATCCGGGCAGAGTTTTCGGCTAAGGCGCGTGGGCAAAAAGCGGAAGTGGTAGAAGAAGAGGAAAGTGTCATCCCTGAGGAATTTCACTTTTTATCCGATAAAATCACCCTGCAAGACGATTAATACATGAATTTTTTACTGAATCATGGTAAAATAATTTTATGAATAGAAAACAATTTGCAGTGATAGCAGTCTTTACTGCTATGGAGACTTATTTTTTCAATGAAGCGACCATGGCGGGTCAAATGCTCTTTGCATGTTTTTGGGCCCTCTTGATCTTGCGCAATCTCCAGACGGCCTATATGGTTGAGAAGATTGCTAGTGCCATTGAAAAAGAAATCAGAAAGAAAAGAAAATAAAACCTTTGAAAAGAAATCCTTTTTCAAAGGTTTTTTTCTTATTTTAAAAGGCTTCTTGGCATTGCTTGCGGTAATCTCCTGGGGAGAGGCCGACCTTCTGTTTAAAAGCCTTTGTAAAGTAGGAGTAGTTGTCATAGCCCACCTGGAGGGCAACTTGGTAAATGGGGGTATCGCTTTGCGATAGCATCTCTTTTGCGGCGGCCATCCGTTTATCGGTGATGTATTTTACCAGGGTTTCGCCGGTATCGCGCTTAAACATCCGCGCTAGATGATCTGGACTAAGAAAAACCATCTCTGCCAGCTTGGTGCGACTGATATCTTCCTTGTAATGGTGGTCAATGTAGTCGGTGATCCGCTGGATGAGATTGGACTGGTGCTCAAGATCGATCACATAATGGCGAGCAGAGCTCCAGTAATCCCCAATATAGGCTTCAAAAGCTTCGATGGCATGAAACCGCCGTTCGAATAGAAATTGATGGTGTTTGTTTTGAAATAACTTGTGGGCGAGAATGCCGTTCTTGTCCAGATAAATCCCAATTTGCTGGGTCCAGTCTAGCTGGAGTTCACTCAGAGCTGAAAGTGGAATGCGATCTTGATTCTCTAAGCTATGGATGATTTGGAGAAGCTGTTCTGTCTCTAGTTGATTTGTAAAAGTGAGCGATGTCCGATGAGTAGGCTTTTGAGGTAGTGGAGCCAAAGAAGCATATGAGTGGATACTGTTCCAATGGAAGACTTGTTCTTCACTGTATTGGCAGAGGTGAAGAGCCTTCATCAAGAGCGTCTCAAGGGAAATGGAGTCTGAATAGAGAAGGATAGAGGATCGGTCTAAGTCTTGCTGGATCTTCTGCTGGATAGCCTTTAGGAAGTCTGCACACTCTGTAGTCTGATTCTTTTTGAAAAGGCAGAGGTAGCGATCGGTCTGGCTTTCGATTTTACTGAGGGCGCAGTAGTGGACAGGGAAATCCAGGGAGAGATCCTTGATACAATGGCGGAGCTGCAAGCGCCAAGAAGGGACGCTGGGGTGAAAGTCTTCTTCAACTAAGTGGAGAGTGATGAGGACTAAGAGGTAGTCTTCATGTGGTTTGGGGCTATAGCCCCGATTTGTTACTTCTTGAAGGAACTGTTCTGCTTGAGATGGACGCGGTTTTCTCAAGTAGTCATGCCAAAATTCAGCTTCTTTTTGCCCTTGCTGTGCTAATTGGGCCGCACTCTTGTGGCGCTTGATCTTATTGAGGGCTTTTTGAATGATAAATTCTAAGCGGTCGGGGTCAATCGGTTTGAGGTAGTATTCAAAACTTTGGAGTTCAATGGCTTTTTGGGCATAATTGAAATCAGCATAATTGGTGAGGAAGATCGTTTGAATGTCATATTTTTCTGACCGGACCCAGGCTAGGAGATCTAGCCCACTGCCTTGTGGCATCTCGATATCACTGATCATGAGGGCAATCGGGTGACTTTGAATGATGGCTTGGGCTTGGCTCAGGCTGGAGGCAGTATATACCTGCTCAATGCCCAAGGCTTCCCAATGGATGGTTTCCTGTAGGGCTTTAATGATAAAACGATCATCGTCAACGAGTAGGATATTCATGTGTGTCTCCTTTGTAGAGTTCATAAGGAAGGCTCAGTTGGATGCGGGCACCTCCTTGGGATCCATTTGAAAATTGAAGCGTGTAGTGATCTGGATAGAGGAGATCTAGTCGCTCCCGTGCATTGGTTAAACCAATGTGGTGGCCATCTTCTGTGACTAAGGATTTTTTCTCTGCTAGATCTTGTAAGATAGCTGAGCTAAAACCAGGACCGTTATCCTGAAGGGAAATGGAAAGCTGTTGGTTTGCTTCTTCATGAATGGATAGCTGAATGTGGAAGGAATCTTGGAAAGAAAAGCCGTGTTTGATGGCATTTTCCACAAAGGTTTGTAAAAGCAGAGGGGGAATAGCTACATCTTTCAAACCAGGATCCCAGTCCAGGTCAAAGTGGATGCTGTCGCCATAGCGGATTTTCTGAATCTCAAGGTAATTTCGGATATGTTGGATTTCATCTGCTAAGCGATTAAAATCTTGATTGGCTTGAAAGAGGTGACGCAAGTAGTTGGAAGTCACCTTGGTCAACTCCTCGATTTCCTTATAGTCCTTGGTTTGGAGCATGCTGTGAATCATGGAAAGCATGTTGAGGTAAAAATGGGGTCGGACTTGATTTTTGAGATAGTTGAGTTCGACTTTTTTGAGATTGAGTTGCGCGTGGTAGGCTCGAATTTGGAGGTCTTTCATATGGATCAGAACCTGATTGAGCTTGTGATTGGCCTGATCGATCTCTAAGATCCCTTGGTCTTCGATCACATCTAGCTTGGTAGAAGCAGCATCTAGCTGAGAAAGACGCTGGGTGAGTCGTTTCATCGGTTGGATCATCCGTTGACGAATATAAAGGATCAGAATGGTAGAGAGAACGGCGATGATCAAAGGGACCAAGGAGAGAAGGGTTTCCAGTACGATATTTGTACGGAAAACGTCTCCGTAATCGACCGTCACATACAGATCAAAAGGCAGGTGGGTTTGATTGCTACCGGCTTGAATGACGGAATCTGTAGCATGGATCTGGTTGGGGCGATCGATGGATAAGCGCCCTTTTTTCCCGATATTGAGCTTTTGCAAGGGTTTTAAAATATCCTGGGTAGAAATGATGGCATAGATAGCCTTGCCCTTGTAATGGAGGGATTTAAGAGATAATCATGCTGGTTCAGGCTGATTCGTTGCCATTTTTGATTGGTCTTGTCTGTTTCTTTGTCATAGGTTTTAAGATGATCTTTCAATTGTACATAGTCCAGGTAGGGCAGTTGAAGACTGGAGGCATTGAAAAAATGGGGGATATCTCTTGTCTCTATGAAAAAGGTGATGGGGCTATCCATCTGGTACTGGAACTCCGTGAAATCAATCCGCAGTTTTTTTAGGTTTTCTTGGAAATCCGTGAAATCAAGCGGACTATTGAGCTCTGTCAAATAGTCATTGTGACTAATAGTACTGTACATAAAACGCTCAACGGAGTGAAGCTCTGTATTTAAGGAGTCCGCATAGATATGAATGGAGTCCTCTAAATGGAGCATATTTTGGTGTTTAATAAAATTTCGGCTAATCCCGCCAATCAGAAGGTTGATCAAGGTATTGACGACCAAGAGAAGAAAGAGTATGCGTGAAAAAAAATTGAATCGAGTGATCTCGTGTACTTCTGTGAATAGCTTTCATAATGAGCACCTCACATATATTATAGCACTATTTGAAAGCGGATTCATGAACAAAACCGATAGTAAAGTAAAAAAAATCGGGAAAGTGCATGTTTTTGTGTGGAGAAAACGGAAAAGTGAATGAAGATGCACGAAAAAGTTCTATAAAGATGGAAAGGATTCCTATAAAATAGAGGAGAAAGAAAAGGAGGGCCTTATGAAAAGCGAAGTAAATGCGAAGCAGAGCAAATTTAAGAAAAATATTCCTTTATATGTGCTGCTCCTACCATCGATTATTTTATTGATTTTATTTGCTTATATCCCTATGGCGGGTCTAGTCATCGCTTTTAAAGATTACTCTCCTGCTACTGGGATATTTGGAAGTCCTTGGGCTGGTCTCAAGTATTTTAACCAGTTCTTCTCATCCTTCCAATTTGCAACAACCATGAAGAATACCTTGAAAATTTCTATTTACAGTATTCTAGTTGGTTTTCCTTTGCCGATTGTTCTAGCTATCATTTGCAACCAGATTCGTGTAGGCAAGTTCAAAAAAATCTTTCAAGTAACGACTTATTTGCCTCATTTTATCTCGACTATGGTTATGTGTGGGATGGTTATTCTTTTTCTCTCTCCAAGTAGTGGATTGTTAGCCAATGTCCTCAAACTGGTCGGCTTAAAGATGCCTGCTCTCTTATCCAAACCGGGTAGCTTTGCGGGTGTCTATGTCTGGAGTGATGTCTGGCAACATATTGGTTGGGATAGTATCATCTATCTAGCCGCGCTATCGGCCATTGATCCGACCTTTTATGAAGCAGCGACCATGGATGGGGCGAGTCGATTGCAAAAAATCCGTCATATTGACTTACCCTTACTGTTACCAACGGCGATGATTCTCTTGATTCTCAGAGCAGGAAGCCTACTCAGTGTTGGTTTTGAAAAGGTCTTGCTCTTGCAAAATCCACTCAATCTGGCAGGAAGTGAAATCATTTCGACCTATGTTTACAAAGTGGGGATGATTAATTTCCAATATAGTTATTCGACAGCGATCGGTCTCTTTAATACCTTGGTTAACTTGATCATCTTACTGTCGGTCAACTGGTTTGCGAAACGCTATACCAAGACAGGATTATTCTAGAAAGGAGGAGAAATTGTGAAATTGTTTCAACATGCAAGAAAGACCAAGTCAGAAATCCTCTTTGATATTTTTATCTATGGTCTAGCGATTTGCTTGATTCTCTTGATTGTCTACCCTTTGTGGTTTGTCATTATTGCCTCCTTCAGTAATCCGTCTGATGTGGCAACTGGTAAGGTTTGGTTTATCCCGAGGGAATGGCGACTAGATGGCTATCAACGCTTGATTGAGCAACCTTTGTTTCTAAAGAGCTATCTCAACACTATCCTCTACACAGTTGTAGGGACCATCGTTGCCCTGGTCATTAATATCCCGGCTGGTTACGCCTTGTCGCGAAAGGACCTCTTTGCTAAGAAATGGGTCAGTGTCTTCTTTATCGTTCCCATGTTTGTCTCTGGGGGCTTGATTCCCATTTATTTGACAGTTAAACAATTGGGCTTGGTCGACACCTTCTGGGTAATGGTCGTACCGTTTGCAGTATCTCCTTACAATATCGTTGTAGCTCGAACTTTCTTTAACAATAGTATTCCAGAAGGGATGTGGGAAGCCGCCCAGATCGATGGTTGCGGAACCATTTATTACTTCAGAAAGATCGTGCTCCCCTTGTCCAAGGCTATTATTGCCGTTATTGGACTTTGGACAGCAGTAGGGGATCTGGAATTCTTGGTTCAATGCCCTGATTTATTTGACCAATGAAAATCTTCAACCCCTGCAACTGATCCTGCGCCGTCTCTTAATTAGTAATCAAATGTTGCAATCGCAAGCAACTGGGGAGGTAGCTTCTGACCTCCGTATTAAGGCTGATATGATGAAATATGCAGCCATCGTTATCTCAACAGCACCGATTATGATGCTGTATCCATTCGTCCAAAAATACTTTAATCAAGGTGTCATGATAGGGGCCTTGAAAAGAATAGGAGAAGATCATGAAAAAAACAGGAAATTTGCCTATCTGCTCCTTGGAGCAACGCTGTAGCTGAAAGCTTGACGGCTTGTGGAGCTTCCACAAATAAATCAAGCACTGACAAGAATGATGGAAATACCTTCAAGATCACGACTGTTCGTTGGTCGGATTGGGGGGAAGACTATCACAAAGGTTTTCTAGATGATTCAGCCAAGGAATCAGGTATCAAGATCAAATGGGATACCATGGTGGCTGCAGACTGGTCTGATAAGAAATCTGTTCTTGTTGCCAGTGGAGATTTACCAGACGCTTTCTTGGGATCCAATGCCTTCACGGATTCTGAAATCGCTCAGAACCAAAATATGTTCATTCCATTGGAAGACTTGATCAAGGACAATATGCCAAACTTGAACAAGGCCTTTGAAAAAGAACCGAAATTAAAAGCCATGGTGACCAATCCAGATGGTCATATTTACAGTCTGCCTAAGAAATTGCCAATGCGGCCAATCGTCGGCAACCAGCTCTTTATTAATAAGAAATGGCTGGACAACCTTGGCTTGAAGATGCCGGAAACCTATGATGAATTGGTGACTGTTTTACAAGCATTCAAGGACAAAGATGCCAATGGCAATGGGGATGTCAATGATGAAATTCCATTTGGCTCTGGTAACTTTGATCCGACCTTCTCTTATATCTTGCCATTCAACAACCGTCTGGGTGGAGATAATACCTATGAAATGTCCGTCAAAGATGGCAAACCGGTCTACCTCCGGACGGAAGAAAGTTATAAACAAGGGATAGCTGCTATGCATGAAGCCTACAAGAAAGGCTTGATCGACCCTGAACTCTTTACAGAAGATACCTCCATGTCTGTTGCCAAACGGATGGACAAGGGAGTGGCGCGTGTCGGTGTATCAAGTGGTTGGACAGCAGATGCAACCTTTGGCCAACATGCCAGCGAATATGCTCCTCTTCCAGCATTGAAAGGCCCAGATGGCAAACAATATGTCATTTCTGACCCAGATCATTTGAACTATGGACGCAATGAAATCCTGATCACGAATAAGTGCAAGGACCCTGCAAAATTGCTCAAATGGTTGGATAAATTCTACACGGATGATGCTAGCATCCAAAACTTCTATGGCTCCTTTGGTATTGCGACTGAAAAAGATGGTGCCAAGTACAAGGTCTTGGCTCCAAAAGATGGTAAATCTGCCGATGAATGGGCTTGGATCAATTCCCCTTCGTGACTTTGGACCAAAATATGTGTCAGATGATATCAATAGTCATGTCGACATCGACCAAACACAGGGTGATGGCCTCAAATTGAAGATGGACAAAGAATTGAAACAATACGCTTTGCCAGCATATCCAAATGTCATCTACTCTCAAGAAGAATTAAACAAATTATCCTCTATTTATGTAGATATCAACTCTTATGTTACCCAACAAGCTTCTAAATGGGTAGTAGAAGGGGGCATCGAAAAAGAATGGGATGATTACAAAGCAACCTTGAAGAAGATGGGCATTGATGACTTTATGAAGATTCAACAGGATGCCTATGATCGTTACCAAAAAGAAGTGAAGTAACAGTGGTCTAAATGGATTCAAGTAAGTAACTCAGGGGCGTTGAGCCCCTGAGTGCTTCCTTAGAGGAAGTAGCAGAAATTGGGATGAAGAGCAAGGAGAAGAAGATGCAAAAATTATTTTCATTGGATGGACGCTTGGTCAAGACCTTGACCCGGTTTACGGACATTATTATCTTGAACACCTTGTTTATCGTTTGCTGCCTTCCGATTCTCACGATCGGTGCATCGCTTACGGCTTTAGCAACCATGTGGCACCGCTTGTTGAAAGGGGAAGATTCGGATCTCGTCTTTCATTTTTTCCGTCTCTTTCGCGCTAATTTCAAGCAAGCGACGGTGATTTGGCTGACTTGCCTAGGACTATCAGCCCTTCTTTATTTGGATTACTGTCTTTTTTCAAATACGGCGCTCTTAAGTGAGTATGGGATTTGGATTTTGCTTCCCTTTATCGTTCTTCTATGTGGAGGGATGACCTTGATCTTCCCTTATATCGGCCTCTTTGAAGACCCTACAAGAAAGGTCTGTCTGAATAGTTTCCTCATTGCTCTTTTAAATCCAATTCAAACCATCTTTCTTATCTTCTTCAATCTGGCAGTGGTTTATATCAGCCTCAGTAGTCCTGAACGGTTACTGACAGCTATTTATCTCTTTACCTTTGGTGGTTTCGCCTTGTGGAGCTT
>BNJU01002820.1_pt1 | contig 189049 bp, 219 predicted proteins | sample 8539281 | NCBI WGS metagenome assembly BNJU01 (sample SAMD00202456, study PRJDB9452) | human saliva metagenome | isolation source: human saliva | place: Japan | reverse complement strand
GGCGGACAAGAGAACATCAAACATGTCGAGGCTGATATCACTTCACTTGTGATTACGGTATATGATAAAGAGATTGTACATGAAAAAAAGAACTAATGGATCTAGGTTCAATTAGTATCACGCGCGATGAAAAATGTATATACTTTTACTTTATGGCGCAAAAATCGTATTTTTTTGCAGAAGGGGATTATTAACTCCTTACGTACAGTGATGTAAACAAATATATTTCTCTACAGTGAATTTTAACTGTAGAGTTTTATTTATATTGATTTTATAAATATGTTTCGAGTATACTCGAAACATATAACGATTTTGACTTCTATTTCGACTATACTCGAAACTATAAGAAATAATTAATGTTATTTCGATTATAGTCGAAAATAACACAATGCAAACGACAAATGCCAGTTTTACATTGGTCTTGGACCATAAGGAATGTGCATAACTATGCTATAATACATATGTTTTGAGAGGCGAATATGGCAGAAAATTATACACCGATGATGCAGCAGTATCTAGCAGTCAAAAAAGAATATGAAGACGCAATCTTGTTCTATCGCATAGGCGATTTCTATGAGATGTTCTTTGATGATGCGAAGATTGCTTCGAAAGAATTAGACCTTGTACTAACAGGAAAGAATGCAGGTGTTGAGGAACGTGTACCGATGTGTGGTATTCCACATCATGCGGCAGCTGCGTATATCCCAAGACTTGTATCCCGTGGTTTTAAAGTTGCGATTTGTGAACAGACACAAGATCCAAAAGAAGCGGTTGGTCTAGTTACACGTGATGTCATTCGTGTGATTACACCAGGTACTGTTATGCAGGAAATCTCTGATGAAAAGGCCTCTGTATATTTAGCCGCGATTACCGATTATGGATATGGGTATTCTCTTGCGATTGTAGAAATGAGTACTGGTGAAAACTATGTACAGAATATCGAGCACAAAGATGTGTTGTTAATGCAGACGCTACTGCGTTCGAATGTACGTGAAGTTGTAGTACCTAGTGATTTTAAAGAAAAGACACTCAAGAGTTTTAGAGAACTGCAGATTGTCATTTCTTATTGTGATGAAACACGTATCAAAGAGGAGTATCTACCATTGACGGAAGGTATCCTCAAAGACTATGACATGCAAGCATATGGACGTATGCTAAACTATCTGGAAAATACCCAGAAGCACATGTTGGGTCACTTACAGGTAACACGCATCGAACGTGAAGACGAAGTATTATATATGGACTTTGCGACACGTCAGAATCTAGAACTTGTTCAATCCTTACATGAAAATGGTAAGGCAATTACACTATGGTCATTTTTAGATGCGTGTAAGTCTGCGATGGGTTCAAGACAATTACGGAAATGGATTGAAAAGCCACTTGTTTCAAGAGAAAGATTGAAGCACGTTTTAATAAGACCGAATGGTTAATTCAAAACTTCATGCAAAGACAACAATTGCGTGATAGTTTTAGTAATATTTATGACTTACAAAGACTGATTGCTAGATGTGCGATGAATACGGCAAATGCGGTAGATTGTCAACGTTTAACAAAGACCTTAGCAGAAGTGCCATCTATCATGCATGCATTAGATGAGACTGTCTTTGATGAAAAGCGTAAAGTTGATCCTCTACAGGAACTCTATCAGAAGTTGAAAGATGCGTTTGTGGATAATCCACCTGTACAGATTAGTGATGGTGGGATGTTTAGAGATGGTTATAATGCCGAACTTGATGAAGCACGTAAGATTCAACATAGCGGTAGAACTTTCATTGCGGAATTAGAAGCCAAGGAAAGAGAAAGAACGGGTATTAAGACACTCAAAATCGGCTACAACAAAGTCTTTGGTTATTATATTGAAATCTCCAAAGCAGCTGCACAAGCTGTTCAGGATGATTGGGGTTATATCCGCCGTCAAACATTAACGAATAATGAACGTTTTATCTCTCCAGAATTAAAGGAGAAAGAAGACGCAATCTTACATGCGGAAGAAAATGCGATTCGAATTGAGAAACAATTATTCCAAATGATATTAGATGAAATCCGTGCATACTTACCAAGATTACAGAAGTTAAGTAAGTTTTTGGCAGAGGTTGATGCACAGGTTGCCATGGCAGAAGTGTCCGCAAAGTATGGTTATGTACGTCCACAGTTTGATGAAGACCGTCTCTTTATTGAAAATGGGAAGCATCCAATCTTGGATGACATGATGAAGAATCCAAAGTACGTCGCAAACTCTACAGATATGCATAAAGATCAGGATATCTTACTGATTACTGGTCCAAACATGGGTGGTAAATCTACCTATATGCGTCAAACTGCATTAATTGTTATCATGGCACAGATGGGATGTTTCGTTCCGGCGAAGAGTTGTATCATGCCTATCTTCGATAAGATTTACACGTATTGGTGCTTCGGATGATATCCTCAGTGGACAATCTACATTCATGGTAGAGATGTCAGAAGCTAACCTTGCCTTGCAGGAAGCGACCTCCGCATCCTTAATCTTATTTGATGAGATTGGTCGAGGCACATCTACCTATGATGGTATGGCATTAGCACAGGCAATGATTGAATATATCGCAACTTGTATTCATGCTAAAACAATGTTTAGTACACACTATCATGAATTAACCGTGATTTCGGATAATCTTCCAAACGTGAAGAATATGCATGTAGTCGTCAAAGAAAATAATGATGAAGTCACATTCTTATATAAGATGGCAGATGGCCCTGCTGGACATTCTTATGGTATTAATGTCGCAAGACTTGCAGGATTACCAGATGCAGTATTAAATCGGGCAAAAGACTTACAGAAGGAATTAGAATCAACCAAGAGAGTTGTACAACAAAACTACCAGTTGGTAGAAATGCATAAGGAAGATCCACGTACAGAAGCTTTGATGGAGAAACTAAAACAAGTTGACCCAGATAATCTTTCCCCACGTGAGGCTTGGGTGATGTTAAGTGACCTTTGTGAGGAGGTAAAGAAGTAATGGAATTAGATAAGATTACAATACGAGGTGCCAAGGAGAATAACCTAAAGAATATTTCCTTGGAAATTCCTCGCAATAAAATGGTAGTAATGACAGGTCTTTCAGGAAGCGGAAAGACCTCACTTGCCTTTGATACAATTTACGCCGAAGGACAACGCCGCTATGTAGAATCCCTTTCCGCATACGCAAGACAGTTCTTAGGTGGCGTTGAAAAACCAAATGTTGAGTTAATTGAAGGACTATCTCCAGCAATTTCCATCGACCAGAAAACAACATCCAACAACCCACGTTCTACGGTTGGAACTGTGACAGAAATCTATGACTACTTGCGACTTCTATACGCAAGAACAGGCGTGCCATACTGTCCAAATCACAATATTCCAATCACAGGACAAACTATTACAGAGATGGTCAATCAAGTGATGGACTTACCAGATCGTAGTAAGTTAACTGTACTTGCGCCTACGGTTAGAAATAAAAAAGGTAGCTTTAAAGATGTATTTGCGAAGCTATTAAAAGATGGTTATATCCGTGTACGCATCGATGGTGAAGTTGTGATGTTGGAGGATGAACCAGAATTAGAAAAGAATAAACGTCATGATATTGATGTGGTAATTGACCGTATCGTAAAGACAGATGAATCCAGATCACGCGTATATGATTCTATTGAAACAGCACTAAATCTTGCGGATGGACATGCCATTGTCCTCAATGGGGAAGAAGAATTAGACTTCTCCACACACTTCTCTTGTCATATCTGTGGTTTTACAGTACCAAAACTAGAACCACGTTTGTTCTCATTTAATGCGCCAATCGGTGCATGTGATAACTGTCATGGTCTGGGTATTACAGAAGAAGTTGATGTGGATAATTTAATTCCAGATCGCTCTAAGTCTATCCGCCAAGGTGGTATTCGCTACTACAAGAATATTATCGGTACAGATAATATCGAATGGCAGACATTCTCAGTCTTACTAAAGCATTACAAGATTGATCTAGATACACCAATCAAAGATCTTACAAAGAAACAATTAGAAGTAATTCTCTATGGTAGTGATGAGCCAATTCGTTATACCATCACATCCTCTGGCGGTAATAGTTATAACCGTAATGACTTCATTGAAGGCATTAAGAATATGATTGAACGTCGTTACGTAGAAACAACCAGCTCTATGAGTAAAGAATGGTATCACTCCTTCATGGTAGAGTCAGTATGCCCAAAGTGTCATGGACAAAGACTCAATCCAGAAGCACTCAGTGTGCGTGTTGGAGATAAAAACATCTGCGAGTTTACACAACTATCCGTAGGTAAAGCACTAGATTGGATTAACAATCTAAAGCTAGATGTTGAAAAGACAAAGATTGCGGAGTTAGTACTTAAAGAAATTCGTAACCGTTTATCCTTCTTAAAGGATGTAGGTCTAGAATATCTATCGCTCGATCGTTTGGCAGGAACGCTCTCTGGTGGTGAAGCACAACGTATTCGTCTAGCAACCCAAATCGGTTCAAGATTATCGGGCGTTCTATATGTATTGGATGAGCCATCCATTGGTTTACACCAACGTGATAACAGTAAGTTAATCAAGACCCTTCAAAACATGAGAGACCTTGGTAACTCATTAATTATCGTGGAACACGACGAAGATACGATGTTACATTCAGACTGGATTGTGGACATTGGACCTGGTGCAGGTATCCATGGTGGTGAAGTCATCGCAAATGGCACACCAGAAGAAGTCAAGAATTCTCCAAACTCCATTACAGGACAATACTTATCTGGTAGAAAAGTCATTCCAATGCCAGAAACACGTCGCAAGGGTAGTGGTAAGGTCGTAGAACTGAAGGGTGTATCTGAACATAATCTCAAGAATATCAATGTAAAATTCCCACTAGGGAAGATGGTACTTGTGACTGGCGTATCTGGTTCTGGTAAGAGTACACTCGTCAACGATGTATTCATGAAAGCTGTTCAACAAAATCTTGGCAAACAAAGCGAACCCAGGTAAATATAAGTCTATCAAGGGACTTGAGAATATTGATAAGTTAGTACAGATCGACCAAGATCCGATTGGACGTACACCGCGTTCAAACCCAGCTACTTATACAGGAGTATTTGATGATATTCGTGATATCTTCGCTAAGACGCCGGAGGCGAGATTACGTGGTTATGAAAAAGGAAGATTCTCCTTCAACGTCAAAGGTGGACGTTGTGAAGCTTGTCAAGGTGATGGTGTAAAGGTAATCTCTATGAACTTCTTACCAGATGTTTATGTACCATGTGAAGTATGCCATGGGAAGAGATATAACGAAGAGACATTACAGTGTACTTATAAGGGTAAGAATATCTATGATGTATTGGAGATGACAGTGGAAGATTCTTTAGATTTCTTCGCAAATCATCCAAAGATTAAGAATAAATTACAGACACTCTCTGATGTAGGATTAAATTACATCAAACTTGGACAGTCCTCTACAACGCTCTCTGGTGGTGAAGCACAACGTGTTAAACTCGCTAGTGAATTACAGAAACGTCCAACTGGTAAGACTATCTATATCTTAGATGAACCTACAACCGGTCTACATACAGATGATGTAAATCGCTTAATCGCAGTACTTGAAAGAATTGTGGATAATGGTGATACAGTTATCATCATTGAACATAATCTAGATGTGATTAAGTGTGCTGACTGGATTATTGATTTAGGTCCTGAAGGTGGAGATGGTGGTGGAACAATCGTTGCCCAAGGAACACCAGAGGACATTGTCAAAGTCAAAGAAAGCTGGACAGGTCAGTATTTAAAGAAAACAATTGAGTGGACAAAAGAACACCAAAAGTAAAGGGATGCCTCGGCATCCCTTTTATGTGATTAGAATTCTGCGTATATCATCGCAACGATATCATATCCAGGACCATAAGCGCCGAATAGGATGAGTGCGAATATACAGCTATAGATAATTGACCAACGTATCCAAGTTGGTTTGTGCGATTGCGATACGGATTGAGCCATGGAATTCTTTATAGAGGTCCACAAGGAACATACTTATTGTCCCTACAATCACAATGATCCAGTCAATCATATCCAGACGTAAGAATGGTAATGTCTCCGTAAATGTGGAGAGATTGAAGTTTGTAAAGATACTGCTAAACATCGTCCATCCAACTGCTAAAGTTTGAGCTCTGAAGAATAGCTCGCCAATGATGACGATGATAAATAACTTTATAAATCGAAAGATACGTAAGCCAATCTGTTTCTCATCAATGTGATGTTTCTTAAAGAAAGTATCGATAGGTTTCTTTAATAGAATCTCTAGAATCATAAAACAGAAGTAATAAAGGCCATAGAAGATGTAGGACCAATATGGACCATGCCATAAACCATTGAGAAGCCATACCGCAAATAGTGCGATAAATGGTCCGATGAACTTACCAGCAGCTTTGCCGAAATGTTTTGTGAAAAACTTTGATAAACGATGAATTGGTTTGGCAAGTGAAATTGGATAGAAGACATAGTCACGTAGGAAAGTACCTAGTGTGATATGCCAACGACGCCAGAAGTCAGATGCGTTCTCGGCAAAGAATGGTTGTCTAAAGTTTTCTGGTAAGTTGATACCAAAGATTTCTGCACTACCTAAGCAGATGTCTACGATACCAGAGAAATCCATATACAACTGGATTGTACATAATACAGCACCTATTAGACTAAATAGTCCATCTTGTGTGTAAGACGTAAAGATTTTACTAACTGCCGGATCCAGTCTATCTGCGATAATTATCTTCTTCATTAAACCAAATAGAATTCGTTGACTACCGAACTTTAGATTTTGATATGTGATTGGATTACATGCATGAATACTGTCTTTGACTTCATTAAAACGTGTAATCGGGCCTTGAATCAAAGTTGGAAAGAAACTTGCATATACCGCAAAATCCACAATACTATGGTCTGCATGAATCTTTCCGCTTGATGTGTCCATCAAATAGGAAATCATCTGTAAGGTATAATAGCTAATTCCAATTGGTGCGATTAAGTGTACAGGTGTAAATGCTTGATGGAAGATAGCGAAGATATTTTCCCCAAAGAAGTTTGTATACTTTAATACAACCAAAACACCAAGATTAATTACAATTGCGATGATAAGCGATATCTTTTTTTATTTTTTTATTCGTTGTACGGTCAATGATTTTCGCAGATAGATACGTTATGAACATGGTGATTACTTGATAGGCCAAGAAGAACTTTGACCATATAAAGAAGAACGCATAGTTTGCAAGTATAAGTACAAACTTTCTAAACTTCTGTGGACAAATTTGATACAACAGGATTACTGCTGGTAAGAAGACGGCGAAATACATTGGTGCAGAATACATGAAGTTTTTCATTGTGCACCTCCAAATATGGATTTGTAGTCTTCATTCCATTTTGAATATGCTGGGTCATTACGATGGTCTGTCAGTTCATAATTTTCTTGGAGGTATTTACCAAGCACATTCATAAATTTTACAGAACCGCTATAATTCAGATGATCACCACCATCACGAGAATCCGTTAACCAATTGATATTCAATTCTTCTGGTTTAAGATTGTAGTCAATGTAGGTTACGTTATTTGATCACACCATTCCTGTAACGTATTATGCTTGCTGGTTGTCCAGTTAAGTGGATTTGGTGCACTTACCATTAATAGCTTTGTGCCATGTTGGTCTAATATTTCTTTAACTTGACGCATGTAATCTAACGTCCACGCATCAACAGGGTAGTAGGAGTTATCTGTAGTCATATAATCCAAGCTGCCTGTATATGGAGTAACCTGATTGGTAGCACTAAATCCTTTCCATTTATCCGCAGACTGTGGATATAATAAATACTCTTTATATAGTTCGTGATAGTTGAAGATAGGTAGATACTTCGCTAGAAGAATACGTCTTTTTCTGAGTGTCGTTAGAAAGAAGTTTGTCTCCATAACAACTAACTTTGGGGATTGATACTGATACATTTTCTTTGTTAGTGCCAGTGTATCAAGTGACCATTGAAAGTTCGTACATAGATTATAGGAACTAATGCCTTGATTGTGGAAAAGAGTTACTGGATCAAAGGAAGCCTTTCCTTCACTGTCACCCAAAAATATAACATCGATAGAGTTATCTTTCTCCATGGAGAGATACTTTAACTTTGTCATGACATGTTTATATTGATAACCATATTCCTGTCCCTTATAAAAAGGAATCTGAATAATAATAAATATAAAAAGATAATATAAGTGTAAATAAAATAAAAATGTTTGAAATGTTGACGGACGCTATGCACTGAATCATTCACCTCTTCTAAAGATAATTCATTATTCATTGTATGTTTTATTGATTGTTTTTTTCGAGCCATTTTATCAAAAAAATCAATAAAAAGATAAAAATACCCAAGTATTCTTAGAATACTTGGGCATACATGGATATAGCGAAACTAACGTAGTGAATTTTCAATATGGTTTCTAAACAAGGAAATACAAACCGTAAGGAATAAAGAAATTCCTAAAACAAACGTATCACGTGAAATATGACTGTAGTCGGCTGTATTCGGTGTGCGTTCTAGTGTATTTGGTGAAGTAGGTGTTGTTGGATTAGGAACTCTAGTATACACATGGGTTCGATCAACAGGATTCTCTACGCGACTATCATCGCGTGTACCTACAACAAGATTTACAAAGAGATGTTGTACAGAATCCATACGATATAAATCGTGGATGAATGGTGAAAGTGAGTAAGTAACCCGGTATTCACCAACCGCTAAGGAATCATCTGTAGCTGTTGTATATAAGACATCTTGGAAGGTATTGTTAAAATAGACAGGGTTTCCATCGTGGTCAATAACACGTAGGTTACCGTTTTCATCATACGAAATATTATAGGAAAGTCCACCAGGTTCTAAGACAAAAACACTTGAAACATTATTTGCGTCTTTCTCAATGACAATATCACCAACTTGCGTTGCGTTAGCACGAGAGAATATTTGGGTTACATCTTGCGATTTGAGTTGATTTAATAAGCGTTGTGTTACTTTATTTACATCTAAAGTAGGAACGGCTGCCGCTTCATCTGTATGGTTATATGTATAGGATGAGATCGTAGCTGGTGCTGGTTGAAGACCTTCATCTATTGGCTGTAGTGTTGTGCATCATCACTAACATACGCCGTATGTGCTAACTTGTAGTAATAGTACGTACGTGTGATATGTATTGCAGGACGTACAAGATTACCATCACCCTCTTTTCCTTCTGGGATGAGATAGTTGAAAACTTTCTTGTGGTCAAGGATATCGTTCCCCAATACCGCAGGTGCTGTGTAGAGACCATTTAGTTCAGTCTCATTTCCGCTACTATCCACAAAGGTAGTGATTTAACGGTCCACATCAGCGATACCTACATGTAATTGATAGATGTAATAGAAACCGTGTACAGTATCATATGTCAATGTCTTGTCGAGTGAATATTGTCCTAGGGGTTGACTTGGGTCAATGACTGCTTGATTATCACGACCAACTGCGCCTGCTAGAATTAGACCGTTAGCAAGGTCTGTATCAAAATGATTTTGGAAGGTAGTCAAATCATTATCTGTATCAAATTCGAAGACTGGTAGTAAGATACGATGATCTGTGACGCTAGCGAGCTCTGGATGTGCGTTGATATAGTTGGTTACTGCGTCTTCATCAGTTGTATATTTCAAAGTATAATCAGAGAATAAAGAACTATCATATTTGTGAGGGTCTAAACCTGTAAAATCTGAAACTTTCTGGAAGAGTGCAGTGTTAGGATTTTCCACAAAGGATTCATATGGTTTAATTTGGTTTGGGTTTGTAAGGGATGAACTATCTCCCTGTACAGTTGTATAGTCATCCACTTGCGGTGTATAGGTGAATGTTTGGTGGACATCTTCCAATAGTCGCTAAACGCATCTTCTGGTAAACCATTAGGAGTATCACTTGTGTATGCAGTAATTGTTTCTGCTTGTACAGATAATGGATGACTAAAAGATGTACCAACAAATACAGTACATAACAATCCATAGAATATTGATTTACGCAAAAGTTTACATGCATTCATCAGACAACTATAGCCACCTTTCCAACGCCCTATTATATAATCTCGAATTGATAATAACAAATTAATAATTTCTTTAGATTTAAAATAGATTACATTACACAAGATATGTTGTAAAACGCAACTATCATAATGCATGCCAATTTAAAAAGAATAAACAAGTTACAGAATATATCTAAATTCTACATATGAAAGAAATGTACTATGACCTGTTTAAGGGGTAAATTATGGTTACTTTTTAGAGGCTATTTGAGGGATTTTGGTGGTTATAGATGTATATTTTTGTATAAAACTAACATATCTACATGATTTATAAGTCATGTTATAATAAGTAGTATTGATGGAGGACGATATGTCAGAAAAAACTTATGAGAAAAAAGTAGAAATTCGTGATATTGTATCTTTCTTCCAGTTAGAACAACTAACAGGAGATGATTCTTCTTTAAATAGATGGACAGTTATTCAGGACTTAAATCGTCCTGGGTTTGAACTTGCCGGTGTGTTTAAGAGTACGGAACCTCGTCGTATCGTTATCATCGGTAATAAAGAATCTGAGTTTATTCGTACGATGAACGAGAATGATCAAAGAGCTAGATTCCAATTCTTAATGGATGGTCTAACTCCATGTATTATTATTACGAGTGGAAACGAGATTCCACCTATACTAAAAGAAGTCGCAATACATAACAACTTCCCTGTGTTGCGTACAAATCTAGAGACTTACCGTTTAACTGCGGATTTAATCACATTCTTGGATGAAAAGTTAGCACCTATCGATACAATGTCTGGTGTTTTAATGTCAGTATATGGTTTGGGTGTCATGATTCTTGGTGAGAGTGGCATGGGTAAATCTGAAACAGCTTTGGACTTGATTCGTGATGGTCAGGTACTTATTTCAGATGACCGTGTGGATGTACAGCATATTCAAAATAGTATTTTTGGCCACGCACCCGCAATCACAAAGGGTTTACTAGAAATCCGTGGTATCGGTGTTATTAACGTTGAAAAGATGTTCGGTGCTTCTGCAGTCGCTGATCGTGCGGAAGTAAAACTTGTTATTCGAATGGTACCATTTGAAAGAGATGCGGAATATAACCGTATCGGTGATGAAACACAACGCTATACAAAGATTCTCGGTGTTCTTGTGCCAACAATTGTGATTCCAGTTAGTGCAGGTCGTAATACCTTTATCTTAGTTGAATCAGCGGTTAGAAACTTTAGATTGCAAGAGGCAGGTTATAGTGGAGCTGCCGAAATCAATGAACGATTTTCTCGTTTTGTAGGAAAGGATGAATAAAATGACATTTCCCCGATGATATAACTTTATTGAAGATTGGGAATTTCCGCATTCCAACATATCTCATAGCAGCGATATTCGCGGCAATCGTAGTATTTATATTCTTGTTGAAAGAAAACAAGAAACATGGTTATAAACGTATCGTAGCGGTTGAATTATTCTTATTCTGTGCTGCGGGCGGCTTTATCTTTAGCCGTTTATTCTGGGTATTAGGTAATCTTTCTGAATATATGAAATATACGCCATACATCTTCTTGATTACTGACGGAGGCTATGATGCGACTGGTGGATTGATTGGTGTAGCGTTAGGCACATGGATTTATACACGTGAACACTATATGAGTTGGCGTCGTGCGCTAGATATGACAGCACCACTTGCGATGTTGATGATTACGATTACAAGAATAGGTCGAGCAATATCCGTACATACATTATGGTTTGTAATCGCACTAGGCTTTATTGGTTTCTTGATTATTTGGTTTGAAATTCACCGTTATCGTGACGGTAGAAGACGTGGTGAAACAGCAGCTACTACATTTATGTGGTTCGGCTTAATTTCATTCTTGGCTACCGTATTCAAGTGGGATGTACGTGGTACACATGATGTCATCATGGCGGGTCTTAGTGTAGTGGTTGCCTTACTTGGCTATATCTACCTACATACACATCCATTAGATAAGCCAGTTATCTTATTTGATTTAGATGGAACTCTGATGGATAGCCGTCGTATGGTATTGTTGTGCTTTGGATACTTCTTCAAAAAATACAGCAACATAAAAAACTTTACGATTGATAAACAAAGAAAGGTATTCATTCAGCCTTTGCGGACATCCTTCAAGGAATTCTTCCCTGAACAGGATGATGCCAAGCTAGCTGAAGAATACCGTACATACCAAGGATCATTCTCATGGTCCAATGACGTAACACTATTTCCACATACAGAAGAGGTTTTACATGACTTGTGGGAAGATGGTTATAAGTTAGGTATTGTGTCTTCACGTTTAACAGAATCTTGTGATTCATGGCTAAGACAGTTTAAGTTATCTTATTTCGATGTGGTGGTTGGCCGTGATCAGTACAATAAGGCAAAACCATCTCCTGCAGGTATCCTATATGCATGTAAGAGATTAAAAGAAGGTCATGATAACTGTATCTACATCGGTGATAGTAAGTCAGATATCTTAGCAGCCAAGGCAGCTGGATGTTATGCGATTGGTTTCTATCCAAAGCGTAATGATCCAACAGCAGACGAACGTGACAAGTTAAAACTTGGAGAATTAGAATCTGCACAACCAAATGCAATTATCGGAGATTTATCTGAACTAAAAGAGATTTTAAAAGAGACACACGGTTGGACTTACGAAAAGTTATAAAAACATACCAAGCTAGATGTTCTGGCTTGGTTTTTATATGCGTTGTTGGTTTTCCTCTAAAGATAGTTGATAGAAAATGATATAATTTGAATAAAGAATGACCATCTCAAAAATTTAAAAGATAAATGTAAACATATGTTGCGTATATGTAAAGTTCTTGTGATGGAAGTGAATTGATAAGGATAATAGAATGAAGTTGTAAAAGAGAGGGGGGGGGGAATCATAAATGAACGTTTCAGAGAAGATTAGAACCCTACGTAAGTCAAAGGGAATGTCTCAAGAAGAACTAGCAGGACAAGTTAATATATCTCGCCAAGCAGTTTCACGTTGGGAAAATGGTACGGCTTTACCAGATGCAGATAATATTGTTCAACTGAGTAAGTTGTTCGGTGTCACAACAGACTATCTTTTAATGGATTCTTATGAAAGCGATGAAGATTCACCAAAGATAAAAGAGAACAATAAAATACTTCATGCAAATTTAACTAGTCTAGCAATTATATTACAGGCTACATTTTTGAATATATGCATGCTGCCATGGGATGATCCAAATACAAAAGTGTATGCAACGGTTATAAAAGTATTCCTACTTCTAGCATGTTCAATATGGATGGCAAGTAATCATCGTTATGAAAAAGATCTAAAACAAAGAGCGAAGAATACAAAAATCGAACTACTGTATTGTTTAATACAATGGATTGTGGCTGTTGTGGGTTATAAATTACATATAGGTTTCTGGGCTGGAGTAATGCTTTGCGTGAATGCATGCGTATATATCATAATCGTGAATCCTAAGTATATGAATCGCAAATTAACAAGATAATTCTATTGGTGCTCAGAACACCCGAGAAGGAGTGATAGAAATGTTTCAGTATAAAGATCATTTTGAAATATATTGCAAAGAATATGGACTTTCACTATCACTTTCTTTTGCTATGCCGGCTGGATATGAAACGGCATTTGGTACGTTTGATTCGAACTCACTAACGGTCTTTATAAATAAAAATCTATTAAACGATAGAGAAGAGTTTGAACAAGCATTCTATCTATTTCATGAATTGCGACATGCATTACAATATACCAATCCCCAATCATTTAACAATATTATTAATGAAAGCTTATCGTATATCATTATGTACGATGGCACGTGCTATAAAAAAAGTTGGAGACAAATATTATAAATATAAAATCAATGGCGATGAGGAGTTCCTAAAGAATTTGTATATTAGCCAGCCATATGAGATGGATGCGAACAAATATGCATATAAGAAAGTGTGCAAGTAATAGGATTCTCAAAAGAACTAGAACAGCTTTATCATAGATGGATGCCAAAGAGTAGGGTTCCAAATGAAATATATAGATTAATATATAAAAGAAATTGACGAGGGTATAAAAGAATAATACTACCAAGTCGGATGAATAATCTGGCTTTGTTTTTTTATATGCATTGTTAGATTTTCCTATAAGGATAATTTTTTTAGAAAAATGATATAATTTGAATAAAGAATGGCCATCTCAAAAAATTTAAAAAGATAAATGTAAACATATGTTGCGTATATGTAAAGTTCTTGTGATGGAAGTGAATTGATAAGGATAATAGAATGAAGTTGTAAAAGAGAGGGGAAAATCACAAATGAACGTCTCAGAGAAGATTAGAACCCTACGTAAGTCAAAGGGGATGTCTCAAGAAGAACTAGCAGGACAAGTTAATATATCTCGCCAAGCAGTTTCACGTTGGGAAAATGGTACGGCTTTACCAGACGCAGATAATATTGTTCAACTAAGTAAGTTGTTCGGTGTCACAACAGACTATCTTTTAATGGATTCATATGAAAGTGACGAAGATTCACCAAAGATAAAAGAGAACAATAAAATACTACATGCAAATTTAACTCGACTTGCAATCATTTTTCAGGCTGCCTTTTTAAATGCATGTATCTATCCATGGGGAGATTCTAATACAATCGTGTTAGAGATGATTATGAAATTATTCCCATTGCTTGCATGTTCGATATGGATGGCAAGTAATCATCGATATGAAAAAGATCTAAAACAAAGAGCGAAGAACACAAAGATTGAATCATTGTATTGTTTAATCCAAACTGTTGTGTTTGTTTTGGGTTATAATTTACATATAGGTTTATGGTCTACATTATTGATAATCATAAATACATCTGTATATATCTTTCTTGTCAATCCTAAGTATATGAATCGTAAATTAACAAGATAATTCTATTGGTGATAAGAACACACAAAAAGAGTAGAAAGAGATCTAGGAGGAACTATGAGCGAACTTGAGAAATATCGGATGTTGAGTGCAGGAAAAGCGTTTGGTGACCGTGCAAAAATTGCGATGGCTTTACTAGATAGCAAAACAGCCTATGAAGAATTAAAGGAAGAGGCAGCTCAAAGCATGGTGGCTGGAAGTTATAGTTGTGCTGGTGGGGACCCAAGTGTAATACTGGAACAAATTGCAATCGAAATGATATGTAGAGATACGCGTAATACTTGGTATTTGCCTGATACTGTAAAATTTTGGGATAGACGTTTTGGGAGCCTATTAGAAGCGAAGTTTTTCTGTTATGACGATGATGCAGAAACTTGGAGTAAAATTTTATATAAATATTTTGTCAAATTACAATGGATGCCAAAACGAGAAGACTACCGTTCCACAAGAAGTTACAACAATGTTTGGTGATTCTTCGCTGAAATTCTAGCAGTAGTAAAACAGAATAATCATCCTGAATTTGATAAGTATTATGAAATTGCAGTTCAAAATGGAATGGATCCAAGTGTCTTGGAGAAAAAGTTAAAAGAACTAACCGAAGTAAAGCAGTCTTTTATTGAGATTGAAACAAACTAATTAACAGTAAAAAATGGGTTCTATATCACATATGTGGTTAGAACCCATTGTATATTTGGTTATAGTAATTTCTTGCGAATATTTTCGTAGATGATCTCTTCGGCAGTTTGTAGTAATTTCTGCGTAGAAGAATCAATACCCGCAAAGCGAATAGAGTCAAAATCTTGCGTCAGCTGATTGAGTTGTCTGGTGATTGGGTTTGCTTTTGAAGTCAGAGAGTAGTAAGTTTCAGAATCTTCTGATGTAACTTTTGTGACATATTCATTGAATACAAGTTTCTCCAATAAAGGTAACAATAAGAATTGGTTGATATCTGTAAATAGAGCCATATCTTTTGTGATACTGGAACGTTGGAAACAAGAAAGATAATGAATGACCATGAGTTCGTTTGTACTTAAACCTGTTTCCGTTGAGATACGTTGTAGTAAACGTTCTAGTAGCTTTATAGTGTAGTAGTTATGTAGTATCGCATCTTGTTTATGATCACTTAGTTTTGCGACTGGAACAATTTCTTCTCCAAGTTTCTTTGTGGAGAAAGAGATGGCAGAGTCATCTGTCGCAAAGCCTACTAAGAAGCCAAGAATTTCTGGGCGCTTGCGAGCGTATTCCTTTTCATCGTAAATGGATTTGTAGAAGTTGTCATAATATTTGATGACAGATAACTTCATATCAACGATGTTACGAATATAAAAACGGCTTTGGGACACAAGTGAACCTTCTGTTTTTACATAATAATAAATTGGTAACTGTAATGGTGCGACCTTTTTAACGTGGAGAAGATATTCGAGGTTGAAGATAAAATCCTCAGACCAGGAAAGGCTAGTGTCCATTTTGAGATGATAGGTATCAATGATGGATTTTTTGTATAGTTTATTCCAAAGAACGCCATAGTAGTAATCTGCTGGATTTTGAATCATGTAGTCTGCAAATTCATCTCTTGTTAGGACTTTGTCAGAGTCGATTCTTCCTTTGTGGGATGTGTTTTCTCCTACGACGCGATAGAAGTCTGCGATGACTAGATCTGCTTTTGACTCTTCCATTGTACGTACAAGTGATTTCGTGGCGTCAGTTGTAATCCAATCATCCGCATCAAGGAATTGTATATATTTTCCTCGTGCATTTTGTATTGCGAGATTGCGAGTGTTTGAAACACCTGAATTTTCTTTGTGGATAACTTTGATACGTTCGTCTGTTTTGGCATATTCATCGAGAATCTTGCCGGACGTATCTTTACTTCCGTCATCCACGACAATTAATTCGAAATCACGGAATTCTTGATTCAGGATACTATCAATGCAGCGATGTAATACAGTTTTATCTCCATTGAGTGGTTTTGCGGCATTATATACAGGGACAATAATACTAACTATTGGTGTGTTCATATAACTCTCCTCTTAACGTTACTATTATAAATAGTATAATAAGAATGGTATAAAATGAGAAGAACAGTGATGACCTTCACAAAATTGTGATGGTGAAACTCGGATGATAAAATAGAAACGAGGTAATTGGATATGGAAGTTAGTAAGAGAATCATACTTGTAAGTGGAATGAGTGGTGCTGGTAAGAGTACAGCAACCCGCATTTTAGAGGATATGGGGTATCACATTATTGATAACTATCCTGTTGTGCTCGTAGATCAGTTCGTAGATATGATTGAAGTTTCAACCGACCCAAGATATAGCTATATTGCGTTAAGTACATCGGCAGAAGACTTTCCAATTTTCTCTCGTAAGTTGAATGGTATTAATGCGTCCGTTAGCGTACTCTTTATCGATGCCAGTGATAGCGTACTATTAAATCGATACAAGAGTACAAGACGTATTCACCCATTATTATTAAGTAATACCGCAAATACCCTTGAAGAAGCTATCACAGAAGAAAGACATAGATTTAAGCAGAATCTTGATAATAATGTGATTACAATTGATACATCCTTCTCTTCCGAAAAGGAGTTTAAGAAAAAGCTAGAATCATATTTTGCCAAGAAGCAGATACCTTCATTCTCGATTTCTTTTATTTCCTTTGGTTATAAATATGGTGTACCACTCGACGCAGATTTGATGATTGATGTGCGTTTCTTACCAAATCCATTTTGGGATGAGAAGCTTCGTTATTTCTCAGGAAATGATAAAGAAGTATATGACTATGTCATGGATAAACCAGAGACACAGGAATTTATTCAGCGTTTATTAGCATTTACAGATTATGCATTTGAACAGTATACAAAGGAAGGTAAGAATCATTTTACTGTTGCGATTGGATGCACAGGTGGACAACACCGTTCTGTTACTATCGCAAATTTCTTATATGATGTATATAAGGAAAGATATAACTGTTATTTAGATCACCGTGATCAGAGGGAATGGCTAACGCATGAAGAAGCATAAAGTTGTCATTATCGGTGGTGGACATGGACAGTCATTAATCTGCCGTGGTGTTAAAACCATTTCAAATATTGATTTAAACGCAATTGTTACGGTCGCTGATGATGGCGGTAGTACGGGACGGTTACGCAAGAACTTTCATATTCCTGCGATGGGTGATATTCGAAATGTCATGATTAGTATGGCAGAAAGTGAAAATATGTTAAGTTCCTTAATGGATTATCGCTTTGATGACCCGGATGGAAAAGAAGATGATATTCTAGGACATAATCTTGGAAATCTTATCCTAACTGCACTGACACAACAGACTGGTTCTTTTATGACAGCCATTCAGGAAGTGAGTCACATCTTGAATGTAAAGGGTAATATTATTCCTGCAAGTACGGATGTAATCACTTTGTATGCACGCATGGAAGATGGTGTCATTGTACGTGGGGAAGCGAATATTCCAAATCATAATCACCACATTACACGTGTATTCTATCAAGATGAGGTACATGCATGTAAGGAAGCGGTAGAAGCGATACAAAATGCAGATTTAGTCATCTATGGAATTGGTTCTGTCTATACAAGTATTTTGCCGAATGTTATCATTCCAGAAATTCAAGAAGCGTTATGTAGTACAAAAGCGGAGCTGGTTTATTTCTGTAACGCAATGACACAACCTGGTGAAACAGATGGATATTCAGTAGAAGATCACGTAGATGCGTTGTTATATCACCATGCTCCAGTTGATAAAGTGATTGTAGCGTGTGATGAGATACCAGAGAAGATATTAGAACGTTATTCCGTAAATGGAAGTACAAAGGTCAATCTTGTAAAGCAAGACCATCCTTATCAGGTAGTAACAAAAGAATTACTCACCTTCCGTAATGGATTTATTCACCATGATCCAGAAAAAATTAAGGCAGTGATTCAAGAATTGCTGGAGGTGAAGTAATGTCATTTGCGGCAGAGGTAAAACAAGAAGTAGCCCAGAAAATTATGGAGGGGAATGATATACGTGCTGAACTATCCGCACTCATTCAAATGACATCATCACTTTCTTTATCTAATCGTGGTATGACTTTATTAGTGAGTCTAGAAAATGCGGCTGTTTCACGTACAATTTATCGTTTGGTGAAAGAAAGATATGGCGTAGAAATTAGCTTGTTTGTAAAGAGGAAGATGAACCTTCGTAAGAATCGTATTTATGGTATGCGTATTATGAGTGCAGCCCCAAAGATTCTGGAGGATTTAGGAATTTATAGTACACGTGGTTTATTAGATAAGCCACTTGCGAAAATCGTACAGACCAACAATAATGCACGTGCCTATTTGGCAGGAGCGTTTATGGCAGGTGGCTCTATCAACTCGCCAGAAAAATCATCCTATCACTTGGAGATTACAGCTACCAGTGAAGAACATGCATTATTTATGGTATCCCTGTTAGAGCGATTTAACATTCATGCAAAGATTACAACACGTAGAAAGAAAGTTATTCTATATGTGAAGTCAGCTGAAAAGATTGCGGACTTCTTACGTTTAATCGAAGCAGACCAGGCAGTTTTAAAGTTTGAAAATATTCGTATCTCGAGAGACTTTAGCAACTCCCTTCAACGCATGAACAATATGGATTTAGCCAATGAAGTAAAAGCGGTTGCGGCTGCCAGTGGACAACTGGATGATATTCGAATCTTAGAAGAAAATCAGAAGATAGACACATTAGACCGCAAACTACAAGATATCATCGCACTCCGTAAGGCAAACCCAGAGGCTTCCTTAATGGAACTGTGTAGTATCTATGAACGTCAGACTGGAGAAATTGTATCGAAGTCAGCATGAAACATCGCTTTGTAAAGATTCACGAGCTAGCGATGAAAGAGGTAAAACAAGATGAATAGAACACAACTACAAACAGCGGTATCCACAATTGTATTCTTGGTTATCGTGATGTTAATATTTCGCTACCTATGGTGGCTCATCCTATTATTACTATTACCAATTGTAGGATTTGTGATTTATGGGTTGATACAAGCCAGAAGATTAAATAAGCAGATGGAAAACGCTACTGCAGAAGAATTGGATATTGATCGTACTTTCTATCAGTCATATTCAAACCCTAAGAAAAATCAAAGTGATATCATTGATGTCGAATATGAGGAACATACAGACGGAGAATAAGACTATGGAAAATGTAACCACTGAAATATTAGAAAATGATTTTACAACTTTACAAGTGATGGATTGGCCTATGGTTCAAGAATATTTACAGCGTTGTAAATATGAAGAATCAAATCACAATATTATTAATATGATTATGTGGTTACAGACATATCCGCTGTTTTACTATAAAAGAGAAGAGTACTTATTGTTGTTGGGTATACATAAAGGGTGTTTCTTCATGTATATGCCACTATGTGAAAAACAATATATCGCTGAAGCGATAAAAAAGGGTAAGGAAATCTTTGACCACTATGGACATGACTTTACACTAAGCTGTTTTACAAAAGAGATGGTAGATGAAGTTATTAAACTTTATCCAGAATATACAGCCATTCATGAAAGTTGGGCAGATGATTATGTCTATGATGGGGAACGTTTACGTACCTATGCAGGTAAAAAAATGCAGAAAAAACGCAATCATTTAAATGCGTTCTATAAAGACTATGAAGGTAGATGGTCATACGAAACATTGAACGAAACAAATGTCGATGATTGTATAGGGTATTTGAGAGATTGGAAATCTGAAGATCCAGATGATTTCTTACAAAGCGAGAGAATTGGTACATTCTGTATCTTAGACTTATATAATGAACTACCATGCAAGGGTGGTTTGATTCGAATCGATGGCAAGGTACGTGCTTTTGCGATTGGATCAATGTTATCAGACCGTATGTGTCAAGAGAATATTGAAAGGCAGATGGAGATGTTAGAGGTCTTTACCAATGCATCATGAAAGAGATGTTAAGTCATGAATTTCCTGGTATTGAACTAGTCAATCGTGAAGATGATACAGGCCGTGAAAATCTAAGAGCTGCTAAACTGTCCTATCACCCAGTCAATATTATTGAGAAGTATCGTATTAAGAAAGGTGTTGAATCATGATTACAAAAGCAACGAAAGAACAAGCTACCGAAGTAAAGAATCTTTGGAAAGTATGTTTTCCACAAGAGGATGAAGGCTATATTGATTACTATTTCAAGAATCTATTTGTGCCAGAGAATTGCTTTGTATATGTAGAAGAGGGACATGTTGTCTCAGCAATCATTCGAGCCCCACATGCGATGATGTTTAATGATAAAGTTCTACGTACTAGCATGATTCTTGGTGTAGGTACATTGCCTGCATACCGTAAACGCGGATATATGAAGCGCTTAATGGAAATTGTATTAGACGCATGCGAGCATACTGAACTGATTACTCTTATTCAGGCATATGACCAGAAACTATATGAACCATATGGCTTCCGTAATATCTACAATCGCTCTACCTATCGCTTGACACGTGATGATGTAAAGCGCAGCACAAACTTTGGCTGTTCCTATGAACCAACAGCGATTGATTTACTAAAGGTTTACTCTGCATTTATCCGTCGATTCAATGGTTACTATGCAAGAGATTTAGAATACTTTGTAAAGTATAAGAAGGAAATCAATGCACAGGGTGGAAAGATTGTAGCCTACTACAATGGCAAAGACCAAATTAGAGGATATGCAACGATGTTGCCAAAGGGAGATGTTCTAGAAATTGAAGAACTCATCTACCTTGATTCCACTGCTCTAATGAAACTATGTAACGCAGCGCTATTTGAAAAGGATGTTGTGGAATTACATGTATCAGAAGCAGAAGACCTAACGCTCGTATTCCCAGAGACAAAGGTTGAGACATATGGTTCTACAATGGCAAGACTCAATGACGCAAAACTATTCTCAAAACTTGTGGGTAGAGATATCTCTACGGTTGAACAAGCATTTGCGACAAGTATCAAACCACTTAATCTAAATGAATTTGCATAAGAAGGGTGTATATCCTTCTTTTCTGTGCTATATAATAAATAAAAACAGAAATGTATATCATTGAGGTGATTGTTATGAGAAGACACCATTACAACATCTTTTATCTTGCAATCTACAGCGTAGTCATCATACTCGTAGTACGTATCATTCCATATTTATTTCCAAGAATTCCAGGTAGATCAGAGTTCTTTGACGAGAGAATCATCAACTCTATCCAACAGGATGAAATCAAAGAACTCAAAGAAGAGGCGTTGAAAGAATATCATTTGCGATTTGATTATGATGATGTGTTAGGTTGTAAAACCGGTGAGCCACCATGGGATTGTGGAATTGAGAACTTGATGATTTCAGATGTATACTCACAAAAAAATATGCCTTTTTACCTAAGAAAAAAAGATTGGTAAGTATTATAAATACATCATTGATTCCTATCGAAACAAGCAAGGATATACGATAAATTTATACGTCGCAAAAGAAGAATTGCCACATCGATATACACAAATGCCTACGACAGATTATAGGGAAGTGAAATATACCATCGATGGCAAAACGATTATTACACAGTTAGCGTCAGATAGAGATAATCGTGTACTAAGTTTTTACATGTTCTGTGAGGATTGGTACGGATATAAACTCCAAGGGAATATATCTTATTATGAACAAGAATACAATGGTGACAATGTGACAAACAAGGTGAAAGAAATTCTGGAGAAGACACTAAATAACCAATGAAAATAAGTATAAAAAGGCATTAAATTCACATGGTGCTAATTTATATAAAAAGTTAGAAGAATTTTTTTAGTGAAATTCATCACGTTAGCGCTTACATTCAAATGCTCTTAATTGACCGAAAACATATAAAAACATATAATATAAATGCAACAAAAGGAGGTCTTTGAAAGACAATATGACAGATGTAAGAGTTGCTATTAACGGTTTTGGCCGTATTGGCCGTCTAGCTTTAGACAAATGTTTGTAGCTGAAGGTTACGAAGTTGTTGCAATCAACGACTTAACAACACCTCACATGCTAGCTTACTTATTAAAGCATGATACAACACACGGTAAGTGGGATCATGAAATCTCTGCAGATGATGAAAAGGGAACAATCACTGTAGATGGTAAGGAAATTACAATTTATAAGGAAGCTGATGCTAGCAACCTACCTTGGGGTCAATTAGACATCGATGTAGTTCTAGAATGCACAGGCTTCTACACAAGCAAAGCTAAGTCTGAAGCACACATCAAGGCTGGTGCTAAGAAGGTTGTTATCTCTGCTCCTGCAGGAAACGACTTACCAACAGTAGTTTACGGTGTAAACGAACATGTTGTAACAGCTGAAGACAAGATTATCTCTGCTGCTTCATGTACAACAAACTGCTTAGCTCCAATGGCTAAGGCATTAAATGATTTATATCCAATCCAATCTGGTATCATGACAACAGTTCATGCTTACACAGGTGATCAGATGATCTTGGATGGACCACAGCGTAAGGGTGACTTACGTCGTTCCCGTGCTGGTGCTTGCAATATCGTTCCTAACTCAACAGGTGCTGCTAAGGCTATCGGTCTTGTAATTCCTGAGTTAAATGGTAAGTTAATCGGTGCTGCTCAGCGTGTTCCTGTTCCTACAGGTTCAACAACACTCTTAGTCTCTGTAGTTAAGGGCAAGGATGTAACTGTTGCTTCTATCAACGCTGCAATGAAGGCTGCTGCTTCTGAAAGCTTCGGCTACAATGAAGAAGAAATCGTTTCTTCTGACATCGTTGATGAAACACATGGTTCTATCTTCGACGCTACACAGACAATGGTAGCTAAGATTGATGACGACACATACCAGGTACAGACAGTTTCTTGGTATGACAATGAGAACTCATATACTTCTCAGATGGTTCGTACAATCAAGTACTTCGCAAACGTTAAGTAATTAACCTAAGCAATCTAAAAATCACACTTCTTATGGGGTGTGATTTTTTTAGGTCATAACACAGACCTAACTGGTAAAGTGTTTTTTTCTTCCTAAAAAGTCAAATACTTAACTTGATTAAATGATAGAATATAAGAATATTTACATACTGTGAATCAGAATTGATTTACCAAAAATTGTGGAGGAACAGCAAATGAAAAAACGTATTGCTTTATTAGTTTATCCTGATTTTAGTTTACAAGAAGTAACAAACTTGATGTATTACTTTCGGTGGGCTTTTGATACTTTTACGGATGTTATATATACAGATCTATCTCCCGTTAGGAGTGAAGAAGGAATATTAGTGCAGCCCGTAAAAACGTGTGATAAGTTTTGTAAAGAGGATTATGATTGCTTGATTCTTCCTGGATGCAGTAATTTAACGCAACCTATACGGAATAAAAAAATAAAGGAGTTTTTAGAGTCATTCGCAAATGATCATACTTTTGTTATTGGCGCTATTTGTGCTGGTCCAGTATTCTTGGCGCAAGCAGGTTTATTGAAAAATAAAAAATATACTGCTTCGTTATATGCTGAAATGATGGAATTGTTTAGTTTTGTTGAAGAAGAGAATTTTGTACCACAATCAGTAGTAGAAGATGAAAATATAATCACTGCTGTAGGCAGTGCATTTAATGAGTTTGCAGTACATGTTGCTAGAAAACTTGGTTATGACTGTCCGGATAAAATATTAAGTGGCTATATGGATTCAGATGATGCTAATGATTATATTCATCATCTTACGGAAGAAGATTTATTGGAATTTAAAAAGGAATTCAAAGAATTTATTGATTAAGAGTATGATTGATTATTTCTATTTTTCAAAGTAAGGCCGTTAAATCGCACTTCGCATGAGGTGTGATTTTTTTACATCTTCTCTTTAGATGGTGAATATATGTATCTTACATTGTAAATTATGCATCTTAGCGAAAACGGCGAGACAGTATGAAATACATGCGGTAATATCACAGTAGAAAAGATACGAAAGGAGAATCGAAGATGAAAGTAAATGTAGAACTATCAAAAGAGTTTTCCCCGCCACACGTGACAATTTATGCGGATGTCATTACGGATGAAGTACAAAGAGTCATTGATGTACTCGATGAAAAAGATATACCACTGATAGTACAGCGCGAAAATAAGATGATAATCTTGAAATCGGAAGAGGTATATATGATACGTGTGGAGGGTGGAGATACTGTTATCTATACTGAAAATGAGAAGTATTATTCCCGAAAACGTTTGTATGAGATGTTTGAGCAGATCGGGACTGGCTTTATGCAAATATCGAAACAAACTGTTATTAATCTTTCTTGTATAAAAAGTATAGAGACAGGATTTGGTGGGACATTATTACTAAAGTTAAAGAATGGTTCTGCTGATTATGTATCAAGAAAATATTTACCTAATCTAAAAAAAGATATCTAGGAATTTAAGGAGGCTAAAAAAATGAAAACAAAGAAACAAACACTGCTATTTAACATATTCGTATCAATGGGTATTGCCGCAATGATGTTTATTATCGTTGGAGTTATTTTTGATTGTATCTTCCATGGAAATATGGAAATGACAAATTACGCATTTTCTAAGATGGCTATCGCAACCGTCGTAATTGGACTTGGCTTTGGGATACCTGCGGTAGTTTATGACAATGAGAAGTTATCACTTTTTACACAGACAATTATTCATATGGGTACTGGTTGTATTGTTATGACTGTTACTGCGTATCTTGTGGGTTGGATTCCTATGAATCATGGGCCACTACTAATGATTGCGATACTCGTAGAAGAGATTGCCGTTGCATTTGGAATTTGGTTTCTATTCTACCTACAACAAAAAAGACTTGTAAAACAGATGAATCAACGTATCTCAAAAATAAATCATGTATAACATAATGGTCTACTTTGTGGTAGACCATTATGTTTCTGATTAGGGTGATAAATTATCAATTACATATTATGATAGTAGGGTGCTTTAAAGGAGATTTTTATGAAGTGGTATGAGAATGCGGTGTTCTATCATATTTATCCATTAGGATTAACGGATGCACCGAAGAATAATGATTATCAAATTACAGAACATCGTTTGAATCAATTAGGCCCTTGGATCAAACATATCAAGGAAATTGGCTGTAATGCGTTATATATTGGACCATTATTTGAATCGGTTGGACATGGATATGAAACAACCGATTACTATAAGTTGGATTCTAGACTTGGTGATAATGATGATCTAAAGAAGTTTGTAAAAGAATGCCATCATCAAGGTATTCACGTAATCTTTGATGGTGTCTTTAATCATACGGGAAGAGATTTCTTCGCGTTTAAGGATATTCAACACAATCGTGAAAGCTCTCAATATAGAGATTGGTATTGTAATGTGAATTTCCAGGGGGGAATAATGAATATAATGATGGCTTCTCTTATGACAACTGGGGTGGCTATAACTTACTTGTAAAACTTAATCAACAGAATCCTGCGGTAAGACAATACCTATTGGATGTAGTGAAATATTGGGTAAGTGAGTTTGATGTGGATGGAATTCGACTAGATGCGGCAGATGTATTAGACTTTGGGTTTATGCATGAGTTACGTATGCTGGCGAATGAAATCAAGCATGAATTCTGGTTGATGGGGGAAGTGATTCATGGCGACTATAGTCGTTGGGTAAATCCTGATATGTTACATTCTGTGACAAACTATCAATTATATAAAGCGTTATATTCTGGACATAATGAACATAACTATTTTGAGATTGCACACACAGTGCGTTATCTATTAGATAAAGGTAATCTACCATATCATCTTTATAACTTTGTGGATAATCATGATGTGGAACGTATTTATACAAGACTTCATAACAAACAAGAGTTTGTACCAGTACATATTTTGATGTATACACTACCTGGTATTCCTTCTATTTATTATGGAAGTGAGTTTGGTATTGAAGGTAGAAAAGAGAAACATTCCGATGCGGTTTTACGTCCTGCAATTAACTTGGAAGATTATCCAAATGCAGTAAATGAGAATGGCTGTACCAATATCATCGCAAGACTTGGAAATTCGACAGAAGAATCCAGTATTTGCAGATGGAATTTACCAAGAACTACGATTAACAAATCGTCAGTATGCTTTCGCACGTACAAACGAGATAACACAGGCAATCGTTGTCGTGAATAACGATGAAGCGGATTCATCACTAGAAATCCCAGCGAATGGAACTTATACAGAACTGCTGAGTGGAGAAATTCAAACTGTTGAAGGAAATCTACATGTTCATCTGCATGCATGTTCAGGACAAATCTGGATGAAAGACTATGATGAAACAGTAACGAGGAAAAGAGAAGTTAAGATTCCGGAAATCAAGCAAGTTGCAGTAAAAGAGGAAACAATCAAGCAGGCAACTGTCGATCATAGTAAATCTTATGAAGAGATGAGTGTTGAAGAACTACAAGCATGTGTTCTAGAAAAACTTGCAAAGAATGGCCCTGTAACAGAACAAATGAAACGTGATGTCGCAAATAACGTTTATCATGATTCGTTGATCAATTGGGTAAAAAGCTTTAGAAATTAAAAAAATACCGCAGATGTTGCGGTATTTTCTATATTTAGGCTTTACGTTCATGCATTAAAACAAATGGAATCAATAGGATAGCACAAGAAATCCAGATGGTTGGATACCCGAACTGTTTGGATATTACACCACCAAGACCTGCACCAATTGCGAATATTATGATAATTCCAAAGTAATGCATGGATTGGTGAAAGTATGTTTTATCCTTTGTGCGAAAGAATGCAGATAATCTTGCGGTAGCACTCTTAATATTGCCGATGCACATGGTACTAGCATATGTGTTTCCATTTACCTTACGGAAGGATTGTACCTGTAAGGCACAGGAGAATGAGACAAGCATATTTGCGATGTTGTTGAGATTACCAGGGATAAAACCAACAAGTAATAACGTAATAATCTCAATGAGTACAATAAATTGTCTCCAGTGAAGAGATTTCTTTTCTTTTAGTCGTCCTTGTAGTTGTTCAGCGACAAATACACCGACGATAAAAGCGAAGATAGGCAATAGATAGTTTAGGCTATGCGCGATATTGCCTTCCATCAAGTTCTGTGTCATTAAGACTAGATTACCGGTTTGTGCATTTGCAAATACATGGTCTCTAGTATTAAAAGTATAGGCATCTTGTAATCCTCCACTAAAAGCGAGGAAGGCAGAAGTGATGAATGCGTCTGACATTTGTTGTTCTTTCATGGTTCACCATCCTTAAATTATTCCTAGAAAGTTCAAGTCTTATATTAGGCTTAATTATTTATGAATACAAGTCTCTTAGATGGAATGTGAAGGAACCTATGTAAGAAATATGTAAAGGTGTTATGATAATACTGGTTATTATTTTTTTCACACATCATCGATTTCAGCCAAATTATTTTTAAAGTGGGTAAGGGGATATGAAAGAGAATAATTTATTTCAACGTTTTCGCTATTGGCTAGATAAGCGAATGGCAAAGGGTACGGGTAGTATGATTCGTGCTCTATTATTTGCGACTATTTTTATGATTTTGTTTTTGGCGAGTATTTTGATCTTATTTGGGACAAGTGATGAATGCTCTCCATTACATGCAATATGGGATAGTTTTGCGACCGCAATTAATGCGGAGATTCCTTCTTCTGGTGATGGCTCGCTACTTTTTATTATCATTAATGGAATTGCGGCAATCATTGGTCTTTTCTTTACGAGTATCTTGATTGGTATTATTACAACAGGTATAGAGACAAAACTACAAAGTCTTAGAAATGGTAATGCGGAAGTTTTGGAAAATAATCATACTTTGATACTTGGATGGAATGATACAACATTTGCGATACTTGCGGAGATTATGGAGTCTAATCTGAATCGAGAGATGCAGACAGTTGTGGTACTTGATGATGCATGTGAAAAGGCTGAGATGGATAATCAAGTGCATGCTTTTATCACTGAAAAAGATAAAGAGCGTGAAAGAACCGCAAAAAAGAATCATGAAGTATTTATTCCTTATGCAAAGCATACACAGGTATTATGCCGTTACGGAACGACAGTACATTCTAATAATTTAGAAAACTGTAATATTCAAAACTGTAAGTCAATTATTGTAAATGAAGATGATGACGACGAAACAATCAAAGTTATTCTTGCATGTAGTGGAATCATCAATGAACTTCGTATGAGTGGTATAAAGGGAAAGAAACTTCCTTATATTACTGCTGTTATTCATGATAAGAAAAATATGAATACTGCAAGACTTGCGGGTGGAAAAGATTTGGAAGTAATCTGTTATCCGGAGTTAATGTCACGTATTATGGCAAACTCTAGTAGAGCTGCAGGATTATCACATGTATTCACTACCTTATTTAACTATGAGGGAAGTGACATCTACTATGTAGATAAGAATGCAATCAAACTATCTGGTAAAAGAGTGATTGCCTCAGATGGAAGTAAGAAACATATAAATGATTTGACAATCTATGAGTTAAATCAGTATTTAACCAATGCGACTATCATTGGAGGTTCACATGGTATGATTAATAATAAAGTTGAACAGGGACGACTCAATGATAATCGTTGGGAGGGGATGGAATCGTGTCTATTACCAACGATGAAGAGTAAGCTAGTTAAAGATGTAGATCACTTCTATGTATTACAGATGGATGATAATCCGATTGAAGTTACAAAAAATACATGTACCGTTTCTTGCAAAGAGGTTAAAGAGAAAAACTTTAGTCCACACACAAGACCGGATGTGATTATCGGTGTTAGCACCTTATTAATACAAGTATTAAAGGAACTTGAAACATTCTTGCATGAAGATACGCCTGTATACATTCTTGAAACGCAAGAGAAATTAGATACGTATCTAGCAGATGAAAAGATACAAGAGGAAATCCAGAAGATTACAAATGTCCGTCTAGAGTGGATTCCTTTGGATATTGATCACTATAATAGTCTATATGAATTTATGAGTGTACCAGAACATAGAGAAATTCGTAGCGCAATGATTCTTTCAGATAATATTTTTGTGGATGAGAATTTATCTAGACAGCAGCAGAAAGAATATGCAGATAACCTTACAATCTCTCGCTTGTTATCTCTACGAAAGATAAGAGCAGATTTAATGGCGGAGTTATTTATTACTTGTGAAATGAATTATGACGAAAACAAGAATCTTGCGGAGCGTACAGGTTCAGAGGATTACATTGTGGGTAGTAATGTGGCTGCATCTGTCATGACACAGATATCTCAAGCAAGAGAATTGCATCGTATCTTCTATGAGATTTTGGATTGGAGTGGATCAGAAATCTATTTGCACAAAGCATTTAAATATCTTGACGTTGAGAATCAGAAGAATATAAAAGAGAAGATTGACCTTCCAACGCTAGCTGCGAAGCTAGCACAACAGAATGCAGTATTTATCGGTTATTGTAAATATGGGCAAAATGGTAAATATCTAAAACCAAAACTGAATCCTCCAAAATGGAATCAAGATGGTACAGCAAGTGAAGTGACCTTTGGCAATCGAGATTACATTATCACAATTTCAAATCAAAATGATTAATATCTTTTACAATTGGCTTAGCATTCACTAACCCTTTGGGTGAGGTATATTGAAAACTATACCTGTAACCATTAAAATAGAAAGGCAGGAGGTAAAGACGAATGCTAAATAAATTTCCAGAAAAATTAACACTTCTTCGAAAGCATTACGGTCTTTCACAGGGTGATGTCGCAACAAAAATCAATGTGAAATTTACCGATTATATGAACTGGGAAAATGGCAACAGTATCCCATCAATATCAAATATTCGTAAGTTATCAGTATTGTTTGGTGTTCCGGTTGAAACATTTATCGATAATCGAAAGGTAATTGAATTACCAGAGGTAAAGGTGGTGCCACAAGTACAACCGCAACAACCAACAACCGAACAAAAGCCAGACGAAACTGTTAAGGCGGATGCAATCCACACACAGAGAGTGAATTCTGTTAAAAATGACCTAGGCAGTACACGTGTAATGGATGCAGGTAAAATTAAGGCGGCCGCCAAGGGAACAGAGCCAAAGGAAACTAAGAAAGAAGATAACCAAAAGAATCGCAAGAAGATTTCTTATGCCATTATGGCCGGATGCTTGGTTGCGGTAGTGGTGGTTATCGCAATTATCCTTCGTTTTACAACAGGTGGTAAGTCAGGATTTACAGTAGAAACATCAGATTTAAACCGCATTGCGGAAGGTGATACCTTTACATTATTCATCAACAAGAATAACTCTTTAGAAGTCTATGGTGATTTCCAATATAAGAATGAATTCCAGGATGTTGTACAGGTCAGTGCTTATGGAAGTCATGCGGTTGGTCTTAAGAAAGATGGTACAGTCGTAACAACCGATAAGAATGAAGAAGTTGCGAAGTGGAAGAATATTAAGGCTATCGCAGCGGGCAAAGACCATACTGTTGGTTTAACAAATGATGGTAAGGTTGTTTGTGCAGGTAGTGATCTTGCATGCCAGGTCAGTGATTGGTCAGATGTAGATAGTATTTACGCTGGTGATGATGTCACATTTGCGATTGTAAATGGACAGGTAAAAGTATCCGGTAACTCTGCAAACTTCAGCGCAGTTAGTGATGCGAAGAAGTTGGCAGTTGGAGAATCACAAGTACTTGTATTAAAGAAAGATGGCAGTGTATCTGCTGTATCTCTAAAGGGAAACAGTACAAGTGATGTGTCTAGTTGGACAAAGATTTCATCCATTGCAGTGGGTAAAAACTATGTAGTTGGTGTACATGAAGATGGTACGGTGAGTGTTGTTTCAGATGATAAAGATTTAAGGAAGCTGTGGAAGCTTGGACTGATGTAAAGTATATCGCAGCCTACGACGATACACTCGTTGCCTTCAACCGTTCTGGTAAGATGTATGGTTATGGTGATAACTCTAGTAACCAGTATGATAATTCATTCAAGACAGACGCAAAGAAACTTTCACAAGTGAAGAACATTACATTTACAGTTACAACAGCGAATGTAAATATTGCTTGGGATCCAGTTGAAAATGCGGATTATTATGAATTAACAGTTAATACAAATCCGATCACAGAACATAAGAATATTATTTCTAATAGTGATAGTATCGCATCCTCATCGTTAAAGGATGGAGAGACATACGTTGTAACAATCACAGCACATTCCAAGAAGGAAGATAAGTATAAGACAAGTGAGAAGACATCTATCAACTTTGCCTATAATGCAAAGACAGTACAGCTCAACTCACCAACAGATATTACTGCGACAGGCTTGCAGAATGCATGGCACTTTGCATGGTCACCAGTAGAGAATGCGGATAAGTATAATATCTCAATCGATGGAACAGTTGCGGCATCAAATGTTGATGGAACATCTGTTACAATTGATGGTATCTCATTTGCGGAAGGTTCCGAACATGAGATTAGTATTACAGCACTCTCATCTAACCCTGCATACACCGAAAGTGTACCAACGAAGGCAAAGATGAAGTATACTATCAGCAAAGGTAAGATTAAGGTTAATCTTGAAAAGCCAGATGGTAGTGGCGCTGGTTCTAAGACATATGAACTCAATGTAGGTTCATACTATGTTCAAAATATTATCAAACCTAGTGATATTCCAAATGGATATAAACTACCGCAAGAACCAGTTTCAGCGGAAGTTATGAATGGTCAGACAACAGAAGTAACGATTAAATTAGAAGCAAACTAAGGCAAGGAGAAACACATGGACAGACTTTGGTATTATACAAAACGAGGTAGCACAGAAAAATTTGGCCCATTTACAGACGCTGAATTAGTGCAGTTCATCAAACAAGAGATTCTTTGCAAGGATGATTATATCTGGATGCCTGATTTGAAGAATTGGTTGGAAATATCAAATTCAATCTATGCAATCTATTTACCAGCTTCAGATACAACAGTAGAAATATAAAGAAAAGAATGTATTTGTAGGAAAGCCCTATAAATACATTCTTTTTGTATATATGCATTATTTTCTGCGAATGCTGTGAAGTGTAGTTGTACCAATGATTGTACCAAGACTAAGTGCTACAAGAGATAGTCCACAATCAAATGCTTGAATTTCCGCTAGGCGGATATTACCTGTAACGATAGAGGCAATCATGTAGTGGAACATGTCTCCGGGAATTAATGGAATAATGGATGGATAGATAAAGTAAGCAGAAGGAACATGGATCTTACGAGACATAAAATCGCCGTAAAGTGATGCCGCAAGTGCAGAAATCAATGTAATAACAAATGATTCTGAGTAAAACTGGAGAGTGTAATATTTACAAGACGTACTAGGAATCCACCAAGACCTGCATACAATAACTTATCTTTTCCACGGATACCGAATGTGACGCTAAAAGCCAATGAAGCAGTGAAGGATAATAGTAAAATCAAGATATTGTTTACCATGCGCCTGCACCTCCCATCAGAATAACCGCAAAGTACATGCCGGCTGCTAGAGATGCACTCTCTAAGAATACATTTAATAACTGTAAGATACCGTTAAACTCATGGCCACAGATTAAGTTACGGAATGCATTGACAAGAGGAATACCTGGAATCATGAGTAAACTGATAGAAATCAAAGTCCACTGTGTATCTACAATCAATCCTGCTTTAACGAGTAAGAAGGCTAGAATTGTACCTAAGAACATACTCACAATATTGTTGATAATCTTATCTGTACGAAGTCTTGAAAGTGCACGATTAATCCAGAACAAACAAAATGATACAAGTGCGGTCGCAATCATATCACGGGGTTTACCACCAAGGATAAAGCATACGCTGGTAATCGCTAATACCTGACATAACACAGTTGTAATAAGGTTATACTTCCTCGTGTTTTCAACTTGGTCTAATACATTCTGCAACTGTTCCGTAGGGATTGGGTGATTGGCTACTTGATGCATAATATTATTTAAAACGCGTAAGTTTTCTAGGTTGATTGTGATTCCAAAAATACCTAATTGTTTTGTGTATGTATTTCCATCCGTACCGCGGAAACATATACTAACGTATTGATGTGTCATAACGGTACTGAGTTCTGTTAACTGATACGCTTCTGCATTCTTTTCAATGGCATACTCAACATGTTCAAGAGTTGAACCATTGGCAAGTAATGCTTGGGCTAGCTTTGTCAGATAATTTAATACCTGTTCCATTTCTAAATGTGTGTTCATCATTTTCTCCCTGCATGGATACTAGTATATCTTTATGTTTTGAAAGGTGACAAGTGAAAGTTTTGAGATAGTAATTTCATGGTTAATGTAGGAACGATGTTATAGTAAAACAGGGTGATGAAATGAAAGAAAAAATAGGTTCAGTTTATTCAATTGCACAGGATAACCCATGGGTAACAAGCTGTACAGTTTCAAAAGAAGTGATGAAGAATGTCAGTTATTATTCCTTGGCAGAGAATACAGATATCAGTGCAGAAATCTACCCATATTACAAATTGATCTATGTTCATACGGGACAAGCAATTATCTATACAAATGACGATGAGAAAGTTGTTAATGTCGGTGAAGCAATTATTGCGAAAACCAATATCCCAGTAGGAATCAAGACGGATCAAGGAACCATTTATACAGAAGTCATGATAGGAGAAAACAGTATGATGAACAGTGCAGTAAAACCAGGTGAAGTATTTGGTTTAAAGGATTTAGTGCCATACCAAGATGGCAAGATTGTAAACATGGATGTTGCACACAACGAAAAGATGAAGTTTGTTGTGATGGCATTCGACGCAGGAACAGGCTTGTCTGAACACGCAGCACCAGGAGAAGCAATAGTATTTGCGTTAGATGGTAGTGCTACAATTATCTATGAGGGTGTAGCACATGAAATCCATGCTGGAGAACAGTTCTGTTTTGCAAAGGGTGGACTACACGCAGTAACCGCAACAGAAAAGTTCAAGATGGCTTTGTTATTAACGTTATAAGAATCCGGAATGTCTCAGTATTAGAGGCATTTTCTTTTTGACAAAAATAAAACTGTACTTTCTATTATAGAAATACAGAAAGTACAGTGAGAAAGAAACCTACAAATATAAACCAACCTAATAGATAACCCTTTAGATAATGCTTGCATAACGCAACATATTCACGAATCATTGCGCTAGGCCAGAAGTAGAGTGCAATAGGAGCACCGATACCAATTGCTGGAATGTCTAATGAGCGACAAAGGAGTAATGCACGATAGACATGGAAGTTGGAAGTGACGACTGCAATCTGCATGCGTCCCCCTCTGCGCTTGATGATTTCATAGGAATTACGCATGTTTTCGAATGTATTAACACTCTTATCTTCCATAATAATTTGGTGATTCTTAATGCCTTTATCAATTAGGTATGTACGCATGGCTTCCGCTTCAGATACTTTTTCATCGGAACCTTGACCACCAGAAACAACAATATAACAAGAAGATACAGACTTATTGAATACGCGAATCGCTTTATCCAGACGATTGGCAAGAAGTTTTGTTGGTCTTAGACCATCAATTAATCCAGCACCTAGTACAACAACGTAGTCAAAATCAACATGTCGTGGAAGTATTTGAATAAAAATGGAATAAAACATAAATGCTACAAATACAAGCGAGATATATAAGACGGTGAATCCAAATCCCATTTTAATCATCGTAGGAAAAATCTTGTATGAAATGAATTTGATGATCTATAAAATTACTTACGGCAACCATCATCGAAGTCATAAAATAAAATTCACCAGCTAAGATGAAGATGCCAAATCCAATCGACAAGAAACTTGTAATGTGGAAACCTTCCTTACGTAGCATCTGGATACTATTTACCATCAACAAGAATGGAATGATAAATATTAGGAATATAAATGTAGTCACAAATATACTTGAGTATAATGTTGCAAGCCTAAATATACCTGAATACTTCACGGACCAGACAAAGAGTGCAATTAATAGTATTAATAGGAACACGGCATTCCGAAAGCGTCTGGAATCCTTGAAGAAGGAGTATAAGAATATCGCAAGTGATACAATCACCATAAATTCTGGTGTAAGAATATAATTCATGAATGTAAACATGGGAAAAATAGTAACATGAATAAGTTGGTGTGAGAATATAAAAAAATACATAATCGTAGTGTGAAATAGTGTGAAGGAAGGGATATTTACATAGGTAAACTACAGACCAGTTTCATATTGCTGGTTTAGTTACATAGGAATATAATTAGTTTGTAAGGTGTAATGATTTTAAATTGAGTACATTGTTTCCATTTTATTTATTTGTATTTATGAAAGTGAATACATATAAATACGTTAAAAACAATGAGTTTAATTTAATCTAATTAGGGCTACAGTTTTTTTGTGGTAGATAAATTTAGATCTCAACGATTACACCTTCGTATCATTTTAGAAAGAAAAAGATAGGAGGTTTTTATGTTTGATCAAAAAATAATCAATGATATCCAAAACATAATTGGATATACATTCAAGAATCAAGAATTATTAGAACAGGCTTTTACTCGTCGCTCTTACAGCATGGAGAATGGCGGTGAACATAATGAAGTCTTAGAGTTCATTGGGGATAAGGCACTCGATGTTGCGATAGTGAAAATTCTTAGTGAAGAATTTGGGTATTTCAATAAGAGTGAGCAAAGACGTTCTAACTATTATTATTCGCCTAAAGTCTATGATGGCACTTTCTCTTCTGATAAGGATGAAGGTGAACTGACAGAGATTAAGAAAAGAATTGTAAAGAAAACAACATTATCTGATGCGATTGATAATCTTGGACTGCAGCACTATTTAATAATGGGTAGAGGGGATAGAAAGAAACATGTTGAAAGATCTAACTCAACAAAAGAAGATTTATTTGAGGCAATCATTGGTGCAATAGTGCTTGATTCAAGGTGGGATCTCAATATGATTCAAGAAACTGTCGAGAACATGATTGAAATCGATGATATCATCGGCTCTGATGAAGATAGTTATATTGAAGAAATTCAAAATTGGTCTTTAAAGCATTACGATGTATTGCCTGATTATTCAGTGTGCAACTATCTACCAAGTGAAATGAATTTTGGGACTCCAGATTGGGCTAAACCTAATACAATGTGGTCTGTTATAAATCAATGTAAACGAGGAGTATTTGATTCAAATACAAAATATGCAAGTTTACTTATATTAGAGGATGTTCCATGTTGTTTTATTGGTTATGGGAACTCTAAAAATCATGCAAAAGAAGAAGCGTCTAGACTTGCTTATGAGTATTTAGATGAACATGATTTATTGTGGACTATTCAAGATGAGATTGAGAATCCGTGTAAGAGAATGTCTGTCAATCAGCTCGAAACACTTGCTAGAAGAGGATATTTTTCTCTTCCAACATATAATTTTTATGAAGATCATGATGAGGATGGGAATCCTGTTTGGAAATGTGAATGTCATATAGAGGAAGAGAATGTTTTTGGTTGGTCAACTGCATCCTCGAAAAAGGATGCAAAAAAAGATGCCGCATGGGTAATGCTAAAACATGTATTGGACATGGAGGAGAACTAAGTTATGAGTAAGTGGTGCTTCAATTATGAATCTGGTGAGTATGAAGAAATTGATAGAGATGGATTTAGCATTTCGCAAGGAAGATACGTGTTTAATTGGGATGACTCAGAGTTTAGACGTGAAGAAGAGGAAGAGGAATTCAATCGTTGGGGATTGCATCACTCCATTTGGGGTGATGAAGACGATTAATCACCATTTTCAAGATACAATGCCTTTTAAGGTTTCTAGAAGTACGTTATAATCAAATAAACCGTTGATCGGAAATAGTACTACAATATACCGGCTTAAGAGAGAGGCACATTTGGTGAGAGTGCTTTGGCAGATGGTGTTGATGGGAATGCGTCCGAGAGGGTCTTCTTGATATGTAGAGAAGAACGTTGCACTAATGTTATCAGTGAAATTCTAAAGAGTGGATACGCATAGCGTCTTTTTAAGAAAGACGCTTTTTTAACAGGAGGAAGAATATGATCAGACTGTATAATACAAAGACTTTACAAATCGAAGAATTCAAACCAATTCATGAGGGACACGTGGACATGTATGTGTGTGGACCAACTGTGTATAACTATGCGCATATCGGTAATGCACGACCAATGATTGTGTTTGATGTGTTGAAGCGTTTATTTGAAGCAGAAGGATATAGCGTAACGTATGTATCTAACTTCACGGATGTGGATGACAAGATTATTAAGAAGGCTGCTGAAGAAATACAACAGAAGCGGTAATTGCACAGCGTTATATTGATGCTTATCAGGAAGTACGTACTTTATTGAATACAGAACTTCCAGATATTACACCACGTGTTACAGAAACAATGGATAAGATTATTGAATTCATCGACAAACTTGTAAAGACTGGTCATGCCTATGAAGCAAATGGTGACGTATATTTCTCAGTTGAATCTGTACCAACGTATGGTGAGATTTCTCATCAGCACTTGGACCAACTAGAGGCTGGTGCACGTATTGAAACAAATGACCAAAAGAAAAATCCATATGACTTTGCGCTATGGAAGAAGACAGATATGGGTATCAAGTGGAATTCTCCATGGGGAGAAGGCCGTCCAGGTTGGCATACGGAATGTGTTGTCATGATCAACGACAATATCGGTGATTGCATCGATATTCACGGTGGTGGTATGGACTTGAAGTTCCCTCACCATGAAAATGAAGCTGCTCAACAGGAAGCGATGCATGGCAATACACTGGCTAACTATTGGGTACATAATGCCATGGTAAATATCGATGGACAAAAGATGTCTAAGTCATTAGGTAATACGATGTGGGCAAAGGATGTTGTGTTATCTTTAGGTACAAATCTAACAAGATGGTTAGTATCCTCTGTACATTATCGTAAGGAATTAAACTTCTCTGATGAGACAATCGAAACTGCTCGCAAGGAATTAGATAAGGTGTTAACACCACTCAAGCAGGCATATATCAAAGCTGCACTTGCGGATTATGTCATGGGTGATGATTATGACAAGGAATCTTATCGTGCATTCTTGGGTTGCCTAGATGATGATATGAATACACCAAATGCGTACGCAGTTATCTTTGAGACGGTTAAGAAATTAAATCAGACACTACGCCAAAGAGAAATCGACTTTGCGCAAGTAGCTCTTTACCGTAACGCTGTGGAAAAGATGTTGAATGTTTTGGGTATTGTTGTGGATAAACCGGTGATAGGTGAAACTGAGAAAGAATTATTTGCGAAGTGGAATCAAGCTAAGGCAGATAAAGACTTCGATAGTGCTGATAAATACCGTAATGAATTAGTGGAAAAAGGGCTTATTGTAATGAACCCATTAGAATGTAATGGTAGAACACTAGCCTTTCTTGGTGATGCGGTTTGGTCTCTTGCGGTACGTGGCTTCTTGGTTCAAGAAGGACAAGGCAAAGGAAAGATGCTACAAAAAAACTTAGTATTTCTTATGTTTCCGCAAAATCACAAGCAAGATTCTATTCGCTTCTTCACGAAGAAAAACTTCTTTACCGAAGAGGAAGAAGCGACGTATCACCGTGGACGCAATGGTAATACAGGTAGTGTTCCAAACAATACAGATGTTGTGACATATCGTATGTCGACAGGATTTGAGGCAATCTTAGGTGCTTTATATCTTGAGAATAATCAAGAAAGAATAAGACAGATTTGGGACAAAGTACGGACACTTTAGGGAGGACTTCTATGGCACAATTTGTGTACGGGGAAAAAAATGTTGTAAAAACAGATGTTGATGGATAACTCCAAGATCAAACAGATTTACATATCAGTAGACGATAGGGATGTAGAACAGTTGGCTAGAAAAACAACGAGTACAACTCAAAAGAGTGGATAAGAAGACATTAACCCAGATGACAAAGACAGACCGTCATCAAGGTGTTGTGGCTGAAGTTGATCCATATCGTCTATATAGTGTAGATGAAATCGTGCAGAGTGTTTCCGAGGATGGTAAGGGTCTTATCATCATGTTAGATGAATTAGAAGATCCACATAACTTGGGGGCGATATTGCGTACAGCTGATGCAATCGGTGCGACCGGTGTCATCTTTAAGAAGACCAATGCAGTAGGCTTAACGCCTACTGTTGCAAAGGTTAGTGCTGGTGCAATTGATACAGTGAAATGTGCTTCTGTAACCAATCTTTCCAGAACGCTAGAAGACCTTCAGAAAAAAGGTTGGTGGGCTGTTGGGACGGATATGGATGGACAGGACTATCGTTCTGTAAAGTATGATTTCAATACTGTTTTGATTATTGGAAATGAAGGTAAGGGTATCTCAAGACTCCTGCGTGAGAAGTGTGACTTTGTGGTATCACTACCAATGAGAGGAAAGATTGAATCGTTGAATGCGGCAGTATCTGCTGGTATTCTAATGTATTCAATTTACAACATGCGTTTCCCGCTATAGGGGGAGTGTTGTATGGAGAAGGACAATCCGAGTGAACTATTATATATGTGCAGGATGGGTGATGCGCATGCGCAATATCGCTTATTTGCACAGTATGAAGGTTTACTTACATCGCTGGTGAATCAAACGATACAGGTGTATCCGCCAGTGAAGAACTATAAAGATGATTTATTACAGGAGGCGCGTCTTGGTTTACTTGTAGCGATACATTGTTATCGGGAAGATAATCAAGCCAGCTTTAAGACCTTCTTGTGTATCATCGCAAAGAGAAGAGTTTGGAATGTCCTACGCCAACTTTCGACGATTGGAAGAAATGAAGGTGCAGATGTACTGGCGTTAGATGCGATGATGAATGAAGATGAAACATTCTATGATATTGTCGAACAACAAAATAAGATGTTTAATCCAGAATATTATTACCAGTATGTCGATGCATTTAAACAAATGACACAAGGTATCATGTCATTATCAAAACGGGAAGTAGATGTAATGCGTTCTTGGTATGATGGGGATTGTTATGAAGAGGCAGCCCAGAATCAGAACTGTACTGTAAAGGCATATGATGGTCGTTTGCAGAGAGTACGAGCCAAAATTAAAGATTACATATATCATAATCAATGATAAAACTTGACAGATAGTGTATGATAATAAAGTAAACTGAAACAGAAATAGTAAATGCATGTCAGCGATGATTTGTCGATGGCATGCATTTTGTTGTTTTATAGAAGATTTGAATATTCGCTCAAGTGTGCGCTTATAAAAACAAACTGCTTCAGTAGAGTTTGAAAAGGAGAATAGTATGAAACTCAAAAAAATTATTACAGGAGTACTTGCGGCATTCATGCTTGCAGGTTGCGCTCCAAAACAACAAAAGAATCAGACAAAATTAAAGATCGTAGCTACAACATTCCCACAGTATGATTGGATTCGTGAGATTGTTGGAAAAGACAATCCAAATGTAGACCTACAATTATTGATGAAGAATGGTGGGGACTTGCACAGTTATCAACCAACAGCAGGGGATATCGCAAACATCTCTGATGCAAATCTATTTGTATACGTTGGTGGTGAGTCTGATGAATGGGTAGATGATGCATTAGAAGAAAAGACCAACAAGGATATGAAGGTTGTAAATATGATGCAGACGCTTGGAGATGACATCGACGAAGAAGAGGAAGGCTTAGAAAAAGAAAGCGAAGACCACGACCACGATCATGATGATAAAGATCACGACCATGACCATGAAGAAATCGAATACGATGAACATGTTTGGTTATCACTCAAACGTGCACAGAAGATCGTAAAAGCAATTACAGATGAATTGGTAGAACTAGATCCAACAAATGCCAAAGAGTATCAGGCAAATGCGGAAGCGTACATCACAAAACTTTCAACATTAGATAAGTCTTATCAAGCTACAGTTGATACAGTTGAAAATAAGACGTGGATCTTCGCAGACCGTATGCCTTTCCACTATTTAGCAAAAGATTATGGCATTACTACATACGCTGCATTCAATGGTTGTTCAACAGAAACAAATGCTAGTTTTGAAACTATCGTTAGTCTAGCAAAATACGCAGATGAGTTGGGAATCAAACATATTATGACAATTGAAGGTTCTGATAAGAAACTCGCAAAAGCAGTCATTGAAAACACAACAGATAAGAATCAAGATATACTAACATTGAATTCTCTACAGTCCGTTAGCCAATCAGATATCGATAAGGGCTTAACATACTATGGCGCAATGGAAGAGAATCTAAAGGTACTAGCACAAAGCTTTAACACGGAGGTTAAATAAGATGACACATTTGATTACATGTAAAAATCTATCCGTTGGACATGAACGCAATAAAGTTGCGGGACCTTTTAGCTTGGAAATCAACAATGGGGATTATTTATGTGTAATCGGAGAGAATGGATCTGGTAAATCCACATTCATGAAAACCATCTTAGGTTTAATTACTCCTATTGAAGGAAGTATTGAACATGATGATTCCTTCAACGCAAAAGAAATTGGTTACCTTGCACAACAGACACAAGTTCAAAAAGATTTCCCATCTTCAGTTGAAGAAGTTGTTTTATCTGGCTTTGTAGGTCATCTTGGTCGTCGCTGGTTCTATAACAAGAAAGAAAAAGAACTCGCGAAGGAGTACATGGCAAAGACGGGTGTCGATAAACTTGCGAAACATTGTTATCGAGATTTATCCGGTGGCCAACAACAGCGTACATTACTCGCTCGAGCACTATGCGCTGCAGATAAGATGATTTTATTAGATGAACCTGCAGCAGGGCTTGATCCAGAAGCTATGCAGTATATGTATGATTTAATTGCTAAATTAAACAAAGAAGGCATGACAATTGTGATGATTACACATGATGTGCCTGCGGTGGTGCAGTATGCAAATCGCATCGTTCGCTTTGTGGATGGAACAGTGAAAGAAGTATCCACAGATGAATATCGAAAGGTGGTGGAAAAATGCTAGCTGAATTATTACGCTATCTTGAATATCCCTTTGTACGATATGCCATCGTTGCGGCGATGTTAATATCCCTGTGCTCTGCCCTTGTGGGAGTTATCCTTGTATTAAAGAGATATTCTTATATTGGGGATGGATTATCACACGTTGCCTTTGGCGCAATGTCAATCGCACTTGTACTTGGGATGATTCAACAGAAGATGTATCTCGTCTTTCCGATTACAACTGTAGCAGCTATCTTAATTCTCAAATCAGGACAAAATAAAAGAGTCCAAGGTGATGCGATAGTTGGAATGGTTTCTACCGGTGCACTCGCACTTGGCTATCTCTTGATGAATCTATTTCCGCCGACTGCTAATATCAGTGGAGATGTATGTAGTACACTCTTTGGATCTACATCAATCCTTACACTCTCCAAAGCAGAGGTTTGGTTATGTGTCATCGCATCAATTATCGTTCTAATTATATTTGTGATGTTATATCCAAAGATTTTTGCGGTAACGTTTGATGAAAACTTCTCCAAGGCAACTGGTCTAAAAGCAGATCAGATTAATTTGATCTTGGCAGTTATCATTGCAGTTATCGTCGTACTAGCAATGAATCTTGTAGGTTCCTTATTGATTTCTGCACTCGTAATCTTCCCTGCATTATCGGTAATGCAGTTATTTAAGAGTTTTAAAGCTGTATTGATCGGTGCAGCAGTTCTATCAGAAATTTGTACGGTTACTGGTATGCTTGTAGCGATACTTTGCAGCACACCTGTAGGTGCTACGATTGTAACTGTTGATATTATTGCGTTTATTATCTGTTGGTTGATTCGTGCAATGAAAGCGTAAGTGGCAATGAAACATATCAAGAAGTTTATCCTAATCTTTCTAAGTGTAGGAATTGTTACATTAGCTTTTCTATATACACACCAACCAAACGCAGTAAAACCAGAGCAGAGTAAAGAGACCGAAGTGGATTATGACTTATCTAAGCTCAGTGGAAATGTTGTGTATTCGCAAGTATATGCAATGATGACAAATCCTGAAGAGTATGTGGATAAAACATTTAAAATCTCTGGTATCTTTGCGTTAGGAAAGATAAAGATGGTAATACGATGTATGGTTGTATTATCAAAGATGCGTTGGGCTGTTGCCAACAGGGTATTCAATTCCAATGGGAAGGAAATCATAAATATCCAGATGATTATCCGGATCTTGGAACAGAGATTACAGTTGTAGGAACCTTTAGTTACCAAAAGGATGGAAACATCGTTTCCTTGTTATTAAAGAATGCAGAAATGAAGGTGGGCTCATAGTCCACCTTTTTGTGTGAAGATATTATTTTATTTGATTTACCATCTCTTGGTAAATATTATACAGTTCCTGTTTTTGACTTTCGGATAGTTGGTCGTTTTTGTGAATGTTGTAATCATCTACTAAAGATACGTGATAGGCTAGCATTTTTCCATTCTTTACGGCAATTACATCAGGAACAAACATGCCTTTTTTACCATTGTCATCTTCTTGGAAACTGTCTGAAATATACTTTGAAAGATTTGCGTAGTTTTCTTCTCTTTCTCTTTTTGTTTCTCCCATACCTTTGTTTGCGTCAATATAATAAATCGAAATATTATTATCTTTTGCAACGGCATTCAAAATAGGTACAGCGCGTTCACACCACGGACAGCCAACTTTTCCATAGTATAGAATTCCTGAATATCCTTCTGTAAAAAAACTTGATTGAACTTTCAAATGTGATTTCCTTAAATGCAGGATTGTCATCCGTCAATAATGAATACTCTTTTATATCAGAATCTTTTTGATCAACATATTCTAAGTTGAATATCTCTTTAGTATTAGAGATTTGACTTTCTGGTGTAGGTTTACAGCCAAGTAATAGTGTAGATGATACTAAAGCATAAATTAACTTTCTAAAGTTACGCATAATACCTCCATGATTTATTTATTCAACAGCAATCAGAAATATTAATGTAATTTGATATGAACTGTTTTGAATATGATATATCCAATCATAATTCCAATTGTATTGATCAAAAATGTCTACAACATCAAAGATTCCTCGATGACTAACGAATTGGAATAATTCAATAGAAGTTATCAGTAATAAGGATAGAAGTAGTACAGAACTAATCTTTAAATGTTTGAGCCAGTATCCGATAGGAATAAATAAGATCAAATTTAATATAGTTTGAGAAAGATTTGTTGTTTCAAAAATTAAAGAGTTCAAGAATATTTAGGTTAATGTTGTTGTCATGATAGACTCTAAAAAAATAGTAATAAAAATCATCACAAGAAAAATAAATTACCTAGAGTAGTCGTAATACAAATGTTGGAATACGATGAGATGGATTCAATAATAAATAGCTACCGCCATAAAAATATGAGAGTTTGACCAAATAAAAATCAAAAAGATATAAAGGGGCCTGAATTGCATATAGTCCTTGGAAGTGAAAAATCTAAAAAAATTCACTAGTACCATAATAGAAAAATTAGGAAGCTAATGATACAGGCTAAAAATGACATGTAGAACATGGAGTATTCTTCTCATATTGATACTCATATTATAATGGATTTAATAAAGAAATAAATGTTAGAAAAACATTACATTTATACGTTGCAAATTCTAACATTAAAGGTCTATAATAATCTAACAGATTTGTAAGGAGATCAACTATGAAAAAAATATTAACCAGAGAATTAAGGAGTATAGAAAGCAACTAAATCTATCACAGGAGTATGTATCAAATTATTTAAATATGAATAGAGCAACATACACTCAAATGGAGAATGGGAACAGAAAAATAACAGCGGATGATTTATCAAAACTCAGTCAGCTTTTTGGCGTATCTGCAGACAATCTATTAAATGAAGATATGGTATGTGAGCCAACAATAATGTTCGCACGTAGTTTTGAAAATCTTGATAAAGATGATCAAGCAGAAATTATGAATCTAATACGGTTTAAAGAACAAATGAAAGCACAGAAGAAGAAATGATTGACTATTTATCTTTTGAAGGGAAAAAATATAGGAACCCAGAAAGAATGGCAGCTAATTTCTTGGCTGTGTATTTTAAGGATGGCCAGATAACTTATCCAATTAATCCATTCCAAATGCTGAAAGATATGAATGTTCTTTTTTCATTTCGTAATTTCAAAAATTTAGAAGGGCTATATATACCACCTGAAAATAAGATAGATTTGCCGGTAGTAGGTATTAATATCAATCGACCTATAACAAGACAAAGATTCACGGCAGCCCACGAATTATGTCATCACCTTAGGGATAAAGATAAGCAGGTAGTATGCCCGATTGGGAAAAAAGATAGTATAGAATATTTTGCAGATTCTTTTGCGTCTGCGATTTTAATGCCATATGCAGAACTACAACGTAAAATTGACGAATATGCAGATGAAACGGGGAAAGTGGATTTTGATGGTGTACTGTATATTGCGGATTACTTTGGTGTAAGTTTTGAGGCCTGTGTATATAGGATTGCATATACAATGCAAAAACTTAAAGACTGTATAGAGCGGACGGAACTAAAAAAACGGATAAAATCTTTTTTTCCAAATATGAAAAGAAAGAAATTGGGTTTAACATATGCAGATTTATATTGTGACTTAATTGATAGCTTTGAAGAGGAAATGCAATTTATCCCTGATGATCATGTCCGGCTAATATTTATGAATCAATATATTTATAATGATAGCCGAATGGAAGGATTAAACGTCACACTAGAGCAAGCATCAGAAATAGTAACGGATTTAAGAATGAATATGCAAAAACAGTAGATACTGCTCAGAAGAAAATGAAGTTTATATGTCTATAGCTGGACATTATTTAATGTATCAACATATATTGGAGACGCCAGTAAAAGCTGATGTTTCCATATACAATATTGTGGATTTAAATAAATATTTATATCAGTATTATCCATTCCCGGAATTTGGAGGGAAAAATACGAGATGAGAATCTGGTTATAAAAGGTGCTAAATTTGAAGTGGTTGATTTTAGGTATATATGTAAGGAATTAGATAAACTAGAAATAGAGATTCAAAAATATATAAGAAAAAAAGATAAAATTAAAAATCAGTGAATATATTAAACATGTGGTTAGAATGCATCATATGATAACAAAGATTCATCCATTTTCGGATGGGAATGGGAGAACTACAAGAGCGTTTATGAATATTCAATTAATAAGAAGGGGTTTGCCACCTTTGTATATAAAGGTTAAAGAGAAAAAAAGAATATCTCGATGCGTTAGAGGTCGCAGATACTAAAAAAATAACTACGATAGTCTGTATGAAGTGATTTTTAAAATCATGTTGCGTTGTAATTCTGAAATTAGTCAATCATCTTGATGAAGAGAAATAACAGAAAGTAAAAATCATTGTGATTTTCACATGAAACAGGCGGTTGGCTCGTTGCGAGTTTGCGAATTATGTGCTATTGTAATCAAGACTTTGAAGGAGTTTTTCGTAATGGCAAAAGAGGCGAGAAAAATTATTCTTGCGTGTGAAGAATGTCTTGCACGCAACTATACAACAAATGGTTCGAAAAACAGCACAAAGAGATTGGAGCTTAAAAAGTTCTGCCCTAAATGTGGCAAGATGACGCTCCATAAAGAAACAAAATAGAAAGTAGGCAAGGCGATGTCTGAAGAGATGAAGGATAAAAAGGCTGCGAAGTCTGAGAAGCAGCAGGCTAAAGAAGCTAAGAAGTTAGCTAAGAAGAATAAACCGGCAAAAGACCATTGGTTTACAATCAGCGGTATTACAAAAGAAGCAAAGCGTGTTCGTTGGCCACATTGGACTAACCAAGGCAGCGAAGAAGGAACATTACAAAATACTGGTGAAGTATTGGTGTTTACGATCTTCTTTGCACTATTCTTTGTGTTGTGTGATTTAGGTGTTGCATATCTAATGAAATTTTTCGGGATTGGAGCGTAACAATATATGACAACAAATGATAAAGCAGTAATTTCTGCAATTGATGATGAACATGAAACTAGATGGTATGTTGTAAATACATACGCTGGTCATGAAAATAGAGTTAAGGAAAATCTTGAAAAGCGTGTTGAAACAATGGGTATTCAGGATTCCTTATTCCGTATTGTAGTGGCAGAAGAAACAGAGACTGTTATTGGTAAGGATGGAAAGCCAAAGGATGTTAAGACAAACGTATTCCCAGGTTATCTCTTCGTTGAAATGAAGATGACAGATGAAGCTTGGTACGTTGTACGTAATACTCCAGGTGTTACAGGATTTATCGGTTCCTCTGGTGGTGGTGCAAAACCATTCCCGGTTGCTCCAGATGAAATGGAAGCTATCTTACGCCGTATTGGTCAAAGTGATAAGAAGATTTCAATTGATTTCGAGATTGGTGATACAGTGAAGATTCTTGCTGGTCCATTCAGTGGAATGGAAGGAAGAGTTGCCTCATTGAATGATCAGACACAGACAGCTAACGTATTGATTATGTTGTTTGGTCGTGAGACACCAACAGATATCAACTATGGTGATCTAGAAAAAGTAGAATTGTTCTAGGAGGTTTACATGACAGCAGAATTAACAAAGATCCTAACAAATTATGCGATTTTCGCGGTAATTTGGTATGTCCTACAAACCTTCGGATATTTTAGACTCTTACGTAAGACACCTGCGAATAAGATATTTGCATTTATTCCTGTGGTACGTGAACTAGTGATGTTCAAATTAGTTTGGAAATCTAAGGTTGCTGGAATCATCTGGTTTGTATGTGCAATCGGTGGCTTAGCATTATTCTTAGTTGCTGCAAGTACAGGTTTACAGATTATTGGTTGGCTTGGTCTTGTGATGATGATTGCGTCTATCGTCATTCATATCAAGAGATCTGGAAAACAATCAAAGGCATTCAACTTAAGTGGCGGAATTACAACATTATTGATTTCGCTAATCCAATCGGAAATATCGTGATTGGTATGGGACAAGCTGAATATAAAGGTGCGAAATAAGAGGCTGTAACGCATAACAGCCTAGAAAATAAAATGTCCAACCTCTAAATTAAGAGGAAGGACATTTTATTTTTAGTGTGTGCCAGACATGGCATATATCTTGGAGGTTGAAAGGTACCTCTAACCAAGGGATGTAGTCCCTAAGGTTTAGCCGAATTCAAGGGTGTCCATCGTGAGGTGGAATCTGAAGGAAGAACTAGGCAAACTGCTGGCCCGAGGGTCACGAATCTCAATTGAGGCCACTCATGCGGATAAGCGTACACTACAACGTAAAGTCCAAATAACTACAATAGTATGAGTGGTAAATGAGGCGGGTAGATGGCAGGAAAGATGTATGTCTTACTCTGGGAGGTCTTATCAGTGTCAAAGATGAGGTAGAGAACGCTACGCAGTCGACAGACATAGTAACAACGAATGATAAGAAGTCAGCAGAGGCCATAGTAGTCCGAAAGGATGAAGGGCCGAACAGAACTTAAGTTTTACGAGTTTCAAAATTGTATGACCGATTCCTCGAAACAGTCTGTGCTGTCCCAAGAGTGGACTTAGGACTGGGAGTGGTCAAGCGAAGGAAAGGAGAAAACAAACTATGACAACGAAACTATTGGAGGAAATCTAAGTAAGGAGAATCTAGAAAAGGCATGTACAGCCGTAGTTAGAAACAAGGGTGCCAGTGGAATTGATGGAATGAAGGTGAATGAACTCAAAGGATACATATGCGAGCATGGCGAGAGTATCACACAAAAGATACGACAAAGAAAGTATAAGCCGCTAGCAGTCAGAAGAGTACAGATACCAAAACCAGATGGAACCAAAAGAGACCTTGGGATACCTGCGGTAAAAGACAGATGGATACAACAAGCAATCTATCAGGTGCTGAATCCGAAGTTTGAAGAAGTATTTTTCAGAATATAGTTACGGATTTAGGCCAAGAAGAAGTTGCGAGAGTGCAGTCATCAAGGCGCTAGAGTATATGAACGATGGATATGATTGGATAGTTGACATGGACCTATCGAAGTTCTTTGACAACGTCAATCAAGACATCCTCATGATATTGGTGCATAAGGTCATCAAAGACCCAGATACTGAATCCCTTTATACGGAGAATACTACAAAGTGGAGTAATGGTAGAAGGTGTATTCCAAGAAACCAAGATTGGAACACCACAAGGTGGTAACCTCAGTCCTCTACTAGCGAACATCTATTTAAATGAATTGGATGTGGAACTAACGAAACGAGGACTAAGATTTACAAGATACGCAGATGACGTCATCATATGCGTAAGAAGTGAGGTGCTGCCAACAGAGTCATGCGTACCGTAACAGAATGGCTTGAGAAACATTTGAGAGTCAAGGTGAACATGACAAAGACAAAGGTGTGCAGACCAAATGGTCTAAAATATCTAGGATACTCATTCTTTCAAAGAAATGGATGGAAACCAAAGCCACACATTAAATCAGTGGAGAAGTTGAAAGCAAAACTGCATGAACTAACGATACGTAGCAAGTCTATCTCGATGGAAAGCAGAATAGCGAAAAATCAATTCAGTGATAAGAGGATGGGTAAACTACTTTCGGATATGTGAAATGAAAACAGTATTAAGAACAATCGACAAGTGGTTGAGAGTGCGTATCCGGATGTGCATATGGAAACAGTGGAAGACCATACAGAAAAGAAGAAGAGCACTCATGATACTAGGAGCACCAAGATGGCTGGCGGAGGGACTTTCGAACTCACGCAAAGGCTGTATGGCAATCGCCAAAGGTGGACTAGGGTCATTAATCAGTGCGAAGATTCTAAAATTAAAAGGTCTGTTATCACTAACAGACCACTACCAAGAAGTGCATAGTTATTAAGTTGTGAACCGCCGTATACCGAACGGTACGTACGGTGGTGTGAGAGGTCGGAAGTTTTAAAACTCCTTAAAACTTCCTCCTACTCGATTATAATTTATGTATGGAAAACACAATAAATTATAATCTAACCCACGTAATAGATTATACCCCATATCAATTGCGTTTACCAATAGATTTATCATTGGTCATTGATAAACTTGATCCAATGTGGTCTTTCCTAGAGATCGTAAATAGTATCAACTTGAGGAGGTTTATCCGATCTCATAAAGGTAACCAAGGGTATGATCCTATCATGATGATGAGAGTCATCTTATTTGCGTATATGAATCATGTCTATAGTCTACGATCTATAGAAGAAAAATGTAAAACGGATATCCGCTTTATGTATCTATGCCAAGATGAAAGACCATCTTTCATGGCCTTTCAAAGATTCATATCGAATCAAATCAAAGGAAACGCTTCCGATATATTTACAGAGATCATGTTGGTCATCTGTAAGAAGATGAAGGTAAATACACGCATCTTGTATATCGATGGAACTTCCATGGAAGCCAATGCCAATAAGTTCAGCTTCGTATGGAAGAAGACAGCTGTAAAGACAAAAGACAAGACACTGGCAAGAATAGCAGAGACGATTGGGCAACTTACAAAACTAACAGGTATCTTTTATACAGAAAGCTATGAAGATACACAGGCCATTGGAGGATACATCGTTTCAATATACCTATGGTGTTCAAAGAATAAAGTCCAATTCGCACTCGGAAAAGGACACCACAAGACACCGGTACAAAAGGCATATGAGGAATTAAAGAAACTCAATGAAAAGTTAAAGGAATGCCAAGAACGCATCGAAACCTGTGGGAATGATAGAAACAGTTATAGTAAGACAGACCATGATGCGACGTTTATGCATATGAAGTATGACTACTACAACAATACAGGAGTATTCAAGCCTGGGTATAACGTACAACTAGCCGAATCAGATGAATTCATCATGCATGTCATGGTAAGCAATGCCAGAAGTGATACGAAGACATTCATTCCGTTCATGGACGGTTATGAGAAAAGATATCAAGAATATCCAGGTATCGTCGTAGCAGATGCGGGATACGGAAGTTATGACAACTATATGTACTGCTTGGAAAAAGATATTGAAGGCTATCTCAAATATCAAAACTACCGATATGAAAAGACAGCCAAGTTCAAGAAAGACATCTATCGAAAAGAGAACCTGTTGAGAGAAGAAAACGGGAAATTGATATGTCCACAAGGTAGAGAGTTCGTATACAAACGTGATAGTGAAAATACAAAGACTGACTATCCATGCATTACACAAGTTTGGGAATGCAAGACATGTAATAGATGCCCACTCAAAAAGGAATGTACAAAAGCTAAGACACGAGCAGTACGCATCAATCCGATCCTCGATGAACTGAAGGCACATGCGAAGGAACTGTTGGATAGCGAAGCAGGAATACAACTAAGACAACAGAGATGTATACAAGCTGAAGGAACATTTGGAATCATCAAGAGTGATTGGCAATATAACAGAATCCATAGAAGAGGAATGGAGAATGTGGAAAACGAGCTCTATTTGATCTGTATGGGATTCAATCTGATGAAATATCACCAAAAGAAGATGAGGATGATACTATCCTAAAATAGCTTTATATGGGACAGGTTGTTTTTAGTGTGCCCAAAATAGATATAAAACATCTACTTTTATACTGTTTTACATCAACATATGAAAATAGCACAAGAAAAGAGGCTGTACGCCTCAAGTAAATCTATAAAAATTACTTAATCGTTACAGCCCCTTATTTATTATAGGGAAACGAAGTTTCCTATAAAAACCATACGCTATGCGTATGAGAAGGGAAAAGCTTAAGCGATGAAAAAAGCCTCCGTATATAATTGAATAAGGCTGACAACCGAAATTCAAATATAAGGAGGAGATATCAATGGCAACAAAGCCAAATGACGATTCAAGTCTATCACATACGAGATGGAACTGTAAGTATCATATTGTGTTCATACCAAAGTATAGAAGAAAGGCAATTTACGGAAAATTAAGAGCAGATATAGGAGGAATATTGAGACAGTTATGTGCATATAAAGATGTAGAAATTATAGAAGCACATGCGATGAGGGATCATATACATATGTTGGTAAAGATACCACCGAAGATAGCTGTATCAAGTTTCATGGGATACTTGAAAGGCAAATCATCGTTGATGATATTTGAGAAACATGCAAATTTAAAATATAAATATGGCAATCGAAACTTTTGGGCGAAAGGTTACTATGTAAGTACGGTAGGACTGAATACGAAGGTAGTAGAAGAATATATCCGAAATCAAGAAAAAGAAGATATGATACAGGATAATCTAAGTAAAAAAGAATACGTAGACCCTTTTAAAGGGTAGGCCATAGTGTGCAAACACGGTTGTCAGTCTTTTACACAAGACCCTTAAGGGTCGAAGTGTGGTAAAGGCCCTTATAGGGTAGCCTAAAAACCGCACGTTATACGTGCGGATTGTTATTTGGAGGACATGTAATGAAGAAACAGAAGATTAGTTTAAAGTTTTTAAAAAAATACCAGAAAGAAAGTATCCTTGCGCCTTTATTTAAGCTGTTAGAGGCGTTAATGGATTTGACAGTACCGCTAGTTGTTGCTCAAATCATTAAAAATGGAATTGGGCAGAATGATATGAGTTACGTCTTGAAGATGTTTGGACTCTTATTATTGCTTGCGGTATTGGGGATGGTTTTCTCCTTTACGGCGCAATGGTTTGCGGCCAAGGCAAGTACTGGCTATGCGACGGATTTAAGACAAGAGTTATTTGATAATATTCAAGATTTAACATATGCAGAGTTAGACCAACTTGGTACAGACACTTTGATCACCCGTATGACAAGTGATGTATTGCAGGTGCAGACAGGTCTGAATCTAGCTTTACGACTATTGCTAAGAAGTCCGTTTATTGTGTTTGGTGCGATGGTTGTCGCATTTACAATTGATGTAAAAACTGCACTTATCTTTGTGGTAACGATACCGGTCCTTGCAGTTGTTGTATTTACAATTATGTGGCTTAGCATTCCCCTATATAAAAAAGTGCAAAGTGCCTTGGATAAATTACTTGGAACGTTGCGGGAAAACTTACTAGGCGTCAGAGTCATTCGTGCATTCCGCAAGGAAGATGCTGAGGTTCAACAGTTTAACCAAGAGAATGATACCTTAACAAAGTATAACGAACATGTAGGTCGCTTATCTGCGTTAATGAATCCACTAACGTATATTTTAATCAATGTAGCAATCATTACATTAATTTATGTAGGTGCGATTCGTGTTGATGGCGGTATCATTGCACAGGCAGATATTGTTGCGTTATACAACTTGATGGCACTGATTATTGTAGAGTTAATTAAACTATCTTCTCTTATCATCACAATCAATAAATCACTTGCATGTCTAGAACGTATTGAAGCAGTGCTTGTAGTAAAGCGTCAGATGGTTTATAAGATGGAACATGTTAAAGAAGATAAAAGTGCTCCAGCAGTTGTCTTTGACCAAGTTTCCTTCTCTTATCCACAAGCTGGTGCAGATGCAATATCGAATATTAGTTTTGTGGCGAATCGTGGTGAAACAATTGGTATCATTGGTGGAACTGGTTGTGGTAAATCAACTGTTGCACAATTAATACCGCGTTACTATGATGTGCAAAGTGGAAAAGTATGCGTGAATGGTGTAGATGTAAAGGATTATCCACAAGGAGAACTTGTATCAAAAGTGGGAATGATTCCACAAAAGGCAGTTCTATTTGAAGGTACAATTCGAGAGAATATGCAGTGGGGCAAAGAGGATGCGACGGATGAAGAAATCTGGCATGCATTAGAAATTGCACAGGCTGCAGATGTAGTAAGAAGTAAGAATGGATTAGATGCGATGATTGAACAGAATGGTCGCAACCTATCCGGTGGTCAGAAACAACGTCTTACAATTGCACGTGCATTATTAAAGAATCCTGAAATATTAATCATGGATGATTCCGCAAGTGCATTAGACTTTGCGACAGATTTAAAGTTGCGACGTGCAATTCATAATTTGGGAAATCAAATGACAGTCTTTATCGTTTCACAACGTGCTTCTACAGTACGTGCTGCCAATCAGATATTAGTTTTGGATGATGGAAATCTAGTTGGAAAAGGAACGCACGATGAATTAATGGAGAATTGTCAGGTATATCAGGAAATCTATTACTCTCAATTTCCAGAAGAAAAACCAAAGGAGGTTATGGCATGAAAAAAACCACATCATTCCAAACCCTAGGGAAAGTCTTAAAGTTTATTGGAAAGTATAAAATATTACTTGTATTTAGTATTGTATTATCGATTGTTGCGGCAATATTACAGTTGTATGTACCAATCTTGTTTGGTGCCGCAATTGATACAGTCATCAAGCAAGGAGAGGTGCATTATTCACAACTTCTTTCGGTATTAATTAATATTGGAATCTGTATTGCGGTTGCGTCAATCAGTCTTTGGGTGATGAATCTCATTAACAATCGTTTAACATACCAGACTGTAAAAGAGATTCGTGCCAAAGCGATGCGACATATTCAACATATTCCACTTTCTTATCTAGATGTACACAGTACAGGAGATATCGTTCAAAGTGTTATTGCGGATGTGGATCAATTGTCAGATGGATTGTTGTTGGGATTTACGCAGTTATTTACAGGTATAGTGACAATCATCGCAACGTTAGTTTTTATGTTATCAAAAAATGTACTGATTACCTGTTGTGTGATTGTGTTAACGCCAGTTAGTTTCTTTGTGGCAAGATTTATTTCGACACGTTCGTATCGTTTATTTCAAAAGCAGACAAGTACACGTGGAAACAGACGGCACTAATCAATGAGATGATTGGTAGTGAGAAAGTTGTAAAGGCATTTGGGTATGAGAAGCGTGCATCGAAACGTTTTGAGAAGATGAACAAGGAACTACAAGAATATACGCAGAACGCATTATTTATTAGTTCACTTACAAATCCATCCACGCGTGCTGTAAATAATGTGATTTATGCGATTGTGGCAGTACTTGGTTCTTACAGTATTATGAAAGGCAACTTAACAGTTGGTGGGTTAACAGTATTACTGTCTTACGCGAACCAATATATGAAGCCATTCAATGATATTAGTTCTGTTGTAACAGAGTTACAGAATGCGATGGCTTGTGCAGATCGTGTATTTACATTGATAGAGGCTCCGACTGAAAGTGCAGATCCAAAACTAGACTTGGTTGAAAAGGATGGCGAAATTGATATTCAAAATGTATTCTTCTCATATCTACCTGACCAAAAGTTGATTGAGAACTTTAACTTTAGCGCAAAAGCCGGTACGACAACGGCAATTGTAGGACCTACTGGTTGCGGTAAGACAACATTTATTAACTTGTTGATGCGTTTCTATGACGCAAATCAAGGCGCAATTCTGATTGATGGACAAAATATCTATGATGTAAGTCGTAAATCAATTCGTAAAAACTTCGGTATGGTTCTCCAGGATACATGGCTAAAGAATGCAAGTATTCGTGATAATATCGCCTTTGGTGTAGAGAACGCTAGCGATGAGGAAATTATCGAAGCCGCTAAGGAAGCGCATAGTTGGGAGTTTATCCGTCGTATGCTAGAAGGATTGGATACGATTGTGACAGATGATAGCTTAAGCCAAGGACAGAAACAGTTACTATGTATCACTAGAGTATTGTTGAGTAAGCCAAATATGTTAATCCTTGATGAAGCAACGTCTTCTATCGATACGCGTACGGAGCTTGAAATTCAAGCGGCTTTCAATAATCTTATGAAGGGACGTACTAGTTTTGTGGTTGCGCATCGTTTATCAACGATTCGTAACGCTGACCAAATTATTGTCATGAATGCCGGTAGAATCATTGAACAAGGCAATCATGATACATTGATGGCACAAAATGGTTTCTATAGTCAGTTATATAACTCTCAATTTGTGACAACAAATGAATAAAAACCGCTTAGATGAGCGGTAAATAGGCTTGTTTGGCATCTTTTGTCTTGACGCTAAACCTATATTAGCCTATTATATAAAAGCACTTTTAGTGCGCTCATGCGTGGGAGGATAGCAATGTCCGCTGACCACTGCATGTGGATTCTAAATATAAGGAGGAAAACCACATGGCAAAGAAAATTGCAAAAGTAGCTAAGCTACAATTCCCTGCTGGTGGAGCTAAACCAGGACCAGCTCTAGCATCTGCAGGTATCAACATGCCTAAATTCTGTACAGAATTTAACGACAAAACTAAGGATCGTCACGGTGACATCGTTCCTGTAATCATTACAGCTTACGAAGATAAGTCATTCGACTTCGTCATCAAGACAACTCCAGCTGCTATCTTATTAAAGAAGGCTGCTGGTATTAACAAGGCTTCTGGAACACCAAAGACAGTTAAAGCCGGTAAGATTACAATGGCTCAGTTAAGAGAAATCGCTGAGTATAAGATGCCTGACCTCAACGCTAATGACGTTGAAGCAGCAATGAACATCATTGCTGGTACAGCACGTAACATGGGTATCGTAGTAGAAGGCGAGGCTAAGTAACAATGGCAGGAAAGAAGTACAGAGCAGCGTTAGAACAAGTAGATAGCGCTAAAGTTTATGATTACAAGGAAGCGATTGCTTTAGCTAAGAAGATCAGCACAACTAAGTTTGATTCTTCATTAGAAGCTAGCTTCGTATTAAACGTTGACCCACGTCAGGCTGAACAAAACATTCGTGGCGCAATGGTATTACCACACGGTACTGGTAAGACACAGCGTGTATTAGTAATTACACAGGGTGCTAAGGAAGATGAAGCTAAGGCAGCAGGTGCTGACTTCGTTGGTGGCGCTGATATGATTCAGCAGATCCAAGGTGGCTGGTTCGACTTTGACATCATCGTAGCTACTCCAGACATGATGGGTCAGTTAGGTAAGTTAGGTAAGCTCTTAGGGTCCTAAGGGATTAATGCCAAACCCTAAGACAGGTACAGTAACAATGGATGTTGCTAAGGCAATTGATGAAATCAAGAAGGGTAAGGTTGAATACCGTGTAGACAAGGATGGAAACATCAACGTATTATTCGGTAAGGTATCTTTCACTGAAGAAGCTCTTGTTGAAAACTTCAAGGCTTTATATGACCGTATCTTAAAGGCTAGACCTGTAACAGTTAAGGGTACATACCTCAAGGGTGTAACAGTATCCACAACTATGGGTCCTGGTATCAAAGTTACAGTTGAATAAGTAATTTAAAAACTCACAGCGATGTGAGTTTTTTTATATGCAATGATTAGATTAGAAGCCTTGTTTAAAGAACTTGCGGAATGTGGATACTTCTTCGTTAGATTGTGTTACAGATACACAGTACTTTGCTCGTTCACCAATTCCTGGTTCATAAGTAATTGGTTCAAGTTGGTAGGATACCGCAGGACTTTCCGCAAAGCAGTAGCCCATAGATGTACGTATCGATGAACCGTTTTCTTTATTAAAGAATACTGGTTGGTCATATGTAGAAAGAGTTGGATCAACATGGATAATAACCACTTCACCGGTTTATATCCCACGATAAAGTTGTAATGATGAGTAACTGACGCAATTACTGCACTATGGTAATTTTCGGAATGACAATATACCAATTGATAATCGTCACCATTTGGAACGGCTTCATTAAAAATTTCGCGCATACGAGCTTTATTTTTGATGTTATCTTCGTCAGATGCGCCTGTTAGTGCCTTTTTGAATAAACCAAGAACGCTCATAAAAATCTCCTTTATTACTAGTTATAAGAAAATTATAGTGTTGATTCCAATACTCTTCAACCATAGAACGTCAAATTTGAATATCAAAAAAACGTGATAAAAATAGAGATAAGTTAGAGGTGATACTATGTTAGATGAAAGAAGACTAAGTCGTGTCATTGAGAAGATGACAACAGATTGTTTATTAATTACAGATCCAGTTTCTATTGCGTATCTTTGTGGAAAGAAAATAGAACCAGGAGAAAGATTTCTTGGTTTATTGATTGGAAAGGGAATTAAACCGGTTTTGATTTTAAATCAGCTATTCCGTTTCTCTGATGCGATTGGCGTTAGAGTAGAGTATTATAAAGATACAGATAATATTACAAATATCATTTCGCAGTTTATCGATAAAAATAGCAGCTTAGGCGTAGATAAAATCATGCCAGCTAGATTCCTAATTCCTATGATGGAAGCGAAGATTGCGGCTGAATTTAAACTTGGCTCTTATGCAGTTGATCATACACGCGCTATTAAAGATGCTCGTGAAGAAGAACTTATGCGGGCTGCGTCTCATGTCAATGACCTAGCAATGGCAGAGTTTAAGAAACTGATACACGAAGGTGTAACAGAAGTAGAGGTTGCGTCACAGATGTTAGGTATCTACCACACACTTGGCGCAAGTGGATATTCATTTGAGCCTATCGTTGCCTTTGGTAAGAATGCGGCTGATCCACATCACATGCCAGATGATACGGTATTACAGGAAGGTGATACAGTACTCTTCGATGTTGGTTGTATTGTAAATGGTTATTGTTCAGATATGACAAGAACCTTCTTTTACAAGAAATATCCAACTCCAGAACAAGTGGAAGTCTATAATCTTGTTCGCAAAGCAAATGAAAATGCGGAACGTTATTGTAAACCTGGGGTAAGACTTTGCGATATCGATGCGGTAGCTCGAAACATCATCACAGAAGGTGGCTTTGGAGAAGATTTTACACATAGACTTGGACATTTCATTGGCACAGAAACACATGAATATGGAGATGTATCACAAGCATTTACAGATTTAACGGTAGAAGGAAATACCTTCTCAATTGAGCCGGGCATCTATCATCCAAGTATTTTGGGTTGTCGTATTGAAGACCTGGTTTTGATTACAAAGGATGGTTGTGAGGTGTTAAATCACTATCCACATGAGATAGAAGTGATTGAGTAAATTCATTAAGGAGGAATATTCATTGATTCACAACATGAACAAGAGCAGAATTCTAATTCTATCAATTATCGGAATAATCGTTATTTCCCTGGGAATATATACTTGGAATCATCAGAGTAAGAAGCCAGGTGAAGATTTAACGAAATATGACTATGTAGTAAGTTTCTACTCCATTCATCAAAATGGAAAGATGAATCCACAAACAAAGATTATTTGCAAGTAGTGACCAAGAACAACTAGAATTCAGCGATAAAGTAAACACAGCAGGTAGATTATTCCAAGAGGGGAATACCTTCCGAGTATATTCTTTCGGTGGCAATAAATCTTTACTCTTTGAATCTTCATCTGGATATTCAATATTCTCTGTGTCCAAGGGTGTATTTGATTCAAATATATATACTGTAAATCTTGCACTCAATGGAATGAACGGAAGAATTGAAGTCATTACTATCGATGATGGATCAACAGGTGAAATACGTAATACTATTCAATACACAAATCCAAATCATAAGGTAGTTACATCGCCAGTGATTCATGCGGCGATTTATCATGCGGTTGAAATTGGCACAAGACTCTACTTTGTAGGGTATGACATGGTTCAAGACCGATATGAATTGTATTACCTAGATGAAGAAACAAATGAAGTCCAATTTGTAGATTATTGGTATCATACTTCCGTTGAATTTGAAGAGCTCTTATACGTAAATGGCAAAATCATCACAGTTGAAAATCCTCATCATAGTCGTTTTATGGACGGAAAAGATCTACCTGAGATGGCTAGTTTAACAAGTATGAACCCAGATACGTTAGAGGCAAACACTGTTTCCCTGGATACAAGGAGAATCATTACTGCTTATACGTATGGTGATTCTATCCGTGTCGTGACAGAAGATAACCATCTATTGGAATACACAACTGACCTTGAACTAGTATCGGATAAGGATTTATCTGGAACTGACTTCGCGAAACTATTTACGAATACAGAATATAAGCTACAAGGAATTCGTTATTTAGGAGATAAGGCGGCAGCAATCGTAACACCAAACTCTGAAACAACAGAATTAGGAAAAATCTTAGAATTTGATGCGGATACATTGACTCTACAAAAGAGTATTACAATTCCTCTATCAGAAAATACAGGTTGGAAAACTGATTTTGCGGATTTACTAATTGTGGAGAAATAATAAATTGAACGATTGTAGATAACTGATGGAGTGATTGCATAGTTTTTACACATGGAGGGGAGAATACTCATGAAGAATATGTGTAGAATCTTAGCATGTATAGGTACACTTTTACTTACTGCATGCACAGTATCAAGCAACCGTAGTACACAAGCAACATCTACATCCGTTACAGAACAAAAGAAGGAAACTCCTGAACCAAAGGAAACAGTTTCTCCAGAGGTGATGGAAGCACTCCATGCATACAATGAATTGTTAGATAACATTGATGCATATGATTTTGGTATGGGTGATACAGTCTCGGATAATGTAATGTATGGCATCGTGTATCTGAATCATGATATCCCACAATTGATTGTGGAAAAGTTCTATCATGCTCAATTTATCGCAGTGGCCAAGATTTTTGGATATGATCCAGAAACCCATGCGTGCATTGCTTCGGATTCCGTTTTTCAGATAGATAGTCCATCTCAAATGAAATTGAGTCCATCCGAAACATATGGATGGTTTACGCTATTACAGGATCACAAAGGGCTGATCTATACCGAAAATAATCGTAGTACACATGAAATTCTCAAGATTGAGTTACTGACATGGGAAGATAATCAATTAATCATAAAGGAACTCTCAAAAGAGGAGTTCAACAGGATTCCTAAGGAACCTAAGCTGATTTTACTTGGAATCAATGATCGTAGATTACTAGAATAGAGATTTGAAAAAGTGTATCCTGCATTATTGGGATACACTTTCAGTTTGTTTTAACCATGATTTTAGTAATTGTATGTATTGATTGGTTGCCTCGGCGAAGACCATATGACGACAGTTTGGAAATAAGTGCCATGTCGCATGTTTGATATTGTCATACATTGTCTTAGCAACGAGTGGAGTGCATAAGTCATTTGTTCCAGATATAATAAGAGTAGGAATATTGATGTGTTTTAATTCATCTGTTACTTCAAATCCTGCAAGACTTCCGGTTGGTGTGTATTCATTTGGGCCCCAACCATAGAGGTAGGCCTCTTTCCCGGTCTTCTTTGGACGTGTTAAGCAATCGGGTGCTTTACCAACCTCATATACACCTGCACAATGTGCATGCATGAAGTGGGTGTTTGCGATGATATAATCTTCACTTTCGTAATTACCTGTTTTTTCCGCAATCTCTATTGCGCGTTGATCAGATTCGGACATGAAGCGAATCATGCGATGTTGTTCGCTTGCCCAAAGAGAAGCGGAAGATAATGTGCTAGATAGAATCAGTGATTCAATACCAGTAGGGTTGTAATGTAATACATAGTCTAGCGCAAGCATACCACCCCAAGATTGACCTAAGAGATGAATCTTTGTTAAGTTGAGATGCTTGCGTAATGCGATTAATTCATTGACCCAAGTTTCAGGTGTCCATAATTCAGGATGACCTTCAACGTAGGAATTTCCACAACCTAGTTGGTCATACATGACGACGCAATAATCATCACATGCAAGTGAATCAAGTAGCTCGAAGTAGTTATGCGTGGAACCTGGGCCACCATGTAATAGAACTAAGCAGGTTCGCTAATGTCGCCAACAATACGGTAGTAGGTTTGATAGTTTAAATATGGCATGTAGCCTTCTGTAATTTTCATATGTTTAGTATATCATGCAAGAGATAATGAATTTCACCTTTTTATGGGAAACATATTGTCTGAAAGTTTTTTGGACAATACGTATAATTAAAATAGAGGGTTTATAGCATGGATAGACAGGATAGATTACTTTTCTTATTAGTGAAGGAAATGATCGCAGTACATCGATTCGAGAAATTGCAGATCTTTTTGGTGTGACTGCTCGAACAATTCGTAATGATATTGAAGCACTCAATGATGTGCTTGTTTGTAATGGGGCAAGCATCAAGATAGAACGTAAGGGTATTTCAATTGAAATCCAAGATAAAGAAAAGTTAGAGGATTACTTGCAGTCTATCGAAAGTAATCGTGAAAGAGTTTTGACAACGCAAGACCGTATTCGCCAGATTATAGAAACCTTACTCACTTCTGATGAAAGTGTGCGCATGGATGATCTTGCGGATGCGATGTTTATCAGTCGTGCAACACTAAAGAATGATATGAAGACTGTCCGCAATATTCTTGCGGATTTTGGTATTGAGATTGATTATCGTGCATATCAAGGTATGCGTGCAATTGGCAGTGAACAGCAGTATCGTCTATGTTTAACTCGAATCCAAATGGAAGAACCGTTTTATACTCAACAACTTCCAGAAAATAATCAACTAGATAGTATTCATAAAAATTATTTCAGATAAAGTTGTTAAATACAATTTTATGATATCTGATTTATCCCTCAATAATTTAACCTTCCATATCTATATCGCAATTCAGCGTATCCTAGATGGTAAAGTGATTCCTCTTGGTAAAGAGACAGAACAGCAGATGAAAAATGATAGTGACCTTGCGATGACCAAGGCTATTATTCAAGAAATTGAAAAAGAATTTGATGTAAAGTTTCCGGATAGTGAAGTATATTACGTGCTAATGCATTTGAGCAGTAAGAAGATTATCCGTTTGAATAATGGACAACAGAGTAGTTCGGTTGTGGATGAAGATACTTTTGAGATTGTTTTGGCAATGTTGGAAGCGGTCAATGAAACTTTCCGTATTGATTTGCGTTATGATTTTGAGCTTGCGACATTGTTATCCCTACACGTCATACCGTTTAAAGTCAGATTACAGAATCACATTGCAAGTTATAATCCACTAGCGAATCAGATTCGTGAGCACTTTGTGCTTGCGTACTCAATGGCTACTGTTGCCTGCGGTGTGTTAAAGAAAATGTATAACAGATGTATCTGTAAAGATGAGATTGCATATATTGCACTACACTTTAACGTTGCACTAGAGAAGAAACGTGAGAAACAGACGAAAGAAAAAGTGCTAATTGTCTGTGGAAGTGGACGTGCAAGTTCAGAACTTTTGCGTTATCAGATTGAAGAGAAGTTTGGCAAGAATCTAGAGGTAGTTGGTACAGCTAGTTTAAATACATTGCATAGTCAAAATCTTGAAGGTATTGATTACATTCTGACGACTGTGCCAATTGAAGAAAAACTAAATCAACCGGTCATTGAAGTTAATGCCTTCTTAGGCAAGAGTGCAATTGAAAATGTTCATGCGATGATTCAAAAGACACGCGACTTACAAATCTTCAACTACTTCCGTGAGGACATGTTCTTTGGTGATTTACCATATAACGATAAAGAAGAAGTGATCCATTTCTTATGTATGCAAGCACAGAAGAAAGTTGATATCTCAAATGATTTTGAGAAAGCTGTACTTGAAAGAGAAAGCGTTGGTGCAACTGCATTTGGAAACATGGTTGCGATACCACATCCAATCCACCCAATGGGTAAAGAAAGTTTTGTGGAGATTGGTATCTTACAAAAACCAATTCAATGGGATAAGGATACGGTGCAGATTATCTTTCTATTATCCATGAAGGAGAAGGGTGATGATACCATGCCTGCATTCTATAAAGTACTCAGTCAGATTGTAAGTTCTGATGAATATACAAAGGAATTAATCCGTACACAGAGTTTTGACAAGTTACACGAAATTATCTTAAAGATTGAAGAAGAATCCGTATAATGAATTTCCATTTCTAAATTGAAAAAAGTGAACTGTTCTTGATTGTTGAATAGATGGACAATGTAGATACAGGCGAAAGGAGACAAAAATGTTTGCAAAAGAATTAACGATTTTCACGGATAAAGTTTATCGTGATAAGTATGAGGCAATTGAAGACATTGCACATTTACCAAATGAATTTGTAAATAATAACGATGAGTATGCTAAGGCTGTTATTGACCGTGAAACGTAATCGCAACCTATATTGGTTATGGTATTGCAATTCCACATGCAATCTCAGCTGCAGTCAATCAAGCATTTGTTATCTATGTGAAATTCTTGAATGGATGTCCGTGGACAAATGAAGATGGAGAAGACAGGGTGGATCACATGATGATGATTGGTGTACCTGCTGATAAAGGGTCTACGCAACATTTGAAGATTCTGGCAGAGCTTAGTAAGAATTTGATGCATGAAGATTTCCGCGAGAAATTCTTAAATACAAAGAGCCCTGAAGAGTCTTACGAACTTTTGAAATCGATTGAAAAGGAGATGGAAGTATGAAATTAGTAGCAGTAAGTGCATGTACGGCGGGTATCGCACATACGTACATGACACAAGAAGCAATCGAGCAGGAATGCAAGAAGAGAGGCATTGACTGCAAGGTTGAAACACAAGGTGGTATGGGTATCAATAATGAGTTGGAACAAGATGAAGTCGATGCGGCTGATGTCGTTATTTTAGCTATCGCAATTGGTATTGAAGGCGATGAACGCTTTGATGAAAAACGTGATGAGGGTAAGGTTATCGAAGTTGATCCAACACAAGCAATCAAAGATATCAAGAAATTAATTGATAGAGCGGAGGCTTTGGCAAATGAGTGAGATGAATAATAAGTTGAAAGAAACTGGACGTAGTATATTTAAAGCATTTAATACGGGTATCTCATATTTCTTACCAGTCATTATCGCTGGTGGTATGTTATTCTCATTTACTTTGTTTACAGGTCATATTGAAAATGGCGCAATCATTCCAAGCAATCAGTTCTGGCAGAACGTGTATAGCTTAGGTATTGCTGGCTTCTCCATGATGGTTCCGGTTATCTGCGGATACATCGCTTACGCTATCGCTGGAAAACCTGCATTAGCTCCAGGTTTGATTATGGGTTATGTTGCAAATAATCCTATCGGAGAAGAACAATTATCTACAGGATTTATTGGAGCTTTACTATTAGGTTTCATCGTAGGTTACTTCGTTAAGTGGATGAAGACTTGGAAGGTTATTGACTCCTTGAAGCCAATGATGCCTACATTCTTTATTCCTCTATTAACAACATTTGTCGTTGGTATTTTCTACATCTATGTATTAACAGGACCTATCAATGCGTTTGTACAGGTTATCGTTGATGTAATGAATGGCCTAAGTGGAACAAATGCAATCTTGTTAGGACTTGGAATTGGACTATTAGCAGCAGCTGACTTTGGCGGTCCATGTTCAAAGGCTGCCACAGCATTCACACTTGCATTAATGGCTGAAGGTATCTACGGGCCTAACGGCGTATTCCGTATGTGCTGTGCAATTCCTCCACTCGGTATGGGTCTTGCGTCATTTATCTTAAGAAAGCATTATACAAAGGCAGATCGTTCTGTGGGTATCTCTGCATTCTTACTATCCTCAGGTGGCATCACAGAAGGTGCTTGGCCATTTGCGGGTAAAGACTTCAGCATACTTGGATTGCATGTGCAATCGGTACAGCAATCGCTGGAGCATTAGGTATGGTACATGGTGTATCTTCCGTTGTAGCGTTTGGTGGTATCGTTGCGATTACTGGTGTCATTGAAGGGCAAGTTTGGTATGTAGTAGATATGTTAATCGGCGCACTAATCATCGTGGCAATCTTAGCAGTCACAAAGAAACCATTAACAGAGGAAGAATTGGCAGAAGGTAATAAATAATCTAGAAAGCATAACCGCAATTATGCGATAAGGGATGTGGCATTGTGTCACATCCTTTACTGTTTTTAAGAAACCAATTTAAGTTTGGATGTTAGATGCTTCGTTTGAATAGTAAATGAAAACACTTTAGATTCGTTGGCATCTAAAGTGTTTTGAGGATATCTAAAATATGTGATAGAAGGTAACTATTCTTTGATTTCTGAATCAATTTTATGCAGTGTATCAGATAGTATCTCTTTTCTAAGCGAAGTTAGCCATGAAGAGAATTGTACAACATCAAACGCATAGGTTTGGTTGAGTTCATATTCATTCTCTGACCATGTATCAATTGGTGATTCGTTATGCTGGATAACTGCTTCTAGTTTATCTAAAGCTTTATATATTTTAGATTCTTGGGTTTCTTGTTGGTTCATCTCGTTATATAGTTCTGTCATTCGTGTTGAGATGTTTTCGGGGAGAGTGTCAACCCATTGCGATAATAATGAATCTTCAATATCACGGTCATGATCAGTTTTGAGGAATGTTGGGATATCGCCGGTAAAACATTCGCCTAAATCATGAATTAAGCACATACTGATTACTTTATCAATATCTGCATTGGGGAACTCATCCTTTAAAAGAAAGGCCATGAGGGAAATTCTCCAACTATGTTCGGCAACACTCTCGATGCGTCTTTTACTCGTCGTACAGTGACGTGTGGTATCTTTCAATCTTTCTGCAATATGCAATATCTCTAAATATTCTCTCGGATTCATGGGTAGGCTCCCTTCTAAAATCTATACTTGTAATGAAATCTTGTATTCATTTGAAACTATCCTCCTTAGTATATAACGTCATGGAGTTTAAGGTGTATATTTTCCTTTGTGTAGACCTTGAAATTTTTGCGGTGTTGATAGGGGAATCGGGCTGAGAATACAATAATGCAAATGGAACTTGACATTATAAAAATGCATGGTATCATATCATCGTTATCAAATACCACAGACAGTAACGGCGTATGCTTAATAAGGTTACCGAGGTAGATGAAAGTTCATATCAATGTACTTTTGCTCTCGCTGTCTGCGAGGGCTTTCTTTCTAAATGTGTATTCGATAACAAAGAATAGGAAGGTGAAGTATGAATCAGACTGTATTAGAGTCTAAGCAGGGTGTCGTTTCCGAAATTAAGGAAAAGTTCACTAACTCTTCATCCACTATCGTTGCCGAGTACCGTGGCCTCTCAGTTGCTGAGGTTACTGAACTCCGTAGAGCATTACGTGCTGAAGGTGTTGAACTTAAGGTTTATAAGAACACATTAGCAAGTAAGGCTGCTGAAGATGCAGGATATGGTGATCTTAAGGATTGCTTAACAGGTCCTAATGCATTGGCATTCGGTGGAGATGAAACTGGTGCTGCTCGTGTAATGGCTAAGTTTGCTAAGAAGCATGAGGCATTAGTTCTTAAGGGTGGTATTGTTGAAGGTAAGGTTGTTGACCTCAACACAGTAAAGGAACTCTCTGCATTACCAAACAGAGAAGGCATGCTCAGCATGTTGCTATCTGTATTGAATGCTCCAGTATCTTCATTCGCACGTGTTGTGAATGCTGTTGCTGAGGCAAAGCCAGCTAACGGAGCTGCTCCGGTTGCTGAAGAAGTAAAGAAGCTGCTGAGGCAGCTGCCTAAGAAAGAAATAGAAGAGGAGAAATTAATCCATGGCAAAGTTAACACAGGAAGATATCCTAGCATATCTTGATGAAGCTACAATTCTTGAACTAAATGAACTCGTAAAGGCTATTGAAGAGAAGTACGGCGTTTCTGCTGCTGCTCCAGTAGCAGCTGCTGCTCCAACAGAAGCTGCTGCAGCTGCTCCTACAACAGTGAATGTTGTATTAGCTGCCGCTGGTGACTCTAAGGTAGGCGTAATTAAGGTTGTTCGTGAAATCACAGGTCTTGGACTTGTTGATGCTAAGAAGCTCGTTGATGGAGCTCCTGCAACAATCAAGGAAAACGTTGCTGCTGAAGAAGCTGAAGAACTCAAGAAGAAGCTCACAGATGCTGGTGCAACTGTTGAATTCAAGTAATCTAGAAAATAACAGAAAACACATGAAAAAGCCGAATAATAAATTGTTCGGCTTTTCCGGGATATAGAAAGGAACGGTTAATGGCACATTATTTTACCGATAACCGAAATCTGGATGAGAACCGGAAGGAACATACTTTCCGGTTTTTAGACCGTTTATATATCTTTACGACTGACAATGGCGTATTTTCAAAAACAGGTGTAGATTACGGCAGCTATGTCTTGCTGAAAGCAATCAGCAAAGAAGAACTCCATGGCAATATCTTGGATATGGGATGTGGATATGGAACGCTAGGTATCATTACAAAATCGTTGTTTCCCGGTAGTGAAGTTACAATGGCGGATATCAATCCACGTGCAGTGGAACTAGCACAATTAAACTGCAGTTTGAATAAAGTGGAGTGTACTGCTCTTGTTTCGGATGGATATACCGAGATCAAAGGCCAATATCATTTTATTATCACCAATCCTCCGATTCGTACCGGAAAGAAGATTATCTATAAAATGTTCGAAGATGCATATGACCACCTAGAAGTGGGTGGCTCGATCTATGCGGTTATCCGTAAACAGCAAGGCGCGGAAAGTGCTAAGAAGAAGTTTGCGGAAGTGTTCGGAAATTGCGAGGTTATTTCTAAGGATCGAGGATACTATATTTTGCAAAGTAGGAAGTTGACGGAATAAAAAAGTTGTTTTATTATAGTAAATTGCAAAAGAGTCGAATAGGGATGGGGTTATTCTACCCTTTTTCGACATTTCTGGCGGTGCAGGCGAAAGGATGGCGAACAAATGGAAAATAAGCAGACATACCACGTTGTGCATTATGGCAACAAGGCAACTCGTAGAGATTATTCTAAAGTTAGCAGTGGTCTAGATCTACCTGATTTAGTAGAAATTCAGACTGCGGCTTTTGACTGGTTTCTAAGAGACGGTATTAAAGAAGTATTTGATGATGTATATCCAATTTCAAACTATGCGGGTAACATTCGTTTGAAGTTCCTAGATTATGAATTTGGGGAACCAAAGTATTCAATTAGTGAATGCAAATACAGAGAAGTAAATTACAGCGCTCCTCTTAAGGGTAAGATGGAGTTAGAAGTTATGGATCCAGAAACTGGTGAAGTAATCACAAAGAATGAAGAGGTCTTCTTAGGAGACTTCCCTTTAATGACGCCAACAGGCACATTCATTATCAACGGTGCTGAGCGTATTATTGTATCTCAGATTGTTCGTTCTCCGGGTGCGTACTTTGATATTGAATCAGAAGAGCGCACAGGCCGTGATACATACAAATGTGAATTGATTCCAAGCCGTGGAACATGGTTGGAATTCATGAGTGATGACAAGAAAGCTGCACTTGGCCGTATTTTAAACGTATCAATTGACCGCAGAAGAAAAGTATTAAGCTCAATCCTATTTAAGGCAATTGGTTTATCCTTGAACCTTGAACGTGGTGAAAACGCATTTGATACAACAAACATGAAGAAGTTCTTAAAGGCATTAAACTTGCCTGTAAATTCTGATGTTATCGTGCCAGAAGAAGAACGTGAATTCCAGAACGACTACATGTTATTGTATACGGCGATTTTCGGAAATTACGAAGAAGTTCGCAATACACTTGCGGCTGATAAGACAAAGACTAAGAACGAAGCACTCTTAACAGTGTATGAAAATCAGCGTGCGGATGAAATCGCAACCATCGATGGTGCGATTACTTTAATGGACGCTAAGTTCTTTGACTACAGAAGATATGACTTAACAAAGGCAGGTCGTTATAAGGTTCATAAGAAGTTAAGTATTTTAGACCGCATGGAAGGCTTGTCTCTTGAGAAGGACTTAGTAAGTGCTGAAGGCAAGACTCTTGTAAAGAAGGGTGTTGTTATTAATAAGGAATTAAGAAATGAGTTACGTGCTGAAATTGATAAGGGTATCAATTGTCGTGCGTTACCATTTACACATACATTCTCACATCCATCGATAGCAGTGATGGATACATCTTGGAAGAATAGCTTGGTAGGACGTATCTTAGCGGTTGATTTAGATGGTAAGACAGAACGTACAACACTAGAAATGGGTACAGTTCTAACAGAAGAAGATGTAAAGGCTATTGCTAAGGAATTCAAGCAGGTAACTGTTTATGCCGGCATTATCGCTTCTCCTGTTAAGGTGACGAACGATAATGTTAACGCTGTTCTTGATTACGGTTCTCGTATGTTTGAGATCGGTCGTGTTACATTAAACGGTGAAGATTTAACAAACGCTGATGGCGAAGTGATGTGTCCAACTTACTTACCGGAAGTTGAAGTGACTAAGCTTTCTACAGCCGATCAAGAAACAATCGTGGCTGAAGCTACAAACCATTCTGGAGAAGTAACTGTTTGGTTAGTAGGTGTTTGCGTACAGGAAGTTACTGTAATGCAGGAAGGTCATCCAGTGAACTTGATTGGTATCGACCCATTAAATGACAAACACACAATCACGATGAGTGATATGTATGCTCTATATAACTACGAACTTACAATGTTCGATGGTGTAGGTTCTCAAGATGATATCGATATGCTTGGTAACCGTCGTATCCGTACAGTTGGTGAATTAATCCAGAATCAATTCCGTATTGGTTTATCTCGTATGGAACGTGTTGTTAAGGAAAGAATGTCTATCGCAGATACTGCAAACTTAACACCAAAGCAACTAACAAATATCCGTCCATTAACGGCTGCAATCAAGGAGTTCTTCTCCTCATCTCAGTTATCTCAGTTCATGGATCAGGAAAACCCACTTGCGGAGTTATCTAACAAGCGTCGTATTTCTGCGTTAGGACCTGGTGGTCTTACACGTGAACGTGCAGGCTTCGAAGTGCGTGATATTCACAACTCTCACTATGGACGTATCTGTCCTATTGAGACACCTGAAGGACCAAACATCGGTTTGATTTCTTACCTTACAACTTATGCGAAGGTAAATGAATATGGCTTCATCGAAACTCCATACCGTAAGGTTGTGGATGGCAAGGTTACGGATGAAATCAAGTACATGCCAGCGGATGAAGAAAATGATCACGTAATTGCGCAGGCAAACGAGATTAAGGATGGCCACCTTGTAGGTGATAAGATTATCGCTCGTATCAAGGGTGAAACTGTGATGGTTGACCGTAGCCAAGTTGACTACGCCGACGTATCTCCACGTCAGATTGTTTCTGTAGCGACTGCGTGCGTTCCATTCTTGGAAAACGATGACTGTACTCGTGCCCTCATGGGTGCCAACATGCAGCGTCAGGCCGTGCCTCTTATGAATCCGCACAGTCCATTTGTTGGTACGGGTATGGAACATGTGATTGCACGTGACTCAGGTTCTGCTTGTGTTGCGACTGGTCCAGGTGTTGTTACATATGTTGACGCAACAAAGGTTGTTGTGGCAGAAGATAACGGTAATGAGAAGACATATGAACTAACGAAGTATCGTCGTTCTAACGCTTCTACTTGCTTAAATCAAAGACCTATCGTTTGGGATGGTGAGCGTGTTGAACGTGGCACAATCTTGGCGGATGGCCCAGCGATGGAAAATGGTGAACTTGCCTTAGGTCAAAACGTTACAATCGCGTTTATGACATGGCATGGTTATAACTATGAAGATGCGATTATCATGTCTGAAAAGATGCAATCGCAGGATTACTACACATCTGTGCATATTGAAGAATATGACATCGAATGCCGTGAAACGAAGTTAGTCCAGAAGAGATTACTCGTGATATTCCTAACGTCGCTGAAAGCGCATGCCGCAACCTTGATGGTCGTGGTATCGTCATGGTCGGTGCAGAAGTGAAGGAAGGAGATATCCTTGTTGGTAAGGTTACTCCTAAGGGCCAAACAGACCAAACTCCAGAAGAGAAGTTATTGATGGCTATCTTCGGTGAGAAGTCACGTGAAGTACGTGATAACTCATTGAAGGTACCACATGGTGGTGCCGGTATTGTACACAGTATCCGCGTATTCAAACGTAAGGAAGACCATGAACTTCCACCAGGAGTAAATGAAGTTGTTAAGGTTTATATCGTTCAGAAACGTAAGATTTCTGAGGGTGATAAGATGGCTGGACGTCATGGTAACAAGGGTGTTATCTCTCGTATCAATCCAGTTGAAGATATGCCATACATGTCAGATGGAACTCCTATCGACATTATGTTGAACCCATTCGGTGTACCATCACGTATGAACATCGGACAGGTGTTGGAAGTTCATCTTGGTTTCGCTGCGAAGAAGTTAGGCGTGAAATTTGCGACTCCAGTATTCGATGGTGTTTCTAACACAGACTTACGTGACATTATGAAGGAATCTAACTCTTCACCAGATGGTAAGTATGTTCTATATGATGGACGTACAGGTGAAGCATATGACGACCGTATCTCAGTTGGTGTCATGTACATGATTAAGCTTGCACACATGGTCGACGATAAGTTACATGCACGTGCAACTGGTCCATACTCACTCGTTACGCAACAGCCATTAGGTGGTAAGGCACAGAATGGTGGTCAGAGATTTGGTGAGATGGAAGTTTGGGCTCTTGAAGCATATGGTGCATCTCATGTATTACAAGAAATCTTGACTGTGAAGTCAGATGATATTGCTGGACGTACAAAGACATACGAAGCAATTGTGAAGGGCAAGGATATGCCAGAACCTGGTATCCCTGAATCATTCCGTGTATTAGTACACGAATTACAGGCTCTTGCGATTGACGTACGCATGATGGATGACGCTGGCAATGAGATGGATCTCAAGCAGATGGAACAAGAAGAACTCAAGGAAGAAACAACTCTTGATTTCGACCCATCTACACTTGTAAATGATGCGGAGTCAAACGAAGATCTAACAATCAAAGATGAATTAGATGAAGAAATTCCTGAAGCAGCGACCGTAGGGTTCGATGACTTCGGGGAAGAAGATCAATAAGGAGGATGCTTAGATGAATATTAATAACTTTACAGCGATTAAAGTCGGTCTGGCATCACCAGAGAAAATCCTTGCTTGGTCATATGGCGAAGTAAAGAAGCCAGAAACAATTAACTATCGTTCTCAGAAGCCTGAGCGTGATGGTTTGTTCTGCGAACGCATTTTCGGTCCTACAAAGGACTGGGAGTGCGCTTGCGGAAAGTTCAAGAAGATTCGTTACCAAGGCGTAGTTTGCGACCGTTGTGGTGTTGAAATCACAAAGGCTAGTGTACGTCGTGAACGTATGGGTCATATTGAATTAGCAGCTCCAGTAGCACATATTTGGTATTTACGTGGAATTCCTTCCCGTATGGCACTCCTATTAAACGTAGCGCCTAAATCATTAGAAGAAGTTGTGTACTTTGTATCTTGGATTGTAACAGACCCAGGTGATACAAAACTTGAATATAAGCAGATTCTTTCTGAAAGAGAATACCGTGAAAATAACGCTATTTATGGTGCTGGTAGTTTCGTTGCACAAACAGGTGCAGAAGCGATTAAGACATTACTTGAACAGTGTGATGTTGAAGCAGAGTATACAGCAATTATGGCAGAGCTTGAAAAGTCTACTGGTGATAAGCGCAAGAAGCTAATCAAGCGTTTAGAAACAGTAGAAGCATTCCGTAACTCTGAAAACAAGCCAGAATGGATGGTATTGACTGTATTACCAGTTATCCCACCAGATCTTCGTCCAATGTTACAGTTGGATGGTGGTCGTTTCGCTACTTCTGACTTAAATGATTTATATCGTCGTGTTATTACTCGTAATAACCGTTTAAAGAAGCTACTTGAACTTGGAACTCCTGCAATCATCGTTCAAAACGAAAAGCGTATGTTACAGGAAGCTGTCGATGCGTTAATTGATAACGGTCGTCGTTCCAAGGCAATTACAGGTGCTGGTGGACGTGCACTTAAGTCTCTATCTCACTCCTTAAAGGGTAAGCAGGGACGTTTCCGTCAGAACTTATTAGGTAAGCGTGTTGACTTCTCTGGTCGTTCTGTTATCGCAATTGGACCATACCTTAAGATGTGGCAGTGCGGATTACCTAAGGAAATGGCAATTAACTTATATAAGCCATTTGTAATTAACGAATTAGTAAACTTACAGATTGCGTCTAACCCTAAGACAGCTGAGAAGTTGATTGGTCGCCAAGATCCACGTGTTTGGGATGTTGTGGAAAAGGTTATTGCAAACCATCCAGTATTCTTAAACCGTGCACCTACACTTCACCGTTTAGGTATTCAGGCATTCTTCCCACGCTTAGTTGAAGGTCGTGCAATCCGTGTGCATCCGTTAGTATGTCCTGCGTTCAATGCGGACTTCGATGGTGACCAGATGGCTGTCCATCTTCCATTAAGTGAGATGGCAAGAGCTGAAACTGAAGTCTTGATGTTAGGTTCTAACAATATCTTAGGTCCTAAGGATGGTAAGCCTATCGTTACACCTGGACAGGACTTAGTATTAGGTAACTTCTATTTGAACATGGAAGAAACAGCGGAAGAGTTCAAGAAGAAGGCAGATGCTCTAGAACAACTTGGTGAAAAGACTGAAGCAGCAAGATGGAGAAGATATAGTGAGAATGAAGGACACGTATTCAAGGATGTCAACGAAGTAATGATGGCATACCAGACAGGCGTTGTTCACTTACATAACCGTATCGCTCTTCCTGCTAGAGCAGTTAACAAGACTGGCTTTACAGAAGAACAAAATAACAAGTACTTATTAACAACAGTTGGTAAGATTATCTTTAATGGTGTATTCCCTGCAGATTTCCCATATCTCAATGAGGTGACTCCAGAAATCTAAAGGCAACACCAGATTCAGAGTTTGTTCCACTAGGTACAGATATCAAGAAGGAATTTGCTAACCGTAAGGTAGCATCTGAATTCAAGAAGAAGGACTTAGGAAACTTGATTGCGGCTGTCTTTGACCATTACAAGACAAATGGTACATCAGACATCTTAGATAGCTTGAAGGATATGGGATACCTCTACTCAACATTAGCAGGTATGACTGTAGCCCTCAGCGATATCTCTGTTGCGCCGAATAAGGAAGCGTTAGTAGCTGAAGGTCGTAAGAAGGCTGAACAGTTCAACATGTTACGTGACAGAGGTCTATTAACACCTCAAGAATGGGAAGCTAAATTCTCCTTACTCTGGAACGATGTTAAGAACGATGTAGGTAACAACTTGATGGAATCCATGGCTCGTATGAACCCAATCAACATGATGGCGGTATCTGGTGCCCGTGGTAACAAGAACCACTTTACACAGTTAGCTGGTATGCGCGGATTAATGGCTCGTCCTACACAGTCTAAGTCCCGTAAGGAATACCAACCATCTATTATCGAAGTTCCAATTTACTCATGTTTCCGTGAAGGTATGAGCGTATCAGAGTTCTTTATCTCCACTCACGGTGTACGTAAGGGATTAACAGATACAGCCTTGAAGACTGCTGAATCTGGATACTTAACACGTCGTCTCGTCGATGTTGCTCAGGAAGTTATCATCGGAGAAGAAGACTGTGGAACAGAACGTGGATATCTTGTTAAGAATATTTACGAAGATAAGATTCTACGCCCAGATGAAAAGTCAGTATTAATTGAAGGTTTATTCGATCGTATCGTTGGACGTTACACACAAAAACCAATCTTAGATCCTAAGACAGGCGAAGTGATTGTTGATGGCGATACATTAGTAGATGAAGACTTAGCACAGAAGGTTGTTGCGGCAGGTGTTGAAGAAGTTTACATCCGTAACGTATTCACATGTGAATCTACAAATGGTATTTGCCGTAAGTGCTATGGACGTAATATGGCAACAGGTAACCTCGTTGAAGAAGGCGAAGCTATCGGTATCATGGCCGCTCAGGCGATCGGTGAACCTGGTACACAGTTAACAATGCGTAACTTCCACACTGGTGGTGTTGCGACACAGAACGGTGATATTACACAGGGTCTTCCTCGTGTAGAAGAATTGTTCGAAGCACGTGCACCTAAGGGATTAGCTGTCATCTCTAAGATTGATGGTGAAATCACTGATGTACACGACAATGAAAACAAGACAGGTACAGTCATTGTTGTATCAAATGAAAACGAATCTATCGAGCACAAGTGCGACTTAACACAGGTGAAGCGTCAGAACTTAAATATCGGCGATCATGTATCTGCTGGTGATAAGTTAACTGAAGGTCCAATCGCTCCTAAGGAACTATTGGAAGTAGCGGGTGTAAGAGCAGTTCAGGAATATATCTTGAAAGAAGTTAAGAAGGTTTACTCTTCTCAGTCTATCGATATTTCTGATAAGCACTTGGAAGTAATGATTAAGCAGATGTTAAAGAAAGTCATCGTTATCGAAGGAAATGACTCAGGCTTAAGTGCTGGACAGACATTATCACTCGCTAATATGAACGCAATTAACGAAGATCTATTGTTTGATGGAAAGAAACCAGCGAAGTTTGGTCCATTACTCTTAGGTATCTCTAAGTCAGCTGTAGAAACAGATTCATTCTTATCAGCTGCATCCTTCCAGGAAACAACAAGAGTTCTTACAGAAGCTGCAGTTAGGGGTAAGGTTGATAAACTTGAAGGTCTTAAGGAAAATGTTATCATCGGTAAACTCATTCCAGCCGGAACAGGTAGAAACTTTGACCGTGAAACATCACGTCGTATTGAAGAACGTGCAATGGAACTCAAGGAAATTCGCGAAGAAAGCTAGAGAGCTCGCAGAAGCAACTGCAAATAGATTGCCTGATGAGATTCTTGGAAGCAACGCAGATGTGCATGTAAGTAGTGCAGAATCTGCTCTAGCTTTAGCTGAACGTATGAAGTCAGAACATAACTTTGATTTCTAATGAATGCATGAAATGAAGCAGTCTGGAAACAGGCTGCTTTTTCTATGCAGACATGGAAAAAATATGCTCAAGTGAAAAGTTAAATTCCACTTCTAAAGAATAAAAAAATAAAGCGGAAGTAAGTCTTTCAGAAATAGTACTATCAAGGGTCAATAATCCAAGATAGTACTATTTTTTTAAGTTGAAAATGATTTTATTTTAGTTAGAATGAAAGTGAAGTTACAGAAAAATGAGCACATGAAAGGTAGGCAGAATCTACTGTTCAAAAAATTTGTAAGAGTTGATTCTACTTCGTTGTCAGATGAAAGTTAAATGCCGATCCTTCGTGTGTGATTGATTTTGAAACTTCTTGGTTATCTTCTTACTTTAGAAGATATGGTTTTAGAATTACTTCATCTGGTGGGATTTCGGTAATTCCAAAATCATGAAGTCTCTTAGCCATTTCTTCGTTGTAGAAATGGAGCAGCTGTATGGATGATTTTCCGTGCAGCTTTTCTTTTGGATATGAATTGATATGGATATTGATGAGATTTGCCTTTTCTTGTGATGTAAGACCTAATGCATAGAGGTCACATCCCTTTGGACATATCTCTCTTACCAATAGGTGTACGTTCTCTAGACTACCTTTCTGCCAAGAGGCCATCGAATCACAGTAGAACATACGTGTTCTACGAATTCCATCTTCACGTATCTCAGCTTCTTCTGCTAGGACGAATTCACTTCCTCTGTCTGTTAATATGACCTCGACTTCTTTTTCAAACATTTCTTTTCCTAGTATCTTTTCCAATAATAGGATTCCATCCAACATATGTAAGGAGTCTTTTACGGTTTGATAGATATATATCAACAGGTCATACTCTCTGAATTTGAAGGTCTGTAGGAAAGGTCCGTTGGACACGTCGTTGTATACCGTATCCATCTCTACGACCTTGGCATTTGGATTCTTTTCCATGTATATCAAGAAGTCGGAGTACTTTCTTCCTATCAGGTATCGGTTGTCTTTACGTGGCTTGTATGTATTGCGCTTTTGTTTGGACATCTTTCGTCTTACGACACGTTTCAAATCGATGGCGCTGATCGATACGCCCACATCTTGGAAGACACCATTTTCGATATAGTTGTATATCGTCTTTTCTGATAACTTGATTTCTCTGTGACTTTGGAGAATAGAGTAGATGGACTGACCTTTCTTGAGCAGTGGTAATAAGAGTTCACCGAGCTGCTTGATATCATTTACTGTCGCATTGACACCTTGTCGTGAAGATGTAAGTGTCATCTGATAGTCGTGCTGTGCATCAAATGCAGAGTATCGATATTTGTCATAACGACAAGAGCGATAGTTTCCACATCCATTACAAGCTCCTGGTGACTTGTCCCTGCGAGTACATTTGAAAGGGACATAATCGATACAATCAAGAGTACAATAGCGTTCATGTTTACAGCGTTTGTAGTTAGCGCACTCTAGAGGCAGATTACATTTGTATGCAAGGACACGATGGAGTTTGATTTCTTTTCCTATGGTTGACTTGTCTTTACCGAGAGTAGTAGCGATAGCTTGTTTGGTAGAACCATTTTCGATACCAGTTTCGATGATCAGTCTATCTGAATAAGACATGTGTGAATTCTTCGTTAACATAATGTTTTCCTCCTAAAAACACGAAGGATAGGCAATTATATTGAACTAGAAGTGTAAGAGTAAATTCAACTAGAGTTTGGTGAATAACTAAATTCAACTTTCATACCTTAGAAGTGGAATTTAACTTTTCACTTGAGGCATGGAAAAAATATTGAAAAAAATGATAAAAAACATTGACATGATGTCGGATACTTGGTATATTAATACAGCACTCTTCGGAAGGGGAGATGCAGAGATCTTTGAAAACTGAACAGGAATAAGACACATAAACAACGTCAAGCAAAAAGAATACGAAGCAAGAGACTTCGTAAAATAAAAAGAGTCAATCAAATGAAGAGTTTGATCCTGGCTCAGGATGAACGCTGGCGGCGTGCCTAATACATGCAAGTCGAACGCTGGAGATCTAGCTTGCTAGATCGAAGGAGTGGCGAACGGGTGAGTAATACATAAGCAACCTACCCACGAAGACTGGGATAATCTCTGGAAACGGGGACTAATACCGGATAGGTAATCGGAAGGCATCTTCTGGTTATTAAAGGTTAAAAACACTGGTGGATGGGCTTATGGCGCATTAGTTAGTTGGTGAGGTAACGGCCCACCAAGACGATGATGCGTAGCCGGCCTGAGAGGGTGAACGGCCACATTGGGACTGAGACACGGCCCAGACTCCTACGGGAGGCAGCAGTAGGGAATTTTTCGGCAATGGGGAAACCCTGACCGAGCAACGCCGCGTGAGTGATGACGGCCTTCGGGTTGTAAAAGCTCTGTTGTAAGGGAAGAACGGTAGATAGAGAATATCTAAGTGACGGTACCTTACCAGAAAGCCACGGCTAACTACGTGCCAGCAGCCGCGGTAATACGTAGGTGGCGAGCGTTATCCGGAATTATTGGGCGTAAAGGGTGCGTAGGCGGCCTGTTAAGTAAGTGGTTAAATTGTTGGGCTCAACCCAATCCAGCCACTTAAACTGGCAGGCTAGAGTATTGAGAGGCAAGTGGAATTCCATGTGTAGCGGTAAAATGCGTAGATATATGGAGGAACACCAGTGGCGAAGGCGGCTTGCTAGCCAAAGACTGACGCTCATGCACGAAAGCGTGGGGAGCAAATAGGGATTAGATACCCTAGTAGTCCACGCCGTAAACGATGAATACTAAGTATTGGGGAAACTCAGTGCTGCAGCTAACGCAATAAGTATTCCGCCTGTGGAGTATGCACGCAAGTGTGAAACATAAAGGAATTGACGGGGGCCCGCACAAGCGGTGGAGTATGTGGTTTAATTCGACGCAACGCGAAGAACCTTACCAGGCCTTGACATCCCTTGCAAAGCTGTAGAGATACAGTAGAGGGTTATCAAGGAGACAGGTGGTGCATGGTTGTCGTCAGCTCGTGTCGTGAGATGTTGGGTTAAGTCCCGCAACGAGCGCAACCCTTGCCTTCAGTTACCAGCATTCAGTTGGGGACTCTGGAGGGACTGCCGGTGATAAACCGGAGGAAGGTGGGGATGACGTCAAATCATCATGCCCCTTATGGCCTGGGCTACACACGTACTACAATGGCTGTTACAACGTGCAGCGACCTAGCGATAGGAAGCGAATCACTAAAAGACAGTCTCAGTTCGGATTGAAGTCTGCAACTCGACTTCATGAAGCTGGAATCGCTAGTAATCGCGGATCAGAATGCCGCGGTGAATACGTTCTCGGGCCTTGTACACACCGCCCGTCATACCATGAGAGCTGGTAATACCCGAAGCCGGTGGCCTAACCGCAAGGAAGGAGCCGTCGAAGGTAGGGACTAGTGATTGGGGTCAAGTCGTAACAAGGTATCCCTACGAGAACGTGGGGATGGATCACCTCCTTTCTAAGGAGAAAGATGTGAAGTAAAAAAGTTGTTTCAAGTTTTATTACCTGTTTAGTTTTTGAGGGATCTCGCAAGAGGTAACTCATATGGAGCATCTGTTCTTTGAAAAACTGAATAACAGAAGAAGACAATAGATAGGTCTTTTTTTCGAAAAGTTGTGATAACAAGATTAACTAAAAAAAGTCTAAAACGAAATAGTTAACAGTTCTCGTAAAAGCATAAACGTATATAAGTGATTAAATTAGTAAGAGCGTACGGTGGATGTCTTGGCATATAGAGCAGAAGAAGGACGCAGATAACGGCGAAACGCCTCGGGGAGTCGTACACAGGCAACGATCCGGGGGTATCCGAATGGGGAAACCCGATAAAGTTGAAAAGCTTTATCATCCTTAAGCCAATACATAACTTAAGAGAAGGCAACCCAGGGAATTGAAACATCTTAGTACCTGGAGGAGAAGAAAATAACAATGATTCCGAGAGTAGTGGCGAGCGAAATCGGAGCAGCCCAAACCAGCAACGAGCTGGGGTAGTAGGACCACAGAAAGTGATTGAAAAGAGATAGTCGAATGGCATTGAAAGGTCAGCCGCAGAAGGTGCAAGCCCTGTAGGCGAAATCTCGATTCACGCGAGTGGGATCCTGAGTACGTCGGAGCACGTGAAACTCTGACGGAATCAACCGGGACCATCCGGTAAGGCTAAATACTCCTATATGACCGATAGTGAACCAGTACCATGAGGGAAAGATGAAAAGAACCGCGGGAGCGGAGTGAAATAGATCCTGAAACCGTATGCTTACAAAAAGTCAGAGCACATTAAGGTGTGATGGCGTGCCTTTTGTAGAATGAACCGGCGAGTTATCTTTACATGCGAGGTTAAGCAGACAATGCGGAGCCGTAGCGAAAGCGAATCTTAATAGGGTGGCAAGTATGTAGAGATAGACCCGAAGCCGTAGTGATCTAGTCATGAGCAGGTTGAAGGCTGGGTGAATCCAGCTGGAGGACCGAACCGACCCCCGTTGAAAAAGTTGGCGGATGACTTGTGATTAGCGGAGAAATTCCAATCGAACACGGCGATAGCTGGTTCTCCCCGAAATAGCTTTTAGGGCTAGCGTTGAACGAATCTACCCGGAGGTAGAGCACTGAAATCATGCGGGCGGCATCTCGCCGTACCAAATGATATCAAACTCCGAATGCCGGGCAAGAATATTCAGCAGTCAGACTGTGGGTGATAAGGTCCATGGTCAAAAGGGAAACAGCCCAGATCATCAGATAAGGTCCCAAAATTTACGCTAAGTGGAAAAGGATGTGGAGACGCGCAAACAGCTAGGGAGGTTGGCTCAGAAGCAGCCATCCTTCAAAGAGTGCGTAACAGCTCACTAGTCGAGTATCTCTGCGCCGAAAATTAACCGGGGCTAAGCGTAATACCGAATCTATGGATTTATACTTAGGTATAAGTGGTAGGGGAGCGTTCCATACAGCATTGAAGGTATACCGTAAGGAGTGCTGGAGCGTATGGAAGTGAGAATGCCGGTGTGAGTAGCGAGATGTGGGTGAGAATCCCACACACCGAACAACCAAGGTTTCCAGGGGAAGGTTCGTCCGCCCTGGGTAAGTCGGGACCTAAGGCCAGGCCGAAAGGCGTAGTCGATGGACAGCAGGTTGATATTCCTGCACCCGCGAGTAAAGTGATGGAGTGACAGATAGGGTTAACCCAAGTCCTTAATGGATTGGGCAAGGCAAGCAGGAGAGTGGCGTAGGCAAATCCGCGCCGGATACTCAAAGGCTTGACTCAAGCGAACGCGCGAGCAAGTAGTGAAGAGGGCAATACCAGGTCTCAAGAAAAGCTTCTAGCGATAATTTACTAGCGGCCCGTACCAAAACCGACACAGGTGGTTGAGGCGAGTAGCCTAAGGTGAGCGAGAGAACTGTTGCCAAGGAACTCGGCAAATTGACCCCGTACGTTAGCAATAAGGGGTGCTCGAAAGAGCCGCAGTGAATAGGCCCTAGCAACTGTTTAACTAAAACATAGCTCTCTGCGAAGTCGCAAGACGAAGTATAGGGGGTGACACCTGCCCGGTGCTGGAAGGTCAAGGGGATTTGTCAGACGCAAGTCGAAGCATTGAACCGAAGCCCCAGTGAACGGCGGCCGTAACTATAACGGTCCTAAGGTAGCGAAATTCCTTGTCAGGTAAGTTCTGACCCGCACGAAAGGTGTAATGATTTGGGCACTGTCTCGGCAGCAGACTCGGTGAAATCTTAGTACCTGTGAAGATGCAGGTTACCCGCAACTAGACGGAAAGACCCCATGGAGCTTTACTGTAGTCTGCTATTGAGTTTCGGTTAAGTATGCACAGGATAGGTGGGAGACGATGAGACTGGTCTTTTTGGGATCAGAGGAGTCACTGTTGGGATACCACTCTTACTTAATTGAAATTCTAACTCTAAGCCGTGATCCGGCTAGAGGACCGTGGCAGATGGGCAGTTTGACTGGGGCGGTCGCCTCCCAAAAGAGTAACGGAGGCGCACAAAGGTACTCTCAGAATGGTTGGAAATCATTCAACGAGCGCAAACGCAGAAGAGTGCTTGACTGCGAGACAAACAAGTCGAGCAGGGACGAAAGTCGGTGTTAGTGATCCGGCGGTGCAGAATGGAATGGCCGTCGCTTAACGGATAAAAGCTACCCTGGGGATAACAGGCTGATCTCGCCCAAGAGTTCACATCGACGGCGAGGTTTGGCACCTCGATGTCGGCTCATCGCATCCTGGAGGTGAATTCGCTTCCAAGGGTTGGGCTGTCCGCCCATTAAAGCGGTACGCGAGCTGGGTTCAGAACGTCGTGAGACAGTTCGGTCCCTATCTGTTGTGGGCGTTGGAAATTTGAGGAGAGCTGCCCCTAGTACGAGAGGACCAGGGTGGACGTTCCTACGGTGCACCAGTTGTCACGCCAGTGGCATAGCTGGATAGCTGAGAACGGACCGGATAAACGCTGAAGGCATCTAAGCGTGAAACCGACTCCAAGATTAGATTTCCCATCATTTCAAATGAATAAGACCCCTTGAAGACGACGAGGTTGATAGGTCAGAGATGTAAGTGTAGCGATACATTCAGTTGACTGATACTAATAGGTCGAAGATTTATTCACGAGAGAACGCACACACGACTGTTTGAGAAAGACGAAGTCAGAAACTGTTATTTAGTTTTCAGGGAACAGAGGTTCCAAAGAAGCAAGATCCGGTGATGATGGCGCAGTGGCCACACCTGTACCCATCCCGAACACAGAAGTTAAGCACTGTAGCGGCGAAAATAGCGCAAGCAAATCTAGCACGTTGCCGGGTCATCGAGAGCATGGTTTTCCATCGCTCTCCCTTTTTTTATACTTTTTATGGGTTTAGATTAACCAGGACTTATATCAATCGATTAAACACCTCAAAATGATATGTTTTTAACAAATGTAGAATGAATGATGGTTGCAAATGCAACTAAAAGAAATATTAAATTATGCCTTAAAAATAGGCATTTTTTTGATGTTTAATGCTTTACAAACAAAGTCTGGGTGCTATAATAATCATCGTACCGATTGGGTTACAAATCACCAAATGAAAATTAGATATTTAATTTTCAAAAAAATGTTGACATGTAATTTGATACTTGGTATATTAATACAGCACTCTTCGGAAGGGGAGATGCAGAGATCTTTGAAAACTGAACAGGAATAAGACACATAAACAACGTCAAGCAAAAAGAATACGAAGCAAGAGACTTCGTAAAAATAAAAAGAGTCAATCAAATGAAGAGTTTGATCCTGGCTCAGGATGAACGCTGGCGGCGTGCCTAATACATGCAAGTCGAACGCTGGAGATCTCAGCTTGCTAGATCGAAGGAGTGGCGAACAGGGTGAGTAATACATAAGCAACCTACCCACGAAGACTGGGATAATCTCTGGAAACGGGGACTAATACCGGATAGGTAATCGGAAGGCATCTTCTGGTTATTAAAGGTTAAAAAAACACTGGTGGATGGGCTTATGGCGCATTAGTTAGTTGGTGAGGTAACGGCCCACCAAGACGATGATGCGTAGCCGGCCTGAGAGGGTGAACGGCCACATTGGGACTGAGACACGGCCCAGACTCCTACGGGAGGCAGCAGTAGGGAATTTTCGGCAATGGGGAAACCCTGACCGAGCAACGCCGCGTGAGTGATGACGGCCTTCGGGTTGTAAAAGCTCTGTTGTAAGGGAAGAACGGTAGATAGAGAATATCTAAGTGACGGTACCTTACCAGAAAGCCACGGCTAACTACGTGCCAGCAGCCGCGGTAATACGTAGGTGGCGAGCGTTATCCGGAATTATTGGGCGTAAAGGGTGCGTAGGCGGCCTGTTAAGTAAGTGGTTAAATTGTTGGGCTCAACCCAATCCAGCCACTTAAACTGGCAGGCTAGAGTATTGGAGAGGCAAGTGGAATTCCATGTGTAGCGGTAAAATGCGTAGATATATGGAGGAACACCAGTGGCGAAGGCGGCTTGCTAGCCAAAGACTGACGCTCATGCACGAAAGCGTGGGGAGCAAATAGGATTAGATACCCTAGTAGTCCACGCCGTAAACGATGAATACTAAGTATTGGGGAAACTCAGTGCTGCAGCTAACGCAATAAGTATTCCGCCTGTGGAGTATGCACGCAAGTGTGAAACATAAAGGAATTGACGGGGGCCCGCACAAGCGGTGGAGTATGTGGTTTAATTCGACGCAACGCGAAGAACCTTACCAGGCCTTGACATCCCTTGCAAAGCTGTAGAGATACAGTAGAGGTTATCAAGGAGACAGGTGGTGCATGGTTGTCGTCAGCTCGTGTCGTGAGATGTTGGGTTAAGTCCCGCAACGAGCGCAACCCTTGCCTTCAGTTACCAGCATTCAGTTGGGGACTCTGGAGGGACTGCCGGTGATAAACCGGAGGAAGGTGGGGATGACGTCAAATCATCATGCCCCTTATGGCCTGGGCTACACACGTACTACAATGGCTGTTACAACGTGCAGCGACCTAGCGATAGGAAGCGAATCACTAAAAGACAGTCTCAGTTCGGATTGAAGTCTGCAACTCGACTTCATGAAGCTGGAATCGCTAGTAATCGCGGATCAGAATGCCGCGGTGAATACGTTCTCGGGCCTTGTACACACCGCCCGTCATACCATGAGAGCTGGTAATACCCGAAGCCGGTGGCCTAACCGCAAGGAAGGAGCCGTCGAAGGTAGGACTAGTGATTGGGGTCAAGTCGTAACAAGGTATCCCTACGAGAACGTGGGGATGGATCACCTCCTTTCTAAGGAGAAAGATGTGAAGTAAAAAGTTGTTTCAGAAGTTTTATTACCTGTTTAGTTTTGAGGGATCTCGCAAGAGGTAACTCATATGGAGCATCTGTTCTTTGAAAACTGAATAACAGAAGAAGACAATAGATAGGTCTTTTTCGAAAAGTTGTGATAACAAGATTAACTAAAAAAGTCTAAAACGAAATAGTTAACAGTTCTCGTAAAGCATAAACGTATATAAGTGATTAAATTAGTAAGAGCGTACGGTGGATGTCTTGGCATATAGAGCAGAAGAAGGACGCAGATAACGGCGAAACGCCTCGGGGAGTCGTACACAGGCAACGATCCGGGGGTATCCGAATGGGGAAACCCGATAAAGTTGAAAAGCTTTATCATCCTTAAGCCAATACATAACTTAAGAGAAGGCAACCCAGGGAATTGAAACATCTTAGTACCTGGAGGAGAAGAAAATAACAATGATTCCGAGAGTAGTGGCGAGCGAAATCGGAGCAGCCCAAACCAGCAACGAGCTGGGGTAGTAGGACCACAGAAAGTGATTGAAAAGAGATAGTCGAATGGCATTGAAAGGTCAGCCGCAGAAGGTGCAAGCCCTGTAGGCGAAATCTCGATTCACGCGAGTGGGATCCTGAGTACGTCGGAGCACGTGAAACTCTGACGGAATCAACCGGGACCATCCGGTAAGGCTAAATACTCCTATATGACCGATAGTGAACCAGTACCATGAGGGAAAGATGAAAAGAACCGCGGGAGCGGAGTGAAATAGATCCTGAAACCGTATGCTTACAAAAAAAGTCAGAGCACATTAAGGTGTGATGGCGTGCCTTTTGTAGAATGAACCGGCGAGTTATCTTTACATGCGAGGTTAAGCAGACAATGCGGAGCCGTAGCGAAAGCGAATCTTAATAGGGTGGCAAGTATGAGAGATAGACCCGAAGCCGTAGTGATCTAGTCATGAGCAGGTTGAAGGCTGGGTGAATCCAGCTGGAGGACCGAACCGACCCCCGTTGAAAAGTTGGCGGATGACTTGTGATTAGCGGAGAAATTCCAATCGAACACGGCGATAGCTGGTTCTCCCCGAAATAGCTTTAGGGCTAGCGTTGAACGAATCTACCCGGAGGTAGAGCACTGAAATCATGCGGGCGGCATCTCGCCGTACCAAATGATATCAAACTCCGAATGCCGGGCAAGAATATTCAGCAGTCAGACTGTGGGTGATAAGGTCCATGGTCAAAAGGGAAACAGCCCAGATCATCAGATAAGGTCCCAAAATTTACGCTAAGTGGAAAAGGATGTGGAGACGCGCAAACAGCTAGGAGGTTGGCTCAGAAGCAGCCATCCTTCAAAGAGTGCGTAACAGCTCACTAGTCGAGTATCTCTGCGCCGAAAAATTAACCGGGGCTAAGCGTAATACCGAATCTATGGATTTATACTTAGGTATAAGTGGTAGGGGAGCGTTCCATACAGCATTGAAGGTATACCGTAAGGAGTGCTGGAGCGTATGGAAGTGAGAATGCCGGTGTGAGTAGCGAGATGTGGGTGAGAATCCCACACCGAACAACCAAGGTTTCCAGGGGAAGGTTCGTCCGCCCTGGGTAAGTCGGGACCTAAGGCCAGGCCGAAAGGCGTAGTCGATGGACAGCAGGTTGATATTCCTGCACCCGCGAGTAAAGTGATGGAGTGACAGATAGGGTTAACCCAAGTCCCTTAATGGATTGGGCAAGGCAAGCAGGAGAGTGGCGTAGGCAAATCCGCGCCGGATACTCAAAGGCTTGACTCAAGCGAACGCGCGAGCAAGTAGTGAAGAGGGCAATACCAGGTCTCAAGAAAAAGCTTCTAGCGATAATTTACTAGCGGCCCGTACCAAAAACCGACACAGGTGGTTGAGGCGAGTAGCCTAAGGTGAGCGAGAGAACTGTTGCCAAGGAACTCGGCAAATTGACCCCGTACGTTAGCAATAAGGGGTGCTCGAAAGAGCCGCAGTGAATAGGCCCTAGCAACTGTTTAACTAAAACATAGCTCTCTGCGAAGTCGCAAGACGAAGTATAGGGGGTGACACCTGCCCGGTGCTGGAAGGTCAAGGGGATTTGTCAGACGCAAGTCGAAGCATTGAACCGAAGCCCCAGTGAACGGCGGCCGTAACTATAACGGTCCTAAGGTAGCGAAATTCCTTGTCAGGTAAGTTCTGACCCGCACGAAAGGTGTAATGATTTGGGCACTGTCTCGGCAGCAGACTCGGTGAAATCTTAGTACCTGTGAAGATGCAGGTTACCCGCAACTAGACGGAAAGACCCCATGGAGCTTTACTGTAGTCTGCTATTGAGTTTCGGTTAAGTATGCACAGGATAGGTGGGAGACGATGAGACTGGTCTTTTTGGGATCAGAGGAGTCACTGTTGGGATACCACTCTTACTTAATTGAAATTCTAACTCTAAGCCGTGATCCGGCTAGAGGACCGTGGCAGATGGGCAGTTTGACTGGGGCGGTCGCCTCCCAAAAGAGTAACGGAGGCGCACAAAGGTACTCTCAGAATGGTTGGAAATCATTCAACGAGCGCAAACGCAGAAGAGTGCTTGACTGCGAGACAAACAAGTCGAGCAGGGACGAAAAGTCGGTGTTAGTGATCCGGCGGTGCAGAATGGAATGGCCGTCGCTTAACGGATAAAAAGCTACCCTGGGGATAACAGGCTGATCTCGCCCAAGAGTTCACATCGACGGCGAGGTTTGGCACCTCGATGTCGGCTCATCGCATCCTGGAGGTGAATTCGCTTCCAGGGTTGGGCTGTCCGCCCATTAAAGCGGTACGCGAGCTGGGTTCAGAACGTCGTGAGACAGTTCGGTCCCTATCTGTTGTGGGCGTTGGAAATTTGAGGAGAGCTGCCCCTAGTACGAGAGGACCAGGGTGGACGTTCCTACGGTGCACCAGTTGTCACGCCAGTGGCATAGCTGGATAGCTGAGAACGGACCGGATAAACGCTGAAGGCATCTAAGCGTGAAACCGACTCCAAGATTAGATTTCCCATCATTTCAAATGAATAAGACCCCTTGAAGACGACGAGGTTGATAGGGTCAGAGATGTAAGTGTAGCGATACATTCAGTTGACTGATACTAATAGGTCGAAGATTTATTCACGAGAGAACGCACACACGACTGTTTGAGAAAGACGAAGTCAGAAACTGTTATTTAGTTTTCAGGGAACAGAGGTTCCAAAGAAGCAAGATCCGGTGATGATGGCGCAGTGGCCACACCTGTACCCATCCCGAACACAGAAGTTAAGCACTGTAGCGGCGAAAATAGCGCAAGCAAATCTAGCACGTTGCCGGGTCATCGAGAGCATGGTTTTCCATCGCTCTCCCTTTTTTTATACTTTTTATGGGTTTAGATGTTATAATATTATGCATGAAAAGTACAGATAAATATCAATCACGAATCCGCATACTGATTGGTGTTTTTTCGGTTTTGTTTGGTGTTTTATTTATTTTATTAATCAAGTTAATGTTTTTTACACCACGAACATTATCGGAAAAAGATTGCCAAGATTGCTTATCCGCTATACAGACGAATCAGGATAGTTCGGCAGAGACTACGCCAACCCCTAGTTCTACACCATCACCTACTCCAACGCCTGAACCAACTGTTGAACCAACAGTTGATACGACTACTGTATCTTCCATTCAGAAGATAACAAATAAGAGTCATCCAATTGATTCTGGTTATGTCCCTGTTGATTTAACTGTTGTTAATGTAAATTCAAATGGAACACAATATCTAAGACAAGAAGCAGCTTCAGAATTAGCAAAGATGTTTGCGGCTGCGCATAAAGATGGAATTGACTTATATCTAGTTAGTGGATATCGTTCTTATGCCCAACAACTAGCTCTCTATAATACATATGTAAGTACAGATGGCAAAGCTTAGCTGACTCTTATGATGCGATTCCTGGTGCTTGCGAGCACCAACTTGGATTAGCGGTTGACTTATCCGACGATAATCGTGATCATGATATTGATAATTCATTTGAATCGACAGCCGCGTATCAATGGCTATTAAAGCATAGTTATGAATACGGATATATACTTCGATTCCCACGAGGAAAAGAATCAATAACAGGTATTGCATATAATCCTTGGAGTTTTAGATATATTGGTGTCGAAGAAGCTAAGAAAGTCTATGATTCTGGACTTACATTAGAAGAGTATTATAAAGTGAATGATTAGGGAAAGATGAAAAAAATCTTTCCTTTATATTTCTTTAAAAATATAGTGTAAAAATAATCAAGTGATTTTTAGGAGGTAGCGATGGTAAAACAATTAATGAAAAGTATTCGAGAGTTTAAATTAGCAACTATACTGACACCTACATTTGTTGTAGGTGAAGTAATCATCGAGGCGTTGATTCCGTTTTTAATCTCATTATTAATTAATGATATTAAAGCAGGTTGTGATTTATCAGTCATTTTAGGATATGCATGGAAATTAGTTGTTTTATCACTCCTTTCACTATTATGTGGATATTTAGCAGGTATCTATTGTGCAGAGGCTAGTACAGGTTTTGCGAAAAATCTACGCTATGATATCTTCTCTAATATCCAGAAATTTTCCTTTTCAAATATTGATAAATTCTCATCAGCGTCATTAGTCACACGTTTGACAACGGATATTCAAAATGTGCAGATGGCATTTATGATGATTATTCGTACTGCTGTACGTGCACCACTTAATTTAATTTTCTCCTTTACGATGGCATATATTATGGGTGGATCAATGGCAGTAATATTTTTAATCATTATTCCTTTCTTAGGAATTGGGTTATATTTGATTGTAAGAACAGTTATGCCAGTCTTTAAAAAGGGATTCCCACTCTTTGATAAAATTACACGTATCGTAGAAGAAAATGTAAAGGGTATTCGTGTCGTGAAATCCTTTGTACGTGAGGACTATGAAATCGAGAAATTTGATGAGACATCAAATGATATTCGCAAAATGTTTACACGTGCAGAGCAGATTATCGCTTTGAATAATCCGTTAATGCAGATAAGTATTTATGCGGTTATGTTATTTGTGTTGATGTTTGGTTCTGAAATGATTATCAAGACAAATGGGACAAGTTTAGACGTAGGACAGCTATCTACTTTGATGACATATGGTTTCCAAATCATGGTTTCCTTAATGATGTTATCGATGGTGTTTGTAATGATTACATTCTCTGAAGAGTCATGCAAGCGTATCATTGAAGTATTAAATGAGAAGAGTTCTATCACATCAAAGGAAAATGCAATTACTGAAGTAAAGGATGGTTCTATTGACTTTGACCATGTGCGTTTCAAATATTCACCTACAGCAGAAAGACCAGTTCTTGAAAATATCGATGTCCATATTAAATCAGGTGAAACCATTGGTATCATTGGTGGAACGGGTTCTGCAAAGTCTTCCTTTGTACAGTTGATTCCACGTTTATATGACGTTACTGAGGGTACAGTACGTGTTGGTAAAGAAGATGTTAGAGATTATGATCTAGTGACATTACGTGATTCTGTTGCGATGGTATTACAGAAGAATGTGTTATTCTCAGGTACGATTGCGGATAATATCCGTTGGGGTAATAAGGACGCAACGTTAGAAGAAGTGAAACATGTATGTCATTTGGCTTGTGCAGATGAGTTTATAGAGCAGATGCCAGATGGCTATGATACTTGGATTGAACAGGGTGGTACAAATGTCTCTGGTGGTCAGAAACAAAGACTCTGTATCGCTAGAGCACTCTTGAAACAGCCAAAGATTTTGATTATGGATGACTCGACATCTGCCGTAGATACAAAGACAGACGCAATTATCCGCAAGGCAATGAAAGAATATATCCCAGAGACAACAAAGATTATCATTGCGCAAAGAACTTCATCTGTTGAAGATGCAGATCGTATCATAGTATTGGATGGCGGTAAGATTGATGCGATTGGCACAAGTGAAGAATTACTACAGACAAACCAAATTTACCGTGAAGTATATCTATCTCAGAATAAACAAGGTACTGAGGAAATCGTGGAAGAAGGAGGTGTTCGTTAATATGAATCAGAAACAAACGAATCGTAAAAAATCCTTCAAGAGATTGATCAAGATGGTACTATCCTACTATCCTGTTCTATTTCCATTGATTGTAGTATTAATTATTACTAATGCAATTTTGGGTGCTTTACCATCTATTTTCCAACAGAATGTAGTCGCTGTATTACAGCAGGCTTGGGAACAAGGCTGGACATGGGAAGTCACAAAGCCATTTATTGTAAAACTTGTTGCAATGTTGGCAATCATTTATGCAATTGCGTTAATCATCGGAATTGTATATAACCAGTTAATGGCATTCTTTACGCAGGGTGTGTTACACAAGATACGTAAAGAGGTATTTACACATATGCAGAAACTGCCAATTCGTTATTTGATACACATCCACATGGTGATATTATGTCTCACTATACAAATGATATCGATGCAATGCGTCAGATGATTTCTCAAAGTTTCCCACAGTTATTGATTTCGATCGTAACAATCATCACAATTATCGCTATCATGTTCTATTACAGTATTCCAATGGCAGTGGTTATCTTAATTGGCGCTGCAGTATCCATTGAAATTACACGTAAGCTAGGTGGTCTTTCTGCAAAATACTTTATCTTACAACAAAAGGCAACTGGTAAGACAGAGGGTGTTATCGAAGAGATGGTGAACGGACAAAAGGTCATCAAAGTATTTAATCACCAGGATGAAGCTGAGGAAATTTTCAATCAAGCAAATAACGAGCTTTATGAAGCATCTAATACTGCTAACCGTTATTCTAATATCTTGATGCCGGTTTTAAACAACGTAAACTATTTAATTTATGCATTCGTTGCGGTAGCTGGTGGTATCTTTATTCAAGAAAAGTTCCCGAACTTCTCAGTTTCAGGGTTACCATTTTCAATTGCGGTTATTGTGCCGTTCTTAGGAATGTCACGTCAATTTGCTGGTATGATTCAGCAGATTTCTCCACAGATTAACTCAATCGTAATGGGACTTGCCGGTGCAGAACGTGTCTTTGAATTACTTGATCAGGAACCTGAAGTAGATGATGGAATTGTAACACTTGTCAATGCGACGGAAAAAGATGGTGAACTCAAAGAAACAAACGAACAGACAGAACTTTGGGCTTGGAAGTATCCACATGAAGACGGTACAGTTACTTATACAAAGGTAGCTGGTGATGTTCGCTTTGCGAGTGTAGACTTTGCATATAATCCAGATAAAATGATTTTGCATGATGTAACATTATTTGGTAAACCTGGTCAAAAGATCGCCTTTGTAGGTGCGACAGGTGCGGGTAAGACAACAATCACAAATCTGATTAACCGTTTCTATGACATCGCAGATGGAAAGATTCGTTATGATGGTATCAACATCAATAAGATTAAGAAGTCTTCTTTACGTAAGTCTTTAGGAATTGTATTGCAGGATACAGTACTATTTACAGGTACTGTTATGGATAACATTCGTTATGGACGCTTAACAGCAACAGATGAGGAATGTATCGCGGCAGCGAAACTTGCGGGGGCAGATGGCTTTATTCAACATTTACCACAAGGCTACCAAACAATGTTGAGTGGTGATGGTTCTAATCTTTCACAAGGTCAGTGTCAGTTATTAGCAATTGCTAGAGCAGCTGTCGCAGACCCACCAGTTATGATCATGGATGAGGCTACCTCTTCTATTGATACACGTACAGAGCAAATTGTACAAACTGGTATGGACCGCTTAATGAATGGACGTACTGTATTTGTTATTGCACACCGTCTATCTACGGTTAAGAATTCAAATGTGATTATCGTATTAGACCATGGTCGAATTATTGAACGTGGTACGCATGAAGAATTACTTGCCCAAAAGGGTCAGTACTACCAGTTATATACAGGAGCGTTTGAATTAGAATAGATATAAAAAAGTTTATGCGCGTGCATAAACTTTTTTAGTAGAACTTTAGTTTTCTCTTTTTTGCTTCTCCAACTAAATCAATATCTTGTACGTAGTTTAGGTTAAGGCCTTCGACTACAGACAATGCACGATTTAGGTTTTGTTCAGTTAAGAATTGTTTTTGGATCATGTACATCCAAACCAATGATAACTGGACATTTTTTTCTTTGCGAAAAATTTCAAAGAAAGCTCTAGTTGGATAGGCATAACGCTCTCCGTCAAGATATTCTTTTTACCAATACGTACACCAGTACCACAATTTAACTCCAAAGGAATATCGTAAAATCGAGATATATCAGCAATCTTCTCGGCGGCGTTGAGTACGCTCTCATCAATCCTTGGATATTTCCAGAGAAATACATCAGGATGCGCTATATAATCACACATATAATGTTGGCAAGCTTCTTCTAAGCATTTTACGTAATGTTCAACTTGGTCGCTGTTATCAAATTCATAGACGCTATCTTTATCAATTGTGAGGTTGTGCTGTCCTAAAATAATATAATCTAATATCTTTCGATATTCACGAATGGTATCCCATTGACTTGGATAGTATTCGATTTCCATACCAAGATGAATATCAATTTGCGATGCGTATTTTTCCTGTAAAGTACGAATGGACTGGTAATAATCAGGAATTTGTTCGATGTTCATACGTAATCCAGGACATGGTGTAGGATATGCAGCATGATCACTGAATCCAAGGGTTGTTAAACCTGCTTGAATCGCAGCTTGTACATATTCTTCATCTGTTCCAATCGCATGGCCACAACGGGCAGTATGTGTATGATAATTTGCTTTAATCATGGGGATTACCTCCAAAACGTAGAAATTATAACATTCATACCAGAGATTGACAAAATATACAAAAGTAATATCATAATACTTGAACGGTTGTTCAAGTATTATGTGTGTGAGGTGCTGAAAATGGAATATAGATATCGTGTTGCCGGAATTGATTGTGCGGATTGTGCCGCAGAACTAGCAGAGGAAATCAGAAAAATCGAGGGTGTCGTAGATGCGGATATTCACTTTATGCAGCAGAAAATGTTTTTTGCCTGTGAAGAAAAAAATCATTCTGTGATTGAACAGAAGGTTTTTGATATTATCCATGACGATGAACCTGATGCAGTGATTACAGCCCTACACGAAGAGCCAAAACATCTCTTTAAATTTAATATTAAGAATATCGATTGTGCGGATTGTGCCAATGAGATTGCGGAAAAGGCAATGGAAATCGAAGGTGTAGAACATGCGGAAGCTGATTTTATGCATGCGATTTTACGTGTTCAGTTTGCGACAAGTGAATATACACGTATTGAAAATGAATTACGTGTGATGATAGCTAGAGAAGAACCAGAGGTTGAATTTTCACGTTATTATGCAGAGCAGAAGGTTGAACAGAATGAGGAACATAGTACACATATCATGATTGTTCGCTTGGTGCTCGGTGCCGTGTTATTTGGTTTATCATTCTTATTCACAGGTATCACAAGTAATATTTCAACATTACTTGCATATATCATTCTTGGATACGATGTTATCTATAAGGCCTTCTATAATTTGAAACGAGGAAATCTATTAGACGAGCATTTCCCTTATGACTATCGCAACTTTTGCGGCGTTATATCTAGGCGATTGTAAGGAAGCAACTGGTGTTATGTTATTCTACCAAATTGGGGAATTCTTCCAGGATTTAGCAGTGGACCACTCTCGTAAGTCTATCGCATCCTTAATGGATATTCGTCCTGACTATGCATTTGTACAAAGTGGAACAGAGTTTATTAAAGTAGATCCAACGGAAGTACAGATTGGCGATATCATTCAAGTAAAACCTGGAGAACGTATTCCTTTAGATGGTGTTATTGTGAATGGTAGTTCTTCCCTTGATACAGCGTCTCTAACAGGCGAATCCAATCTACATGATGTGGATGTAAATGATGGAGTAATTTCAGTGTTGTAAATACGAGTGGTGTGTTATTAATTCGTACTACGAAGGAGTTTGCACAATCTACTGTCTCAAGAATTCTCAATATTATCGAAGAGAATAACGAAACGAAGTCGAAACATGAAAAGTTTATTACAAAATTCTCTCATTACTACACTCCTACGGTTGTTGCATTAGCAATTCTAGTGGCTATTGTAGTAGCGATTGTGACGGGTAATCTCAATGAAGGTATCTATCGTGCTTGTACATTCTTGGTTATTTCTTGCCCATGTGCGTTAGTAATTTCTATTCCACTTTCATTCTTTGCTGGAATTGGTGGATTGTCCATGCACGGTATCATGTTGAAAGGTGCAAACTATGTAGAGAAGATTGCGGAGATTCGTACAATCGTATTCGATAAAACGGGTACTTTAACAACAGGACAGTTTGCGGTGAATCGTCTATTAGACAGTAGTGATGATGAAAAACTATTAAAATTAGCAGCCTATGCGGAAAGTTATTCCAATCATCCAATTGCGAAAGCAATTCAGAATTCTTATCAAAATGAAGTAGATCAAACTAAGATTTCTGATATGCAAGAGATAGCGGGTAGAGGCATTTCTATCACTTTGGAAAATCATCAAGTACTCGTTGGTAATTATAAGATGATGAAAGAAATAATGTGGATTGTAAACAATACACAGAACCAGGAACCTATGTATATGTGGCAGAGGACGGCATTTTCTTGGGTTGTATATTACTAAAGGATACAGTTAAGCAAGATGCGGCCAATGCATTACATAATTTAAATAAGAATCATGCTTGCATGATGGTATCAGGTGATGCGAAAGAAATCTGCCAAGAAGTAGGCAAGGAAGTAGGTATCAATTCTATCTATGGTGGGTGCTTACCAGAAGATAAAATTACATGCGTGAATACAGTCAAGAAAGATGGTGTGGTCGCATTTGTGGGTGATGGTGTTAATGATGTACCGGTGATGAGAAGTGCAGATATTGGTTTTGCGATGGGTTCTCTTGGTAGTGATGCGGCAATTGAAGCGGCAGATGTCATCATCACGGATGATAATCTAAACAAGATTGACACAACCATTCGACAGGCAAAGAGAATTATTCGTATCGCAAATCAAAATATTGTCTTCGCAATTGCGATTAAAGTGCTTGCATTAGTATTAGGTGCACTTGGTATTGCGAATATGTGGATGGCAATTTTTGCGGATACGGGAGTAGCAATGTTATGTGTTATTAATGCAGTACGACTTCTACGTATCAAGGAATAATTAGTATTCCTATATTTGCAAGTATGGTAAAATAACCATGTTGTAAAGGAGGTTATCTTATGCGTATATTAGATATCGTATCGGTGATTATCCTGATACTCGTAGCCGCATTAGGCGTGCTATATTTGCAAATGAAAAGGAGCAAAAAATGAAGAAATTTATAACTGCTTTACTAGTGAATGTAATTTCACTTTGGGTAATTGATTACCTCATGAGATCTATATACATCGCAACACCAAATGCGTTATTTGCGATTGCTTTTGTACTAATGATTTTAAATGCGACTCTGAAGCCACTAATGAAGTTAATCTTCTTGCCAGTTACATTCTTGAGTTTTGGATTATTTTCATTGGTTATCAATGCGGTTGTACTCGCAACAGCGTTTAGTTTTGCGCCAGGTTCGTATATCACAGGATTTCCATCAGCGTTTATCGCAAGTATTCTCCTATCGATTGCCAATTCCGCAATTAATTCTTATATTGAATAACATCGTACGAAGTAAAGTGCGATGTTTTTTTGTGGATTGTATTATCTTCCATAAAATATAATAATGATAATGAAAGAATTAGGTACTAAGAGGTAGATATGTCACAACTAGAAGGGATTATAAAAAAATCCACGTTGAAGTATGCATTGATTGCATTTGGTTTTTGTGTTTTATCAGAAATCATTAGCCTAGTATCCCCAAGATTAATGCAATATATCATTGATACAGTCATCCCACAAAGAAACATGCATACAATTATCATTAGTATTCTAATATTTGTGTCAATACCACTACTGCATATATGCGTAAAAATCAATTTTTAATTACTTTACGATTGTATTTGCACGAAACAAAGGAAATGAGTATGCAATTCAATTAATGGAAAAGATAATTCATCAACCACTCCGCTTTTTTGATACGCACAATTCTATTGAGCTATTGACGGAATCAGGTAGAGAACTTTCTAACTTATTATTGTTCTATATCAAAGATGTTCCTAGTTACTATAGTGCAATTCTATCCTCAATTATCATCTTTATAATTTTGTGCTCTTATCACCCTGTGATAGGAGTATTCCAAATTTTATTCTTGCCACTTAGTATTATTCCGGTCAGATTTATTCATCTTAAGTTAGAGGGATTAGTAAATAGTGTGATTGAAAAGAACGCAAAGAATAATCAATTAAAAGCGGATATGTTTAAGAATATCGACTACATCAAGAGTAATAACCTAGAGACATTCTATATCAATCAGATAAAAGAGAATAATGATGCAATCGTTTCTGTTTGGGGAAGTGTCGCTTCGATGGAATCTCTAGCTGGTGTATGGATTAATGGATTTATGACGTCTCTATTTACTGGATTATCATTTGGTATCGTTGCGCTATTGATGATGTACACAACAAAACTTACAGTCGGAACAATTATTTCTGTAGTCAGCTATTGTGAGTTGTTATATTCCTATTTACATACAATATTCTCAACGGAAATTGAAAAAGGAAAGTTCAAAGGTGAATTCACAAAGACAAAGGAATTGTTCGAATTAGAGTATGATATTTCTAACAATCAGCATCCATTTTCAATGGAGCGTGCAATCAGATTTGAACAAGTAAATTTTCAATATACAAATACACCTATCTTAAAAAATCTAACGTTAGAATTACAGTCTCATAAATGGACGGTTATCCTTGGTGAAAGTGGTATTGGAAAGAGTACAATTTTAAAACTAATAGAAAAGTTCTACACAGAGTACGAAGGGAAAATCATGGTTGATGATATATCTTTGAAGGATATTGATAGCCATGATCTGAGAAATCAGGTGGCTTATTTATCACAATCACCTTCTTTATTCCCAGGCAGTATTCGCAGTAATTTAACGGTTAGTAGCGATACAATTACAGATGAAATGATTTGGGAAGTATTAAAAACAGTGAATATGAAAGACTATGTTTCCTCGTTGGATGATGCTTTGGATACTGATATTTATGAAGCAGGAAAAATTATGTCTACTGGGCAGAAACAGCGTTTGTGTATCGCAAGAGCGTTATTGAGAAACGTGGAGATATACTTATTGGATGAAATTACATCTAATGTTGACCGTGAAAATACGCAGCTGATTTTATCATATTTCAAAGAGCTATCAAAAGATGGAAAGACAATTATCAGCGTTACACATGATAGAGAATATATTCCTTTTGCGGATGTGACATATGAATTATGGAATGGGAAAGACGCAACCATAGTTTCTAAAATTCAGTGATACCTATACAAAAGGATATATTTTGGTTATTTATAGGAGCATATAAGAGAAAATATACCTAATGTAAAAATAACTTGGGGTTTTAGAAAAATCCGCTTTAAAAATTACATGGGGTAAAAAGGTAGAAATTGTAGATGAGAATAATATCTCTTGTCTACGATTTCTACCTTTTATATGTGCTAAGAAAGAAATATTTTATTGGCGATTATTTTTTATATGAACCCCGTTTCTTTCCAATCCTTTTGTTAGATTGAAGGTGATCCGTAATTGTGTAATATAGTTTTCTGTTTAACGCATAGAGCGCTCTAGCACGGAATCTTGGGAAGTTTGAAAGACCATTAGAAACATTGATCAGTACACGTAATCTACTATTCATATATTCTGATAGTGCATTCGATTGTTTTCTGTCATCATACGGTCTTCTAAACGAGTTTAGATACTCTTCTTTCCAGTTTGTGATAGATGTCAAAAAGTCTTCGTACGCAGGTATGTCGGCAGAAATAAACGCATCTAGTATGGAAGTGATTTCATTTATACAAGATGGATAAATAGCAGTTCTATTGAAGTTACGAAATAATTCTTTTAAGTGATAGGCAAGCGTTAAGACTGGATCAATCTCCAATAACTGATCATACAGATTTCGATAATTTAATTTCTGTCTAAAGAAACTGTTATATTTTGGCTCGTTATCTAAGTCGTAGTCAGTTCCCAGTAATTTATGCCATGTTTTAAGAAGATAATAAGCTCTACTTCCTTTTTCGTAACGATTCATGATATCGATACGTAGACGTGAGAATCCAGATGTAAGATGCTCGATGACATGGAAAGGATCTACAGCGACGATGGCATTGGGCAGATATTTCTTTACAACATCTTTGTATGGCTGCCACATATCCATGGTCACAATCTTCACTCTTTGTCTCTCACTTAATGGGATGTTTTCAAAGTAAGTACTGAGTTCCCTTTTTGAACGAGACTGTATAACCTCGTTTAGAACACGAGCTTTATTATCGACCATGACACATAAGTAAGAACTATTTTTTAACGCCATGTCAGAATATAGTTCATCAATTCCTAGATACTCAGGTAAGAACTGCCTTGGAATTCTCAAGTAACTATCGGCATAGAGTTCTACCGTAGGAATAGATACATGCGCTCTTAGTGCAATTGTCTTTAAGTTAATGGAGATATCACCTAGATCTTTCATGATTTGATCGACCATAGAGAAGGTGGAGTGCATACCCTCAGGGGTAAAGATATTGTCTTCACTAAAGTGCGATGACAGTCACGACACTTATACCGTCTACGTTTCCAATTGACAATTGTTTTTAGACCAGCGATGTCTTGCGTTTTGAACGTATATGTTAGAAGTCCTTTACTAGATGTATCAGCACCACAGTAAGGACAAATAGGATGTTTATTTATCAGTAGAAGATAAATATTTAAGGTATCTTGATTGCGGGATGTAGATAGACTTTGAACTTGATCCTGGGACAAGTTCAAAGCAGATGTGATAATATAATCAATAGCCATTTATGGCCTCCTCTCTAGTTATTTTCTTTCTCAGCAAAAAGATAATAGCATGAGAGGTTTTTATTTTTGAAGGTACCCCAAGTTTTCTGAAAAAGTATCAAAAAGGTACCCCAAGATTTCTCATTGCGGTACCCCAACCCCAAGTAATTTTAGAGCGCCAAAATATATGCTCTTTTGTGATTATGCGGCAACATTATTCCAATATCTGATATAATTTTTATCGATATGAGAACAGTAATTCAAAGAGTAAAACATGCAAGTGTTACCATTGATGGCGTCATAAATGGGAAAATTGAACAAGGTTTCCTATTGTTGGTTGGAATCAAAGATGATGACACAGAAGCAGTAGTAGAAAAGATGGCAGATAAGATTGCCAAAATGCGTATTTTCGATGATGAAAATGGGAAGATGAATCTAGCATTACAACAAGTTGGAGGTGCGATTTTATCTATTTCACAGTTTACGTTATTCGCAAACTGCAAAAAAGGTAATCGTCCAAGTTTCGACGGGGCGGGGAAGCCTGAACATGCCAAAGCGATGTACTTATACTTTAATGAAGTATTGCGACGCTATGGTTTACAAGTAGAAGAAGGTATCTTTGCGGCAGATATGAAAGTTGAACTGCTCAACGATGGTCCTATCACAATATGTCTAGATTCGGAGGATTTAAAATGACACAAATTATCTACGGTAGTGAACTATCTGCCGAATTAAAAGAGAATATGCGCTCAAAAGTGGAATCTTGGGTATCTGCAGGTATGAGAACGCCATGTCTTGCGGTTATCCTTGTAGGCGATAATCCAGCATCTGAGTCTTATGTACGTGGAAAAGAGAAGGCGTGTGCAGCAGTTGGAATTAAAACTAATACCATTCGTTTATCTTCTTCTATCTCTCAAGAGGAACTAGAGAAGACAATCTGTGATTGTTCTACGGATGATGCTGTGGATGGTATTCTCGTTCAGTTGCCATTACCAGAAGGGTTTGATGAGGATAGGGCGATAGCTTGTATTGACCCACAAAAGGATGTGGATGGACTACACCCATTGAACTTTGGAAGATTCTTTATGAATCAACCATCCTTTGTGCCATGTACACCACTCGGTATCATGGAACTCTTAAAACGTATGAAATGTAATCCTAAGGGTAAACATGCGGTGGTGATTGGTCGTTCTAAATTAGTAGGAACACCAGTTGCTCGCTTATTACAGAATGCAAATGCGACAGTTACAATCTGTCATTCCCATACTGAAAACTTAAAAGAACTTACAAACTTAGCGGATATCTTAATTGTCGCAGTAGGTAAGCCAAAGATGATTGATGCGCAATATGTTAAAGAAGGTGCGTATGTCATCGACGTTGGAGTAAATAGTGTTGATGGTCATCTGTGTGGAGATGTAGATTTTGAATCTGTAATGCCTAAGGCAGGTGCGATTACGCCTGTACCAAAGGGTGTTGGTCCGATGACTATTTGTATGTTATTGCAAAATACAATTACTGCATATGAAAAGAGGCAGGGACTATGATCAATGATTTTAATCTAAACGATACAGTCGAAATGAAAGGAACATCCATGCAAGAAGTCCAAGTATTGGAAAGTGATTCGTATGGGTGCTGATATTAAAATCAAGTGTTTAGGTTGTGGTGCAGTCGTGATGTTTCCAAGACATGAATTTGAGCGTAAGCTAAAGAAGATTATTGAAAAAGCACCACAGGAATAAGAGGAAAGAAAAGAGGAATCATATATGTCATTAACAGCAGGTATCGTTGGCCTACCAAATGTTGGTAAATCAACTTTGTTTAATGCAATTACAAACAGCCAGGTCCTAGCAGAGAACTATCCATTCGCAACCATCAATCCAAACGTTGGTGTGGTAGAAGTTCCTGATAAGAGAATGGATGACTTCGTAGAACTCTTCCATCCAAAGAAGACAATCTACACAACATTTGAATTTACAGATATCGCAGGTCTTGTAAAAGGTGCATCAAAGGGTGAAGGTTTAGGAAACCAATTCTTAGCGAATATTCGTGAGACGGATGCAATTGTTCACGTTGTAAGATGCTTTGATGATAGTAATATCGAGCATGTAGAAGGTTCTGTTGACCCAATTCGTGATATTGAAGAAATAAACTTAGAGCTTTGCTTAAGTGATTTAGATACAGTCCAGAATCGTATTAGTAAGGTTGCGAAAAAAGCACAGACGTCGAAAGATAAGGATGCGGTAGCTGAATATACATCTTTGCTGAAGTTTGAAAAGTTGTTAGAGGCAGGAACACCTGTACGTCTAGGGGACTTAGAAGATTCTGACCGTGAGGTTTTAAAGAACTATGGTTTACTCACATCAAAGCCAGTTATCTATGTTGCGAATATGAGCGATGAAGAGATCGGTGATCCTGACAGTAATGCATACTACCAAAAGGTAAGGCATTTGCGGCAAATGAGGGTAGTGAATGTATCGCTATCTGTGCAAAGATGGAAGAAGAACTTTCAAGTCTTGATAAAGAAGAGAAGATTGCATTCATGCAAGACCTAGGAATTGCTCAATCTGGTTTGGATAAGATTATTCGTGCTGCTTATCACTTGTTAGGTCTAAGAACATTCTTTACGGTTGGCGAACCGGAGTGCCGTGCATGGACTTTCCATGAAGGCATGAAAGCACCGCAATGTGCAGGTGTTATCCACACAGACTTTGAAAAGGGATTTATCCGTGCGGAAATTTATAGCTATGAAGACTTAATGGAATATCGTACAGAGCAATCTGTTAAGGAACATGGTAAGATGCGCTTAGAGGGTAAAGAGTACTTGATGAAGGATGGAGATGTAGTCTTCTTCCGTTTCAATGTATAATTCATCTCATTTTCACAGTGAATCATGATAAAATAGGAGTAACAATAGGAGGCTCTTATGAAACTAATCTTGGCAATTGTGTCCAATGATGATGCATCTGCAGTTTCTGCTGCACTTACGAAGAATAATTTCTACATGACACGTTTAGCAACGACGGGTGGATTCCTACGTGCTGGAAATACAACGATTATCGTAGGTACGGAAGATGAACTTGTAGATAAATGTATCGCAGTTATCGGCGAAGAAGCGAAGCGTCGTACAGAAATTGTTCCATCAACTGCATCATATGACGTTGGTAGATATGCGTCCTTCCCGGTTGAAGTTCAAATCGGTGGAGCGACAATCTTTGTATTGGATATTGAACAATTCAAGAAACTATAAAGCAGGCTAACCTGCTTTCTTTTGTTATGAAGGAAAGGAAGAAAGTATGACAGTAGTATTTGTAAATTCCGCATTCCGTAAGAATTCTAGAACATACGCATTAGCGCAACAATATTTATCGACACTGATTGATGAAATCGAAACAGTAAACTTAGGGGAAGAAGACATTCGCCCTTTACAGAAAGCTTCGCTAGAAAAATATTGTAAGGATTCACGCAATCATGAATTTGGTGATGCGATGTACCGCTATGCCAAACAATTTGCTAAAGCTGATGAAATTGTGATTGCAGCTCCATTTTGGAATTTTGGATTACCTGCAGTACTGCATGATTATCTTGAACTTGTATGTACACAAGGATTAACTTTTGATTTGGATAAAGCGGGAGAGTACAACAGTCTTTGTCAGGCAAAGAAACTAGTGCTTATAATGACAGCTGGTGGGTATGTGCCTGAAAATGATTGTGCAATCTCCTATATTCGGACTTTATGTAAGGAGTTCTGGAAGATTGATGATGTACGTTATTATTATGCGGATGGTATTGACCTTGTTGGGGTGGATGTGAATGCAAAGTTAGAGGCTGTGGTTAAACAGTATGGAAATACGCAAAAGTAGAATGGAAGACATCGAAAGAATAATGTGTGTGATTCATGAGGCACAAGAAAGTATGCGTGCTAATGGAATCCCACAATGGCAAGATGGGTATCCAAATGAAGAAGTTATTTCCCAGGACATACAAACGGGTAATAGTTATGTACTTGTGGAAGATGGAAACGTAATTGGTACAGCATATATCGTTGCCGGACACGAGCCAAACTATGACTATATCGAAGATGGTAAGTGGCTCAATGATCATCCATATGTTGTTGTACATCGCATTGCGATTTCAAAGACTACAAAGGTAAAGACTGTGCACGTCAGTTGATGGTGTTTGCGGAGAGCTTGGCTATCAATTCTCAACTCCATGACATTCGTATTGATACACACCATCAGAATCTTCCGATGCGTAAGTTCTTATCAAAGTTAGGGTATCATGCATGTGGAACGGTTTATCTAAAGAATGGTGATAAACGTATAGCTTATCAAAAATCATTTTAAAAAACGCACTATGAGGTGCGTTTTATCATGTTCATTAAATATTCAATTGTATTATTTTCTGGTTTCTCAATAACTGCATCTAAACATCTTTGTAAGATATCTTTGATATCTTTTCCTTGATAGCCGAGCTCTTTTACGGTATTTCCATTTATCGCAAGATCCTTTATTTGATATGGTTCATGCATGTTTTGTGTTTCTTGATAGTATGCATGAATGTTTTCTCTTTGATAATTGGGATCAATTGCTGTGCGATATTGGTGATAGGTGTTAAATGGGATATTGAGAGTAGATAAGAATTGTTTTAGTTCAATCTTTGAAGAAAGTTTGTATTCTGAATTTCGAATACAACTCAGGATGACAGTTTGTTCTGCGCCAGAGTATTTCAGGCGTTCTAAGATTTCTTTTGCGTTAGAAATATCCTTGAGTAGAATTGCCATACGGATATTTGCGTTAAGTGGAGATTGATTGATTGAAGTTAAACTCTCTTGGATGGTATTTTCTTTTAATTCAGGAATAAATACCTGTATGACATTACTATATTCTGTAAGGATAGAAGAGAGGGCATTTGTTTCAAGGATGCCGACCCATTCATTATGAATGCGTTCTTCTGAGATGTAGTGAAGTAAATCTTTTTGTTTGTGTATTGCGGTTGCGGTATTTTCTTCGATTGTAAATGAGAGTCTTCCCGCAAAGCGTAGGGCACGGAGTATACGTAAAGCATCTTCGTCAATGCGTTCGCTTGCGTTACCAATACAGCGAATAATCTGATGATGTAAATCTTCAATCCCACCAAAGAAATCAATTAAGCCCTCGCGTTTGTTATAACAGAGTGCGTTAATCGTAAAGTCACGACGTTTGCAGTCTTCTTCGATGTTGTCGGAGAATGAGACTCCAGATGGATGACGGTGGTCTTCGTAGGTGTTCTCGCTGCGAAACGTTGTAATTTCAACAGGCTGTCCTTTGGAAAGAACTGTAATCGTACCATGTTGAATACCTGTCTTAAATACTCTATATGATGAGAATACCTGCAACATTTCATCAGGTGTTGCGTCTGTTGTTAGGTCGTAGTCGTGAATCGGTAGTCCTAGTAATGCATTACGAATTGCACCACCGACAACATAGGCGCTGTAGTGATTTTGATTTAACAAGTCAATGAGAACTTGGATGTAATCTGGAATCTGAATTTTCATAATTCTATTATAGTTAGATTCACATAGAATTGGATAGAAATCCTCTTGGACATCGAAATAATCGCATAAAATAGGGTTGTTTATCGGATTTTTCCTTTAATTTCAATCCACAACATCTTATGATTATTATAGGTAAAATATTTTTTTGATATAAAACAATCCGATACAAGAGACCAACTATGAACTGTCAATAAAAATATATTGAATTGACAGAGCATGACGAAAACATCTCCTGGGGAGGAGAAATTTAAAAAAGTTTAGTCAAGATTAAATGATTCGTTATATTTGAGCATGTGATAGATAGATTTGACCAACTTTTTGGCACAGTGTCCAAGTGCTTGATAGTGTGACTTTCCCTGATCTTCCGTCTTATGGCGGTAGTATTCAGCGAACGTATTATTATTCTTCACCACATTTCCAGCAGACCAGACTAGTGCATAGCGGAGTAGACTATTTCCTCTTTTGGACATTCTGGTATGACTTGCGTTAAATTTTCCTGACTGCCTAATGACAGGATCCAAGCCAGCATAGGCAAGTATTTTACAGGGTGCACCAAAATCGTTTATATTTTTTATAGCAGATAGAATACAAGCAACACAGAAAGTACCGATTCCAGGGATTGTCATGAGGGGTGAGCTCATAACATCCGGATTCGTATTGATTCTTTCTTCGATTGTTTGAATCTGATCTGTATAGAACTCGATTTGATGAACCAACTGTTGAGCTTGGAAGGCAAATATGTCAGAAGGGATTCCTACAGATATATCTGCCAAATCCTTCAGTTTTTGAGCCTTTTCTTTCTTGAAATGGCCTCTAGAAGCTTTGTGGAGAAGCTTGGTGAGAATATCAATTCGAGTTTTCTTTTATTTGAGAAGGTAGAGGAAAAGACTCAATCAAGCGATAGATTGTATTGGTGTGGAGGTTATTATCAAAAAAAGGAAGCCAGTTCAGGAAGATCCGATCCATGATAGCTACAAATTGAATCTTACAGGTAGTTCGTTTCTTCATGGTATCCATCCTCATCTTACAAAGTTGATAAAGATCATCCAACCGTGCCGAGTCTCGCTGGTCACCTTGGATATGATGATTCATTAAAGCGAGGCATATCAACCCTAGCGTCTACACTATCAGTCTTAGTGTTGCGTATATTGGCTTTTTCTTAAAAGCGGCGGTTTGAAGTGGATTGATTTCTGCAGTTCGATAACCAAGCGATTTAAGAAAGTAAGCAAGATTCTCCTGATAATGAGCGGTTGATTCATAGCCTATCAGGATAGACTCCTTGTTGTAAGGAGCAAGATGAGAGAGTAACAGATTGAAGCCCTTATCGTTATTCTCAAAAGAAAAAGGTTTGGTTACGACACCATCGGAATCCATGATGGCAGCGTAATGAAGTTCTTTGGCGATATCAACGCCGACGTAAACGTGCATAAAAAACAGATTACCTTTCTAGACCTGAGTCACCACGGGTAATCTGCTTCAGTATCCTTGCGAGACATAAGAACTCAATACATGTGTATCGGAACATCCAACCAATTAACTATGAAGCAGACTGTGGAGAGTAGTCTCCTATGTAAACAGTCCCAGTTGAAACTGAGCTGTAGGATATATAAACACTTACTCAGGACAGCTTCATTATAATAAAGGGCCAGAAAGGAGAGTATGATATCTCGTCTTCTCAGGACGAAATTATCATACAGGGGATTATATGAGAATAGGACAATCAACGGATATTCATCGTCTCGCAGAAGGACGTAAACTTATCTTAGGTGGTGTAGAAATTCCATCTGACTTGGGACTAGTAGGGCACAGTGATGCGGATGCGTTATGTCATGCGGTTGCGGAGGCTATCCTTGGTGCACTTGCGTTAGGTGATCTTGGAAAGTGGTTTCCAGATACGGATCCAAAATGGGAAGGTGCAGATTCCATCAAGATTCTTGCGCAGGTTGGCATGATGATGCGTCAGCGTGGTTACACGATTGGAAATATTGATAGTCTTATTATGATTGAAAAGCCGAAGATGGCACCGCATATTATGGCAATGCGAGAAAACATCGCTAGGGCACTTGTATGTGATTTAGATAATGTCAGTGTGAAGGCAACACGTGGAGAAGGTTTAGGCTTTGTTGGAAAATCAGAAGGTGTACAAGCACAGGCAGTTGTACTCCTTGTCAAGGAGGGTTAGTTCATGTTTGCGAAAACATCAGAAGTGAAAGTATTACGTGATCCTGTACATGGCTATGTACATATTGATTTACAGGTGGTCTGGGATATCGTCAATAGCAGTTGGTTTCAACGCTTACGTCGCATCCGCCAATTGGGTGGAGCGTATGTTGTATATCATTGTGCAGAACATACTCGTTTTTCTCACTCCCTTGGAGTGTACGAAATTGTTCGTCGTATGGTTACGGAAGTTCCGGATATCGTAAATGCATTAAATGAATATGATAAGGTAACAATCATGTTGGCAGGTTTGCTACATGATATTGGCCATGGCCCTTATAGCCATGCGTTTGAAGCTGTTACAGGAACCTCTCATGAAGTATTTACTTGTCGTATCATCGAAGAGAATACGGAGATTACGAAGATACTAGAAGCTAGTGCTAAGGGTCTAGCGAAGGATGTTGCGGATGTCATTCGTCATAAGAGTAAGAATCCATTATTGGTACAGATGATTAGTTCGCAATTGGATGCCGACCGCATGGATTATTTATTACGTGATGCGTACTTTACAGGGACGAAGTATGGTGAGTTTGATTTAGAGAGAATCTTACGTACACTTCGTGTGGTAGATGGAAATCGTTTGGTGGTTAAAGAGAGTGGTGTCTACGCAGTTGAAAATTACATCATGGCAAGATATCACATGTATTGGCAGATTTATTATCATCCAGTAGCACGTAGTTTTGAGACCATTTTACATTTACTCTTTTAAGCGTTTAAGGGATTTAAAGAGTGTGAGTGATCCTTCAATCATCCCATTATTTAAAACCTGTTCTAACAGGCAAGAAGATTTCTTTAAAAACAGTACTTTTATGTTGGATGAGTATGCATTTAGTTATGGCTTCTCGATGTTATGTGAACATAAGGATCCTATCGTGCGAGACTTTGCCTTACGTATCCGCGACCGTAAATTATTCGCATATTCTGAAAGTAATCCATCTGACAATCGTAAATTACGTCATCAACTAAAGAAGGCTGGATATAATTTGGACTACTATTGGTCAAAGGATGAAGTATATCAAATGCCATATGAGCCTTATACAGATAGTAGAGGTGATGCGGTTTGGGTGAAGAAAAAGGATGGGACGATTGTGGAAATGTCGAACGCATCCAATATTGTATATAGTTTAGTACATGGACCTGTCCATGATGTATTTAGTGTATATTATCCAAAGGGGATTGAAATTTCGAAATAATAAATTGTTTTAAATAACAACAAGTACAAATAAATTACTACATTTTGTACATAAATATCAAAGCGGTTCTTGTATAATAATTCTAATGAAAAATGCTCTAGGAGTGTTTGCGAGGTGAAATATGCACCAAATGTATATGGTAATCGCCGTGGCTATTATTTGGGTAGTGGCTTTTGCGGTATCTATTACGATTCAGATGATGCGTAAGAAAGTGGAAGCACAACTTGTTGAGAAAAATACAACGAAGGCAATCGTGCATTTCTATGGAAATGTTTCGGAAATTGATGGTCAAGATGTGGCTTTATATCATCCAGTCAAGGGTCAAATGCTAGATACAATCATAGCGTTAGAACCAGGTCATCATACATTTGTTGGTAGTTTCCAAATAACGGAAAATGGTATCGTAGTAAAACACAAGAATTATTACGCTACAGATATCAATTTTGCGTTTGATGTAGAGTTGGGCAAGACGTATCATGTAGGTATTTATAAGGAAAATGAAAATAGCGAAAATGTAATCCTATCTCTTCCGCTCGCAGTCGATGGTTTTAGCTCAAGAACGCTGTACCTCATCGCTACTTGCGAATAATTTGATACACTGACTTCCATAGATTTCTGTGGGAGTTTTTTAATGTGCGCAAAGGTTGACAGGAGGGCAGGTTCGCATATAATCATTCACGGAAGGTGAATATGCGAATATCAGTTAAACTGACACAACATGATTTGTTGGAAGATAAGAAACAGATTTTATTGGAAACGAACGCATTATATGATGGAAATACATTACGCTATTGCGAAGGGGATAATGGTGGAGTTCATCAAGTGTATTTTGGGGATGATTTGATTTCTTTTGAGCGTAAAGCAGATGTTCATACAAAAATCACCCTCTATGATAACAAGGATGGGGAAAGTACTGTGGACTCGCAGTATGGAAAAATGTACATGCAGACAAGGCTTTGCCATGCGGAAAAATGCGATGAGTACTGGTTTGTTGAGTATCAGTTATTATTGAATGATGAGGTCATACTTCACCAAAAATTATGTTGGGAATTTACCCCAATAAAAAATATTTGACTTTATTTGGAACTTGGGGTATAGTGCCATGGCGAAGCAAGCATAACATGCATTTGTATAAAGGAGATTTACAATGGTTAACAATGAGACTATGACGGACGTAGCCTACAATTGGCTGAAAAAAAGAAAAAGAGAAGTAGATTTTTCAAAAATCTGGGACGAAATTGTAAAGACAATGGATATTCCTGAGGATAAAATCAGACGTAAAAAGGCACAATTCTATAGTGACTTGATGTTGGATAATAGGTTTGCTTCTTTAGAAAATAACAAGTGGGATTTACGTAACCGTCGTAAGTTTGAAGAGGTTCATATCGATACTTCTGAAATCGAACTTGAGGATGATGAATTAGATGAGCCAATTGAAGTTGCTGGTCTAGATTTACCAAAGGGCGATGACGCATTCGATAATTAAATGAGAAAAGGCTGAAAAAACAGCCTTTTTTTATCATGCTACTTTAAAAATGTTCTGAAATAGTTTAATATGGAAACGCTAAATAAGGAGGAATAATCTCATGGTATTAGTTTCAGCAAAAGAAATGATTGAAAAGGCTCATGAAGGTCATTATGCAATTGGTGCTTTCAACATCAATAACATGGAATGGACAAAGGCTATCTTAGCTGCTTGCCAGCAGGCAAACTCTCCTGTCATTCTTCAGGTTTCTGAAGGTGCAGCGAAGTATATGTGTGGCTTCAAGCAGTGCGCAGATATGGTTAAGAACATTCATGACCATATGGGTATTACAGTTCCAGTTGCTTTACACTTGGATCACGGAACATTTGAAGGTGCTAAGGCTTGCATCGAAGCAGGTTTCACATCTGTAATGTTCGACTGAGTTCTCACTATGATTTCGCAGAGAACTTAGAAAAGTCAAAGGAAATCATCAGTTAGCTCATTCACAGGGGTGTATCTGTAGAATGTGAAGTTGGTGGTATCGGTGGTACAGAGGATGGCGTTACATCTAATGGTGAATTAGCTGATCCAAAGGGAATGCGCAGAAATCGCTTCTTTAGGGTGTTGATTTCTAGCTGCAGGTATCGGTAACATCCACGGTGTTTATCCAGCAGACTGGGCAGGATTAAATTTCGAAAGATTATCAGAAATTGATGCTGCTGTAAATGGTAAGCCATTAGTATTACACGGTGGTTCTGGTATCCCATTTGACCAAGTACACAAGGCTATCACAATGGGTGTATCTAAGATCAACGTTAATACAGACTTACAGATTGTATTTGCTAAGGCAACTCGTGAATACATCGAAGCTGGTAAGGACCAACAGGGTAAGGGCTTTGACCCACGTAAGTTACTCAAACCAGGTGCTGACGCAATCGTTGCTAAGGTAATCGAAATGGTTAACCAGTTCGGTTCCGCTGACAAAGCTTAATTACAAATTGAGTGATATAGAGGCTCACATGAGCCTCTTTTTTTATATCTCGTTGTATAATGATGACGCAAACTTTTGCATACATCTAGAATGGATACGAAAATTCATGTAAAATGCTGTATATGATAAAAGCGGTATTATTTGACATGGATGGTATTCTTTACGATAGTGAATACTTTTATATGCAAGGGACAGTTGCGCAGATGCGTGCGTATGGATATGATGGGCCTGCTAAGAATATTTACCGAATCATCGGGACAACGATGCAGAAAACCTATGAGATGTTGTATGACATGTTAGATGGAAAAGTTCCTCTTGATGTGATTCGCGAGAATAACGAAAGATACTTCAATATAGAACATCCAATTCATTTTAAGGAAATTATGTTTCCGGGTGTGCCACAAGCATTACAACAGATGAAGAAGATGGGCTTAAAGTTAGCAGTATGTTCTGCATCCTCGTATGACTTGATTGTCACAAGTTTAAAAGAGATGGGAATCTTGGAATACTTCGATTTTATCGAAAGTGGTGAAAACTGCAAACGTTCCAAACCATATCCAGATATCTATTTACTAGCTCAAGAAGAGTTACAAGTGCGCAAAGAAGAGTGCTTGGTATATGAAGATAGTACAGCAGGGATACAAGCTGGTATCTCAGCTGGAATAAGAACGGTTGCCAGAATTGACAATCGCTTCTACCAGGATCAATCAAAAGCAGATATACTTGTAAAGGATATACACGAGCTGACAGAGCTGATCAGAAAGGAAAATAACTATGCCGGAAGTAATTAAAATTGAAGGTGGACATACGCTAGAGGGAGAAGTCACAATCTCTAGTGCGAAGAATGCGACAGTAGCTTTGATTCCTGCTACTGTACTGGCTCATGGACCAGTCACAATTGTTGGGGTTCCGCAGATTGCGGACGTTGAATCCCTCACAAAGATCTTAAATTTATTAGGTGTTCAAGTTGAAGCACGTTCTTCCGATCATTTGATTATTGATCCTACAAATATCCAAAACATTGATTTAGTAGATGACGCAGTCACAAAGCTTCGTGCATCGTACTACTTCATGGGTGCTTTGTTAGGTAGATTTGGTCGTGTATGTATGAAGATGCCTGGTGGATGTTACTTAGGTCCAAGACCAATTGACTTACACTTAAAGGGTTTTGAAGCCTTAGGTGCTAAAGTTACGTATGATAAGGCTTGTTATACAATTGAAGCTAAGGAATTAAAGGGTGCGAAGATTTTCTTGGATATCGCAAGTGTCGGCGCAACCATTAATATTATGATGGCTGCTGTATACGCAAAGGGTCGTACAACGATTGAAAATGCTGCGAAGGAACCAGAAATTATCGACGTTGCGACTTTATTAAATAAGATGGGTGCACATATTCGTGGTGCAGGTACAAATGTCATCACAATTGATGGTGTTGATGAATTGATGGGTTGTTTCCATGAAATTATCCCAGACCGTATTGAGGCAGGTACATTCTTAGTCATCGCAGCCGCATGCGCTAAAAAGATGGTCATCAAGAATATCATCCCGCAACACTTAGATGCCTTAACTTCTAAGCTACAGGAAATGGGTGTTGATATGGATATTGATGTAGACCGTATTACGATCCGTCATACAGATAAACTGGTTGCGACGGATGTGACCACAAGACCATACCCTGGCTTTGCAACGGACTTACAACAACCACTTACAACACTGATGACACAAGCACATGGTGAGTCTAAGGTTGTTGAGACAATCTATATAGAGCGTTTCAAACATTGTGGAGAGTTACAACGTATGGGCGCAGATATTGAAGTATCGACAGGTTCTGCTAGTATCAAGGGTCCTAGTTCCTTATTTGGAACGAAGGTCGTTGCGACAGATTTACGTTGTGGTGCAGCGATGTTAGTGGCGGGTCTACTAGCAGAAGGTGTCACAGAAATCCATGATGTATATCACATCGATCGTGGTTACGCTGAAATCGACCAGAAGTTAAAAAATCTAGGTGCAGTGATTTGGCGTGAAACTGTTGAATAAAAAGATTGCACGAAAAAAATTGTTATGGTAGTATAAATAGGCAATTTAGCACTTTCTTTAAGCCAATCGGAGGCTTAAGGCAGAAGGGAGATAAAAATGAAAAAAGATATTCATCCAACTTATCACAAGGCGAAGGTAGTATGCACAAGCTGTGGTGCAGAATTCGAAACAGGTTCTGTATTATCTGAAATTAAAGTAGATACATGCTCAAACTGCCATCCATTCTATACTGGACGTCAGAGATTCGCACAGGCTCAAGGACGTATCGAGAAGTTCAATAAGAAGTACGGTATGAAATAAAGCCGGTCCGGTATAATTCCGGACCTTTTTCTTTGAATACAAAGAATATAATCTATGTTAAAGTTGTTATGGAAAATATGTGGAGAATACTATGGACGCAGTCAGAACAAAATTAAGTGAAATAGAAAAACAATATAAAGAAATCGTAGAGAAGCTGATGGATGAAAAGGTAATGCCAGACCCTAAGCTCCTTACAAAATTATCCAAAGAACAGGCAAGATTAACGCAACCGGTTGATGCGTATCACCAACTTTTAGAGTTAGACTCTCGTATTGCACAAGCAGATGAGATGTTAAAGGAGAATGACCCTGAACTCAAAGAGATGGCGCGTATGGAAAAGGATGAGTGTGAACCAGAGCGTGAAGCTTTATTAGAAAGAATTCAGCACCTACTTGTGCCACGTGATCCAGATGATGATCATGATGTCATTATGGAATCCGTGGCGGTGCAGGTGGAGATGAGGGTAATATCTTCGCTGGTGACTTATATCGTATGTATAGTAAGTACGCTGAAAGTAAGGGCTGGAAAGTACAGGTTCTTGAAGCTTCTGTAAGTGAAGCGGGTGGATATACGCAGATTATCTTCTCTGTAAAGGGAACAGATGTATATAAGGAATTGAAGTTTGAATCTGGTGTACACCGTGTACAGCGTGTACCAAAGACAGAAACACAGGGACGTATTCATACTTCTACCGCAACTGTACTATGTCAACCTGAAGCGGAAGATACTGATATCGAAATTGATCCAAAGGATTTAACGATTGAAACACACCGTGCTTCTGGGGCTGGTGGACAGCACATCAATAAGACAGACTCTGCGGTACGTATCGTGCACGTTCCTACAGGTATTACGGTAAACTGTCAAGATGGACGTTCACAGATTGAAAACCGTGAGACAGCGATGCGCTTAATTCGTGCACGTGTATACGAAGAACTCAAGCGTATTCAGGAAGAAGAAGCTGGTAAGATTCGCCGTGCTAAGATTGGTACTGGTGATCGTTCTGAAAAGATTAGAACATATAACTACCCACAAAACCGTGTGACGGACCACCGTATTGGTTTAACGATTACACAGTTAGACCGTATCATGGAAGGTAAGCTTGATGGTGTCATTGAGGGCTTACTAGCAGAAGAAGAAAAGAGAAAACTCGAGGAGACACAATTGTGAGTACATTTGCGAAAACAATCAAGCAATACGAAAAAGAGTGTCTAAAAAATGATATTCCTGCGGAAACGGTTATGGCATATCTTCTAGAAATCTCTCAACGTGAACGCTATGATTTGTTTATGCATATTGATGACGAGATGCCAGAAACTCTCGCGAGCGAATTCCATGCAGGCATGGAAAGAATCTTAAAACAGGAACCAATGGCACATGTATTAGGCTATTCATGGTTCTATGGATATAAGATGATTGTCAATGAAGATGTATTAATTCCACGTTGTGAAACAGAGGAACTCTGTGCATTGATATTATCTCGTATTGATGAAATCTTCCCGACACAGGAAACTGTAGAATGTGCAGATGTTGGAACAGGTTCTGGTGCCATTGCGATTACAGTCGCAAAAGAAGAGAGTCGTGTAAAGATGCACGCTACGGATATCAGTGAAGAAGCGTTAGTCACTGCGCGTCAGAATGCGAAAAATAATGAAGTGGATATCGACTTTACCGCAGGGGATATGCTACAACCATTAATTGACGCAAATCGTCATTTGGATGTATTAATTTCCAATCCTCCATACATCCCACAGGATGAACAGATGGAAACTTCTGTTGTGGACTTTGAACCTCATGTGGCCTTATTTGGTGGTGAGGATGGACTAAAGTTTTATCGCATGATCTTTAAGGATTGTAAGAAAGTTCTCAACGAGAAAGCATTTATGGCTTTTGAGATGGGTTGGGATCAGCGTGAACGTATGAGTAAACTGGTAGAAGAGATGTTACCGGATGCTCGCTATGAAATACTCAAAGACATGAACGGTAAAGACCGTATGTTATTTGTATATTTTAATTGCTAAAAATGGAGGAATCCTCCATTTTTGTGTTTTCAGATAAATTTTACATTCAAAAAAATCGATGAACATAGTAAAATAGATACGTTAGGAGTAAAAACTATGACAAAGAATATTCTTGAGTGGCTAGAAGCCTCTTGCCAAAAACATCCAGGTAAGATTGCGGTCGCAGATGAAACCGCAGAGATGACATACGAAGAGTTAGTAAAAGATGCCAAGATTCTTGGAACTAAACTTGCGAGATATATTCAACCTCGCCAGGCGGTTGCGATGTATATGGAAAAGAGTAATACAACGCTAGCCGCAATGTATGGTGCGGTATATGCAGGTGGATTTTATTCTCTGATTGACACAAGACAACCAATTGGTCGTGTGGAAAAAATCATTGAAGTATTAAGTCCGAAAGTAATCTTGAGTAATGAACGTTTCTATGAGGAAGCACGTGAAAAATTAGGGACTGCAGTTACTATTTTAAAGGTTGAAGATATCATCAATGAAGGTATCATTGATGAAAACATGCTTGCAGGGATTCGTAAACAAGCTGCTAGTACAGACCCTCTTTACGTAAACTTTACCAGTGGTTCCACTGGTGTGCCAAAGGGTGTTGTTGTTGGACATGGATCTGTTATTGACTTTATTCCAGAATTTGTAAAGGTATCTGGAATTTGTACTGATGATCGTATTGCCAACCAAGCACCGTTTGATTTTGATGTGTCTGTTAAAGATATCTACAGTAGTATCTACGTGGGTGCTAGAGTAGAACTGATTCCACGTGAATTCTTTAGTAACCCAACACACTTGATGGATTTTTTATGCGACCATCAGGTAACTGTACTAACATGGGCTGTTAGTGCAATGTGCTTTGTGTCCATTATGAATGGATTTGGTTATCGTAATCCTGAGACAATTCGTCTGGTGATGTTCAGTGGAGAAGTTATGCCAATCAAACACTTGAATATCTGGATGAAGAATTGTCCAAAGGCAGAGTTTATCAACCTGTATGGACCTACTGAGATTACATGTAACTGCACATATTATCGCTTAGAGAATCGCGAATATGCGGCGGATGAAATCATTCCAATTGGCTCAGCGTTTGATAATGAGAAGGTATTCCTACTTTCTGATGATAATAAATTGGTTGATACACCAAATGAAAGTGGAGAAATCTGTGTGGCAGGTGCTTGTCTTGCGTTAGGATATTATCATGACGGTGAAAAGACAGCAGCTGTATTTGTACAGAATCCATTAAACACTGTGTACTATGAACGCATGTATCGTACAGGTGACCTTGCGAAATACAATGAGCAAGGAGAACTTGTTTATATTGGACGTAAAGACTTCCAAATCAAGCACTTAGGACACCGTATTGAGCTAGGTGAAATTGAAAGTCTAGTACAAGGACGTAGTGGTGTTGTGCGTGCATGTGCAATCTATGACCACAACAAGAAACGTATTTATTTATTCTGGCTAGGTGAGCGTGATCAAAAAGAATTACATAACGAACTAAAGGTCGTTATGCCAAGCTATATGGTACCTAACAAGTTAGTACACTTGGATGAAATGCCAATGACAAAGAATGGTAAGATTGATCGTGCCGTATTAAAGAAGATGGAAGGAATCGAATAATGCAAGAGAAAGAACTAAAGTATATCGCAGAACACTATCAAACACCTTGTTTTATCTTTGATTTAGAAGCGGTAAAAGAACGTGTTAAAAAGATGAGGGAAATTGTAGGTGGTGCGTATCATCTATGTTATTCCATCAAGGCAAATCCATTCTTGATTCCGACGATGGCAGAAATCACGGATAAGTTAGAAGTGTGTAGTCCAGGAGAGTTATCCATCTGTAAAGCACTTCGTGTAGAACCAACCAAGATTTTATATTCTGGTGTCAATAAGACAGAAGTGGATGTTACAGATGCGATGGAATATGGTGTGATTCACTATACAGCAGAATCTCTATTACACATGGATATTGTCAATCGTGTTGCCGGAAAATACCAAAAGAAAGTGGAAATTCTACCACGTTTGAATGCAGGTAGTCAGTTTGGCATGTCCAAGGAAGATTTATTCTCAATCTATGCAAATGAAGAAAACTATCCAAATGTGATTGTAAAGGGGATTCACTACTTTGCGGGTACACAACGTAAGAAGAACGATAAACAAATCAAAGAGTTGGATATGTTGTTGGAATTAATCAAAGAGATTCAAACAACATTCAACCGTAAAGTTGAACAGATTGAATATGGTCCAGGTCTATCCGTCCCTTTATTTGAAGGCGATGATTTCAGCGATACATTAAAACCTCTTGAGAACATTCATGAGAAGTTGAAGAATTATCTCAGGTTGTTGATTTAACAATTGAAATGGGTAGATTCTATTCCACATTCTGTGGAACATACCTTACACGTGCAATGGATTGCAAGTCTAATGAAGGTGTAAATTACTGTATCGTAGATGGAGGTATGAATCATCTTAACTACTATGGCCAGATGATGGGTATGAAAGTGCCACACATTCAACACTTGCATGCATGTGATGATAGAACAGAAATGAATTGGTGTCTATGCGGTAGTCTTTGTACAACTGCAGATGTGCTAGTCAGAGACGTGACGTTACAAGGCTTGCAAGAGGGTGATTATTTAGCTTTCAATAACTGTGGTGCGTATTCTGTTACTGAAGGTATTCACTTATTCTTAAGCCGTACGATGCCACTGATTCTATTGCGTACAGCAGAGAATGAATACATCGTCGCAAGAGAAATGCAAGAATCCTATCCAATCAATACGATTCAAAATTACTAGTTATCATCTGATTGTAAAGGAGGTAGTATGTCACAAGTAACGAAACGCGCTTTGGAACAATCACTTAAGAATTTGTTGTTGAAAAAGCCATTATCGAAAATCACAATCAGTGATTTAACAGAAGATTGTGGTATGAATCGTATGACATTCTACTATCACTTCAAAGATATCTATGATTTAGTTGAATGGGCTTGTCTAACAGACGCAAAGCGTGCATTAGATGAGAAGAAGACCTATGATACTTGGCAACAGGGTTTCCTACAGATATTAGAAGCTGTTCAAAGCAAATAAGCCATTTATCATGAATGTCTATCACTGCGTTCATCGTGAACAGGTTGAAATCTACTTGCGACCACTCGTAGAAGACTTGATTCTAAATGTTGTTAACGAAGAAGCAGATGGACTCAACGTACGTGAAGAAGATAAGATATTTATCGTACATGCATATTCTTATATCTTTATCGGTATCATGTTAGATTGGATCAAAGAGGATATGAAAGAGAACCCACAAGAAATTGTAGAGCGCTTGAATAAGCTGATTAAAGGTTCCATTCGTGCTTCACTAACTAGATTTCAGTATTAAAAATTTTTTTATCAAAGTATGAAGTTTTATCACAATGAGAAAAGTGATAAAAACTTTTATCTATTTTAGTTCCCTGCTAAATGAAAAAAAGTATATAGAGTTGATATGATGCATATGGATGAAGGAGGATTTCATATGTATTATTCAGCAGGAACTTATGAGTCATTTGCTAGACCATTAAAGCCAAAGGATGTTGATAAGAAATCAGCGTATATCATTGGTACAGGTCTAGCTGGTTTAACAACAGCGTTTTATCTTGTCCGTGATGGACAAATGAGTGGAGAACATATTCACTTACTAGAAAAAGCTACACTTGCGGGTGGAAGCTGTGATGGACGTAAGGATGTCACAAAAGGTTTCTTCATGCGTGGTGGTCGTGAAATGGATAACCACTTTGAAGTAATGTGGGATACCTTCCGTGATGTGCCTTCTATTGAGACACCGGATGTATCTGTCTTAGATGAGTATTATTGGTTAAATAAACGTGATCCAAACTATTCACTATGTAGAGCGACTGTAAATCGTGGTGAGGATGCACATACGGATAAGCAGTTTAAACTTGATAAGAAGTCCGCAATGGCATTATCAAAACTATTCTTAACACCTGAAAAGGACCTGGAAGGAAAGAAGATTTCTGATGTATTACCAGCTTCTTTCTGGGATACAAATTTCTGGTTGTACTGGCAAACGATGTTCGCTTTCCAAAAGTGGTCCAGTGCATTAGAGATGAAACGTTATCTATGCCGCTTTGTACATCATATTGATGGATTACCTGACTTTAGCGCTTTGCGTTTTACAAAGTATAACCAATATGAAAGTATGATTTTGCCACTTGTGAAGTATTTGGAGAATCATGGGGTTCATATTGAATACGGAATGGATGTAAAGAATGTTGTAATTGAAACACGTGGCAATAAGAAGATTGCTAGACAAATCGTATATAAGAAAGATGGAATTGAACAGTCCATTGACCTTATTGAAGATGACCTTGTGTTTATTACCAATGGTTGTTGTACAGATACTTCCTGTTATGGAGATCAGACACACGTTCCGGATTTATCAAATGTAAAGAATGGTTATGGAGAATCATGGGATATGTGGAAGGCAATTGCAGCGCAGGCAATGCATGGAGAATATGGTAACCCAGAAGCTTTCTGTACAGATGTAAATGCGACAAACTGGATGAGTGCGACAGTCGCTACTTCTAATGAAGAAATCATTCGCTATATCACAAATATCTGCAAACGTGACCCACGCACTGGTAAGGTTACAACAGGTGGTATCGTTACGGTTAAGGATAGTACCGATAACTGGTATCTATCATGGACTATCAACCGTCAACCACAGTTTAAGTCGCAGGATAAAGGCCTCGTATTAATTTGGTTATATGCATTAAATACGAATAAAGAAGGTAACTATATCAAGAAGCCAATGCGTGATTGTACGGGTATCGAGGTGTGTGAAGAGTGGTTATATCATATTGGTGTTCCAACCGATAAGATTGCGACACTTGCCCAAGACGAATGTAATACAACAACATGTTTTATGCCATATATCAATGCGTTCTTCCAACCACGTAAAGAATCTGATCGTCCAAAGGTTGTGCCAGATGGAGCAGTAAACTTTGCCTTTATCGGTCAATTTGCGGAGACACCAAGAGATACAATCTTTACAACGGAATATTCCATGCGTACAGGGATGGAATCCGTTTATACCCTATTAGATATTGACCGTGGTGTGCCTGAAGTTTGGGCTAGTAAGTATGATGTACGTGAATTATTGCGTGCATGTTACTATGCGATTGATAAGAAGCCAATTACTGAAGTAAAGGAATTATCCTTTATTGAAAAATTTGTGCTCAATCAAGTGCTGAATCGCGCAAAGGGAACTGATATTGAAATTCTGTTAAAGAATAGTGGACTCATTAAATAGAAAGCTTAGTTAAAAAGGAAAGTTATATGCTTTCCTTTTTTTTGAGCGTATAATATGGGTACAGATAACACTTACTTGAATCAACCACAATTACATTCCATGCATCATTCATCCAGTACTTGTCGAATTTTTAAATAATTGGAAAGGGAGTTTTATGAGTAAACAAAAGTTATTATTTCTATGTTTCTATTTAACAGCTTTTAACTTTGATGGGTATCACAATACAATTTTTTTACTAAAAATCTACTTGGCAGGAGTTTATATGAATGATACCTGGGTATCAGCACCCTTACAGCTTTCATTTTGATCACAATTATATTGTTTGTTAGGGCTTATTTAATTTATCGAAAAAAATACCGAAAGATTACGAATAAAAAAATTCTCTTGTATGAGAGAATTTTTAATAGATGTATCATATTATTTTTTTCGTGAAGTATTCTGTACAATCGCGATTGCGATATTTGCGTCATGTGAGATACTCACTTCAAGTTCAGGATGGTCTTTGATGTAAGGTTTTCCACTTTCATCATTTAGGATACTGTACTGTAGGTAATCTTTATCCTGGGTTGCCTTGAAGATAGCTTCTTTCGCCGCAAAAGCGTCCCGCAAAGTATTGTTTTTTCTGTATGGTAGTATGCTTTAAGGAGAATTCCACCATTTCAAATTGTGTTAAAACGTGTGAAATGATGGGTTTTTCTAAGTCAATACGATGCATATCTACGATGTCTACGCCTAACATGGTATTATTATTACATAGTTGCGTGCATTTGGCGAATGCTTGCACAGTCAGTCAATCGACTGTAAAATATTGCAGAGACCAACTATGAAAGAAAAAGAAGAATAAAAAAAGAAATTATCTAGAGTGGGAAGAATCGCGCTTGATATCATTATGGTTGTATGTCTAGGCGTTGCGATTTTTTCTGGCTATCAGTTATATAAAGGTTTAGCAAGTTATAACCAAGCAGGAAATGCGTATGATAACTTACGTAAGAATGCCGTTACAACTAAGAAGGATACTGACAAAGATGATACAACTTCTACATTAGACTTTCAGAAGTTGTTAGAGCAGAATCCAGATTGTGCTGGTTGGATTACACTTCCAAACTCCAATGTAGATTATCCGGTTGTGTTTGGTGCTAGTACAGATGAAAATAAGTATGGCAATAGCTATTACTTGGACCACTTATTTGATGGCACATACAATCTAAGTGGAACAGTATTTATTGATTACAACAACGGAAGAGATTTCAGCCATAAGAATACTGTGATTTATGGTCACCATATGTTAAATGACTCGATGTTTGCGGATATTGAGAAGTATAAAGATCAGTCTTACTACGATAGTCATAAGGAACTGGTTTTCCAAACACCAAATGGTACATACAAGATTTATCCTGTTGCAGGATATTCTACAACGGGTACGGGTAACTATGTACAATATGACTTTGGTAGTGATAGTGAATTTTTGAGTTATATCGATCGTTTCGTGTCTGCCTCAACATTTAAGAGTGATGAGACAGTTTTAGCAACAGACCAAATTGTAATGTTGTCGACATGTTCCTATGATGTTGATGATGGTAGATATGTATTAGTTGGAAAGCTGGTAAAGGCTTCATAAATAAGGAAAACATTTATGACGGAACAAAATCCAAACAGAGTAATTCGAAAGAAGAAAAAACGTAAGAAGAGATATATCAGCGCAAGATTTTTATGGTTGATACTTTTCCTTGCGAGTATTGTATTTGCGATTACATTCTGGCGTATGCCAATGTTTCCAACGAAGTGGAGTATTATCGTAGTACTTGTACTTGCGGTGATTGATTGGTTAACATTCTTACTAACATCGAAGGTGAAGCCGAATAACGTATTTGCACAGGTAGTAAACACAGTGCTTGCGGTAGCGCTTATTATTGTAAATATTGCACTACCGTACTATACAGACCGCTTAAGTAATATCTTTTCTTCTGTGTTAGGGAATGAGGTTAGAATTGGCATCTATGTTATGACAGATGCGTATAAAGAGAAGCACAAGGATGTTTTCGCTAACTCTCAGTACAAAGAGAGTATGAAGTTAGCGGAATATCAAAACGCAAAATTTATCACTGCATTAGGTGTTGATGGGAATAATCAAAACTACACATTAGACAAGCTTCGTGTGGATTTAAAGAATGATAATCTAAAGACAGTCAACAATAGTTCCGTGCAGTCTGCAGTAAAAAACTTGTATACAAATCAAGGTGATGTATTGTTGTTGAGTGATTCGTATTTATCGACAGTTTTAGAGACAGATGAATTTAAGGATTTTAAGACAGACACAAAGCTGATTGGTAGTTATTTCCGCAAGGTAGAAACAACCCAAGCAACAGAAGATAAGACAAACCTTGCGAATACACCATTTACACTCTTTATTGCAGGAAATGATCAGCCAGGTGAGTTAAGTTTGGAAGGAAGAACTGACGTGGATATCGCAGTAACGGTAAATCCAGATACACATCAGATTTTGATTGCGAACTTGCCACGCGACTCTTATATTCCAAATCCTGCATATAAGAATCAGAAAGATAAATTAACGCATCTTGGCTTAAATGGTATTCAAAAATACATTAAAGGGTGCTAGTAACTTACTTGGAACAGATGTGAATTACTACATGTTAGTAAACTTTACGACATTTGAAGATATTATTAACGCAATTGATGGTGTTGATATTGATAATCCATTTGAATTTACAACACACTTTACAGGCCGTACGTATCCACAGGGTACATTACATCTTGATGGAGAGCTAGCGTTAGAGTATGTACGTGAACGTTATAGTTTGCCTAACGGTGACTTTGATCGTAACCTCCATCAACAAATTGTACTCTCTGCGATTATTCATAAGTTGTTAAGTCCAGAGTTAATTAGTTCGTTTAATAATATTTTGAGCGCCTTGCAAGGCAAGTTCTTGACCAATGTTTCTACGGATTCGATTTATGCATTATGTAAGAAACAGTTGGATCAGAATATCCAATGGAATATTGTGAAGTATCATCTTGATGGTGATACTGGTAACGAATACTGTGCATCCGCACCGGATCAAGTATTATCCGTTGTATACCTGTACCAAAATCAGGTAGACTTTATTAATACTGAGATTGATAAAGTAATGAATGATGAAGTCATTTCCCAGGAAACACTGCCTGAGGGAACGAACAATAATTCCACAAATTAGGAGGATTTATGTACCGTATTAATGAGTTATATGATTTAGAACACACAGCTGCGAAAGACTATTTATTACAATTTACGTACCCATGGGAAGCTCTTTCTGGAATCAAGGATTTCATCCTAAAGCTAGGTGAAAGCTTAGATAAGGAAGAATATACAGAAGTATCCGAACATGTTTGGATTCATAAGACAGCGACAGTATTTCCATCTGCGTATATTGGTGCACCATGTATTATTGGGCCACGTACAGAAGTGCGTCATTGTGCGTTCATTCGCTCTGCAGCACTTGTTGGATCAGATTGCGTGGTTGGAAATAGTTGTGAGCTAAAGAACGTTATTCTATTTGACCATGTTCAAACTCCGCACTACAACTACGTAGGAGATTCTATCTTAGGATATTATTCTCATATGGGTGCAGGTTCTGTTACATCGAATGTAAAGAGTGATAAGAGACTGGTTACGATTCGAGAGGATGATCATCGTATTGATACGGGTCTTAAAGAAGTTTGGCGCAATGCTTGGAGATTATGTTGAGGTAGGATGTAACTCAGTACTTAATCCAGGCACTGTGATTGGTAGACACTCTCGTGTATATCCAACATCTTGTGTAAGAGGTGTAGTACACGAAAATAGTATCTGGAAGAATGATGGTACCGTTATTTCAATTCATGAATAAAACAAAATATAGTTGCGATTATACGCAACTATATTTTTGTTAGTAGGTATTCAACGTTTTCGCGCTTTGTCGCAAAGGATGTTACAAAGCGTACAGCAGTATGTGTTTCATCAATCTTTGCCCAAGGGGTAAAGGCAAACTCTTTGGAAAGTTCTTCTAGCTTTGCGTTTTCAAAGATTGGAAAAAGTTGGTTTGTTTCAGCGGGGAAGTAGAAGTGATATCCCTTTGATTGAAATCCTTCGGTGAGTATATCTGCCATATCGATAGCATGTTTAGAGATTGTGAGGTAGCGATTATCTTTAAAGAGTTCTTCAAATTGGATTCCAAGCATTCTACCCTTGGCTAGCATTCCGCCGTGTTGTTTGATGGCGTAGCGGAAATCTTTCTTGTATAAATCATTTAAGATGACAACGCATTCGCCAAATAGGGCACCAACCTTTGTACCACCGATATAACATACATCGCATGGATTGCGATATCTTCAAATGTCACATCATTCTTTTTGGCCACTAGACCATAACCTAGTCTTGCGCCATCGATAAAGAGAGGAATGTTGTGGTTTTGACATACTGTATATAACTCTGTGAGTTCTTGTTTAGAGTATAGAGTACCACTTTCTGTGGGGAATGAAATATATACAATACCTGGTTGTACTGTGTGCTCGGAACTGGCGTCACTATAGTGTTCTTGAATCAGTATGTCGACTTGCTTGGATGTGATTTTTCCGTTGGATGTTGGTAATGTTAGACATTTATGTCCTACGGATTCAAGTGCACCTGTTTCATGTGTGTTAATATGACCGCTTTCCGCACAGATTGCGCCTTGGTGGTGCTTTAAGATAGATGTGATAACAGCGATATTGGTTTGTGTGCCACCAACCATGAAGTGAATATCCGCATCTTCATGCTTGATGGTTTGTTTGATTAAATTTGCGGCGTTGAAACAATGGTTATCTTTACCATAGCCAATGGTTTGTTCATCATTTGTATTTGTTAAGGCTGTTAGTATTTCAGGAATACAACCCTCTGTATAGTCACTATCGAATCGAATCATCTAATAACCTCCATATTTCGCGCTATAATTATAAGGTATAGGGATAAAAGTAGAAAAGAGGAAGTATATGCGTCGTTTTAAAGCAGAAGAGATTCAAGAAATCATTGAGATATTAAAAAAGGATGGGGTTATTAGTGTACCGACGGATACGGTATATGGTGTATGTTCGCAGGTATCAAGCCATCAAGCAGAAGAGAACCTTAGAAATGTAAAACATCGCCCTCTAACAAAGGCTTTTCCAGTGATGTGTGCAGATCTTGAACAGATTCAAGAGATTGCGGAAGTAGATGATAGAGCCAAGAAGGTCATTGAAGGCTTTATGCCAGGGCCACTAACCGTCATATTGAAGCGTAAAGATGGAGTCAATCTATCCCAAGAAAACTTGGATACGATTGCGATTCGCATGGCCACGTCTGATACACTTGCGAAGATCATCAAAGGTTTAGGAAGACCAATTTTTATGACAAGCGCGAATCAGTCGGGAGAGCCAACTTGTACATCGTTAGATGAGATTGAAAAGAGTTGTCCCGATTTAGATGGAATGCTAGAAGGTGATGTGTCCTTTGGTGAAGCAAGTACCATTATAGATTGCACAAAAGAAGAACTAGCTATTTTAAGACCAGGTCCAATCACCATGCAGGACATCACAGAAAAATTATTGAAATAACTCGTGATATCCTTGCATGTATGGGTATCTTCTTATATCATTTAGAACAGGAAATATGGAGGAAAGAAGATAATGTTAGAAGTATTGAATCATCCCCTAATTACACATAAGTTGACACAGATGCGTCGTAAAGAGTGCGGAACAAAGGATTTCCGTGAGAATCTTGACGAGATTGCGGAATTAATGGCATATGAAGTATGCCGTGATTTACCAACAAATCCAATTGAAATTGAAACACCGGTTGCGAAGTGTACTGGTTATGAATTAAGTAAAGAAGTAGTCATCGTTCCAATCTTGCGTGCAGGTATTGGTTTATTAGATGGTATTAGACGTCTGGTTCCTACAGCAAAGGTAGGTTTTATCGGTATGTATCGTGATGAAACAACTTTAGAACCTGTAGAATATTTTGCGAAGTTCCCAAGCCATTTAGAAGACGCTATCGTTATGGTTGTTGACCCAATGTTGGCGACTGGTGGTAGTGCAAAAGGATGCGATTGCGCAAATCAAAAAGCGTGGCGCAAAGAATATTAAGCTTGTATGCTTAGTAGCTGCACCAGAAGGTGTTAAGGTAATTCAAAAGAGTCATCCAGATGTAGATGTATATATCGCCGCATTGGATGACCATCTCAATGAAAATGGTTATATCGTACCTGGATTAGGGGATGCTGGCGACCGTATCTTCGGTACAAAGTAAGACATGTCCAATCTGTACTTTATCTTGCGCTCCGTTGTATATTTATTGATGTTCCTTATGACGTGGTTTGCGATGGACGCAATCAATTATGAAAAGTTATTACGCAAAAATAAAGTGAATCAAGCACAGGCACTTTACTTCATCCTAGTGATGGCAATTGCATACCTAGCAGGTTCATTTATATTAAGTTTTTTCCATTTTGGATAAAGTAAGCAGGCAATCACAATAATTTGTGATTGCCTGTTCTGTTATATAATTAACGCCAATTTAATTAAAAATATTAAATTATGTAATAATTACAATATAATTATTACATAGATGTAGGTAGTGTCTTGATGTATTCGTTTGAATGGGATCAATATAAAAGTAAAATTAACCAATCTAAACATGGTGTGACATTTGAAGAAGCAATGACAGTGTTTTATGATGAAAAATGCATTATTAGAATATGATAATTTGCATTCAAATGATGAAGATAGATTTCGTATCTTAGGAAGTAGTGAATTAGGAAATATATTGTTGGTTGTTCACTGCATTAGAGAGGAGAAAAATAATTAGAATCATATCATCTCGAAAAAGCAACGTTAACAGAAAGACGGAATTACGAAAGGGGTATTTGAGTATGACAAAAAAAGATGAATATCTAGAGAAAGAGTTTAATTTTTGAAAAAGCGATTAAAAATCCATATGTGAAGGAATTAAAGCGGCAAGTTACGATTAATATTAATAAATCTGTGATTGACTATTTTAAAAAAATGAGTCGATGCATACGGGTATTCCTTATCAAACATTAATTAATTTATATTTAGCAGACTGTGTTAAGGAAAAGAAGAAACTAAAAAAATAAATTGGGAATAATCCTTGTTTTATTCAATTGTTTTAGTAGTGAAAAATGAAGAATAATTATATTTTGACTTAAGATAATAAATGACTATATCATTCGACCATTTGAGGATATGCATTTGGTCTTTTGTAGTTATATTCATAAACTTTGAGAAATGATGTGGAGTTTCTAGTTTCCCTTTGAATATAGAAGTAAAGGGGAAACAATGATATGAAAGATAAGGCAGAAAAGTATGATTTATGGCATCATTATATGTCCTACCGCAAGGATCTCTATCGGATCATACAACCTCATAATATTGAAGCGGGTATGATATCTGAAGCAAACTGGGTGATACGTTCACGTTATCAATCAGGGAAGGATATTGGTATCAGTGTAAAACCAGGTGATATTTGTTATATCGAATTTGGTCAATCATACCTGAATGAAATGGGTTATCAACATTTTGGTTTAGTCGTATCTGTGTGTGCAAAGAAAGCTTTGGTTGTTCCGATGACTTCCAATGAGGCAACATATCAAAAAGCTTATGATTCTATCTATCATCCACAGGGGAAATATCACTTAATGAAGATTGGTTTAATAAATGGTTTGAACAAACCATCGGTGTTATTTTTAAATGATATACGTTTTATCAATACAGCTAGAGTGATTGATATTAAAGCACATATTCCTGTTACAGCACCTATGTTTAAAGAAGTTCAGAAAAAGAATGTTGAGAGTGATGTTCAGCACAGAGTGATGGGATATGTTATTATACTGACATGGAAAAAAACTACAAGGAAAGTGGTTAATTGCGGTTTCATCTGGACCAGATTCTATGGCACTTTTTACAAATGTGTATTGATGCGGGTATTGATTGTGCGGTTGCACATGTAAACTATCATCATCGTCCAGAAGCGGATGAAGAAGAAAAACTATATCCGCAGTTTTTGTGTGGAAAGAGGAATTTCAATCTTTGTGCATAATGATCCATTTGTTTATACGGGGAACTTTGAGGCTGCGGCACGTGAGTTACGCTATCGCTTTTTGTGGAGATTGTAAGACGTGAAGGATTTCAGGGTGTATTGATTGGGCATCATCAAGATGATTTATTAGAGACATATATCATGCAGGAAAGTAAGAATATTGTGCCAGAGTATTATGGCTTGCGTGAAGAGATGTTAATGCATGGTGTATTGTTTAAAAAGGCCTTTACTGCAAAATGACGAAGGAAGAACTTGTTACATACTGCAAGGAACATGAATTACGCTATTATATCGATGTGACAAATCTAAGTGATGAGTATACGCGAAATCAGATTCGCCATCAAATTGTAGAACTGATGACTTCCTTCGAAAGAAGCGTATATCTACGTGAAATCAAACAGAAAAATGCTATTATGCAGGAAAGAAGATGTCGTGAAAACCTATATTCGACAAGACAAGATTCTGTTAACGACATATCGTGCATTAGCGCCAGAGGATAGAGTAACAATGCTAAGAATGTTTGTGGAAAAAGACACCACACTATTCTTTAAAGCATTTACAGGGGATTGATGATACTATCATGCATGCATGTGATTTTATAATTCCACTGGGTGAGTTTTCGTTAGTGAGTGATGGGACATATCTTTTGAAGTATGATTCAGAAAAACCATATTGTTATGTGTTTGAATCAATGGAGGAATTACAAGATATTCGTAAAGAACATTTCTATACAGAAAACGGAAGTCCTGGCGTCTTTGCGCTAACGCTAGAAGAGGCAGACTTTCCAATTCGGATTCGCTCTTTTCAAGCAGGAGATAAGATTCAAATGCGTTTTGGTTGTAAAGAAGTGCATCGCTTCTTTATTGACCGTCATATTCCAAAATATCAACGAGAAACTTGGCCAGTTGTAGAGAACGCTACGGGAGAGATTATTCTTGTGCCTGGACTTGGCTGTAATGTGCAGCATTACTCTACAATGCCTAATTTGAATGTGATACAATACTAATGTTATAAAAGGAGTTATTTCTCATGTGGGTAGAAAAAGATATAAAGAAAGTGTTAGTTAGCGAGCAACAGATTAGTGAACGTTCTAAGGAATTAGGCGCTAAGATTACAGAAGACTATACTGGGAAACAACCACTATTAGTTGCGTTGTTACGTGGATCAGTTCCTTTCTTAGCTGAGCTAATTAAACATATTGATTTAGACATTCAGTATGACTTTATGGATGTTAGTAGTTATGAAGGTACAGAATCGATTGGCGATATTCGTATCTTAAAGGATTTAGATACATCTGTGAAAGGACTAGATATCTTGCTTGTAGAGGATATCGTTGATACAGGAAGAACAATTCAGACGGTACGTGAAACACTATTACATAAGGGTGCTAATAGCGTTAAATCATTACACTATTAGATAAGCCTAGTCGTCGTGTCGTAGATATTAAAGCGGATTATGTTGGTTTTGAAATCGAAAATGAATTCGTAATTGGATTTGGTATGGATTTCGACCAGAGATATCGTTGTCTTCCATACATTGGTGTATTGAAGGACGAATGTTATCAATGCAATGAGGAGTAAATAAATGCAGAGAAATAAATTAGCAAACTTTCTCCCTTATCTTGTGGTCATTCTTGCGGTTATCAGCTTATTAGGATTAAACATGGGTGCTTCATCAGAACGCATCACATACTATGAACTACAGAATGTCATTGAAAAAGAAAAGGTAGATGAAGTATCTGTCTCAATCGGGACGAATGTGACAGTCGTAAAGGGTGTTTACGAAAAGGATAAACAAAAAGTAACATTTACTGCGACAATTCCATCAACTTCTGATCAAATTGGACAGGTGATTAAAAATCTTGGAAATGAATCCACTAAGTTGACAATTGTGGATGCGGACGCATCCAATATCTTCTTGGAAACAGTGGTATCCATTATTCCATTTATCTTATTTGCGGTATTTGCGGTTTGGATGTTAAACCGTATGAATGGCGCAAACGGTGCTAATGCGAAGGCATTTGAATTCTCAAAATCAAGAGCGAAATTAGAAGGTAAGATTCGTGTTCGCTTTAGTGATGTGGCAGGTTGTGATGAAGAAAAGCAAGAAATGGCAGAAATCATCGATTACCTCAAATATCCTAAGAAGTTTGAGAAGATGGGTGCTCGTATTCCAAAGGGTATCCTATTAAGTGGTCATCCAGGTACTGGTAAGACATTGCTTGCCAAGGCAGTTGCCGGTGAAGCAAATGTACCATTCTATAGTATTTCTGGCTCTGACTTCGTAGAGATGTTTGTCGGTGTAGGTGCAAGCCGTGTTCGTGACATGTTCAAGAAGGCACAACAGACTGCACCATGCATTATCTTCATCGATGAAATCGATGCGGTAGGTCGTCAACGCGGTGCCGGCTTTGGTGGTGGACACGATGAACGTGAACAGACATTGAACCAATTGCTCGTTGAAATGGATGGTATGGAAGAAAACACAGGCGTTGTTGTCATTGCGGCAACAAATAGACCTGATGTACTAGACCCAGCATTATTACGTGCAGGACGTTTCGACCGTCAGATTACAGTAGCACTTCCAGACCGTAAGGGTAGAGAAGCAATTCTACATGTACATGCTCGCAATAAGAAGTTTGTAAAGGACTTAGATTTAGGCGCTTTAGCAAAGCGTACTCCAGGATTCTCTGGTGCCGATTTAGAGAACGTATTGAATGAAGCTGCAATTCTTGCGGTACGTGAAAACAAAGATGAAATTGGCATGAAACAGATTGATGAAGCAATCGACCGTGTTATGATGGGACCTGCAAAGGTGAGTCGTACATACGATGATAAGACAAAGCAGTTAGTTGCTTACCACGAAAGTGGACACGCAATTATCGGCTTGTTCCTAGAGAATGCACAGGTAGTACAGAAAGTCACAATTATTCCTCGCGGTCAAGCAGGTGGTTATAACCTTATGACACCGAAGGAAGAAAAGATGATGCATACAAAGAACGATTTACTCGATACAATCACTTCCTATATGGGTGGACGTACGGCAGAAGAATTATTCTTTGATGACATTACGACAGGCGCAAGTAACGATATTCAAAATGCGACAAATATCGCAAAAGATATGGTTACGCTCTATGGTATGAGTGATCTTGGACTATCAAGTATAATGCAGGTAATGAGAATGTATTCTTAGGTAGAGATTATAACCAACCAAATAACGTTTCTGGTGAAGTTGCGTATGAAATTGATCAGGAAGTACGTAAGATCATTAATACATGCCATACAAAGGCAAGACAGATTATCGAAGCCCATAAGACAGAACTTGAAACAATCGCCCATGCATTAATGGAATATGAAACATTAACAGCTGAGCAGATTCAAAGAGTTGTAAAGGGTGAAGATATTTCTGCAGACTTCAAGTATGCAGAGAAAGAACCATTAGAACCAACTTCAGAAGAAACAATCAGTGAATAAAGATAAGGTCACATAATCGTAAAAATCCAAATAAATGAGCGAATAGCATATTCCACTGCTACTCGCTTATTTTGTGTTTAGAAGTTTGTACGACAAGATAATACTTGTCCGATTATTTTTACTGGTAATTCTTTTATCTCTTGTGGGGTGAAGTAACGGCTTTCAACATCTGGGTTTGCAGCTTCAAGAATCATTATTCCTTTTTTATAGATAACACGTTTGACAGTAACTTCTTGATCAATCATGACAACCGCAATTTTACCACTGGGAATAGAATCGCATTGGCGAACTAATACAAGTGAGCCATCCATGATACCGATGCCAGACATGGAATTACCAGTAATACGCAAGTAATAATCACCATTCTCTCTTTCTTTTAGAGTAGTTTCTTCTTCACCAAGATAATTCTCTTCCACAAATAAGTCATATCCAGCTTTTGCATAACCAAGAATTGGTAAGCGGATGGTTGTGTTCATTCCCATTAGGATAGGAGTGATGTTGTAGCCTAATAGTTGAGATAAGATCTCGGCAGTATCATCATTGACCTTCTTAATTTCTCCGCTAGACCATCGTGCAACAGTAGAACGAGAAACATTACATCTGCGTGCAAGTTCAGAATCACTACATCCTGTTTTTGTTTTGTATTGGTGAATCATTTCTTTTAGTGTCATCTACATTGCCTCAGCATTAGTATAACAGATTTGCGATAATCAGAAGATAATTAATTTATAAATGTTGCGTATACGATTGAAATACGCAACACAAATCGATATAATACAAATGATGGGAGAGAGATATGCAGCTATATAAGAAATATGTAGATGTTGTGGTGATGCAAAGAAAAACAGGAGAATTACGTCCACTCTGTCTATGCTGGAATGATGGACGGGAGTATAGAATTGATAAAGTGCTAAGTCACTCTAGGAAAGAGTCTTGTGTCGGTGGTTATGGTATCCGTTATGTATGTATTATCCAAGGCAGATGTAGAAACTTATTCTTAGAGAAAGACCGATGGTTTTTGGAAAGCTATCAGCCATAATAGAATTTCCTAAGGATTAGCTGAATTCAAGTGTGCCTATCGTGAGATAGGATCTGAAGGAAGGACTGGACAAACTGTTTAAAAATGGAATACGTAATCTCTAAAGGGGAGGTCCGAATTAACTTAATATTGATTTTGGCAATTGGGGGGGGTATAATAAAAATGGATATTTATAATGAATAAGAAGATGAGGATACCTATGAATAAATTATTGAAGAAAACAATGATTCCTATACTGCTCGTGATAATGATCCTGCTGAGTTATATGCCTAGGTCGATGGTTGTACACGCTACTCCAAATGAGGCAACATTGATTAGTGGGGATGATTTAAATAGGATTATTTATTTTTGGAACTCTGGTTCTTCAACAAAAGTAAAGAACCTTGTTAAAGCGGACGTTCCGTCTGATCTGATGACGTCTACGTTAAGGTATAAATATGAAACTATATCTACATCAGATTCTCCTGTAAAAGTATATATGTGGCATGATATGAATGCCTATGGGCAGTACACAGATACGGTATATTTTGGTACGGAAGTACCTGGAGCTACAATATATACCAACGAGGATTGCAGCGAATTTCTTTACATGTATAATTACACCGGAACTAATCCGATTGAGGTTGAACGCATATGGGACTCAGCAAACCCAAACACACCATATTTCTTCAATACAAGTAGAACGAAAGATTTTTCGCGTTTTAATCTTCTTCCATTTACTACTAAGACGGGGAACCAGAGAGTTGTCGATCTGTTAGATGTTTCAAATGCCGAAAAATTAGATGGACTATTTTCTGATTGGAATAAGAAACTAGCAGAGGTTGGTTATGATATGTCCTCTGTTAGAACATGGAATACATCAAAAGTAAAATCGTTAAAGAATCTATTTTCTGCAACTCAGTACCACAGTGTGGATTTTGATACGGACATTATAAGTAATTGGGATGTACACAACGTAACAGATATTTCGGGAATGTATAATGTTATAGATGGCTACCGTAAGACGCCACTTCAATCTGCTTGGAACAATGGTTTTATGAATTTTGATAACATAGAGAATTTTGATAGTTTGTTTTCCACAAACGGTTGGACCAATAACCAGGAAATAAATTACGATGTGAATTTTACAAATTGGAACTTCTCCAAGATTCAGGTGAATCCGGACGCACCATACCAAATCTGGGCATTAAAGGGGAAAGTAAAAATCGGTGATCACCCATTCTTCGCGGATAATAATATGTCTATACTTGACTATATGTTCCGAAATGGTAACTCTAATGCCGCTGATAAATATATGACAAAAATTGACGATGGAAGTACCTATTATTTACATAATGCAGATCATAGTCCAGGTTCGGACTGGCTGGGATTTAATAATTCATTTGTACATCAGGTAAATGCAGGCACGATTACACCGGCTGGAACATACAAAGCACTTAATAAAACAGCAAATACTTTGTATATTGAAGGGCATACTAGTGTCCCTAGCAATTGGGGCACTCATCTTCTTAAATATGATGATAGTTTAGTGGGCACTGCATATACTTTACCAAATGCAAATGATGCGCTGGATCCAGATCCGTATTATAATTCTTATGAGCATATAAATAAATCATTTCCTTGGTTTCTTAAGCAAGTTAGTTCGGAATCTTCGTATACGATAGGAACCACATTTGCGGCGGGGGCGAGTATCATCCTTCCGGCTAGTGGTGAATTATGGTTAACTTCGTATCCTATTAACAAGCAAATTACATATGATTTGGATGGTGGAACGAACGCGCCAGGGAATCCAACGGTAGATGATGGCTCGCAAAAAACCATTCAGGATCCTACAAAGCCAGGAAAAGTGTTCTTGGGGTGGTATATGACTACTGCTAGTGGGATGCATAAGCTTAACCAAGATAACCCAGTTTATAGTAACCGATTGACAGAACCCCCTGAGGACATAAATCTAAAGGCAATCTGGGGTACGGAAAAAAACCATAACTGTTCATGGTAATGGTGCCACAGAATATTACTCGCATTCAACTGATGTAACTGTAAAAGTACAAATTTCAGATAATCCCACTCTTCCAGATGGGACTCCATTTGCCCCGAAGGTGGTACCGAATAGTCAAGTATATACTACAGTTGAAAGCTTTTATCCAAGTCCTGGCTCTGCTGCTGTAAAATATCTTAATGGAGACTTTTATGATTATAAAGGTACGTGGTATTCAAATTTTACATATCAAGGTAGTAAAGTTTTAACTGGTATCAGCAATACCAACGTTTCCAAATGTTCGCAAAGCTACACAGGTGGGTTTAAAACAAGTGGCTGTACTTTCGATATTACTGCAGGAAATGATTTATATTTAATCTGGGAAGATGTTCACTATATTCCGAATTTTCAGTTTTCTCCTTACTATAGTGCCTACAGTAGTTATGACAGAATCGAGTCGACTGTTTCTATTCCTAACTATAGTGGTACAGATCGAAAAGAACTTAACACAAGGAGATTTGAAAATTATGCTGTAACTTTATCTGACGCTCCGACAAACGGCAGATATGGATTGGGGCCGGAGGATCATCCAACATTTAGCATTAAAGGATATGAAACTGGTGTTTCTGATGAATTTATACTAGATAAATATGCTAGGACAGATAATTATGAGCATAGCTTATATGGTATGATTACTGGATTTGATGTATATATGGGCGATACAAAACTTGCATCGAATGTAAAAACCTATACTTTCAGTTCTGGTGTAACGGCGAAGCCTAAATTAGTTATATATTATTCAGATGATAAATTTGTTCAATATAATAATTTGGATGGAACGGAAATTGAAACCTTTAAATATTCGGCGACAGGGGTAGTGCCATATACGTATAGAAGCACCTATCCATCTCATGGGCAATATAATGGCTTTGATGTTATGCCTGTTGGATGGACATTAGGAAAACAGTATAGTGGCACGGACCACGAAGGTGTCTATGTTAGTACAGGTTCACTACCTACGCTTTATAGAGGTACGGTTGCTGATATGAATGCGTCTGTCTCTGTCAAAACGCTAATGTTATATCCAATGTATAGTGTGGATATTAATCGAGATGGTATTGCCGATCTGTTCCAAAACAAGAACACTTTCACAATATCTAAGGCTCTTGATGCACCTTACCTTGATTTGACCTCTATATCTGGATTTACATATAATGTCTTCCTTGGAGATGTAAATGGAGATCCAATCAAGAATTGGACCATCACGGATACTGATGGAAATAGTCATACGACGGACAATAGTGGTATCATACATTTGACACTTCATAGTGGGGAATCGGTTAGTCTAAACGGAATATTGCCAAACATGATTGTATGGGCAAAGGAGACAACGACCGGAGGATTGATTGCAGAGCACCAGATCAGCTACAATGGTACCGCATGGGTATCTGGAGCAGATAGTGGAAACATTACCTATCAGGATAATACCCCACTAACTGTAGCCTTTAAGAATACGGACACAAGGGTAATCGTACCGGCTGGTGTCGTTGATAACCGGACGAAGAGACTCACCGCATTGATGATAATAACGATACTCGTAGGACTAGCGGGATTTGCAATCATTAAGAGAGTGACGGATAGATTGAGCGTGTAGTAGGAAGGGCAGATATTTGTACTAGCAGACTCACGGAACAATTCCACCGACAGCCGTATATATGGTTGTGTGGATATTAAGGACACTTACGGAACGGTCATTATGATAGGCCGGCGTAGGGGATTCTAAATAACGGTTCCTGTTGTTTAGGATTCAAATAAAAAGAATAGAAAGAAGGGAAAAAATGAATCTAACAAGAAAACTGATTACTGGATTTACAGCATTGACATTAGGTGTAATCACATCAGTATCAAGTGTATTCGCTGCAACACCAACAGTAGCAGGTTCAGCGACGACACCAGCAACATTAAGTTTAAACAAGAACATCTTAACAAATGTAGGCACAACAGCACCAAGCGGAACAGCGACATTCAAGTTCACATCAGTAACAGTTGATGGAACAGCGGCAACTGCGACAAACATGCCAGTCATCAGTGACTATACAGTTCATTTACAGGGGCTGAGACATCAGTCACAACATTAGGTGGCACAGCATTACCAGCAGGAGAGATTGCATACACAAAGAGCAATGGCGACATTCTAGCGGGTGTCACATGGCCACATGCAGGAGAATACATTTATAAAGTATCCGAGCAGAACAGTGGTTTCAATTTAACAAACAATGCGACAACATCAGAACAGATGGACTATTCTGACGTTGTATATCAGATTCAGGTAATCGTAGCGAACAATCCAGCAGGCGGCGTATTCGTAGAATCGATTTCAGCAACAGTAGTATCTGGTTCAGGCGTTGTACCTGGAACAAAGGTAACGAACACAAATGCATTACAGGGAACAGGATTCTCCTTTGATAACAAGTTCGTGCATACATCGCTTGGATCCCCTACAGCAGGATCAACAAATAAGAACTTAGAGATTTCTAAGACAGTTACAGGTTCAGCAGGTAACATGGCAGAATACTTCCCAATGACAACGACGGTGAACGCACCAGCAGTCGTAGCAACGGGAACACCAGCAACATATAAGGCATACATTTATGAAGGTGGAGCAGCAATCACACCAACAACAGACAATGCCATTGCAGGTCCAGTAGCACCAGATAAGAGCTTTGCAGTAACACCTGGCACAGCGTTAACATTTGCGCTCAAGCATGGACAGAGCTTAGTAATCACAAATGCGCCAACAGGTGCGTCATATGATGCGAGCGAAACAAATGCAAAGGGACATACAGGATATATCACACAGACAGTAAATGGTGTGGCTGGAACAGAAGTACAAGCGTTGGCAACAGCAGCAACAAAGTACGTTGGTGAAAATACAAACCTAGTAGCATTAAGAAATAACAAGGATTCAGCAACACCAACAGGTATCATCACAAACAACTTACCATTCGTACTAATCGGACTAGTAGCGATTGCAGGAATTGCATTGGTAGTTGCGAAATCCCGTATGCATTCAACAGAAGCATAAGGAAAGATAAAAAAGGGGTAAAACTTGTTTTAGGAACCTGTAGATACTACAGAGACAAGTTTTATCTTTTGCCATTGAAACTTCTCGGTTTGGTTTAGAAGCTTCAATGGGAGGAGATAAACGTTGTTTGAAAATAAAAAGGATATAAATGATGATAAGGTCAGATTTTCATTTGCAGCAAATATTATTAGAGAAATAGACCATTGGATTGATTTGCTAATATTAACTTTCGTATTGCTAATAGGTGCTGTGACTGTTTATGCACTCTATGATTCTCAGTTAATATACTCTAATGCGGAGTCCACGATATATTCTTCATTTCGCCCTGATGAAAATGGGGAGAAAAGTTTTGATGAATTATGTAATCTAAATCATGATGTTTTTGGTTGGCTAGATATATATGGGACAAATATCAACTATCCGATAGTTCAAGCTTCCAACAACGAAAGATATGTTAGTAATGATGTACTAGGGAACTATAGTTTGTCTGGTGCTATATTTTTAGACTATCGGGATAATAAAAGTTTTCTTGATTTCAATAGTATAGTTTATGGGCACCATATGGCACATGGGGCAATGTTTGGGGATATAGATAAGTTTGAGGATGAAACTTTTTTTAATAATCATCCATATGGATCCATTTTTTTTGATGATATGAATCACGGAATTGAAATTGTTGCTTTTATTAAGTGTGATGCATATGATATGCGAATGTTTAATCCTGATGTTGGCACAAACTACCAAGATCAGTTTTTGAATGATATTAACATTATGGCAATTCATAAAAGAGACATTTCAATATCAACTAACGATCATATTATTGCCTTCTCGACTTGTGCTTCTCCTAGTGAGACAGATCGGCAGATGTTGATTGCTAAGCTAACGGATGAAGTCAGAGAGAATCCTTATGCTGAATCGAATGATGATGTAGATGTTGTGCGTGTTTTACAACAAAGAGCTCAAGGTGAATATAAAAAAGTGCCAGTTATGTTATGGATTTTGGATATAATTTCTATTCTTTTTCTCTTATTTCTATTTATTAGAGCAATTGTTAGCTATCACAAAAAAATTCAAATATAAAAAAATATTTGTCGAAAGGATTTGCTTAATTTCATCTAAACTTGTAAAAATACGGATGTATCTTTGTATAGAAGAAATAAAAAGGCGGTAAGTATGTTGAGCAAGATTTTATTTGCAACTCGTGATGTGGATATTCGTAATATTGATGAAATTGATTTTATTACTATAGTATTATATTTGATTATTGCTACAATTGTGGTAGTTTTATTGTTAAGCTTACTAGCCGCAAAGAGAGCGAGTCTTGACAAAACATCACGTGATGAAAAAAATATTAATGATAGCAACAAGCATTAAGGAGATTTATGACATTATTTGAAATATGGAAACTAGAAGTTGTTCATATATTAGGACATTGTTTAGATTTCCTTATTCTTGTAGGGACTATTTTCTTATTAATTATTGGCGGATATGCGCTATTTGACTCAACACAGATTTATACTGTTGCTTCTAGTTCTAACTTTACAGTTTATAGGCCGACTATTCAGAGCAAAGAATCTTTTGGTGAACTGCAAAAATCAAATCCAGATGTTATTGGGTGGATTGATATTTATGGTACAAACATTTCTTATCCGCTTACGTATACGGATAACAATACTAAGTATGTAGATACTGATGTTCATGGAGACTATTCATTATCAGGAAATCCGTTTCTTGATGCAAGAAATATGAAAGATTTCTCTGAGTTTAATAGTATTATCTATGGACATCATATGAGTCATGGATATATGTTTGGAGATATAGATAAATTTTTAGATAAGGATTTCTTTGACACTCATAAATATGGTTACCTATTTGAAAACGGAACTGCACAGGGTATTACAATTATGGCAGTGGTTAAGGCTGATGCGTATGATATGCCGATGTTTTATCCGGCCGTGCCAATTGATTTACAGAAAGACTTATTAAATGAAGTCAACGATGGTGCGATAAATAGAAGGGATTTAGATATTAGTGATGATGACCATTTAGTATTTCTTGCAACTTGTTCTCCGGAGTCAGAATATGCAAGAACAATCTTGGTGGGAAAGTTAACACTAAAAGTTGAGGAAAATCCTTTTCCGGATGAGAAAGATAGTTTGAATGGTAGCGGTGCTGACACAATGGCGAACGAATGGAATAAGGTAACAATTATCCATTGGATATTAGATGGTATTATGATAATGTTATTAGTAGGATATATAGTGAAGAAAAAGTATAAAGCAAAAAGAGGAATAGGGGTAAGTAAAGAACGATGAAGAAAGAAAGTATGAAGAGAAGTATAAGAAAATTGGTTACAGGTTCAATGGCATTTATGGCGTTGTTTGCCCTTTCTTGTTTGAGAGCATATGCAGCTCCATTAGTTGCCACATGTACTATTCCTGTTCAGCAACATTTTACAGTGCTTTCAGGAAGCGATGCAGTACCAGTAGGTGGTGATGAAATTACTTATGTTTTAAAGGCAGATGTAGCCGGAAACCCGATGCCTAGTGCTACGAGCACCTCTACTTACAGTATTTCATCAGTATCTACTGATGAATCAGAGATAAAGATTAAAGGGGATAATATTTCCGTTACATTACCGATTAATTTTTCTAGCGTTGGTACCTACGGCTATCAGTTAAAGGTGGTTTCTCCAGTAAGCAGTGAGTATACTTTAGATAGTAAGGTATATCATGTTGTTGCAACAATTGTAAATGATCCTTCTGGTGGGCTTACTGGGGATTTTGCAGTCTATGTTTCTGGAGATCCAACTTTGCAGAAATATCCAAGTGCGGAATTTGACAATAAGTATTATAAGGCTATTGTGGTTCCAGCGCCTACTCCTGCGCCCGCAACTCCGCATCCAAGTTTAAGTCCAACTACTGGGGATAGAACAAATGTAATTAAGTATGTAGTTCTTCTTGGCGGAGCTGTATTAGTTATGGGAATTGCAGCATATCTACATCGTAAGAAACATGATTAAGTTGTAATCGTAAGTCAAGGTTTATAATAATTTAGTTTCTAAATGAATTTTTGAATATATCCGTTTTAATTGGGCATTGATATCGTTTATTATTATGCCCTTTTTAGATATAGAAAATGCATATATTAGAAAATAGAAAGGGGCTTTTTATGGCAAAGGATTATAAAAAGTTAGCAGAAGGGATTGTAAAAAATATTGGTGGTTCAGAGAATGTATCACATTTAGAACACTGCAGTACACGTCTACGTTTCTCCATTAAAGATCAAGCAAAGGTCAATATGGAGGAATTAAAGAAGATTAGTGGTGTATTGGGTGTAGTACAAACTGGAACTCAAACACAGGTTATTATTGGAAATGATGTCATCGAGGCATATGAAGAAGTGTTGAAACTTGGAACATTTGAGGCTGGTGGAACAGTTGCGGATGATAAAGATTCAAAACAGAATGTTGGATTAGGTGCAAAAGCATTAGACTTTTTAGTAGGTGTTTTCCAACCACTTGTTCCTGCAATCGCTGGTGCAGGTATTCTAAAAGCATTCTTATCATTGTTTGTGTTATTAGGTTTATTACAGAATACAAATCCTGTTTATATTCTATTATTTAATGCAGCTGATGCAGCGCTGTATTTCTTGCCGTTGATGGTAGCTGCTACAATGTCTAAAAAGTTAAATATGAATCAGGTTGTAGCAATTGCCATTGTCGGTGTAACGATCTTACCTAAGATTACTGCAGCACTTGCAGAGGGATTTGCGGTTGGTGGATATACATTACAGAATATCGCATATCCATATCAGGTATTCCCAGCTTTATTGATTGTTACAGTACTCTACTTTGTTGAAAAGTTCTTTAATAAGATTTCTCCAAAAGCAATTCGTATCTTCTTTGTACCAATGATGTGCTTTGTGATTGTATCACCACTTGCATTATTTGTACTTGGTCCACTGGGATTCAATATTGGACAATTGATTACAACATTTATTCTTGGTTATATAACACATTAGGTTGGGTTGCAGTTGCATTACTAGCAGCAATTTTACCATTCATGATTTCCATGGGTATGCATAAGGCACTATTACCTTATGCGGTAAGTTCTATCACAAATGCTGGCTTTGAGGTTTTATACATGCCTGCTTCATTAGCGCATAACATTGCGGAAGGTGGTGCTTGCTTAGGTGTTGCCTTTAAAACAAAGAATGAAAACTTGCGTGCAGCAGCTATTTCTGCAGGTATCTCTGGTATTTTCGGTATCACAGAGCCTGCATTATATGGTGTAACATTACAACATCGTAAGGCTATGACTGGTGTTGTTGCAGGAGCGTTGATTGGTGGTTTAGTAATTGGATTAGCACATATTAAGGCTTTTGTCGCAATGGGACCAGGTCTTGCTGGAATGGCAATGTTTGTAGATCCAACAAATCCATCCAATATTATTTGGGCTTTTGTAGGATTTGCAGTTTCCTTAATCGTATCATTTGCAGTGTCATTTGTTCTTTACAAAGATAGTACACAGAAGATATCTAAAGTTAAATAGTGCTAAATTAAAGGCTTAATTAACTTACCGTGGCCTTGTAACTTATTCTTGTAAGGAGAAACTAAATAAATTGTGGTTTCGTAATGCTTTGTAGTTATCGCAAATGGATAACGTATTATCCATGCAAGATTTTCATACAATTCATTAAGATCCATCTCCATAAATCTACGCATACACACAAACAATGCAGTATATCGGTTGATATACTTCGTTGCCACTCCTCGATATTGGGCAAGTTTATTCTTGATGACAGAGTGAATATGGTTTACAACGTTTAGATGTTCTACTTGATTGTAGCTTTGGTGTCCTTTTAGATGTACTACTTTACACTTCTTACATTCTGCCAAAGAGTTATAACAATCTGTTCCGTCTGTGTAGATGATAGAGCGTTGTGCAATGTTATTTTTGAAGGTATCTTGTATAATATCTTTAGTTAGTCGGGATTGGCCAACTGCTAAGAATATCTCGTGTGCATTTCTATCTGTTGTGGTGATGATACATATTTGTTCATGGGATATTCCTCTAACTTCTAAAGACGGGGTTAAATAAATTGTTGAAAAGAGCGGATAACAATGATAGTATAACAGTGCTAAGATTTATAAAATATATGTATAGTATTAGGTAACAAAACTTATGCTATGTGTTGAATGTTCAAAGTGTGAAGAGTGTGAAGATGGCTATAGTACCAACTAGAGGGGGGGGATGCAAATGAAAAAAACAATCAAAAATTTATCTATACAAATATTCCTTGTTGTGATGCTTTTGCTGGGTTTTTTACCTAAATCTGCAGTTGTTCATGCGACACCAAGTGAGGCCACTCTGTCTGCAGAATATACTAAGAATATTAATTATTTACTTGCCGTGTGGAATACAGGTTCAAATGTAAAGGTAAAAAATTTAGTAAAGGCAGATGTTCCATCTGATTTGATGACGTCCTCGTTGAGATATAAATATGAAACTATATCTACACCGGATTCTCCTGTAAGAGCGTATATGTGGCATGATATGAGTGCGGTCGGACAATATACAGATACGGTATATTTTGGTACAGATGTTCCTGGGGCTACTATTTATACTAATGAGAATAGTGCAAGTTTTTTAGTAGATCCTTATCTTGAACGCATCTGGGATTCGGCAAATCCAAGTACACCATATTTCTTCAATACAAGTAGAACAAAAGATTTTTCGCGTTTTAATCTTCTTCCATTTACTACTAAGACAGGGAACCAGAGAGTTGTCGATCTGTTAGATGTTTCAAATGCCGAAAAATTAGATGGACTATTTTCTGATTGGAATAAGAAACTAGCGGAGATTGGTTATGATATGTCTGCGGTTCGAACTTGGAACACTTCCAAAGTAAAGAGCTTGGTAGACTTATTTAGGGCTGATGGTCATCACTCTGTTGATTTTGATACTGACATGATTAGCAACTGGGATGTACATAATGTTACTGATGTATCTGGTATGTATCAAGTGAATGGTAGTAGTGGGCCGAATACTCCGCTAACAATGGCGTGGAACAATGGCTTTATGAATTTTGATAATCTTGAAAGAGCAGATTACCTTTTTACTACTGGCGGATATGGGACGGTTGGGAAAATTAATTATGATTTAAATTTTACGAACTGGAATTTTTCTAAAGTTCAAGAAGCGTATTATCATACGTCGGTTTATAAAGGCAGGGTTACGGTTGGAAAGCATCCTTTTTTCGCGGATAAGACCACTACAATATTAGATAGATTATTTAATAACAAAGAATTGTATAATTCATCATATGAAAGGGTATATGCACCAGATAGATATGTAAAAAAAGTTGATGATGGAAGTGTATATTATTTGCATAATGTAGATTCTAGTGACTCTGCATTTAATGAGTGGCTTGGTTTTGACAATTCACTCGCACATCAAGTCGAGACGGGAACTATTTCTGATCCTTCTGGGACATACGAGAAATTTGACAAGGATGCAAATCATTTAACAATAGAGGTTTCCTATACGGACGATGGTGGTTATTCTCATAACGCCGTGGAGCGTTATTATGATGATAGTCTTGTAGGGACTTCATATACTCTACCAAGCGGAACAAATGCGCTAAATCCAAATCCGTCTTTTGATAGTAGCACATATACAAATATGGGGTTTCCGTGGAAATTAAGTAGTGTCAGCCCAGAGTCTGCGTATACAATAGGTACTACGTTTGCAGAAGGTGGCAGTATAAATTTGCCTGCAAACGGTAAGCTCGAATTAACAAGAACTGATGCGACAAAGCAAATAACATATGATTTGGATGGTGGAACGAATGCGCCCGGGAAATCCAACGGTACATAATGCAACGTATTCTGTTATAAATGATCCTACTAAGTCTGGCAAGGTATTTATTGCGTGGAAAATGACGAATGATAATGATGGAAGTGAAACAATTCTATATAGTCATCCATACAATACTACATACCTTCCAAATACAAATGTACATCTTAAAGCAATATGGGGAACGGCAAGAAATATAACTATTCATGGAAATGGTGCTACAGAATATTATTCTGGGGCGGCCGACCAAACAATAACGGTTGGTATTCCGGATAATCCAAGTGATGTTCCTGGACAAAATATGCCATTATTTTTCATTTACAGGAATTATCCGATTGATACTATCGGGTCTTCTCCGGGAAGTGGTACTTCTTATTATCGAGAGGTAGGAAAGAACAGAGACGAACCGATATATTGGAATTATCCAGGAAAGGTTCTAACGGGAATTAGTAACACAAATCATTCGGGATGTAAACTTTATCTTGACCCTAGTCAATCAGATAAGATGCAAATGGATTATTGTGGTGGATATAATTTAGCAAATGGCAATGAGGCATATTTGATTTGGGAAGATATGCAGTATATGCCACAATTTGATTTGACCCACGCTACGGTGCGGGAGTAGATTCTGTTCTATACTATTCAAAAATTGATACGACTGTATCAGTTCCTAACTACAGTAATGGCAATCGTGGTGATATTTCTACAGATTACTATAGATACGGAATCTTCTTATCCTCAGATCTTTCAAATGCTAGATATGCCTTTACTAAGAATGATCATCCTACATTTAGCATAGAAGGATATGAAACTGGGGCATCGGATGAGTTTATAATAAATAAATATGCAAAGTATGATTATCTTCGCCAGATATATGGCATGGTTACAGACTTTGATGTATATATGGGAGGTACAAAACTTGCATCGAATGTCAAAACGTATACTTTCAGTTCTGGTATAACTGGGAAACCAAGACTAGTTATGCATTATTCGGATGAAAAATTTATTCAGTACAATAATCTAGACGAAACGGAAATTGAAACCTTTAAATATTCAAAAACTGGGGTAGTACCATATACATATAGAAGTACGCTTCCACCACATGGACAATACAATGGGTTTGATGTTTTGCCGATAGGCTGGACACTGGGAAAGCAATATAAAGGCACGGACCATGAAGGAATATATGTTAGTACGGGTTCACTACCTACACTTTACAGAGGATCGGTTGCAGATTTAAATACTGCTATCTCTAACACATTTAGATCTTTAGTTTTATACCCATTGTATAGCGTAGATATTAATCGAGATGGTATTGCCGATCTGTTCCAAAATAAGAACACTTTCACGATATCTAAGGCTCTTGATGCACCTTATTTTGATTTAACCTCTATATCTGGATTTACATACAATGTCTTCCTTGGAGATGTAAATGGAGATCCAATCAAGAATTGGACCATCACGGATACCGACGGGAATAGTCATACGACAGACAATAGTGGTATCATACATTTGACGCTTCATGGTGGGGAATCGGTTAGTCTAAACGGAATATTGCCAAACATGATTGTATGGGCAAAGGAGACAACGACCGGAGGATTGATTGCAGAGCACCAGATCAGCTACAATGGTACCGCATGGGTATCTGGAGCAGATAGTGGAAACATTACCTATCAGGATAATACCCCACTAACCGTAGCCTTTAAGAATACGGACACAAGGGTGATCGTACCAGCTGGTGTCGTTGATAACCGGACGAAGAGACTCACCGCATTGATGATAATAACGATACTCGTAGGACTAGCGGGATTTGCAATCATTAAGAGAGTGACGGATAGGCTACAAATGTGAATCAAAGTGAGAAGAAAGTTGTAATAAATTAAGAGAAATATGCATGCCAATATTTAACAAAAAAAGAGAAAAAAGATTAAAAGATACAGCATTAAAGAAGGGTAATATTTCATTTAGGAAAGAGCTAGGTGGGCTGTTATTTGAAGTAGGTCTTATCGTAACGATCATATTGCTTTTATTTACATTTGTTTTTGGGGCTCTTCGATATTCTCAGCGAGATATGTTTCCTTCTGTAAAAGATGGTGATTTGGTTATCTTTTATCGAATGGGGACTAATTATGCTATCAAAGATTTAGTTGTACTTACGTATGAAGATACAAAACAAGTTAGACGTGTAGAAGGCTTAGCTGGTGATAAAATTGACATAGTAAATGGCAGACTAATTCGTAATGGTATACCGCAAAGTGAAGAGAATATTGGCATTTATGAAGAAACCGAGATGTATAAGGAGGGAGTAACCTTCCCGCTGACAGTACCTGAAGGGCAGATATTTGTACTAGCAGACTCACGGAACAATTCCACCGACAGCCGTATATATGGTTGTGTGGATATCAAGGACACTTACGGAACGGTCATTATGATAGGCCGGCGTAGGGGATTCTAAATAACGGTTCCTGTTGTTTAGGATTCAAATAAAAAGAATAGAAAGAAGGGAAAAAATGAATCTAACAAGAAACTGATTACTGGATTTACAGCATTGACATTAGGTGTAATCACATCAGTATCAAGTGTATTCGCTGCAACACCAACAGTAGCAGGTTCAGCGACGACACCAGCAACATTAAGTTTAAACAAGAACATCTTAACAAATGTAGGCACAACAGCACCAAGCGGAACAGCGACATTCAAGTTCACATCAGTAACAGTTGATGGAACAGCGGCAACTGCGACAAACATGCCAGTCATCAGTGACTATACAGTTTCATTTACAGGGGCTGAGACATCAGTCACAACATTAGGTGGCACAGCATTACCAGCAGGAGAGATTGCATACACAAAGAGCAATGGCGACATTCTAGCGGGTGTCACATGGCCACATGCAGGAGAATACATTTATAAAGTATCCGAGCAGAACAGTGGTTTCAATTTAACAAACATGCGACAACATCAGAACAGATGGACTATTCTGACGTTGTATATCAGATTCAGGTAATCGTAGCGAACAATCCAGCAGGCGGCGTATTCGTAGAATCGATTTCAGCAACAGTAGTATCTGGTTCAGGCGTTGTACCTGGAACAAAGGTAACGAACACAAATGCATTACAGGGAACAGGATTCTCCTTTGATAACAAGTTCGTGCATACATCGCTTGGATCCCCTACAGCAGGATCAACAAATAAGAACTTAGAGATTTCTAAGACAGTTACAGGTTCAGCAGGTAACATGGCAGAATACTTCCCAATGACAACGACGGTGAACGCACCAGCAGTCGTAGCAACGGGAACACCAGCAACATATAAGGCATACATTTATGAAGGTGGAGCAGCAATCACACCAACAACAGACAATGCCATTGCAGGTCCAGTAGCACCAGATAAGAGCTTTGCAGTAACACCTGGCACAGCGTTAACATTTGCGCTCAAGCATGGACAGAGCTTAGTAATCACAAATGCGCCAACAGGTGCGTCATATGATGCGAGCGAAACAAATGCAAAGGGACATACAGGATATATCACACAGACAGTAAATGGTGTGGCTGGAACAGAAGTACAAGCGTTGGCAACAGCAGCAACAAAGTACGTTGGTGAAAATACAAACCTAGTAGCATTAAGAAATAACAAGGATTCAGCAACACCAACAGGTATCATCACAAACAACTTACCATTCGTACTAATCGGACTAGTAGCGATTGCAGGAATTGCATTGGTAGTTGCAAAATCCCGTATGCATTCAACAGAAGCATAAGGAAAGACAAAAAGGGGTAAAACTTGTTTTAGGAACCTGTAGATACTACAGAGACAAGTAATGAATCCAAGAGATAATCACCCTAGAGCCCTTAAGAATCGTGAGGGTTTGGGGGGTGATTATTTTCTTAATGTAAAATAACTTGGGGTTTTAGAAAAATCCGCTTTAAAATTACATGGGGTAAAAAAAGGTAGAAATTGTAGATGAGAATAATGTCTCTTGTCTGCGATTTCTATCTTTTATATGTGCTAAGAAAGAAATGTTTTATTGTTAATTATCTATATGGTACAACTGGTTTAGTGTTTACAAACATTGAGTTGGTAAACAAGAATTGAGATTAGTCGTATGTATACCTACCCTGTATCTTTTACTAAAAATCTATGTGAATATCATGTAAGTAGATGCATATATGTCTTATAGATTTTAAAGAGTGTAAACTTTCCTAGCATGCGGCAGATAAATTAAGAAATATCATTCGGATTTGCGATTAACATAGTGGTAGAACGATAGAAAGGAGGGAAAGTTATGCATAAAATCTATCTGTTCTGTAATGCGGGGATGTCTACTTCTATGATGGCAAGTAAAATGCAGAAGGTTGCAGATCAACATTCTCTAGATATTGAAGTAAAAGCATTCTCTGATAATTTATTAGATAAAATCATTACGGAACAAAATCCAGATGCTATTCTTTTAGGTCCACAGGTTAAGTATTTATATGATAAGGTTGTAGACCGTTATGGCCATCTTGGAAAACCAATTTTCGTTATTGATACTGAAGAGTACGGTAACATGGACGGAGAGAGAGTTCTCAAACGTGCCATTTTAGAAATTAAAAAGAAGAAAGCAGAAAGCGAAGGTAAATAATTATTATGATTAAGGCTTTTAGAAAAGTTCCTTATCCCAATCGCTGATGCCTTATCTAAGAATAAGGTATTAGTGGCTATCCGCGATGGCTTTATGTATGCAGTACCAGTAGTTATCGTTGGATCCATTTTCCTATTAATCTCCAACTTCCCAATCGAAGGTTGGTCAGAGATGATTGCGACATTTGCTGGCGAAGGATGGGAAAAATATTTTGACGCAGTAACTGCAGTTACATTTGATTGCTATGCATTATTATCTGTTATGGGTATTGCATATGCATATGCACGTGAAAAGGGTGTAGATAAGATTGAATCTGCGGTTGTTGCTCTTGTTACATTCTTGATGATTACTCCAATGAAACATGCTGCGTTCATGAATGCAGATGGCAAGATGTTCTCTGGTTTCTCATTCGGCCATTTAGGTACAAAGGGTATCTTCTTGGCAATGATTGTAGCCATTATTTCTACAGAGATTTTTGCATTTGCAGTTAAGAAGAAACTTGTTATTAAGTTACCTGATGGTGTTCCACCAGCAGTTATGGATTCATTTGCTGCGTTAATTCCTGCAGGATTATCCATGCTTGTATTCTTCTTTGTCAACATGATTTTTGTTAATACTCCATTTGGAAATGTGCATACATTTATTTATCAAGTATTACAAGCTCCTTTAGTTGGCTTAGGTAAGTCTCAAGCATTTGAAGTTATCTATCAGTTCTTAAGTACATTGTTCTGGTTCTTTGGTATCAATGGACCTGCTGTTACTAATACAATCTTCGCTCCAATTCATAAGGCATTAACATTAGAGAACTATGAATTGGCGAAGGCTGGTTTACCAATGACAAATGTATTTACATCAGCATTCTCAGATTTCTTCTGCAACTTCGGTGGTGGAGGATCTACATTGGGTCTTGTATTGATGATGACATTTATGGCAAAGTCCAAGCGTTTAAAGACATTAGGAAGAATGGCACTTCCTGCTGGTATTTTCGGTATCAATGAGCCAATTATCTTTGGTTTCCCAATGGTATTGAATGTTATCATGGTAATTCCATTTATCTTAGCACCTGTTATGAATACAATTATTGGACAGCTTGCAACAGCAGTAGGATTCATTCCAGTTACATCAGGTGTTCAGTTATCATGGACAACGCCAATCTTTATTTCAGGTTATCTGACGACTGGTTCAATTAATGCTGTATTCTTACAGTTGTTAATGCTACTTGCAGACATGGCTCTCTACTATCCATTCTTCAAGATGCAAGATAGTAAGTATCTAGAGGAAGAAGAGAAGTTAGCAAAGGAAGATAAGAAGGATGAACTTGATGAATTGTCCTTCGATGATTTGAAGTTAGACTAATATGAAAGTAATATTGATTTTTGATTCCGGCTTAGCTGGAGCAGGTGGTAAGAGCAACCCTGATTGCACACTAAGTGCAACACGAGAGATTGCTGGGACTGCAATGCTTTTAGAACCATATTTGAAAGAGATAGGCGGTCAGATTAGTGCAACACTTTATTGTGGAATGGATTACTACAAGCAGAATAAAGATGAAGTGGTTATGAAGATGACTGCGATGGTGAAGAAATTGGAACCAGATTTTGTCTTGTGTGGGCCATGCTTTAACTTCCCTGAATACAGTGAGATGGCTGCTCGTTGTGCAAAATTAATTGCAGAAAAAACAACAGCAAAAGTCGCAAGTATGATGGCAATTGAAAATCAAGAAGTGATTGCACAATATAAGAATGATATTACAATCCTTAAGATGCCTAAGAAGGGTGGAACAGGATTGAGTGAGTCATTTGAAAAATATGGCAAAGTTCATTGATGCATCCGTAAATCATCCGGAAAAATCTTGAAGCATTAAAAAGAAACAATTTGTTATTAGAATAAGTCAAGCCCGGACAAACTCTATCTGTTCGGGCTTATTTTAAAAAATAAAAAAATTAATATACATGCATGTATATAGATTAAAAGAAAAGAGACCAATTGTGAATAAGGAAGAGATATTTGCGCAGGTTGAAAGACGGAAACAAGATATGATTAATGATATTTGTACGATGGTACAAATTGATTCAAGACGTGGTGAGCCACAAGATAGAATGCCTTTTGGAATTGGACCTGCAAACGCTTTGGAAAAAGCACTTGAAATTTGTAAACGAGAGGGACTGCCAACGAAAAATGTAGATGGATATATGGGTTATGGTAGTTTCGGAAATAGTGAAGAATATATTGGTATTGTTGGACATGTAGATGTTGTCGAAGTTGGTGATGGCTGGATTGATCCGCCTTTTTCTGCCGCAATCCACGATGGAAGAATCTGGGGACGCGGTGCGTTAGATGATAAGGGACCACTTTTTGCGGCAATGTATGGCATGCTTGCATTGAAAGATTTAGGGATTCAGCCAAAAACAGCGATACATATCATCTTTGGAACAAATGAAGAAACTGGCATGGAAGACATGCATTACTTCTTGAAACATGAGAAAAAACCTCTTGTTGGTTTACACCGGATAATAAATTTCCAGCCATTTATGGTGAACGTGGTAGAGCAGTCATTGAGGTCTGGGGTGATGAACAGAAAGTAATTGAATTTGCGAATGAGTATTTTATGAATGCAAATATCAATGGTGATAGATTGGGCATTGCCGTAAAGGATGAACATTTTGGTGAAATGAAGATTCGCAATAAACTTTTATTGTATGCAAATAATAAGATGGGAATTCGTTTCTCGCTTAGTTATCCAACTTGTGATATGGATAAGATTATGCAACAAATTCAAACAAAAGCAGTAGGTTTAGAAGTGAAGTTAGTATCGAATTCCCCAGTAGTGCTACACCATAAAGATTCATGGCTTGTAAAGACAATGCAGAAGGCATATGAAGAGGCGACGGATACTAGCGTTAAACCAACGACAACAACAGGCGGAACATACGCCCATGTTTGTGATTCCATTATTCCGTATGGACCAAGTTTCCCAGGGCAAAATGGAATTGCACATCAGCCAAATGAATGGGTCAATATTGATGATTTAGTTGCGTGTGCAAAAATTTATGCATGGACACTATATAAATTAAGTACAGAAGAGATACCTGAAAATCCATTAGAGGAGGAGAAGTTATGAGAAGACTAGGAGTTTCTATTTATCCAGAAAAAAGTAGTATTGAAGAGATCTTTGCATATTTAAAAGAAATGCATGATATCGGTGCAAAGAGAATATTTTCTTGCTTATTATCGGTAAGAAAGCCAGCAAATGAAATTAAAGAAGAGTTTACAAAGATTCATGATTACGCAAAGAGTCTTGGTTATGAAATCATCTTAGATGTAAATCCATCTGTATTTAAAGAATTGGGTGTAAGTTATACTGATTTAAAATTCTTCCATGATATTCATGCGGATGGTATCCGCATGGACGGTGGTTTCAGTGGTTTTGAAGAAGCACTTATGACATACAATCCATATGGATTAAAAGTGGAAATCAATATGAGTTCAAGTACACATACAATTGATACAATCATAGACTATCAACCAAATCGTTATCAGTTGTGTGCATGTCATAATTTTTATCCGCATGACTATACAGGATTGGATTTAGATTTCTTCTTGAAATGTTCTAAAAAGTTTAATCATTATGGATTAAGAACAGCTGCGTTTATCGGTTCTTTGGAAAAAGATGCGTATGGACCATGGCCTACAACAGATGGCTTATGTACATTGGAAATGCATCGCCATATGCCGATTGACATTCAATTAAAACATCTAGTCGCATTAGATATGATTGACGATATTATTATCGCAAACTGTTATCCAAGTGCAGCGGAGAAGGAAGCGTTAAAGCATGTTTCTTTAGATGTTGTAAATTTCAAAGTTGAACTTGAACCGAATATCCCTGAAACAGAAAAGAAGATCGTATTAGAAGAACTGCATTTAAATCGAGGTGATTTAAATCCATATATGATTCGCTCAAGTCAAAGTAGAGTGAAATATAGAGGTCGTCACTTTGATGTATTCCATGCGCCAGATATGATTCATCGTGGTGATGTATTGATTGATAGTAGTGAGTATGGAACATATGCTGGTGAACTGCAGGTTGCATTACAGGATATGAAGAATAGTGGAAGAACCAATGTAGTTGGACATGTTCGTGAAGAAGAACTCTTTATTCTTGATAGTCTAAAACCTTGGCAAAAGTTTAGATTTACGTTGTAGTATTTTAGAATTTCGTTTGAGATATGAAAAAGAAGATGTACCAGGAGAATTATCCATGTTGCATCTTCTTTTGATTTTATGAGATGAGATAACTCATGAATTCCTCATATGTGTTACTTGAAATTAAGTGCGATAACTTTTCGTAATCATCTGTAAGGGAAGCAACCCAGTCGAAGAATGGTTTCAGTGTTGTAGTATCAGGTTTATCGATTGCTAGTAAGAAAATAAGTTGTACCTCATACTTGCCCCATCGCACTGGTTTATCTAATAACATAATTGAAATTGCGGATTTTAGACAAGAGGGGTCAATTGGGTGTGGTGTAGCAAAGTTAAAATTAAACGATGTTGGTGATAGTGCTTCACGTCGCATGACAGATGGATAGAATGCATCTGTCACAATAGAGGCTTTTTGGAGTTCTTTTGACATGAACTCTAGAATCTCTTGTGGTGTATTGAAGAGTTGATGGTTATAGAAGAACTGTTTTGAAATCAATCCTTTAGATTTGTGTAGAATTCTTTTTGCGTACGTGTTCTTTCGATTTTGTGAATCATTTCGAAAAGTTTAGCTTCATCATCTTTACCGCACAGTAATGAAACTTCAACAGTTGGAATCTTCAGGTTGTGACGTAGTGGAATTGAGCATATCAATAAGTCTGGCTCATCCGCAAGGATGAGTTCTTCCTGGAAGTATGCATACACTTTGACAATCTCGATGTGTTCATAGAATATTGTTTCAATCTTTTTGCGTTGGGTGTAAAATGCCTTTTCACCCAACGGATAAATCCATACCGCTCTGAGTTTTTTAGAATGATAGATACGCTCGTAGGCTAGACCTAGATGTAATGTGATAAAACCAATTTCATCTTCATTGATATTGATGTGTAGTCTATTTGCAAGGAAGGTTGCAGTACTTACGCCCACCTCAAAAATTAATGGGAACTTACGTTTAATTTCTTGCAGGTATAAGTTGGTTGTGTGGGTTTGACTGATACTACGTTCAATTAATGATTGAAGATGGAGTGTTAGACCAAGTTTAAAATCATCATCTTTAGAAAAGTCGATACCATGATGACCGTATATAAATGCAATCAACTCATTGACAATATCACTGCAGAGTAATCCATCTGGCATATAGTTGGAGATTTCTGTATCACTGATTTGAGCAGGGTTGTTTCCCATCAGTAATAATGCAAGGATATTAACTTCACTTTCAATAACATGTGCTTGGTATAAGATTGCGATTCGTTCGTAGAATTCTTTGGCAATCTTATATTCGATCGCATCGTGGATCTTGGAACTTGTGTATGTTGATTCAATGTATTTTCCGCTGAGAATACGATCGATGGAAATGCTGATGTGTAATAGAATGGATGGTAATGCATTTGCGTTAATTACATAGTTGTGTTCTTGCAGTAAGTTTTCCAACTCGCTTTTACATCTGAGTAAATCAAAGCTTTGATATAGATTTGCTAGCTCGTTGATATTTAAGAAATTTTGCTTGGTCTCGTCCATGAGAAGATGTTTGTATAATTTACGTAGTTCATTTTCAGAGCCTAATAGGACGAGATGGTTTGATGATTTCTTGAGTTTGAGATTTTGATAATTTGCTAATTGTTTACGAATCTCTTGAGATGTGCATCGAGAGTGTATTCAGAGATGCATAACTGTTCTAATAAATCAGGAATATAGATAGAATCACGCGATAAGAGAAGTGACTTTAAAATATATAAATTTCTTTCGAGGAACTCTGCAATAAGTTTTTGTCGTTTTGATTGAAAATGTTTATAGTTTTTCAGGGATGAGTGCATATCCACTTCGAAGATTTGAGGTGATTAGCTTCTCAGAATAAACTTTATTGATTGTATCAATATCAGAACGAATCGTACGATTAGATACAGATAATAATTTAGCGAGTTCATTTGCAGTGAACCATTTGTTTTCTTCACCTAGAATGTGAAGAATTTTTTTCTTGTCGTTTATTCATGATAATCACCTTTCGTAGCGTAGAATAATATTTTTCCTAATAGTAGGAAAAACAAAAACATAGGAATCTAACTGAGAATTGATTAAAAATAGTAATAGAAAAAAAGAGGGATGGAATGAAAGAGAAACTCATCGATTTTTAAGCAGAAACAATCGATCCGTTTACTATTCAGTATTCTCTGTGTCATCTTTTCGGCTTTGTTGCAAACTTATGCCTTAAAAGTTTTTTTAAGACCTGCCGGATTGTTGTCGAGTGGGTTTACGGGTCTTGCAATATTAATCAATGTGATAGGTAGTCAACATCAAATACAAATACCAGTTGCGCTAATGATAGTATTACTGAATCTACCAGTAGCGATACTCTGTGGTAAGTCTATTTCAACAAAGTTTACTATACTATCATCATTGCAATTTGCATGTGTGTCAATATTCTTAACTGTATTTCAATTTGATATTTTGTTTGATGATATCATGTTAAACATCGTTATTGGTGGTGCAGTATACGGCTTAGGAATTGTGGCTGCGTTAGTAGGTAATGCAAGTACAGGTGGTACAGATTTTATTGCATTATATGTTTCGAATAAGACAGGTAAGAGTATTTGGACATATGTTTTTGTATATAACTGTATCTTGTTATGTATCTTTGGTTTTGTGTCTGGATGGGAGCGTGCAGGGTATTCTATTATTATGCAGTTTGTATCGACCAAAGTTATTGAAAGTCTGTATCGAAGATATGACCGTAGTACGATACAGATAACAAGTAAGATGCCTGAAGAAATTGTAGCTGCATATACAAAGAAGTATCGTCATGGTATTTCGGTTTGGGAAAGCTATGGAGGATATTCTCATCAAAAGAATTACATGTTGAATACTGTTGTTTCGACATTAGAGGTGAAGGAGATTGCACATCTGATATTAAGTGTTGATCCTCGTGCAATCATAAATGTATATAGAACGGATGATTTCTATGGTGGTTTCTATCGGAAACCGATAGACTAGGAGGATGTTTGAATGTGGGCGATAATTGCGACTTGGCGAATGGCACTGGAAGGTGTACAGGAAGCAGGTAACTTATTAAAAGAAGGTAAGAGCAGTGGAGAAGCAGTTGAACATGCAATACGCTGTGTAGAAGATTTTCCATACTATAAATCTGTTGGATATGGTGGTTTGCCAAATGAAGAGATGATTGTCGAACTCGATGCAGGATATATGGATGGAAATACAATGGCGATGGGTGCTGTAGCTGGTATTAAGGATTTTGCTAATCCGATATCTATTGCTAGAGAGTTATCAAAAGATACTGTCAATTGCGTACTTGTTGCAGAGGGTGCTGAAAAGTATGCAAGCAAAAAAGGCTTTGAAAGAAAGACAATGTTAACAGATAGAGCCAAGCAACATTATCGTAAACGTGTAAAAGAAGTACGCAATCAAGAACTTAACCATATGATGGCCATGATACCGTTGGTGAAGTTGCATTAGATAGTGCAGGAAAGATTGTTGCAGGAACTTCTACGAGTGGTTTATTTATGAAAAAAGCTGGGCGCATTGGGGATTCTCCTATCGTCGGTGGTGGTTTCTATGCAGACTCTGAAGTTGGTGGAGCTACTGCAACAGGTCTTGGCGAAGATTTAATGAAGGGATGTATCTCTTATGAAATCGTCCGTAAGATGAAAGAAGGAATGGGGCCACAAGAAGCTTGTCAAAGAACGGTAGATGAGTTAGACGCAAAACTGAAAAAGAGTCGTGGTTTTGCGGGTGATCTTAGCGTTGTGGCAATTGATAAAGATGGTAATTACGGTTGTGCTACGAACATTCAAAACTTCTCGTTTGTGATATATCGTGAAAACGAAGAAGCAAAAGTATATCTAGCAAATTGTATTGATGGTAAGACGGTGATTACAACTGCTAGTCAAGAGTGGATGGATCAATACATGCAAGAAAGGATGGCACCGATTCAGGAATGAAAAGAGATTTATTTGAAGTATGTGCTGGCAGTGTACAGGATTGTATCAATGCACAGCTTGGCGGTGCAGACCGTGTTGAATTAAATAGTGCTTTACATCTTGGTGGATTAACACCTAGTCTTGCGATGTTAAAACTTGTAAAAGAAAAGACATCACTTAAGGTTATCTGCATGGATAGACCTCGAGCAGCTGGATTTTGTTATGATGATGTCGAAATAGAGACGATGTTTGAAGATGCTAAAATCTTATTGGAGAATGGAGCAGATGGAATCTCTTTTGGTTTTCTAAATTCTGATGCGACAATCAATGTGACAGAAACAAAAAAGATGGTGGAGTTAATCCATCAGTATCAAAAGGAAGCAGTGTTCCATCGTGCATTTGATTGTGTGGATGACCCTATGCATGCGATCAAACAATTAATTGATTGTGGTGTTGATCGTATCTTAACAAGCGGGTTACAACCTACTGCGATGCAGGGAGCATCAGTGCTTGAAAAATTACAGAGTGAGTTTGGGAATCGGATTGAACTACTTGCGGGTAGTGGAATCAATGCGAATAATATTAGAGCGTTAAAAGAACAAACAGGATTACATCAATTCCATGGTAGCTGTAAGGAATGGTGTAAAGATCCTACTACAACAGTTGGAAATGTAAGTTATGCCTATCACGAAAGTGATGACTATGATTGTGTCAGTTTGGAAAAGGTAAAAAGTATCGTACAGGAATTGAGAGGTAAGTAAAATGGAAGGCTTAGAGTTAATCTGTTTTAAAATTATTGCGTCGGTAGGAGAAGCAAGAAATTCTCTTTTGAATGCATATCGTCATGCGAAGAGAAAAAATGTGGAGGAAGCCAAGAAGTGTATGCAGGAGGCAGAGGAGTTTTTCAATAAAGCACACCAAGCACATGCGGAGCTGATTACACAAGAAGCAAATGGTGAGAACATCAGTGTGAATTTGTTGTTGGTTCATGCGGAAGATCAGTTAATGAGTATTGAAACACTTAAGATCATCGCGGAAGAGGAGATCTTATTTGTGGAAGGATTATAAGCATGAGTAAAAATAAGCAACTAAGAAAGAAAACAACAGAAACTACACAAAATAATCAAAATGCCTTTCTTGCAAGAAGAGGATTTGCGTTTGTCATCGATTTTATTATCACAAATCGTTTGTCGCTATTTGTGACGGGAATTGTATATGGATTGATGAATAATGGAAATATTCAGATTCTCAATGGTTTTGAAGGTATCCAAACAACACAGATTCTTGTGTTATTGTTCAGTGTGCTTATTGCACACGGTTTCTACTTCGTCTTTGTGCCTGCCAAGATTACAGGTGGTTCAACAATGATGCAGAAGGTAATGCAGATTAAAGTTGTCCGTGAAGATGATAAACCAGCGACAATGAAGGACTTTGCGTTACGTTACTTCGTAGGCTCTGTTTTATGTGAGGGTTTATTCTATGATGCCTTTGGTGTTATTCTAAGTGGAATTTTCTTCGGCATCTTTATGGCAGAAGATATCAGTCGTATCATTTATATCGTTAGTGCAATTAGTAGTGTTCTTTCGCTAATTATGGCATTGATGGATAAAGGGAAGTATCGATTCTTTCATGACAAGATATCGAAGACAATCATGAAAGATGAATATGTTCCAAGCGGCAAGGTACTATAAGTTTGAGAAATTATCCCATTCTGATACGAAGAATGGGTTTTTAAATACGTAATGTATATTGCGAATACCATACTTAGTTGAAAGAGTTTGTGGCTACACATATAATCAAAATAAAGATACACAGTTATAAACGATAAGATAAATAATATTACAAGGAGAGAAAAGTGATGGCTATTCCAAAGATTCGAAAAAGATAGTATATTATCTGCATTAAAAATTTATAGATGAACATGGTATTCCAGACAAACACAAAAAGCACACAATATGAACTCATTAGCAGCGATGATAAGAAATATCCACCAAAGTATGTAATAGCAGTAGCAAATCATATTGAAAATGGGGGAGAGATTGTAACAACTGGATATAATGCAGTTGAAGCTAAGAATTATTTTGAATCACATGGATTCAAAATTCAGACGAAACAAGAAAAAACTGAAGAGACAAAGATTAGTAGTGAGCGAAATGAGTGTCAGGATATTGACGGGGGAAAGGGTTTTGGAAACTACAAAAATCCATATTCCAAATTACTATTAGAATCTAAAAAAATATTGTATTTAGAGGTGCACCAGGAACTGGGAAATCATACTTAGCAAAGCAAATTGCTGCAGATATTATAAGTGATGGATATACAGAACAGTACACTGAGTTGACAGATGAGCAAAAGCAACAAATAGAGTTTGTTCAATTTCATCCAAGTTATGACTATTCTGATTTTGTGGAAGGTCTGCGTCCAAAGATGAATGAGGATGGAAGTATTGGATTTGAACTGCGAGATGGAGTTTTTAAATCGTTTGTTGAAAAAAAGCAAGACAAAAATTTTGAGAATTCACATAAACCAAAAAGAAATTAGGGAGCGAGAAGCATCAGTAAATACAATCATGACTAATTTCTTTTTCGAATATTAGACTAGAGGAAGATGAATTTAAAAACCATTAAAGGAAGCAAATTCACTATCACTAATATTGATGACAAACGTATCTATATAGCGATTCCGGGGAACGAAACAGTTGATAAACTAAGTTTGAAATATTGACGAGATACGTAGGATGCTTGAATCTGGATTGGATTTTTGAAAAAGTGAGTGATATTACTAGCTTTTTTGGTAAACAGTTTGCAACACAAAATTACTCCTATGACTATGCGCTATTTAAGGCGATTAAAGCGAAAACGCTACATGTAACTAAAAACTGATGTGGCACCAGAAGAGTTAAAAAAATATATTTTTATTATTGATGAAATTAATCGTGGTGAAATTTCTAAAATTCTTGGGGAGTTATTCTTCTCTATCGATCCTGGGTATCGTGGGAAATCTGGTGAAGTATCAACACAATATTCCAACATGCATGCATATCCAAACGAGAAATTTTATATTCCTGAAAATGTCTTTATCATTGGGACAATGAACGACATAGATAGGTCTGTTGATAGTTTTGATTTTGCGATGAGAAGAAGATTTAGATTTATTGAAGTGAAAGCTGAATCGACTCAAAATATGCTTGATCTGTTAGGAGATGTGCAACTAAGAAGAGAGGCTTTAGCAAGAATGGATAGATTAAATCAAGAGATTCTCAAAGTTGATGATTTAAATGAAAACTATCAGATTGGTGCAGCATATTTCCTTAAGCTTAAGAATATAAGCTTAGATGACTTATGGAATGATTATTTAAAACCTTTATTACAGGATTATGTGCATGGATTATATGATGAACAAGGTATCATGAAGAGATTTGCCAAAGCATATGGATGCTATGCTTCAGATGAAGGTGACGCAGATGAAGCAAGTCAAACCAAAGATAATCAATATTATAGAGAAAGAGACATTTTCTGAGGTCGTAACACAAAGGTGTTGATAAGACATTAGGGAATCTGAAAGTGAAGGGATTTTTGTAAGCCCTGAGTGTATGAATGACGCAAAGGATATTACAAGAGAACAGTGTATTCTTCAAAGTTATACTGATAAGTACTGTACTGGAAACATAATGGGATTTCTTGGGATGGGATCTGAAAGAATTGTTATCGAATCTAGGTTTAGTGTAGGAGACAAAGATTATTTCTTTCAGTATCTATTAGAAAAGTCTTGGACTATCCTAATTTTGTAAATCTATGTACAGATATGAATCAAGATGATATGGTCTATCACCCGCTGTTAGTTTTTACCTGTTATTATCTTAAGAGTAAATGAAAAGGTCCAAAACTTATATTCGTAAGAAATATAAATATAAATATAAATGGTAATTTGATATAGCAAGACATATACGATTGAATACCCCTTTATTGGAAATGTATCGCAACCAAAGATATATTCTTTTGATAATTATCTAATGGAACTTATCCGACACATGATTGAGTATATAAAGGAAACGTAAGGATATGCACTTAGAAAACGTCAAGGATGAAGTGAAATTGATTGTGTGAATCAACACAGGGGTATTGCATCAGAAATCGAAGAATAATCATAGAAGAAAATAAAAAGACAAATCTGCCATGCGTATTACCACGAATACAGGAGCTACAAAGCTTTTGTATTATGATTCTGCAAAATCAAAAAACATAGGTTTGGACTGGGAATAGGCGAATCTACGGAATCTTATTTGATGAAGGCCTGGTTATGGGAAGAATATTACTCTTACTGGAGAACAGTTCTATCATCCCATGAATAAAGCTAGAAGTGGACACAAAACTTTTTTCTGATGGTTCAGGATTACTATCTGGATTTTATTGGAAAGACCCTGCAAATAGAATCATAGTGACGCAAAGCATAACCAATAAGAAATATTGCAAGTATACTATCTGGCAAGTACTAGCTTATATGTTCAGATTGATGCGAAATGGGATATTATATTTATCCGGATATTACAATTCAATGTCAAAGAATTGATGAATCAAGGAGTTACTGAAAATAGTGTGTCCTAGAGAAATATTGTGTAAGAAAGTTGGCTTGAGCATTCCATGCGCATGATACTACTTCAAGAATTTGTTAATCAAATTCAAAAGAGTGAGGAAAGTTAAACAGTATTTTAAGGAAGATTTATAGTGCGTTTGATACAAATAAGGATTCAAGCAAAGATTTGTTGAGTACTGCACTGCGGTTTGCTAATTGCATCTATATTAGAAAAGTAGAAAAATCCATTCGCGCACAAAGAATGGATTTTTACATGCATGTTTATGATTGTATGGAAAACAACCAGCAAATTATTGGCTATTAGATTTCAGTGATGATTCAACTTGCGTATAAGGGATTGAAATGTCGAGGTCACACCAAGTCGCGTAAATATTGAAATATATATTTTGAAAGAAGGACTATTACATGAATTTCTTTGATATCTTTGTAAAGACATTATCAAATGAAAAGATCAATTCGGCTATTATTTCTAGCGTAGCTATTATCCTATTAGGTTATGTTAGTGCGTCGCAAGAAGGTATTCGATGATCGTACAGCGAAAGTATTAACACAGGTTGTACTTTCAGTATCAATTGCTGCATTGGCATTTAAGTCATTTATGGCGCTAATCAAACCAGAAACATTTACACAAAGGTTTAAATGTATTAATCTGGGGTATCGTAATTTATATTTTACTCATTTTCTTAACGATTCCTGCCTCTATGCGAAGTTTGAAGGTGATGAACAGATGCTTTACGTGTACTAAGTATTTTTCGGTTCTACAACATTCTTCTCGGAATTCCTATTGTAAGTGCAATCTATGGTAGAAGGTGCGTTATACGCTTCTATCTTCAACATTGGTTACAGAATCTTCTTATATTCTTATGGGTATATATTAAGATGAGTGATTAAAGATGACTCTAAGAACATCAAGTCTATGTTCTTAAACCAATCGTTATCGCTACATTCTTAGGGTCTATTCTTGTGGTTAGCACGCATATTTACCACAGGTTACTGTAGCTGTTAGGATGCAACGTCAGGTGAAATGGTGAATGTAGTCTCATTCATGCGTTTAGACCTTTACATCTCCACAGATTACTCAGATTTTAACTTACTTGGCTGGTTTAGCTCCGCTTGCTTGGTTAGCAATTGGTTCTACACTTGGTTCAGTAAACTTCAAGGATGCGATGACAGACAAGAAGGCATTGTACTATACATTTATTAAGTTATTGATTATCCCTGCATTCAACATCGTTGTATAGCAATCTTAACAGTAACTCATATCTTACCAGTTAATCTTGTTTCTTTAGGCACAACAGTTATTATGATGGCTGCTACACCTCCAGCAACAGTTGCGGCTTCATGCAATTCGTTTTGATAAGGGTGCCCCTCGTTGCGTCTAACACTTCATTGATTGCGAGCATTAGCAGCTGTTATTATGGCTCCTATTTGGATCGTTATCAAGTTGAATTAATTGGACATTTAGGAATCTTTTAATTAAGAATAGTATTATAATAAGGCTGGGATAAATATCCCGCTTTCACTAAAATAATAAAACAGAAGGAGTAAAAATTATGTCATTTAAAGTAGTATGTTATGGTGTTCGTCCAAATGAAGTAGAGTTTTTCCACAAGTATAATAAGTATAACTATGACTTAAAGCTTGTTGAGGGTTTAACAACTCATGAGAATATCACCGAGTGTGAAGGTAGCTGACGCAGTCTTATTACGTGGTAACTGTGTTGCGGATCGTCAGAACTTTAGAGAAGTTAAAGGGATATGGAATCAAGTATGTATTTACACGTACCGTAGGGTTCAACCATATTGATTTACAGGCTGCTGCAGATTTAGGTTTAATCGTTGCACGTGTTCCCTGGATATTCTCCAAACGCTATCGCTGAATTATCCTTAACATTAGGTATGATGTTATTACGTCATACGGCTGCTGCTACTAAGCGCAACTGCTGCTGGTGACTTCGTTGTTTCACCAACATATTTCTAAGGAAATTCGTAACTGTACAGTAGGGTATATCGGTACAGGTAGAATTGGCTTCACAGAAGCTAAGATGTATAAGGGCTTAGGTGCTAAGGTTATTGGCTATGATGTGATGAAAATGATGCATGCAGAGAGTACTTGACTATGTAACTCTGGATGAATTATTTGCACAGTCTGATATCGTTAGCTTGCACGTTCCTTACTTCCCTGGTCAGAAACGATAAGATGGCTAACGCTGAATTCTTTCAGCAAGATGAAGGATGGTTCAATCTTCTTAAATACTGCTCGTGGTGAATTACAGGATAACGAAGCAATCTTAGCTGCTCTTAAGTCTGGTAAGTTAGATGGATATGGAACAGACGTATTCGCTAACGAAACATCATTCTTTCTTCAAGAAGTAGCTAGTGCTGCAGAGATTTTTGGATCCTACTGTTCGTGAACTTGTACAGATGTATCCAAAGGTATTGGTAACACCCACATATTGGCTCTAATACAGATGAAGCTTTAGCAAATATGATTGAATACTCAATGGATAACTTCAATGAGATTCTAACTACAGGCACTACAAAGAATCTTGTAGCTCTTCCTGAAGCTAAATAATATCTTACTTAAGATACTCGAGAGAGTATCTTTTGTTTTCCTGGGAAAATGCTATAATTTGAATATACAGGAGAGTTTAGTATGAACACAAAAACAAGCTGCTCAAAAATGGGGATGTTCTGTAAAGACAGTGACGAAGTTATGTGCGGATGGTGTGATTCCGTTAGCAGAGAAGGATGAAAGAGGTAGATGGGTAATTCCTGATGAATGTGAAAAACCACCAGTCTCTCGTTTTCGTCTTTGTTTTCTGATGGATATGATTAACCAACTTAAAGAAGGCGTAATCTTCAACAGGTTAAATGGGGCATTAGTGAAAAAGAATTACAAGATGGTTATCAGTATCTGATTGAAAATGCGATGGTTTCTTCTTTTGATGTACGTCAACTGGAGGAAGAACTTCCAAATGCTAAAATCACCTCACGTGGCAAGGCGCTGATGGAAAGAGAAAATAAAGAAGGCTCTAACCAACGCAAATTTAACGTGAACTTTAAGATTAATACTGGTGTCTTCAGTTTTGAGACTGGCTATGAAAGTGCGAAAGGAAAGTAATATGGATAGAATTGAAACAGAACGTTTAATTTTCGCCAGTTTGAATTCTTCTGATAAAGATGATTTGTTTGAAATCATGTCGGATGAGCAGACCAGTTTAGATGATGGTGGTTATCATGAAGCAAGTCGCAAGATAAGCAGTATCTCAGCTTTTAATGGAAATTCTTTAGTCGGCAACAAGATTAGTATCATCTTGAAGGATAATCAAAAGATGATAGGAATGATTAACCTTCAAGATGACGATAGAGCAGTTTCTTCTATGAGTTAGGTTTTTGTGATGAATCCAAACTATCGAAGAAAAGGATATACATATGAAGCAGTACAGGCTGTGATAGATTATTACTTTGAGCATAATTTAGTACAGATGTTTAGTGTATCCTGTTTTCCTTATAACAAAGCCTCTCTAAAATTAATTGAAAAGTTAGGCTTTGTGTATGAGGGGAAGGAACATAAGGGATTGAATCATGCAGTTTATGGTCCAATTGACCTATTATGTTATTATAGGGATAAAGATGAGTAGGTAAGATGAAGAAAGTAATTGTAATTGGATGTTGGTAGTGGTAAAAGTACATTTGCAAGACATCTGCATGCATGTACTGGAATTCCACTTTTTCACTTGGATCAGTTAAATTGGAATACGGATAAAACAACGGTAGAAAAGACGGTATTCTTGAAACGTGTTAAAGAACTGATTCAAAAAGATACATGGATCATTGATGGTAACTATGGTTCTTCTATGGAAATGCGTATGCAAGCATGTGATACTGTATTCTTCTTGGATTATCCAGTGGATGTGTGATACAAGGCATTTGATGGACGCGTTGGTAAGGTTCGTACTGATATGCCATGGGTAGAAGATGAAGTTGATGAAGATTTGATTGAATTTGTCAAAAATTATGAGAAGGAAGATAGATCGAAGTTTTAAATCTTCTTTCAAAATATAAGGAAAAAGGACATTCATATCTTCCGTTCTCGTTTAGATGCCAACCGGTATTTAGAGTCATTAAAAATAGTGTTATTTGTCACAACTTTGTTGTGGCTTTTTGATGGATTATTCATTGACGTACAGTGTGAAAGTGACTAAGATTGTTGTGTAAATGAAAAAGGAGGTGGAGATATGATTCTAAATAATGAGAAGAAGTTAGGCCTCTACACCTAAATCGACTGGTGTTGAACAAGAGTTTCAACAGATTGCGAAAAACAGAGGAATCTAGTCTTCTACAGGAATTAGCTTGTACACGAAATGGTATTAGCGATGAAGAAAGAGAAGAGAGATTAGAGAAGTACGGCTATAATGATTTGTCTGCGATGCAGAAACATAGTTGGGCGTATTTCCTTGTACATAGTTTTGCGGATGCGTTTATTATCGTTTTACTTGTATTAGCGATTGTGACTTTTGTTGTGGAGTCGGATATCTTATCTGAACAATTATTCTTGCACCAGCATGTATGAGTGCGGTAATTCGTTTCTTCCAAGACTATGGTTCTTACCGTGATATGCAGAAGTTAAAAGAGATGGAGCATGATACGGTTAGAATTCAAGTTCCAACAGAAGATGGTACTGAGGTAAGAGAAGTACCGGTGGAAGAAGTGGTTCCTGGTGATATTCAATTGATTGGGTCTGGAGATATTGTCAGTGGTGACTTATATCTTCTTGAAAGTAAGGACTTATTCGTTTCTGTTTCTGCTTTTACAGGGGAATCCATTCCAGTTGAAAAATATAAAGGTGTTGATGATAGAACTGTCAATGCGGCAGAGTTAAACAATATCTGTTTGGGTGGTTCTACTGTGAATTCCGGTACAGGTGTTGGTGTTGTAGTACGTACCGGGAAAAGTTCTTATCTAGGTAAGATTTCTTCTACAATTCATACAAAGAAGAAAGAGACGGATTTTGATAAGAGTTTGTCGAAGATTACAAGAATCTTAATTACTTACATGGTTGTAGTAGTTATCTTCGTGTTATTGATTAATGGTTTGGTGAAGAAGAATTGGTTAGAAGCGTTCTTATTCTCTATCTCTGTTGCGGTAGGTATTACACCGGGTATGTTACCGATGATTGTTAACGGAACACTTGCCAAGGGTGCTAAATTCCTAGCGAAGAAGAAGACAATTGTTAAGAATATGTCTGCGATTCAGAATTTAGGTGCCATTGATGTTCTATGTACCGATAAGACCGGTACACTAACGATGGATCATGTTGTATTGCAGAAGTATCTTGATGTAAATGGTGAGGATTCACATTTAGTATTGAATTATGCATGGATGAATGCATACTACTCTACGGGAGTTAAGAATCTGATTGACCGTGCAATCTTAGCCTATGGCGAAGAGAATGATGCGCATAAATACGCTGGTGGTTATGTGAAGTCTGATGAGATTCCATATGACTTTGAACGTCGTAGAATGAGTGTTTTGATTTCTAATCCTGGTGGTGAACACTTAGGTGGAAATGTTGAAGAAATTCTTCCGATGCCACAGGATGAGGTACTTATTACAAAGGGTGCTTTGGAGTCTGTATTAGAATGTTGCAGTCGTATTCGCGTGAAGAAGGAATACATGGATATTCACGAAGAAGATCTTGCGAAAATCAACGATCTTGCGGAAGAACTAAATAAAGAAGGTATGCATGTCATCGGTGTTGCCGCAAAGAAGAAAAATGTAGGTGATACAACTGTCTTCCATGCGGAAGATGAAACAAATATGACGTTCTTAGGAATCATTGCCTTCCTTGATCCACCAAAACCAGACGCAAAAGAAGCAATTCGTGGTTTGTATGATGCTGGTGTACATGTAAAGGTTATATCTGGTGATGCGCCTGTTGTCGTCGAACATGTATGCAAGCTTGTTGGTATGAAGGTTGGCGATCAAAGTGCAGTTACAGGTTCTGATTTAGAGAATATGAGTGATGCGGAATTATCTTCTGTAGTGGAGAAGAATGATATCTTTGCACGCTTATCGCCAATGCAAAAGAAGCGTGTTGTGGATGCGTTACGCAATAATGGTCATGTAGTTGGTTATATGGGTGATGGTGTAAATGATGCGCCAAGTCTACACGATGCGGATGTTGGTATTTCCGTGGATAATGGTACTGACGTTGCCAAAGCGAGTGCGGATATTATCCTGCTGGAGAAGAGTTTGACGGTTATTCTCAATGGTATTTATGAAGGTAGACGTATTTATGGAAATATCTTGAAGTATATGAAGATGGCATTATCCAGTAACTTTGGTAATGTTTTCTCGGTACTCATTGCGTCAATCTTCTTACCATTCTTACCGATGTTACCACTACAGATTTTGATTCAGAATTTGATTTACGACTTTACACAGATTGCGATTCCATGGGATAACGTCGATGATGAGTTCCTACAGACACCGCATAAGTGGAATAGTGCTTCGCTTGTGTCATTCATGAATGTCATGGGTGGTTTCTCATCTGTATTTGATGTACTGACGTTCTTGGTATTGTGGTTTATCTTAGGATACAATACACTAGCCATGCAGAATTACTTCCAGACTGGTTGGTTTATTGAAGGCTTGATTTCCCAGATTTTGATTGTACAGTTTATTCGTACATCAAAGCGTCCTATCATTGATTCAAAGTGTGATTCTAGACTAGCTCTAGCATCTGCGTTTGGTATCTTTGTAGGTATTTCAATTCCATATTTATTTGATAATCTAAAGAATACTGTATTTACAGAAATGCCATTTGAATACTTTGTATATTTGATTATTATCTTGGCACTCTATAGTACTACGATTGAAATCGTGAAGAAGTTCTATATCAAGAAACATGGTTCTTGGTTATAAATAAACGAGAGAATATTGGAATCGATTGGTTTCAATATTCTTTTGTTTATGCTTGATGGGGATTGGACATAGTAGGAAGATATCGAAATATGTTAAAATACAACTATCAGGAGAATTTATGCAACAGGAACAACAAAATGCATTTAATCGTCAATGTATTAGTGAGGCACTGATACGTTTGATGGAAACCAAAGGCATATGATGATATTACAGTAACGAAATATGCCGTATGGCAGGTGTATCGCGTATGACGTATTATCGAAACTATAGTAGTAAGCGCGAGATATTCAGTGATTACATGAAGATGATTGTGGATGAATTCGTTCGCTACAACGCAAAAGGATTTAAAAGTACGTTCGTATGAGATGATTCTTGCAGGATTTTTATATTTCTGTAATTATGAACGCTTTATTGAATGTTTAGACCAATCAAATTTATCTTCAATCTTACAGGATGGATTAAATTACTATATCGACAGTTACGTATTTGAACAGGGTGAAGATGAGTTACGTAGATATCACTTGTATTATTATTCTGGGTGCGTTATTTAACATCTATACTGTGTGGATGCGCAATGGTAAGAAAGAAAAATGTTGAGGATATCGCGAAAATTGTTTATGAACATGTAAAACGCGAACATCAAACACTTTAATTATCATGTATAATATTTAATAGAGATTTTCGTATTACACGACAAACAGGAGGAATTACAATGAATTGGAAAAACGTTAGAAGGATTTGATGAGAAATTAGCAAAGGTCAGCTTTAAAAGCACATAAGACTTTTGATGGTAAGGTTGTGGAAGTTCTATACGGTGCAAGGATGAAAATGGTAATTTTGTATTACCAAAAGAGGATCAAAATGATGGCCATGGTAGATGGTTTGGTATCGAAACAAATGGAGAATACAGAATGTTCTCTTGGCAAAAGCCTGCATATTTAGGAGGTGGCGTAGAATACGGTACTTCTCATAATGATACTGCACTTGAAGATATGGAAAATGATCTTCGTAAGAAGCAGGAACTATGCCGTCAAGCAGAGAATATTTCACAGTAGAAGAGTTTCGAAGAAATTCGTAAGCACTTTGAAACAATCGAAAACTGGAATACTCCAAAAGGATGAAGAGTATGCAATTTGGTTTGGTAAGACTTTAGAAAAGTTCAATGCTAGAAGTCAGCGTCAAAGCGCAAATGCAGAAGAAAAAGAAGAAGTTAATTGAAAAAGGCTGCTAGTTTAGCAGATTCCACAAACTGGAAAGGAAACACAGGCAGAATTTAGAAAACCTACAGGATGAATGGGAAGCACTTGGTAATGCAGGTGTAGAAGATGATTCCCTTATGGGAACAGTTTAAGGGCTATCGTAACCAATTCAATGATAAGCGTCGTAACTATTTTTGATAATCTAACACAAGTACATTCTGAAAATGAAGAGAAGAAACTTGATTTAATCAAGCAGGCAAAAGAACTAGCAAAGAAGACTGATAACTTCCGTGAAACATCTGAAAAGATGAATGGTCTCATGGACGCATGGAAGGCAATCGGTAGTGCAGGTCGTGATAAGGATGATGAACTTTGAATGAGTTTAACGCATCACGTCAGGGCTTCTATGATGAAAGAACAGCGTTCTTTACAGAGCGTGATGAAAAGCAGAAGGAAAGTATCCGTATCAAGAATGCCTTTAATTGAAGAAGCGAAGACAATCGCTGCTGACAAAGGATTATGGTCGTGAGAAGACAGATCGTATGAAGGCACTTGATAAGGAAATGGCGTGCTGCTGGATATTCTGGTAGTGAACAGAATGACGCATTGTGGGAAACATTTACACAGGCAAAAGAAGTATTCTGGAATGGTAAGCGTGAAGATAGTCAAAAGCGTCTGCAGGAAGCCTTCGACTACAAGAAGTCACAACTTCCAGTCGTAAGAGAAGAAATCAATCGACTTCAAGAACAAGAATATGAAACAAGTGACTATGAGAGAATTCGTAGTATTCAACGTCAAGTTGAAGAAAAGAAAGCTTTCTAGAGAAGTTAAAGAACGATATTGAAGATATCGAAAAAGAAATTAAACGCATAACTGAAAAACCCTCACTTCATTTGGAGTGAGGTTTCAAGTCAATGGGGGGAATGAGAAATGTTGAAGAATATCGCCAGAGAACAGTATACAGAAGCGATACGTATGGCATGGCCAGCTGTGCTGGAAAGTGTTTTTGTGTCTCTTGCGGGTATTATCGATACACTCATGGTTTCCTCTATGGGTACATATGCAGTAGCGGCTACAGGGTTGATTCTTCAACCGAAGTATCTCAGTCTTAGTTTCTTCTTTGCGATTAACGTCGCAGTATCTGCCTTAGTTGCACGAAGACTTGGACAGAATAATCGACGAAACGCAAATCAGGTATTAGTGACTTCATTGGTGGTTGTTATATTGTTATGTATTGCGTTAACTGTTGTAACAGTGATTTTTGCGGATCCGCTCATTGCGTTATGTGGTTCTAATGCGGATACACATGAGGGTGCAGTGATTTATTTTAGGGTGATACAGATTGGAATGATATTCAATGTATTATCACTAGTGATTAACGCTGCACAACGTGGTGCTGGTAACACAAAGATTGCGATGGTCACAAATGTTACATCATCCATCGTGAATATCATCTTTAACTATCTATTGATTGGTGGTAACTTTGGCTTTCCCAAATGGGGATTATTTGGTGCGGCGTTTGCGACGGTACTAGGTACTGTATTTGCATGTGGTATGAGTATACAATCGTTATTAAAAAAGATAGTTATGTATCGATTCCCTATATTCTTGAAGAGAAGATTAAACCAGATTTTGGAGCATTTAATGCGATTCAAAAAGTTAGGGTGCGAATATTCTGTTTGAAAACTGGGGCTATGCGTGTGGGTTTTATGACGACTGCTGTACTTGCGGCAAAGCTAGGTACCGATCAGTTTGCGGCCTATCAGGTTGGAATGAATATCTTATCGCTGGATTTGCGTTTGGGGATGGTATGCAAGTAGCGGCGGTATCGTTAATTGGTAAGAGTCTTGGGACAACAGAAACCAGACCTGGCGAAAGACCCTATGGGCATGCATGCCAGTTAATCGGTGTAGTGATATCGGTTGTATTTGCGATAGTTTTATTAGTAGGTGGAAGAACACTGAATCAGTTCTTCTTTGCGGATGAATCCGTAATTGAAATGGGTGTTTTGATTGCTCGCTTTGTGGCAGTTATTGTACTATTTCAAATATCACAAATTATTTATGGTGGATGCTTAAGAGGTGCAGGTGATGTAAAATATACATTGGTTGTGGCACTGATTAGTGTCGCTATTATCCGACCAATTTTAACTTGGGTATTAACTTCCGTATTCTCACTTGGCTTAGTAGGTATTTGGTTGGGTGTATTATCGGATCAGTTGACAAGATTTACATTACTACGAATTCGTTTCCATCAAGGGAAATGGGTGGAGTATAAGATATAGAAAAGGCATTCAAAATGGGTAATAAAAACAAGAATTCAAAAATGACGATTCTCAGTATGTTTTATTGCGATTGAACTCATTATGGCAATGACACCAATCGGTTATCTTAACTTTAGGTGCAATTTTCCATTACGACAATGCATATACCTGTCATCTTTGCAGGGTATCTTACTGGGACCAACAGAAGGCGCAATCTTTAGGATTTGTCTTTGGAATGACTAGCTTTTTAAAGGCAACCTTTGCGCCAACGATAACGAGTTTCTGCTTTTCACCTTTCTATTCAGTTGGTGATATTCATGGAATTTCTGGAGTTTACTCATTGCGTTTGGGACCACGTATCTTATTAGGCTATCTTTCTGGTTTGTTGTATAACCGTATTTAAGAAAGCTAAAGAAGAATAACTTTATTGTAGAATCATTGATTGCGATTGGTATGACATTATTGCATACACTGATGGTCATGGGATGATATGGTTATTCTTTGGGCAAGTTTACGCTAGTGTAACAGGGCTTAGCGGTATCGACAGTGATTATTACTGTCATTACAAGTAATGGTATCTTAGAGATGATAGTGGCAGGTATTATCATTCCCGACAATGATGCGTGTACTTCGTCCAGTCTTAGATAAATTAGAGTTAGGAAAAATCAGTAGCATGCATAATGAACAATCATACTATGCACGCATGCGTTCAACGATGAGTGATAAGTTGAGTGCTTTTGGATGGACAAGTTCAAAAGGGAATGCGTGTATTGGACTTCGGACTCAGGCCCTATGAAGATGTTTATGAATATGTACGTTATTTTGAAGCGAGTATTATGCGCTAGATAATTCAAGACAAGTACAGATGTTACTGGAAGAAAAGGGATTCGTTGTATCGACCTTTGCGTTTTTGAAGAGTACCGATATGAAAGTTTGATATTATCTTTATGTCGAGCGTATTTCATGAATTACTATCGTATCTTTCTCGTAATGAAGCAGCTAGCACGATGAATGTAGTACTTTTCTCATTTGAATGAAAAATGGAAAGTTAATTATTCGTGATTGGTGTGCACCTGAAGATGAAGCACTTTAGCTAGAGTTGAAGTGATTTCCAGAAAAGATAGAAGAAGTGAACAATGGATCAAAGGAACTTTCTGAACATGCAATCTTTTTATCTGAAGTTGTTATGAAAGGAAATATAATCCAAGCAAGTGTAGATGATTTATACAACATCTTTATTACACGTAACTTGGGGGTCAACAGTCTATCTTACGTGAGAGTAATGAATCCCTATTTGGTTAGATCGTGCATCAATCAAGCAGTTTATTCTCAATGGAAATCCAAATGTTAAAGCTAGTTAGTCAACGTGCATATTATCAATCGGATTATACAAATTATTTGTCAAACTATTTTAAGGATGTAGAGAGCATTTGTAAAACAATATCATATTTGTACAAAACAAGTTATCGTTCTCCAGAAGGTATGAGCATATATTTTGCAAAAGATTTCATGAGTGATGGTACGTTATAGACATCAGTTAGTGATAATCGAAACAAAAGGAGAAATATAAAATGAAAATCGTTTTTACGACAAGAATGGGAAATACAGATGAATTAGTAAGACAGAAGCTAGGCTATACAGATGCGATGTTAATCGTTGATGGTAGTGAAAAGGTTGATGGAGACTATGTACTCTTTCACATATACAGATGGTTATGGTGAAGTTCCAGGTGTAGCTGAAAGCTTCCCAGAAAACAATAAGGCTGGCCTAAAGGGTGTTGTGGCGACTGGTTCTGCGGCTCGTCATGCGGATACGTTCGCTTTGGCTGGTGACAGATTGTAAAAGGACTTTGGTGGTGTATTAATCGCTAAAGTTGATGTTCAGGAACGGAAGAAGACCACGCTAAGATCAAGTCTGCGATTGCGGCATTATATCGAAAAGAAAACATCGGTTGTCCGATGTTTTATAGTTTATAGAGTTTTTACACTGTTTCGTCATCGATACCATCGATGGAAACGTCACGAGTTCATCACGAGAGGTTGGGACATTCTTACCACGAAGTCTCGGTCGGGCTGGTAATTCACGATGACCACGGTCAATCAGTACCGCAAGTTGTATTGCCTTTGGACGAGCCATGTGAGAATACTGCATCAATCGCTGCACGAATTGTTCTACCAGTGTAATAACATCATCTACCAGGATTACCACATAGTCTTGAATATTCTCGGCAAAATGATGTTGTTGTTTTTGGGGTTTCACTTAGTTCTGTTAGATCATCGCGATATAAAGAGACATCCACTTCGCCAACAGGAAGTTCAACATTTGTGTATTTTGGATATTTTCAGCTAGCTTTCTGTGCGAGTGGAATACCACGACGCTTGATGCCAACTAAACATACATTTGGAGATGAACTATCTCGTTCGATAATCTCATGAGCGATACGTGTTAGGGAACGCCTGATTTGTAGCTGATCCATGAGTTCTGCAATCAGTTCCATATCATCCTCGTATTTCTCATTATACAAAAATTAGTTAGAAAGTGATAGGTAATCCTATGAACGAAGAAATTAGAAAAATATATTAGAAACGAGAATACAACAAACCTTCAAAAGAAGAGTTGAAAAGAGAAGTTAACTGCGTTACAGTATGAAGTAACACAGAATGCAAAGACAGAAACATCCTATCAAAATGAGTATGATGATTTATTTCAGAAGGCATCTATGGGATATTACCGGGAGAACCATATTCTTGTCCACGGATAAGTTTCAGTTTTATGTGGATGGCCAGTACTCTCGAAGCCAATTATTCCTGATGATTACTGGTTGTTGATTTACAGTTTATATGGTTCAAAAAATGGGCGTAGTCGATATGTTGAGGCCATTTAGGACATGTTTTGATGATGGGCCGTGATAAGGGTGGCTATTGTTAACAGTACTATTAGCTCTTCCTCGGTGCTTTTATTCCAATTGAAAGATGAAGGAAGGATAAGTGGCAGTTATAGAACTATTAGATATATAATTGGTAAACTAATTTGTGCTAGGCAACTCATCATCTTCAATTGGGTTAATCTGTAAGTTGATGGATCTTTATATAATTGTTGTAGGTAAATGTGTACCATCAGATTTTGTTGGTAATTATTTGCATTGGAAGAGCAACCCTTTATAAATCCTAGTGATATTAGAGTTAATTGAGATTGCATCATCACTTTTGCGGTATTTTATCTGAAATGATTACAAATCTGTATTCGCGTTCATGCTCCCATTCTTTAAATTTGTGAAACTGCATCAATATAAATTTAAGTCAGTATAAGAAACGATTTACAAGAGTTTTTTGTGCGGGAAATTTATAGTCAATTTTCCCAATACATATACCAGATAAAGGTAGGTCCGTAATTAAATCAATTAAGTTATCATAAAGGTACTGAAAACAAAATCCAGTATGATTAGTTGCATAATATGACCACATGAGAATATTTTCATATTGTTGCGTAATACACAAAACTCGGAAATTATCTTTCAAACTAGTACTATTTGACAAAATACAATTGCAGTCAAATGGATCATTAAAAGATTTAGGGTGCGTAAATGCTATACGCCATCATTAATTTCATGATTATTATTTCTGACGCTATCATAGCTATAATACTTATAAGGTGTGTTTTATTATATTTTTCTACAAAATATCGATAGCATTAGAAAAATGTTTTACGATTATTTGTATATTTTACTATTATCTATTAAGGAGTATTTTAGAAAGTATCGTAATCCATAAAATTAACTGAATAGCTTCTTCAAATTTAAAATCAAATTTATCGACAATTTTAAATGGTTGGTATTTTTCAATCTTTTACCTTCATACAGTTTATATTTTTGTGATTGATAATAAATTATTACTTTCTTTTTTAGGTATTGTTTTGGTGGGTTTTAAAATTGAAATATAAATTTCTTCATTAAATTATTATCAAAACCAACATTAAATTACTATTTTGATATCTTCAATATATTTATACCTTATTTGACTAATAAAAAACAAATTTAGCTATAGCGAATCTAAAATTACTTATTTGCCCTTTTAATAGATCTTCATATAATGCATTTCCTTCCGTTGAATTTAAATACTTTCACAAAATGAGTTTAGATAGATAATTTTAAGATAAAATGTACAGTATAGCAAACTATATACTATACTCCATATTTTGTCATTATAAATGATTTTGTTAATGGTATTTTATCTTTAACATATAAAAACACCTGTGTAAACATGTACATAGGTATTTAGTGATGACGGTGATTATGATTTATGCGATGGAAGCGTAGATTTTGGCGATGCTGCTTTACAATTGCGTCAAATTCTTCGTCTGTCTGTTGATAGCGTAGATCTTGTGCAAAGCATGAGAAGGATGCAATCATACCGTGGTTGAGTAATAGTAGGTGAAGCTTCATCTTGGTATCCACCTGATAGAGCAACGACACGTACTACATGTGGATCCTTCATTAGATCAGCATATAAGACATTACAGTAAGAATGGTTAACTTAAACATCACTTTTACATCAGAATCTAGTTGCTAGATGTTCCTTGATGACTTCTAACATAAAACTGAATTCTGCTTTGTGGTTATGAATACGACTTCTGGTTCAGCGATAAACCGCCCAGCATACCATACTTGTAGGTAATATCAAACTGTTGAGCGATGATATCACGAATACCTTGTTCATCGTAGTCGTAGATAACAGAACGTTCTTTCGTTCCAAAGATAGCGATCTTCAACGGCAAGTTTGAGTGTTTCCAAAAGATTTGGAATTGCTTCATCAGTTTGATGGTTCTTTTCTTCATAAACCTTTGTCAATCTTTAAGATTGGAACGATTTCTCTTACTTAGCAATAGTCAGTATATTTGCCATCAATTATACAATCCATTGTATTCTCGAATAGAATTGCAGCTAAGATACCGTCTTTGTTAAAGAATGGTGTCTTGATGATACGTGTGCGCATTTGATGTACCAGATCGAACATCTCCTCGTCATTGCATAAGCTGTTTGGTCTAATCACATATGAGTAAAGCTTTTGGTATGAATCCACCAGATTGGTCCAGGCAGCAATAAATCCCAAATCTAAATGCATTCTTTCTAGTTGTTGTTGATTCATTATCTTTCCTCCTGGTTAGTTTAACTAACGCTACTTATAATATAGTCTTTTTTGAAAATAGTTCAAAATATGTGATGACAGGGGAAACATGTGAAATCTGAAAAAAATAATAATTTTTCAGTAGAAAATAGTGTAATTTTTAAAACTACTTTTTATAATATTGACATGTTATTCTGTAGGAATGGAAAAGATATTACTTATGAATTTATCGTATAACGCTTTCGGGTTGTTTAGGTTATATTTTCTACGCCGATTACGATGTTGTTATACTCAGATTGTAAAACGAAAGTATCGATGGATTGATGATTGTACAAAATCTTATCTTCTTCTGGGGAGTCTGGTCACAGTAGGTTTGGTAGTATATTGTTTAGTTACAACACTCATTACCTTTTTCATCGGTAAGAAGTTAGGTGAGATGAAAAAGGCACCGGAAGGTGTAGATCAGTATTTAAGAAAAGAGAGTCGTATTTTAGCTCGAAATTTTGTTAAATGCGCAGTTATTAGCCTCACATATACAAACTATGACAGGAATCTTCATGGTGTTCCAACAGTCATTTACACCATTAAAGATTTTGGTTCCAATTGGAATTAGTTATGATACTATTACAACTTGTTTCCATCTTGCGGATATCAATAGTGGAGAAGATTGAACTGGTACAATGTTATGCAGTTATTGTTGTTTGCGACATTCTTTCCAACGTTGGTGGAAGGTCCTATTGCGCGTTTCTCTGAGATTGGTGAAACTTTGACGAAGGAAAAGCCGATTGAACAGGGAGAATATGATTATTGGATTTGACGTATTCTTTTGGGGTATGTGCTAAGAAGGTTGCGATTGCGGATCATTTGGCACCCTGTCGTATCTTCCATCTTGCCTCACATGATTCATCTGGTGGGACTTGTACATTAGTTGTCGCAATCTTCTGTCACGATTCAGTTGTATATGGACTTTTTCAGGATCAATTGATATTGCGATTGGTGAGTGCAAGAATCTTCGGTATCGTATTACCAGAGAACTTTACACAGCCATTCTTTTGCCAAAGGTGCTTTGGATTTCTGGCATCGCTGGCATATAACGTTAGGTACATTCTTTTAGAGACTATATCTTCTATCCAGTATCCCTTTTCAAAGCCAGTGATGAAGCTGACGAAAGTGGTGTAAAAAGCATCTAGGTAAGACCGTCCAAAATATATTGGACCTGCGATTGCGTTTATTCTGTGTATGGATATCAAATGGTTTGTGGCACGGTCCACATGGAATTACATTTTTGTATGGTATTTATTACTTCATCTTGATATTCGCAGAATTATTTGTGGAGAAACCAACTGAGAACTTCTGTAAGAAGTTCCATATCAACCAAAAACGGATCTGGCTATCGTATCTTTCCGTTTTGTAAAGTTAATGATTATCGTATGTTTTGGTGAGATGGTCTTTGGTGGCTTCTCTGGAGCACAGATTATCACGATGATTCAATCCCTATTTACACGCTTTTGATCAGGCGGATGCTTGGTCAACCATTCCATATCTTGGTATGGATGCGTGGGGATTCATCACCGTTGAGGTTGCGTTTGTGATTGTGGTGATTGTGGATGTCTTAAAAGAAATTGGTTATCCATTCGTAAAGTATTTGAAACAAAAACCACTCGTTATACGATGGAGCATTTTGTATCTTGTGATATTCTATATTATATTCTTTCGGTGCGTATGGACCGGGATATGATATTATCAAAATGATGTACGCTGGATTCTAGCGTCAAAAGGAGAAAAACATGGAAGAACTATTAGAAATTTTTAAACGATATTAAAGATGATGCGGATTTGAAAACTGCACAACATTGATTGACGATGCTGTATTGGATTCATTTGATATTTTATCAATCATCAGTGCTTTGAATGATCACTACGACATTCAGATTCCAGCATCCGACATCGTACCAGCAAACTCAATAGCGCTGCTGCGTTACTGCGATGAGTACAAGATTACCAAAGCTGAATAAGTTTGCATCTCATTTTAAACAGTTAGGGTATGTATGAAGAAAGCATTGAGAACCAGTTGCGTTTCTATTGGTTTTTGATATATATTGATGGTTATTTCATATCTTGTAACACCAAAGGATATGAAAATGTATATGACATCTCAGTTGGTAAATCGAAAAATTAATGCAGTGAGCCAAGAAAAAGAGAATACGCTGGATGTCCTATTTACGGGTGACAGTGAGGCCAGTAATACATTCTCTCCTTTCCAGTATTTGAAAAGAACAGGGTATCGCTTCCTATAATCTAGGTGGTAGTGCACAACGTTTAAAATGATCTACTATACCGTTCTAGAAGACGTATTGGAAACATCAGAAACCAAAACTATTGGTGTTAGAAGTAATACTTTATTCCGCAAGAATGCGGTTTATATCAGGATGATTCCGATGTTGATGTGGGCAGAACAGTTATTCCTGTACTGCATCATCACAATATCTATAAGACAATCAATCTTAGTAGTTAATTTACTTGGCAGCAACCAAGGAAAACGGCTATGCGGATCAATGTAAAGCGCTATTATGCGTGTCGAGAATTCGTCCATATCGTGGCTCTGATCAGTATAAGGAAGACCAACAAGCGTGATACTGACACTCTATCCGGAAACACTAGAATACTTTTGAAAAGATTGCGAAGCTGTAGTAAGGAAATAACGTTGAACTTATTGTGGTAGTGTCCCATCTCCAAAGAACTGGAGTGACGCAAGACATGATACGATTCCGGAGTTATGCAATCAGTATGATGTTACGTATTATGATTTAAATAAAGTTGGATAACGTGCTCTGCCTCGATTGGACAACGGATACTTTGGACCGTGGAGATCAGTTTTGAATATGAGATGGCTCAAAGAAGGTTAATGCTTATTTTGGTAAGATTTTTAAGAGAAGTATCATATTCCTGATCATCGGAGAAGCGGATTACGCTATCTGGGATAAGCAGGGTTGAACTAAATCTATATACAGGGGTTTCTCACAAAGTCAGAGCTTTTTAACTATGGAATAAAAATGCCACTGTAGTGGCATTGATACTATCCGTGATAAGAATATGCGTTTGAGGTGAAGCGTTACCTGTCCTAGATTTACTGGGCAACGATAGTATGCTGCAACCGCAATATCATCTGGAACATTCGCATTCCTATATGCGGCGGAGTCATTTAGTGAACGAGCCATGTGATCCCGCATATGTATAACCGTTATCACCGAACCATGGTTGCCATGGGGCGTCGGAGCCAATGTTAGCATGCTGAATACAGATGAAGTAATTGGATGGAGAATCATATTCTGAGGCCATCGTAATCTGTACCTTTTTAATCTTGTGTGTCTGACACGGTATTTGATGCGAAGACTCATCTGAGAGACCGCACTACCCATATTGATATTTCAGATACGATGTCGGATGTAACACGCTCGCCATGTAGTACGTAGTACATCACTTCGTTGTATAATCAAGTTTCTACGTAAGTATCACCACCAATATCATTTCTTTTACGTACCTTTTGTGCTGTCTGTGACCACATTGGTTGTCTCTTTTCATCTTTCCAGGATTCAAGGTCGGACTTTGAAATGTAGCCATAAATTCTAGACCTTTATCTCAGGATGTAGCCATAGTCACCACCACCGATCGGAATATCATCCCCAGCCTGTGTTTCTAAATGTACGAACTTTTACGTGGGTATCAAAGTTTGAAGCTAGCTCTTCGACGCACATGCCTGTGCTTTGTGTCATCGAGCAGTTACATCATAAGGTATCAGCAGAGATACCACGCTTTTAGCACGGATGCCCTTATCCATGACTTTTTGAGAGAGCCAATGGTGAGTGAAAACGGTACTCTTTGCAACTATCAGCTCTTTTACCGCATTTGTAACCCTGCTCAGAGTCGGATGCTGATTTCTGGAGCAGTGCAGTTTGTACCGGTATTGTAGCGTTAATTGATAATTTTGGTTATTGATCGCAGTCATCACTTTCCTTCTGTACAGCTGCTGTATCAGCACCCGTATACTTGGCCTTCGACAACGTAGAAGTATCATCGCAATCACGTAATCGTTTGCGTTAACTGGATCTTTTTGTGAGTGCAACAGGTCTTCTAGCTGTTGTGGAGCTTTTGATATCACTATATTCTCACTTGAATCTCTATGTGCTCTGGCTGTAATCAAAGAGAGTGGGCCAAGCGAATACATTTTGAAGTTGTTTCTTTTCAACTTCCTTTCGCATTACTTGCAAGACTCATTGAGATATCTTTACCCTTTACTTCGTAAACCTTATCTCCAGGGCTGTAATTTTTAATTTTATACGTGTTTGTGGCATTGCTGAGTGTATTAACACTTGTATCTACATCCATGAAACTGACATCTGTATTCCAACTGTTGTGCGGTAGAAGAAGTGTTTTGGAAATAGATAACACCAAATATAAACACCGATAGCGATATTCTCCACAACGGCTAGGAGTATGAGTAAGACCTTACCAGCTACCTTTCTTTTTTGTTGTTTTTGATCTGGCAGACATATATTCACCTCGTACGTCTCAATATTCTTCAAAATATACATGAATCTTCAATCTTTTCTAAAGGATATCTTGGTCACCAGCCATGATGACTAAGACCATCATATTCCTATATTGACACACAACTGATTTCGTTGCGCATTTTAGTCACCCCCGACGATTTCGCTTAAGCTTTTTTGAAACGCCGGAATAAACGAATACTTTTAAGGGTAATAGTATATATTGAATGGTAAAATGGGTTGATATATGTAATCAAACTGTCAATTCTTTCAACGATTCTTGAGTTAAATCGTCTTTGAAATCATATAATCCATACTCAGGATCATTTTCGTTGATATTGCCGGAGATACACCAAAGTCATAACTAGTACATTTGATTAATAGCTCTTTGCATCATATTCCATTGCATAAGTAATTGGGTAATAATTCTCTAAAGTCATTTGAACTAGCACCATATAAATAATGATTTATTAGTATTGCCCTGATAGGTAAATTTCTTTTAAATTAGATAACTACTAATTTCAACTAATAATTTTCTTATTTTGTTTCTCGATTGAGGCTACATCATCAGATGGCTTAATAAATAATTCGGCTTTTCAGCAACAATCATATTTAACTCATTCTCGAGAACTTGTTTAGTTTTCTCGAGATTCATTTAACATATAGCTCTGCATTCTCTTTACCAAGAAATTTAATAGTTTAACAGAAATACTCATTATCGCGAATAAAAATTGTCGCGTTCTCCAGTTGTTTCATTAATTTATTAAAATGATGGATAGTTGTCTCAAAGTTGCTGGTTATAACTTCCAATTCTAAATCATATCGATTTCCTTTGATGCTATTGCGTGACGTTGAAAAAACTACGAAATAGTTTATCTCTGTATCAGGTAAAAGTAATCATTGAGAATCTAGGTTGATTGTCTACAAAACCAGTTGTATATCCTTTAGTGTTTAAATCAATAATAATAGATACCAAGTCATCAATTTGATTTCTCTCGATGACCGGGTCTATTGATAAAAGGATTGCTCTTTCTTTAATTAAATTTTGGCCTCTTCAGAATAAGATACAATATTTTTTGTTGTAATCACAGACAGAACACGCGAGGATATAGCATATATTACGTGAAGTGAAAGGAATTTTTCTAAATAACATAAGTGCTACGCCATAGAATTCCATTATTGTCTGCAACTGCAACCCGTCTTGAATACCAGTATTTACTTTTGACATTTGCCCAAGCAGTCAACTGACATAAATCACCATTAATATGATTTTCTACAAAGCGTTGTGCTCAGATTGGATATTTAATATTTTTCATTGTTTCACCCTCTTTTTATGATTTTACGAGAAATATTTGACGCCTATAAAATTGATAAATGTAATGTCACACAAAGTTGCAATATAGAAATTTATGGGCAATATTTCTAATACTGATTTTATCGTTCAGTTAGGCAGGTGTCAATCTGAGCAATTGTAAACAAAAACTTGTCTGAGACCTTAAGTTAATAACTAAATTCAACTTTCATACCTTAGAAGTGGAATTGCTTTTCATGAGACTTTCAAAAATAATTGAGGACTAAATTAAAACTGTAAAACTCAGGATATGATATAATATAATGAATGCTGAATCTCGAAATAAATAGGACGGAAGGTATATTATGGATTTTTGCCAATTATTGGGACTGATAGTAATGCATATGGAATAGCGCGTTCTATTCATCAGAACTATCAAAAATTTAGTGTTTGTATAGGGTGTAGGAATATTACCGCAACAAAAGCACTCAGATATCATTAAATTTGAACTGATAGAATTTGAAATCTGAAGATAGATTTGTATACATTGTTATCGATTAGACAAATACAATAAAGAATATGGTGAATTCATTTTATTTGCATCAAGTGATGAATATGCTTCGCTAATAATTGAACATCAAGAAGAACTCAGGAAGTATTTTAAATTCCTTTTGTACAAAAGGAATTTTCATGAGTTAATTCAAAACAAGTTCTATAAAAGTGCGAAAAAATGTCTCTTCCTTATCCGAATACATATATTATTTCAAAAGAAAAATACTTAAATTTAAGTGTCCTTAAGTTTTCAGTAGTAGCTTAAACCAGATGATAGTATTGCATATCCAAAATGTTCAATTGATGGTAGAAAAAGCCTATATTATTCGTGATAATCAGGAACTTGAAGATATCTTGTATAAAATAAGTGAATCCGATTATAAAGACTTGATTTACAGATTTTATACCTGGATCGGATGATAATATGAGGGTTGTCAATTCGTACTCAGATAGAACGGATGATGTCATTAGGCAAACAATCTTGGAGGATGTTGTTCCTGCATTAATTGGTAATTGTGGCAATACAAGCATTTACGATAAAGGATCACCAAATAATTCAAACATATTTAGAAAGTATTAAATATACAGGTTTGCAAATTTCGACATAAAATATGATGCGTGATAATTCGTATAAGGTTTTCGAGATTAATTTCGATTAGGCGAAGCAGTTTCTTTCGACATTTGGGAACTATTGCTGAAGCAATGGAAGATTTGATTTATGGAAAAGAAAGGAAAAGTTGGTCTGCTCTGATAAGGAGTTTTTATGGGTGTCTTATTTCCTACAACAGTACTAAAAATATGTTGAAAGGAAGAGACTAAAATAAAAGAGCGAAAGATTTGATTAGAAATAGATTATACAGTGTACTTTATGCCAAAAGATTTATCTTTGCAAAGATATCTAAATATGTTTATCTATCATTTGAAAACCACTTCTTTTTAGAAAGTGGTTTCATAGAAAGGAGAAAATAAGCTTGAATTTGCGTGACCTAAATAAACTAGGAGATATTACATATGTGTGGAATAACGGTTATATTAATGAGAAAGCGTAGAACAAGGATACACTACAGAAAATGATGGACAGAATTGTTCATGAGGTCCAAGTAGTGCTGGAATGTATGTTGATGAATATGCGGCCCTCAGATTTGAAAGATTGAGTATTATTGATTTAGAAGGTGGGATCAGCCTATATAATGAAACAAACGATTTGATTATTACTCAATGGAGATATATAATTATCGTGCATTAAGACAAATGTTAACAGAAAAAGGGCCATATTTTTAAAACTAATTCGGATACAGAAACAATATTGCATGGTTATGAAGAGTTTGGGAAGGAGGTTCTACATTATCTTCGAGGTGTTTGCATTCGTTATTTGGGATAAGAAAAAGAAACGCTTTTGGTGCTAGAACCATTTGGAATTAAACCACATATTATCCATATGAATCATACATTCTTATATGCATCAGAAATAAATCATTATTAGAAAATCCTGCATTCAGAAAATACTGAATAAGATGCACTTAGACCATATCTTACATATCAATACTCTGCATTAAGACAAACTTTCTTCAAAGGTGTTTTAAATTGCTGAAGGCCACTACTTTTATTATATAGAGAATAATACATTGAAAATTACTAAGTATTTTAAGAAGAAAAGTATATTCCTTCAAATGAGCCACTTTCTAACTTGATTGATAGAATAAACAATACTGTCATAAAGTCTATTGAAGAACATAAAATTGCTGATCCCCCGAATTGGATCTTTGTCATCAATTGTAGATTCGAGCTATGTCGGTTTACGTCCCAGAAAACACAAATCCATTGGATGATGATAAAATCTACAATGAATCAAAAAAACAAAGGTTTGCAGACTTAGTTAACGAATAATACATCTGAAATCTTAGCGCAGAAGGCGTTAAATATTTACCACATACAATATCATATGGATGAACCAGACTCAGATCCATCATGTGTCCACTTTATTTCCTTGCTAAATTAGCAAGTAAAGATTGCGCGTTATTTTAGTGGAGAAAGAGCAGATGAATTATTTACTACCGATTTATCAACCAACAGATTTATACAAAAATTGATTCGTAAAATTACAGAATTTCTAAAAATCACCTAAACCGGTGCAACATTTTATTTCTGAATTTCAAAGCATAGATTTCCAGAGCAGTTTACATTGCATCAACCTAAGTGATCCAGAAAATTTTTATAGGCGATGCGAAAGTATTTGATGAAAATGAGGCGTTAGATATATTACAACCTGAATATCGTTGTGGGCCCGAACCATTATCAATATTGCAAAACCTATATGATGATGTACAAGATTTGCAAATATAAAACAATGCAATATGTAGATATGCATCAGTGGTTGCCTAAAACAAATTTAAGCGAGGCGATAAATTATCAATGGCACATTCTTTAGGTGGGGTTCCTATATTGGATAAAGAGGTTTTTTAAAGTTGCAGAAATTTACCAACTAAATTTTTGATAAATCAAGAGAGATACTAAGATTGCATTCCGTAAAGCGGCAGCAAACACTTGCCAGAAGAATGGTCTAATAGAGGGGAAATTAGGATTCCCAGTTCCAATCAAAGGATGATTTACGAACGGAAAATAATATCTTCTAGTGCGAAAAATATTCGAAAAAAAATATGTTAACGAATTTTTGACCAAAAAATTATTGAAGATGTGATGAAAACTATAAGGAAATAATGAAAGAAGGAAATATGGACGATTTATACATTTTAATTTAATTTATGATATTCTTCCACCAAAATGCTAAAAAACTAGTGCCGTTGAATGAAATTTAGGTTAAGGAGGATAGGAATGGACAGTCGGAATGGTATGTTGGGTATATTAGGTGGAATGGGGCCACAGGCAACACCAAATCTTATATCAG